>ERZ808242.8-NODE-8-length-182544-cov-9.108790_pt1 | contig 182544 bp, 277 predicted proteins | sample MGYA00521244_ERZ808242 | MGnify/ENA primary metagenome ERZ808242 (study PRJEB31516, sample SAMN03275573) | gut metagenome | biome: mammalia-associated habitat; material: feces | host: Papio cynocephalus | place: Kenya | collected 2012-07-27 ... | reverse complement strand
GTGTACCAGATGATGTTCACCATGGCGGCGATTACAAACTTTGTTCTTTTTTTCATTACCTCAACTCCTTAAACGCCAGGTTGACCTGCTTCCCAGACCGGCTGTCCCAATGGTAGAACGTCTTGGAGTATCTGACACTGCTTCCGAGGTGAATGCCCCATGTGTATAGTCCCGCTTCGCCGACAATGCCGTGTGCCTTGCAGATCTCTTTCCATTTCTTTGCGTACCGGATAAAATTGTCTTTGCTGACGCCCGGCAGCCCCCAATCTGTCGCAACGCCGCGCAGGTGCGAAGACTTCGCGTTGCCGCCGACCTTCTTGTTGTAGGCTGCGGTGCGGAACCATCCGTTGACTGTCATCGGTCTTCCGTACCACTGCCGGAACTCTTCTAGGCACTGCGCGTGCAGGATCGCTTCTGCGGTCAGTTTGACGGTGCCGGTCTGGTTTTTGGCGTACTCCTTGAACGTGAAATGCGCAGTCAGGTTTGCGCCGGATAAAATTACTTTCGCCATATGCCCCTCCTTTCTACTTTACTTTTTCAAAATACTGCCCGACCATTTCGGATGGCAGATATTGAAGCGTGATTTTTTCCCCGTCCTGCATTCCCTCACGGTTCATCAGATAGATGGTCGCGCCCTCGATGTAGTATTTACCCTTGACGTACTCCATACCAGCAGCTGCCGGAATCGGGTCTTCCAGTGTGCCGGCGTGTTCAACGTCGATCGCTGTCCAGATTGCCTGTGCGCTGACCGGGTTCCAGTCTGCCAGGATCTGCGTGCCGTCCGCAGTCTGATCGTCGCAGGATAACTTGTACAGGTTCATTTGCCCGTTCACTTCATACCGGCAGCGGAAGCCCTTTTTCTGGGTCGTTCCGACGATGTCCGCGAAGAGCGGGTATAAGGCTTTGACTTTCAGAGCGGTTTCGTCGTCGAATGTTCCAGCAATCAACTTTGTCTTTCCATCGACTAGTGTTCGTAGGATTTTGTCGTATTCATCGAATTTTGCCAGAACCTGATCGCGATAGGCTCTGAATTCCTTTAGGATTTCTGCGTCCATAATTTCTCCTTTCCAAATAATTCGTGGTATAATTTATCCATGCTTTTGATTGATTTTTTTGATGCGCCGTTTTGAATCGCATAACTTCGCCATGTTTGATAGGATTGTTCGATCTGCGCTTGATTTATTTTCCCGTCATCCAATAGCTTTTTCTGTGTCTTGAGATTTTTTCGCCTTCGCTTAAAATTGTCTTTGACCGGTCGCATGAGGACTTTTCCGGTCTCCGTCAGTCTGATTCGTTTCTTTAAAAATGTAAACTGGTCGATCAGCCGAATCAGTTTGACTTTCTTTGGATTGATTTGGATTTTCAGCTTTTCGCATTCTTTGAAGATCTCGTCCCGGCAATGTTCCAAATACTTTTTATCTTCGTGAATCAGATAGCTGTCGTCCATATATCTTCCGTAGCCCTTGATGCGAAGCCTCTCTTTGATATAGTGGTCAAGGCTTGAAGCGTAGAAAATCGCGCCAGTCTGATTGACCTCTGAACCTAGACTTAACCCTTCGTCGTCTTTGGTGAACGCCCGAAACAGTCTTTCTTCGTCCGAATTCAATTTCAGTTTTTCCAGCAGAATTTCTTTGTCGATGTTCCCGAAGTAGTTCGTGAAGTCCAGCAGCAGAATGTAGCCTTTTCGTCCATGCTTTCGATAATGCCTTCGCAGATCCTCTTTTAGCCCCTCGAGCTGCGCGGTCGTTCCTTTTCCCGGCTGACTGGCACAGTTTCGGTTAATTAGCGACGGGTAGGTCTTTGGCTTCAAGACTTTTTCATTGAATGCCTTTTGCACGACTCTGTCGGATATGTGAACCGAACGGATTTCTCTTAATTTTCCGCGTTCATGGATTCTGAACCGGTTGTATCTTTTCGGTTTATAGGTTCCGCGTTCGAGTTTTTCTTCGAGGCTTGCCGCCCACATCAGACGGTTTATCGTGTACATCTGCGTGCTGGATTTCCACGCGACGTTTCTCTTGCACTTCTTTGACGCTTCGAGTAAATCTTCAAAGGTGATTCCTGCGGTTTGTCTGTCTGTGCGCGTACGCACATCAGCCGCAGGAAATGATTTGCCCTCGGGCGCGACTTTGGTCTCCTGTATCTTAGACATCTAATTTCACCTCGGCTACTTTTCTTGTCTTTTTGATATATCCGAACGGAGCAAGCCCATTAGTATTGTTCGCATTGTTATTGTTCGCACTGCCATCGCTATTGACATTACAGAAATTATTCGAGTTGCCCGAATTCGGAGAGCACTCCCACCAATTGCTTGCAGAACTAACAGACCAAAGCCGCATATCGCTTTGCGTCCGATTTTAGGACGCCGGATATCAAATTTGTTATTGTGTAGCAAAACTTCCCGACAGTTTCCTGCTCTTTTAAGATTTTCTCTTTCTTGCAGTCCGGCGAGCGTTTGCAAAGTTCGAGGAAAATATCCGAGAGTGTACACACGGATAGTATCAGCCCTTTCGCTTCTATGAGGTGCATTCTGCGCTGCTCTGCGTCCGCTTTTGTCTTGACATAGATTTCGTTTGCGGTCCTTGCGTGGACGAATGCGTCGCAAGTCAGACTGATTATTTTGTCGGTGTAGCTTCCTTTGTATTTTTTCGGTTTATTTGCGCAAATCTCCGAAATCCGAATTGTAAATTGATATATTTGCCAAAGGTATTCAGTTTGTGATTCTGACCGTTTCCATGTTGGTACACTCATGCTTTTCCTTTCCCGACCGGGACACAGCCCGGTCGATTTCTTGATTTTTGATTTTAGATACAGCCGAACGGAGCAAGCCCACGAGTATAGTACGCATAGTAATTGTTCGCACTGCCATCGCTATAGACAAAACAGAAAGAAGTCGAGGTGCCCGAAAACGGAGAGCACCCCCACCAAAAGCCTGCAGAACCTGTATCACCAAGTTTTTTAATGCGGTTTGAGGCTGTTTGATACCATTTCCATTGTGCGTAAAGAGCTGCTTCATCCGATTGCGCATAAGACACGCTTCCAAATATGGCTTTTTCCGGCGCAAGTCCAAAATAGTCGGTTGTCTCAAGAAGTCCGCTTGAGCTTCCGCCGCCTTTTCCTTGCTTCCATTTGAACTGTTTGAAAATGCCGCGAAGCGTACTTGGGATTGCCGCGCAGAATACATCATTGCACCACGTTCTTCTTGCACATCCCGACCATCCATTGGTGTTGCTCTTTGTCGAATTCATGTAACCTGCTTCTGCAAGGCTATTTTTTAGCCCGACAATGAATGACGGTTTGGTCTTGCCGCCAGATGTTGCCGATGCAAGCGTGAAGCCTGTACAAGTCGAATCCATCAGAACGAGCGTTACTGCTTGCGCCGCATGGGATTCTCCCACCCCAGTTGCTGCCATTGCAGATAGCTGAACCGTCCGTTCGTCACCGACTGTCCAATAATCAGTTAGGTTAATTTGACCTGCGTCTGCCGCCTGCACCATTGCGACGATCTCTTCATCCGTGCCGCCCGCCCAAGTGACAATCTTTAAACTATCCAACTCTCCGCTCCGCCATTTACCATCTACCACCTTTAGTACCTAACCTTCTTCTCCATTAGTCGGTAAAGGATAATAAGTATTATTTCCATAAGTAATAGATTTAAAATATCCAGTTTCTTCGTCCCAATATTCAATTTTATCAGGAGCTCCTGATATGGCTTTTAAAATCTTATTCTTAACCAATTATCTCACTCCTTTATACTTATCAAACTGTGCAGGCACGTTCCCTGCGAGTCCGAAGGCCACCGGATGCCGAGCACACATAACGACTCTCTGTTCCTACCCAGCTCCTCTAACATTGCCGAACTTGGTTACGTCCTCTCCGAGTCCAGACTTGCCGATCGCAGCCGCAAACGCGTTCGTGCATTCTATTAATGTAATAATACCATTCTCATCTTTATTATAAACAATACTCACATGCGTGATGTATCTAAATGAACTCTGCTCAAGCGCGTCAGTATCGCCGTCACTGATATTATCACTGCGATAAAAAACTAAATCACCAATATCAGCTTCTGAATAAGGAATCTCACAACCTTTTCTATAAAGCTCTTGCGCCATCGCTGCGGCATTGTCAAAAGTAATGAAGCATCGCTCACCATTTTCATTCTCGTAGGTGTTGCCTTTGTAGTACGTAGAAGAGTTCTTCATGATGCCATAGGCCGCCCTTGCCGCAAGAAAATCAAAATAATAACCCCAATCAAAGGCTGTATTAATTTTTGTAGTTGGTTGGGCGGAAAAGTCAGAGACCTTTCTGCCCATCCATACCATTTGCGCAAATAATCCGCAATTAAGAACATACTTACCTTTATACATACAACCATTAATTTCATCTTGCGAATCTAAAGTTGTTACTGCTTTTGGATAAGCATAACTTTCTCTACGAAATGTTCCATCGTAAATAAATTTTGTTTTATTATTAAAATAATCATCCATTAATTTCTTTAAGGATGTCTTTTGTCCATAAGTTAGTTTGTTCATACTTCCACCCATGATCCATTCATTTTTACATACATTGACTTCATCTCAATCCACGGCAAAGCAATACTTCCCGCCGAAAAAGCTGTAGATGAAGCGCTTGTATAAAATACACTATTTACTGTATCATATAATCCTGCTACTGAATCAGAATTCCTTTTAGCTGGTACAAAATTTCTAACTAACGTACCATTGTCATAAATTTTGCAAGAATATAATCTCATCTAAGACTAATAACCTACAGACCCAGCATTATTTACCGCAAATAAATATAGTGCATTTGTGCATGTACCAGAAGTAACAGCAGTATTAGTTACTTTTGTATTACCGACTGTGGTTACATTTTTATTTTTATCAACTGTTTGCCGAGTTAATAAAGTTGGAATGGAAACTGATTGATTTGTGCCGAAATAGTCAGTACGTAATGCCACAGATCCACTATTCCATAAAATAAATTGATTAGATGCAGTACCTGAAGTAACATCTCTCGTACCATAATATCCAACTATGGATGAATAAGCTGCTATTGGTTCAAAATCCATTAACACTCTTGTATTATAAGTTGGTTTAAAATTTGTATTAATATACTAAGAGCCAGAACTATAGATATATTTTAATTGAGTATAAGTTGATGGAACTTGATAAGGCATTTTTATATATGCAGTACTTATTTTTTTCCAGTTATCCCTTGTTTCTGTGCTAGTCTCAAAAGTACCAGTGCCTGCATTAGTATAAAATTTAGAATTTACTGTATCGTACATTCCTAATACATTATCAGAAGTGCGTTTAGCCGGAATGAATTTTCTCTATAATACATCATTATTGTAAATTTCGCATTCATAAATACTTAATCCATTACAAGCTTCTGTTAATGTTCCATTTCTATTAATACCAAATAAGTAAGCACTAAAGGCGCAAGAAAATGAAGATGTAGTGAAACTGTAAACAGTTGTACCATTTTTCTTTAATACTCCTTTATCAAAATCTAAAGTCACTGGATCAGTCGTATTGCTTACATCCCATGTCTAATTAGTAGCTGTAGAATTATAATAACTTAAATGTTTCGCCCACATTGCAAAAGACAAAGAACCCCATCCAGTTTCAGCACCCATAATGCCAATTAAATTACTAGCAGCGTTCATTTTCATTTTTATAACGTACCTAGTATATCCAGTTGGCTTAAAACCGGTGTCTATATATTGAGTACCCGTACCTTTTAAATAAGGTACAGCGGTATAGCCAGATGGTAAATTAGGATCTATTTTTGCATACTTTTCATCACTACTTTGGGCTTCAATAACGGTAATTCTTACATAACCGTTGCCATAATGTCCAGTTTCAGTAGTACCAGTAGGTGAAGTCATAGAAGCATTTCCGGCAATCATAGAAGCATCTGTTAAATAATAACTACTATTTAATAAACATCCAGCAGGATAACTAGGAGCTGTAGAACTAGTGTAAATATAACCAGAACCTCCGCCGCCGCCTCTATCATCATCACCAGAACTATCTGGATAAGAGCCACATCCTCCATACCAGCCGCCACCACCGGCGCCAGCATAACCAGAATATGCATAGCATCCAAACCCACCAAATCCAAAACCATTATACCAACTATCACCAGTATTTGTTGTGCCTTGTGTAGTAGCCACATATGTACTACTGCTAGCGGTATTACCATTTTGTGCACCACCATAACCATAAGAGCCATAATTTTGCGTACTAGCTCCTCCAGCAGTGCCACCGCCATACATACCATTTTTACTAGCAGCGCCATCCGAACCACCACCACCAGCAACAATAACTCTAGCATAAAGTGAGTCTTGCCTGATACGCACATCTGAGCCGCCGCCACCGCCTTTATACCCATAGCGGTAACCTCCACCGTTAAAACCTCCAGTTACAACTGCGTTAGTATTGGTACTACTATTACCTCCAGCGCCACCAGCGTATAAATAAACTACAGTTTTATCTATTAAAGTAATCGTACCTACACTATAGCCACCTTTACCACTATAACTCTACGAACTACGATAGCCGCCTTCAGCTCCCCACACTTCTAACTTATAAGTTCCAGGAGGAAGAGTAATCTATTTTTTAGAACCGCTATATGGACAATTTAAAATATCTCCTGTTTTTACTTTTGAAGGAATTGAACTTGTTAAATCATATGTTGCCATTCAAATCCCTCCTTATAATTCATAAACAATACAAATATCTCCGCTTACACCTTCACTAGCTGTTGGAGCTTCTGTTTTATACATTATATTTCTAAGTGCTTTAGAACCAGAAGTAGTAGTTGTAGTAGTAGAAGTAAACGCAGTTAATAACTTAGATTTACTCACACGCTTCATTCCATACCCATTACCGTTGTCGGTAATAAAATAATTGAAGCTTGTCGAACTGGATGAAGTGTTTAAATAAATATTAGCTCCCTTAATTGTGCCCGAAACCGTTACGTCACCCGTCACACTGCCACCACTAAGTGGTAAAAAGTCACCTGTATTTAAATTATCTTTTAAATATTCCAAAGCGTCTTGTACACTATTAATGCTATCAAACTTCGTGCTATTTAAAGAAACGCTTGAAGCATCTGTTGCAACATTAAGTGGCGCTAATACTTTATTACTAACAAACGTATAAACGTCCCCACCCGTAGCTGTATAGCCATTTAATGTAATTGCGGAAGTAGTGGCAGTATATTGTTCGCCTTCTTCAAGTAACAAACCATTTTCATATACTGCTAAACCAGTAGTAGAAGCAATAGAAATAGGAATGCTAATTGTGCTCGCGCCCTCTGTCGCTACCGTGCGACCTCTAACAATCTCATCGGCAGTTGCCGCCGGACTTGTTTCTTCACCATATACAAATGTAAAGATGTCACCATTTTCAGCGCTGTAACCATTCAAATCAATGCCCGTACCATCAGTTTTAATAGCATAATGTGTGCCGATTGTTAATAATAAACCATTCTGATAAACAGCTAATGCTTCAGTATTATTGATCGTTTTGCCGAAGCTAATACTTGAAGTAGTTTCACTTACGTTCACCGTATAGCGTTGTGCAATCGTAACAGCCGTTTCCGCGTCTTGATCTTTGCCGATAAAGGTAAATACATCACCAGCACTGGTTGTGTAATCTACAAAATCAATACCCGTTCCATCTGATTTAACAGTGTAGTTCACGTTTGGCGTTAATAATACACCATTTTGATAAACTAATATTTTTGTTGTATCAGTAAAGGTATGGTTAAACGGCACCTCTGTAACTGCGCTATCGACGATGGTAGTATACCTCTTAGCAACGCCGCCCGCATTTTCCATCACCGAATCGACATAACCCTTATTAACAATTTCATCAGTATCAGTAATTTCTTGATGATAAAGAGTTTTACTATTTGCGTAGTCTAATTCTAATAATCCTTCTGGAAGAGCTGTTGTTTTACCAAAAAACAAACTATCATTGGCAGAGTTACTAATGTTAGTATAAGCGTCTGTTGTGTTTAGTTCAATATCTAAAGTACGACCACCACTTAACCCTAAAGACAATGTTTCTTTTACTTTAGTTGTATCTATTAAAGTAGTACCGCCAATTGCGGAAATATTAGTTCTCGCTTGTTGCTGTTGGTCACTAGTAAGTGTTTGTTTATCATAATGAACCAATTTTTCAGTCTAAGCAACAAACGTCGTATCAGCATAATTTTTATTAACAGCATCTCCAGAATTAGTTGGAGTTGCAAGATTTGTTATTTTATGTGAATTAGCATTAATGTCAGCACTCATTTTCATGGCAGATGCTAACTCAATATAATCCTATGTACCCTATTTACTTAATTTAGATGTAGCCACTTCTCCAATTTCTAATGAAGTAATTGGATTAACAACACCCACTTTATTCACATAAACTGGTAATTTTTCACTACCAACTGCTTTACCACTATTATCTTGGCCAGCGCCGCGCACAACGACATTTTCATTGTTATTTTCAACAATAGTCCAATCTGCGTCATTAGCACTTTCTCCATTAGCAATACAATAAATAGTATCCCCAACTTCACACCACTATCCCGCATAAGAACCTGCTTCAGCTACTTTATATGTCCAACCAATCTCATGCGTGTCTGGTAAACCTTTAATTTTTGTTACCGTACCTTTAAATAGCATCGCATCATTCGCATGGAATGAATCAGCAATTTCTTGAGTTACTTCTGTATGAAGATTATTAATTCCTGTATCAACATAATTTTTAGTAGCAGCATCTTGAGGAGAAGCTGGGTCCATAACATTAGAAATTAATCGAGAATGAGCATTATAATTACTTAAAGGTAAACCAGTAAATAAAGTGCTAATATCAAAACGAAGTTCTCCAGTTTTAGCAACTTCTAAAAACATCTATACATATTCTTTTGTATCATACCAATAAATGATATCTCCAAATTGAATAATTCCCCCAGTTGTAGAACTACTAATTACTGGCAATTCTGCAATCGCGTCACCATTTTTTACTTGGCATACTACATAATCACCATTATTATATGCTTCTAAAATTGTTTGATAAGAATAATCAATACTAGTAATAGTAATACCATTATAAACTGCATGAACAATAAATTTTGTAATGATGTCATTTTCTAAAGTTTTGTTATTTACTTTTCTATCGACTGGCACACTTCCAATATCACTTGGCACCAATTGAATATCATATTCTAAAGACTTGCCATTTATAGTTCTTGTGGTAGGCACCATAAACCCATGTATAACGGCCCATTGCCCACTTTGGCACAATACGGTTATAAATTGTGGTTGTTCTACTTCAAAACCACCACTACCACTAAAAGCAAGTATAAAGTCATCAGTTCCCCAATATGAAATAAACATTGGTAATGGACAAGGCATATTATTAGTATTCTTAGCAGAACGCAATACACATGTAATTGCACGCTTATCTTTATAAGCCTATTCTATCTAATTAATTAATTCACTAGGTTCAATACTCGTATCCCCGTCAGTGCCAACGGATAATTGTAATTCACCAGCATTATTTTCATCAAGCCAAAAGTAAAAAGTAGAATAACTAGTAATATCTCTACCATTTTTATCCTTGTCTGCGCGATCGGCACTGAGCGGCACACGAGTTAAGACATTATTAATTTTGGCATCTATATAAAATTTCCCATCATCTGGCGTAAACCAAGCATAGCCCTCATTTAATGACTATTTCGCCAAATCGACAGAATTACCTTTACTTATTTTAAATAAAGCCATTTGTTCATTTTTCTCCTCTCTGAGTAAGATTTTTTATTCTATAGATATATCACGAATCTTTATTTTTTTTTAATAAAAAAAGACCAAAAAAAAAGTGAGTAGGATATTAATCCTACTCACACGTCTTTCCACATTGTAGTTGCATTAGATTGCGCAAGGGCTAAATCCGCATATATCTAATGAACAACCGTTGTATCTAATTTAAATTTTTCTAATTCTTTATCCGATAAATCTATACCATGTAAAACTTCTCCTTGAGCTGGCTACATACTCATATTAAAAAGAAAAGTTTTACGTTCTGCATCTAATTGATAAAAACGCACTGTGAAAGTTACAGTCCCAGATGAGGCCGTCACTAAACCTTGTATTGACCAAGGAATTAGCATTAAAGGAGTTAAACTTTCATCATCATCTTCATACACATCCACATTATAGTAAGGAACCCAATACAATCCGCTTTCACCGGCTGCATTAACATATTCAATAATACAAACCGTCATAGCCAAATCCATATTGTCAAAATAACGAGGACATCTAAAGTAAATTATTTCTGCGTTATGATCATACTGGACGCTCAAAAATTGAGGGATACTGATCGTCCTAGAATCTAAGTCAATATCAAAGATTTGATCATTTTCTGGGAGTAAATGCACTAACTAAGGGTATCTCTGACCTTTTTCGTCTTCATAATTTTGAATCTGGAGTAATAAATCTTCATAAGATTCAATCTTTGTTAATGCCATAATTCACACCCCTTATCAACCTGCGACAGTAATAGAAATACAATCGTCTACTGTAAAGTTTGTTATATCATTAACGGCTTCACTACCATTAACGGTATTTTTAGCAATACAATAATAGAAACCTTGACCTGCCAATTCTCCATTTTGTAAAGTAATATGGTCTGGACGGAAAGCTATTAAGCACTTATTACCTTCAATTGTAATACAATTGTCTGTATCTACAATTAAATCGTCATTAGAAATTACAAATTTATCGCTTACGCTACCATCTTCATTGTAATCCGCATTAGCTTTACGCCATTCAAAAGTAATACCATCGCCATCGTTAGTATGTAAAATAGCATCTTGATTTACAACAACAGCTTCAAGAATAGCAGTTTGAGAAGCTGTTTTTAATCTTACATTCTTAGAACCAGTGTCTTTTTGCCCAATAGTTACTTCAGGAGCATGCGCAGAGTCAGTAATTCTAAAACTCTAAGATTTAACTTCAGATTTTTCACCATTTCTAGTAGCATATACATCAACTGTAACTGTTGCATCATATAAAGCTCTATCTTCGACAGCTACTGGGGCAATACTATACTCATTAGCGACAGGAGAAGCAACATTAGTTGTTTCTATAGGGGTTTCACCATTCCAAGTATAAATAATAGTATCGCCTACAATACCAGAAGCATCATCAGTTACTCTTGCCGTTTTACCTAAAACAGATAATGTTGCTTGCCCAACACCTTCTGGACCATCTATAAGCAATACATTTTCAGATTGCTTTTCTGGCAATTCTACGGTAAAAGTATCTTTATCTGGACCTGGTATTAAAACCTTTTCTTTAGCAAATCCTTTAGCTTGACCTACTTTATTAATTGCAGTTGCTATATAAATACCAGTAACGTTTTTATCATCTAATCCATTTGGATAAACAACCTTACAATGACTAACTTTTTCATAAAGTCCAGCGTCAAGAACTTCTTGATCGATCGGTTGGTCTTTCATACCAGGAGCAACTGTAAATACAGAATAAGAAGTTACTCCATCAGCCACTGTTTTTACATAATAAAGTTTTTCACCCGAATAAACAGTATCTTCAGTCAATACATATTGAGTACCAATATTAGGACCACTTTCAAGAGTCATTTCATTACCAGTGGACAAATCCTTTCGCTGCCATGTATAAGAAATAATGCCCTCGCCCGTTGCTTGGATTATAAAATCCCTTTGGAGTACAGAATTATTTTCTTCATCAACTATTTTTTCAAGATCAATAGCATCATATTCTACTTCTTTGCCGTCTTCCATGATAGTAAGTTTATAAGTTTTATCAAGATGACGCAAGAATACTGGTGCATCAGCTTCTCCTACTTCGCCTGGTTGTACACTATCACGAAATCTATTAGCAATCATCTAAGAATCATCATAAATAGTTTCTGCAAATTTTCCAGTATCTTTATTCCAAGTAAAATCAAGACCAGGGTTAATAGTAGCTTGCGCAGTTAATGTACTTAAACTAAAATCGAGTTCTTGCTTAGAGTTGAATTTATAAAATCTTACAGAAAATTTAATTGAGCCAGCATTTTTCGTAATAGAATTATTAATCGCCCAACCAAATAACATTTTTCCTGTAGTTTTATATAAAGATATATCTTTTAAATAAGCAACTGAATAACCTCTCTCTGATGGTCCTCCTTTTGATGCAGCTGTTTCCCATTGGATAATAATATGAACCTCGTCAAGAAATAAGTCCATTGCATCTACAAATCGATCAATCGTAAAATAAATAATTTCAGAAATTTGATCGCCCTGAACAGAGATACCATTTTTTCTAAACTCATCTGGTACATTGATTTGACGTGTATTTGCATCAATGTCAAATGTAGGCTCATCTAATGGCAAAATACCATAAATTTCATTCTTGCCTACGATTTCTACGAGAGAATTGAAATATTGATCTAAGGAAGTAATTGCATTATTGCTTTCTTCAGTAAGACCAAGTTCTTTATTCACTTTTTCAAATAAAACTTGGTATAAAGCTTTATTTTCCTTAGTTACTTTCGTAATCACTTTCTTATCATCCTTTCTTTAAAATTAAGAGGAGAAGAATAACTTCTCCTCTTATATATTAATTATTTTATTAAATTATTTATCAACTTCTGTCCATTTATCTAAATCTTTTTCAGAAACATTAATAGAGGTAACTTCTTGTTCACCGTCAGTTAATATTTTTCCCTCATCCGCAGCAAGATAATAAAAAGAAGTATTATAAACGCCAGGAAGTTCTATTGGAGTTTCAATATATCCATTTACGCCTAAATAGCGGAAAAATTTATTTTTAATCATATTTTATCTCCTTTATGCTAAAATACCTTCAACAGTAGCAGTAGCTATAACTTTATCCGCCAAACCAAATTTTAATTGAGTAATAGTTTGATCGCTATAAGGTTGGCCAGCAGAATAATAGTAAGTAATTTTAAAGACATTTGCAAGACTACCGCATCCACCAAATGGGCCATCTCCTACGGCACTCAACTAAGAAGGATTTCCTGAGCTACCAATATAAACTTGAGTTAATGCTTTATGATTTCTGAAAGCGCCACTATCCATAAATATTAAATTACCTGGTAAATATAATGTCTGTAAAGAGAAATTACCAGTAGAAAAGTTAATAGCAAAAGCATTTGCTTCAATTCTTGTAACTCTACTGAAAAACATTTTCTATTCTTCAGCAGACAAATTCTGGATAATATTTGTATAATAAAAACTATTACTTCCGAGCGTAACACTTTCAGCTACAGTACTCATTTCATAATAAACAAGTTTTAAGCATTCTCTAAAAGCATTTTCTTCTATTGTTGCCACTCTATTATTCGTATCTTCAGAATAGAATATATGAGTAATTTTATTTTGTCCAGCGAAACCACCTGCACTAATACCAATAATATCTATGTCATTATAGGTTGTTGGCAAAGTAATTTTACCACTCAATTGAACTCCAGAAGCAACTGAAATATAATATCCACCGTTTCTTTGTGCAAAACTCAAATAATTACTATCAAGAACATTACTATACACAGATTTTTCTTCATATACAGCTATAAATTCATAATCCATAATTGGATGAACATTAGCCATATCTAAAACTCTACTCGGCGCTGTGCGCATTGCCCAACCAGCAAATCCCCAAACACCAGTCAAATCAAGATCGTCTGCTGGTTTAGATGGTAAAATTTTAATTACATTAACAGGATTGGTTCTGCTATATGGCGTTTCTGTTGTACCTAACTCTGTGCCGTCATAATTATAAAATGTAGCTTTATACTTATGTAATTCAAAAACTGCATAAAGAGTTACTACATTATCTACAGCCAATTCTTCAAAATTAATTCCCATCCAAATATCATCATAATAATTATCATCATCACTTTGTTTTGGACTAATAATTACTCCTTCTTTTGTACCATCTTTAGACCATCCATAAAAGTCATAATTATTTTTGCTAGGAACTAATGTGATATTTCTATTAGGGTTAGAAAAATATTCATTATCGCCGGAATAAGCGCGACCTTCACAATGTAATGCTTTTTGGGCTTCATATACTTTAGTTAAACCAGTTACATCATCTACCTAAATATATTTAATAGTATAGTTATTCTAAACTTTAGCTACTCGTATATCTAAAGATGGGTAAAGCACATTATATGTTTGAATCTCAACTTCAGAAATTTCCGTACCATTAGTATTATCTACATAAATTTCACCAGATACATAAGGCATATTTGTATTATATACTGTATCATGGAATTGCGGAGCATCTTCAGAGCCGGCATCTTTCTTAGATTGGACGAATTTGTCAATAATTTCCATAGAAGGAATTTGACTTCCATCTTTATCTGCATTCTTTATGAAAATTAAGCTATTTTTGCGTTTATTTATAAATGTTTCATCCGATGGATCAATTTCTACATACTGATAATGATCGTTCAATTCATAATAAGTAATCGTACCATCTATTACCGCAGCTGTATCTAATAATTCAAATGGAGTCCATTGAACATTTTCTAATCTTAAAGCAAGTCCTGGTTTATTTGTTGGAGTGGTTTTCTTAATCTTACGAGCTAAAGCTGTTTTAACAATTTGATAAGAATCATAGCCTAAACTATCATTTTTAATTTCAATAGTAGATAAAGCTAAATTTTCGGCAGAAATTACATCAATTAATTCAGTAATCGTTTTGCTTCTATCAATAATATTAGTTAAACCATCAATATATAAACCTTTGACTTCTGCATTTTCAGCAACATTATCAGAAATTTTTTCAGTAATGATATTAATTAAATTATAATTAGTATTCAAAGCAAGTGTAGTGACAGTAGACGGTAAGTGCATAATGCTAATAGGAGCACCAATAGCTACTTTACAACCAGTAATATTAGTATTTAATGCTCTAAATTCTTCAATTTTAGCAGAACCACTTATGTCAATATTTGCTGAATCTGCCTTAATATTTTTTAAACCTGTCAAAACGACTTTCTTTAAAAGAGTTTTTGCGTTTTCATTTGGAGATTCTGTAGTATCTGCCGAGTCTGCTAATGAAAGCGTAACAGAGTTTTCATTATAATATCCATCATCATCATTACCTAATACTAATTCAGTTAATCTAATACTAGATTGTAATTGAATTTCATCAATATACTTCATATCTAATCCAGAAACTTTAGAGAGATAATTCGCTCCTGGGATATAAACTAATTGTTGAGTAAATGGCACACTAGTTTTATAACCAGCTAACACATTTTCAGGCACTACTGGCAAAATATATTGCATAGTATTAGTAAATTTCTAAGGTACAGTTACCGTAGTATCATCATAATACATAGAAACATATTGAGATAAGAATGGTGTAATTTGATAATAAGGAGTACCATCGAGAGGTAAACATTCAGAAGGATTAGCTCCTAATTTACCAACCTAGAACCCAGATTTCTTTTGTTCATCGGTTAATGTTGTTACATCTAACCATCTATCACTTGTTGAAGTAGAGTTTGCGCTCGCTCGTAATTTTAATGAAGTAGTACTAGAAGCTCCAGTAGGTGAATAAATATTAGCCTACATTTCACTATCTAAATAATTCATTCTATTACGAATTAAAAGTTGACGGGATAAATCTCTATCACCCTAGCAAGCGTAGAAGAAAGAATTACCATTATCTTGCACCCAATTGCCGGCAGTGTTAATATAGCCATAATCAGTGCCTTTTCCTACCTCTAATGTCGGCAAAATATATTTATACTCAAAATCAGAATTCAATGCAACTAAAGGACGCACTCCTTTACAAGCATAAGAAGTTGTAAAAATTTCTGGCGAACAACGATAAGCTTTTTCAATAAAGTTTTCATTTAAATTCGCTAATCTCATTTGCTGATATTTTTGTTTTATTTCATCAAGAAAACAATATAACAAATTATACCATAATACACTATTTGCCGTTGAGAACGTCTCAGCGCCAGCCGCCGCATTTACAGAAGCATCTACGTCATAATCCCATGTTGGAATACCAGTATTATTAATACCTAACTGAGTATCAATGTCATAAAAAATTGGGAACCAAATATATTCTCCATCTTTTTCCATTGGACCCCAAGACGCAATCATCATATTCTTACCACGAGAATCATAACAAAGTAAAAGCTCTGTCATAATAAAATATACTAAACAATATTCTTTATTAAGATGTTTATCAAATTCAGAAATAAACTTAGCCCTTCTATATTCTCTCGTATCATAATTATATGTAGTGCCATCAATTACTTTTGGAGGATCAAAAGTATATTTAGCAACTGCTTCTTTATTAGCCTCAATCGGTCCTTGCTCTTTTTGCGCCGTTATTGCAGCTTCAGTATCTTCAATAATTTTTTGTTGTTCTGGAATAGCTGCAGTATTAGTTTCAATATTTGCTTGTAAATCTGCGATTTGATTTTGAATTGACTATTTTTCTTCTTCGGTTAAAGTAGTATCAGTAGCTAACTTAGCCTATAAAGTTTCAATATCCTTGTTCGCAGAATTAATTAAATAATTTAATGTATCAATTTGCGCTTGCGCATCTGCAATTTTTTGTCGATAATTCTTTAATGTATCTCCATATAACAAATTTTCTTCATCAGTATAGCTATTCGCTGCTATATCAACCTCTTGAAACCACTTGTAAAGTTTTTCAATATTCTTATAACGTTTCAAAATCAAACTATTATAATCTGCTTTAGTAGCTTTAGCTTCACTTTGTGCATCAATTAATTTTTCCTATTCTGCAATATTATTTCTATAAACATTTATTCCATTCGCTGCTTCTAATTCATCAATTTGCTTTTGAATTTTCTTCTTTTCGTCTTTATCTTTAGTAGTTTCTAATTTCTCTTCTAAAGCTGTTAATTGAGAATCTAACTCTGGGTTGGCCTCACGAATTTGTTTAATTGAAGCTTTTTCCTATTTAATTTGATCTTCATATGGTTCAATATCATCTTCATATAAAGGTGATTCAATTTTTCCGCGAGTTGCAGCTCCTTCGACGCCCGCGTAACAAATATCAAGATTATCATCATCACTATTATATCTATATTCTAAGTGGTCAATAATTTCTAAAATACCCTTGTTATTTAAACGACCCTTATCTTTTTCGCTAAATCCAGTTTGACCTTCGTAAGGGAATTTAAAAGAACAATAGTTGCCTTGATTATCAGCCATTTCCCAACATTCAACAATTTTTTTGAAAGCTTTTCCTCCTGCAAATGGATTGCAGTCTGAGCCTTCAACTTTTTCCATTTTCTTTTTTTCTTCATTATATTTATAAGTGCCGTCATATTTAAATCCATAACTATCATCTGAACCTTTATCTAAGTTCATATTATATCGGCCAATATATTGATAGTCTAAGCCGCCAGAATTATTTTTAACGGCATGGAAAGTTAATACTGGGAAACCTTGAACTGAAGTACGATATGTCTTTAAAATATTATCTTCAATACCGGAGAAAGATTCTTTATCAAATGCTTTATAATAATCTAACGGATGTTTTTCATACATATAATGTACCATATTAGCAAATCCTGTATTATAAGATCCAGAAGATTCCATAAAGTCTATTTTTAAGGTAAATTTATTATTATGTACGACAGAATTTTCTATGTCCATACACCATACATTAGTACCTTTTCCTGTTATATCTCTATCTTCAGTGTTTGCTCTTGGACCACCGTTATATCTCCAATAGTCTGCATTTTTAAGTTTTAGCTTATAATTACGCCTTGGATAAGCTTGTGAAGACGTTCCTTGCACATCTAATTCACCTCCATAAGCTATAAAGCTTGGACAATGATATGCATAATAATCTGCCGTCGTCATATCGGCAAGCTTATTAGTAATTGTATCTAAATCTCCATTTTCATAAGCATAGTCTAATGCTGGGTTTACAAAAGTAGTTTTTACATAACGAGCTTTTCCTTTTAAATAAGGAAGATTTTCATCATCAATTGGCATTGGCACAACATCTTCTAAGTTCTTTTCATTAGCTGGAGTACCATCATCGGTTCCATAAGTAGCACCAGTGCCAATATTATCTACTGTTTGAATAATCAAATATGGCATTGTTAATAAATCAGGTCTGCCATTTTGCCTTTGTGTTTGATTATATTGTAATAATTTATTATAATCAATTACTGTTAAATTATTAATATTATTAGAAATTTGATTTTGGTCATAATCAATAATATTTCTTAAATCAGATAAATAATTCTATACAATTGACCAAGAGTCAAGAGCACCATTATATACTCTAACAGCATACAAATCAACGTCACAATATTGTGAATTAATTGTGATATATTTTACTGGAATAGAAAAACCACGATTACCACCACTAGAAGAGATAGTAGAAATACCAGTTAATAAACCATTCACATAAATATATACTCTACTTAAAGATGGATTATTATTAGATGAAACAACATAAGAAATATTAAATATTTCATCTTCTTTATATTTAGCATTTACATACTCTTGTCCTGTACCAAAATAACTTTCTTGAGTTCCTAAAGCAAAGCCTTTAGAATCAGAAAGATAAGAAACACAAATACCTTTGTTTGTCGATACTGTTTTTTCAACCTTAATAATCTAAGATTGAAATTCATCCTATTCTACAAAACTGTCTGGATCTTTTGAACCTTGACTTTCCGCATAGCTAACTAATTCATCCCAAGATAAATATAAATCTTGACCTTTAAGTTTATATTTTGTTGTATTTTTAATTAAAGTATCATAACTTGTAATATTTCTAATTTTTAATCTAAATTCAAAAGTATAATTCTAACTACCATTTTGATTTAAATTAATACCAACTTGCCCTGCTTCACTTAATGGAATCTAAACCGAAGCACCATCTGAAATTTTTAAATAGGACTTTCCTTCACTATCAGTATTCCAACCATTAGTATGCCAATTAAAATTATTTAAGATACAATCTTCAGTTTTGTTATTATAAGTGTATTGCCATTTTTGACGAGATAAAAGACTTTCATTATTAGTACGACCATTAGCATTTAAATTGATAATCATTTGGTCTTTTTGGACATAATCCATATCTCTAGCACTCGGAGTTACTGTAATAACAAAACTTTCAGTTACACCTTTACAAGAAATACCATAATAATTATCACCAACAATTGAATCTGCAATTACCCAAGTAAATGGAGTTGATTCACTATATTGAACTTCATCCAAAGTAGTTATGACTAATCCATCATGTAATTGATCAATAGTCATTGTACCAGAAGAGCCAATAACAGGATCATAAACCATATACTAAACAATAATATCTTCATATTGCTCAATTGTAGTTGGTTTATTCATAAACCAAATAATTGGTGAGTTATTACCTTCAGCCGCATAAGCAATTTCATAATTTAAATGATTAGATTCAATAGTTTTTCCATTTACAGTTGCTGTTAAATAAGCGTCTAAAGAATGAACGCCATGTGTCTGTAAATCTGTACTATATATACTTGCTACAGCTGTATTATTAGAAAAACTACTTCCATACTCTTGAGTCTTTATTTCAAATCCATCAATTAAAATATGTAATATTTTTTGAATTGCACCGACTGGCTTACAACTAAAATTAATTGGCTTATTAGCAGTACAAACTTTTTCTGGATTAAATCCTCCGTCATCGAGTCTTAATTCTACAATTTGCTATCCACCATAACGTACCATATCAGAACCACTATTGAGAGACTCTAATTTAATGTCAATTCTTGTACTACCGACCTAAAAATGAGATCCTAAGTCTACAATTAACTCATAATTATTAGGTACGGTTTTTTTATATTCATAATATGGTTTTACATCTACAGATGTTTCAGCATCATCAATTAAAGAAACTGTTACAGTAACAGTTGTGTCATTTTCAGCATAAGGAATAATAGTTAAGCTATAATGTTCGCCATAAACATATAAATTCTTTAACTAAGTTAGTATTTTATTTACAAATCCAACTTTCGGCATTGCTGGCTAATCGCCTCCGCCCGTGCTGCTTCCGCTGATAGCAAGACGTTGGCAAAATACATATGTAGTCCCTAAAGAAATGACTTTATAGAAAGCGCCGTCAGGAACATTAATAATCAAATCATCTGCTTTTACTTTTTCACTTAAACCATTTCTAGTTAAAGTGTATTGTAAATCAGTAACTTTAACTGGGGCAGGATCATTACCATATAAAACAGCTACACCACTACCACCTATCAAAATTCTTTCTTGATTACTAATATCAAGATACATTTGTCCAGTATCAGTTGCGATTAAAAATTGCCCTGCTTCAATTGCAGTATTTTTAATGTTTTCGTTTAACCCTTTTACAGGCTAAAAACGTTGTTCTGACATATTTTCTTTCTCCTTTCTTTCCTTTTTTAATATATAATAAAAAATAGGGGAAGAGAGACTCTTCCCCTATTAAAACTATCTCTCTAAGAGATATAAAAAGTTTTTAAATGCTATTTATAACTTTTGTCCTTAAAATTAAAAACTACCCCATACCATATTCATAGTAAGAGAAGCTCCATCTGCATTAAGCGTAATCGTATCTGATTTAAAGTTAAAGACAGCATCAACACCTATATTGTTGCTATCTGTTACAGTTGTTGTTACTTGGATATCTTTACCAGCAGTCTTTGCTTCTGCCGTTTGAGTTGCACCGGTAAGAGTTGGAATACTATTAACGATTTCTTCTTCACCAGTTACAATTTTTGTAACATGACCATTATCTACTTCAAGAGATTTAACAACTGTAATTGTCTTAGTCTTTTGATAATCAGTTACTGCTCCATAAGCGGAACTATCCTCAGCGGCAGGAGTTTCTGTCGCTATATCAGCATGCGCTACAGTTACGACTCTATCTCCATCTTCGGCAGTGTCATCAGTTAAAGTAACTTGTTTCCCTTCAGCTAATTTAATTCCACCAAGAATAGTTGGAGTGAGTGCTCCATCAGTAAGTTCAATACCATGAGTTACTTTTGTAACTTTAGTTTCATATTCATTACCAGAAGGAACAATCTCAAAACTAAAGCCAGTTTTAAGTAAACCAGTTGCTTCATCTTCAGTACCTTGCGCAATTAATAAATCACCAACTTTAACTGTCTCACCATTATAAGTGAAATTACTCTTAGCCTTGTAAGTATCACCGTTTCTAGCTTCAGTTATTGCATCTGGACTTGCTACTGTACCACCAGTGCCAATAGTACCCTTAAATACCATTGCATCAGCAACTTTTAAAGCTTTATCAATTTCATCAGTAATTTTTTTATCAGTTTGCGTAATCGTATAAACATCAAGAGCCGCCGCACCTTTTTGGAAATGCACATCTTTAGTATTTCCTTCAGCGCCAATTGTTACAATAGGATCAAGGACAGAACTTGTCACATCAGTACCAGAAGTTTGCTTAGTCGTAAAAGTAAAACCAGTATCTCCATTTGCAAAAGTATGTTCTGTAACTTCTTGAACTGAAGCATCAATAGTAATACTTTTTTCTCCAGCGGTAACTGCTGCAATATTTGCACCACCAATTAAAGTAATTTCTTCATCGCTAGTGGTTGTAGTTCCATCTGCCGCTGTAACAATACTATGTTGTTTAATAGTTGCAGCTTTTTTATTATCTTTAACTTGCTCTGTTAATAAAGTTAAAGTGACCCCGCCAGTACCAGAAGAAGAAATAGTAATTTCTTTTTCATTAACTGTTAAAGTAATACCCGCGCCTTCTACTAAAGCAAAAGAATCAGCTTTAGTTGCCCCATCAGTGTCAGATGCAGTACTAGTGTCAGATACAGTACTAGTAATAGTTACTTTTTTATCTGTTTTGTCACTCACAGAGGTGGAAAAATCTTTTAATTTTGTATCTGCATTAATTTGAATAAAATTTCCTTTACTCCATACGCAAAGAACATTTTCTGCGGTTGCAAAATAAAATTGACCTGGCTCTGCGGCAGCTGGTAAAGTTGCAACATTAGCTACTGTAATTACGCCCTGATTTACTGGAACCGGACCAGCAACTGTACCAATGTATAATCTGTTAGTATCACTTGTTAAATAAAATGCACCTTCAATAGTACCAGCAGGAGTAGCAATTAAGTTATTAACGCCGGCTTGAGTACCAGATAAAAACTATAAATTTTTACCATTTAAATTTGCCATTATTTATGACTCCTTTCATATTATTCGTCTGTAATTGTCATCCATTTTAATCTACCATCAATTTCGGTAATTTTTTCAACTAAAGTATTATTCTCTCCACCATAACTGCTTAAATCACCAATTTTTTCTTGGACGATAGTATTAAAATTATTTGTAACTAAAGTACCAACTTCTGCTTTAGTTACATAATCGCTTAAATCAGTTTTCCAATCACCGACTTTTTCTAATGCCCCATTGACTACAATATACTCATCATAAGTATTTTCACCATTCGGCACAAGATAAATATATTGTTCTGCATCTGCTGCTGTAAGGTCAATTGCCTCTACAGAATCAACAATTTTACGAGATAAGGACTGATTTAATTTACTATTAATTTCATCTTTAGTATAAACATTTAAAACTTCAACGGCTTGAACTGGAGTCATCCAACCCAAATTGCCGTCTTCTTGTTTATAAGGTAAAGTACCTATTTCCGCAGTTTCAAAATTTTTTAAGCTAAGAGTCCCAACTTTTGCTTTTTCAATAGATTTATCATCTACGGAAATAATATCACTAATAGAGCCGTTTTTCCATGTTTTCGATTGTTCATCGTAAATTAAGATTTGTTTATCACCTATTTCAGTAATAACAATATCCTATAAATTTCCTAAAGAACTACCAGCGGCTCCACCTGTGCCACCAATTAATCGAGACCCTAAATATAAAGACCCAGAACTGGAATCGGCACTATCATAAATAAAATATAAAGTATCATCAGACTTTTGTGCCAAATTAGCAAATGCCGTCTTCGATCCTCTGACAAACTTTACATAATCATTAGTTGGTTTTAAAGCCATCCTTTACTCCTCTCTTTCAATGTTTATGAAGATTATTTTTTTATATTTAAAAAGACTTGACCAAAATGGTCAAGTCTTTTATTCATTAAGCATTTTCTAAAGCATCTAACCTTGCTTCTATTTCAGATATTTTATTAGCTATATCCAATGTTTCTAAATTACTAATACGCTCATCTAAACCAGTAGTAACTGTACTAATATTTACATCTTCTAAATCTTTTATTCGTTGACTTAAAGCACTATCCGCATTTTCACTAGCAGTTTTATTTTCAGCAACCGTATTAGTAAGAGTTGTTAAATCAGAACTGCCAGATGTTTTATTGTCATTTACTACTTTTGTTAAAATATCTATATTGTCTTGAAGTGTTTTATCAGCATTAGCTCGTACTGAAGCTTCTTCTTTTAAAGAACCAGGAGTCTCAGCCGTACCCATTAAAATACTTAACTTATATGCATTTTTACCAATAGCAGTAGCTAAAGTGTCACTCGCTTGAATTTCTCCTGACTAATTTCCACTATAACTAGATAACACGATATCGCCTAAATTAGTTTTAGTAAAACTAAAAGCTCCTGTGGTATCTTCTAAATTTACTGCAGTAATAACATTACCATTATCAGTCATTGAAGATGACACTTTCGGCAAAGTAATTTCATACTCTTCTAAAGTATTTACATGCCCTTTCCCATCAATACTTACTTTTGGAATAACAAATTTATTGCCAAAATTAGGAGAGCTATTTTGCAACAAACCTTTTGTATTTACAGCAGTTTGCGCATTTTCATGCTCGATCAATAATTCATTATTATTAATTTTTGTATTTAACCAATTATCAGTAGTTTTTATACTAAAACTGTCATGAGTATTTTGAGCTTTATAAGAACCACTATCAGCATTTAATTCTTGAATACCATAAGGTAACGTAATAGTAGTTAATTCTTTGTTCGTAATATGACCCGCTGCATCTGATAATGATTGACTAATTTCAATAGTATCACTTTTATTAGTGTTTAAATTTATTTGAGCAGTAACATCATCAATTTTATTTTTTTTGTTGTGTGTAATATATACTTTTGGATTTGAAACATCTGGGTCAATATGAGTTGTAATCCATTCATCAGTAATAGAAGGCGCTGAATGCATTCTTCCATAGCTATCAGTTACCATAAAATGACCACAATCTAAAATTTCAATTTTAGCAATAATATCATTTAAAGTATTTAACGTACCTTGTACAGTAGAAGTATTTCTAGTTGTTTCATTTCCATATTCTAAGAAATTATTAATTTCCAATAGTAAACCATGAATGGTATTAAGTGTGCGCGCAAACCCTACTAAAGGTTTCATAGTATAACTATTGTCATTTTTGACTCCTAAAGTAATATTATGGGTTACTGGTATTTGAGTATTCCAATGCGAGTATAGTGGTAAAATACCTTTTGTATCTTCATAAACAAAGAAATAATCATTGCCTAAATAGTATTGCCGGTTTGGTGTAGCTACGGCATTATTATCAATATAATAACGATTATTAAGACGATAGTAGTATTTTCCTGACTCATATAAATATACATCAGTTAAATCAATAATCTATGATTTTATTGCTTCTTTTGGTATAGTATAATATTTTCGGCCCGCAACAAAAGCTCCATTACCATCAAAATACCAAGACTTTCCAATTTCATCTTTATAATAATACAAATCACTTTGATAAAAACCAATGTTAGAATATTGTTTAAAAGATAAAGTATAAAAATATTCTGGCTCTGAAGCGTCATATTCTGGTAATTCACTATTTAATTTAACTTTAATATAATTATCATCAATTAATTTATAATAATTTACTGCACTTATAGACTTATCCAAAGGAACTGTTGGAGTTAAAATATATAATTCATTAACACTTTGGAATTTTGCGTCAGATGGATTATAAGTATAAAAAACTGGTTTTTTTGTTTCATTTTCATAAATAATATCCTGCTCATCCCCAACAAATTGAATAAAAGTATTAGGTGTTTCATATATATATTTATAACTTGGCTCAACTGTGCCCAATGTTAAATCAACAAGTTTATTCGTAAGCACATCATAATATTTAGTCGATGTCTCTTTCCAAACTTCAAGAACGCCGCTATCATCATTATAAGTATAAAGATAAATTTCTCGCATTTCACCATCGATTAAACGAGTTATCTATTCTTTCTTTTTTCGTCTATAAGCCAACAACGCATTTTTATCACGATTTGCAATATCTGCACCATTCATAGCTTGACTAGCTCTATAGTAAGTTAAAGTTGGATCTAATCCACGTAAATCTAATTTATAAACAATTTTATCCTTTTCATCATTAACGGCAGAATAAAATCGTCCTCCTTCATAAATATATCTAGCATCATGACGCACAGGAGAACCATCTATTATATATTCAAAAGCTTGAGTTGGTCCATCAAGTTTCTTATCAAGATAGTAATTTTCATCTTCTAAATAATAATATTTATTAGGTTCATATGTTGAATCTAAAGTAACAACAGAAACTTTAGTTTCATCAATGGTAAAATATTGTTTGTCCCTATAGAAAGTTTTATCATAAATAAAATCTCCATTAGAATTTCTCCAATAATATTTTTTACCATCCATTATACTTTCAAAAGTAGAAATAGGAATTTCTCTTATTCCACCATTTACTTTACGAATATAATAAGTTTCTTGTGCATCATAAGTTCCGGTGGCCTCTTCATATAAATCATTCTTTTTTATATAATAAGTAAAATTATTATATGACTGTTCTGTTACCTCGGTCGCTTCTTCGTATATATAGCCATCTGTTTCAGAGCCAGTTTTATCATTGTTTAATGGTTTTAAATCATCTGAAGGAGCTTTTCGATAAAATTTATCTCCTAAATAATAAATTGCATCATTATTGGCAGAGTTTTCCGCGAATTCTTTAAAATTAAAGTCTTCTGGAATATCCTTTTTTTCCTAAATAATCATGCCCATTAAATCATGTACTGAATTAATTGCGCCCGCAAGTGTTTCAACGTCAGTCTTATGATATGTATAAGTTTCTTCTCCATCACTTTGAATTAATTGAAGCCGTCTGCCTGAGCCGTATACTGGACTATCTTTCCAAGAGATATCAGTTAAACGCTCAGAAACCTTATCTGTTCCTCCAGAACCGGTACCATATACTACATCCCACATTTGGCTAATAGCATTACCAATACCAGGCAATACCATAGAAATTTCTTGAGTATCAACTGCATGCTACGTTTTCCCCGGGATATGAGAATTATACTAAGTATCTGCCCATTGTCCTTTATCATCAGGAGATTGACTATAGCCAGTAGTATCAATCGTAAATTTATCTTTCAAAGAAGAAATATACCTTGCTTTTGGATTAAAACCTGCCTTATTATAATATATAGCCGCTGGTAAACGTCCATTCTCGCCAATTTCATCAAGTGTAGCAAATTGCCGCCATGTACCTGCAGTAGTATAATAATACATTGTAATTTTATCGGTTTCTTTATTATAAACTTTTCTAATCCAAGTCGTTGTTTCATCAGATAAAATTTTGTCCGTATTCGGTTCTTGGATTGCAGAACCGTCAGAATGTTCTGCCCCAGCATGCTAAATGCGCATCCCCCAAGGAGACTACCAATGCAAATTATAATATACATCTGTACTTGCGGCATCAAAATGAGGCGCGATAGGCATTTGCGTAGGCGCATCTACCGATATATCAAAAGTCGGCACTACAGTATTTAACTCGGCTACCATAACATATTTATCTTGCCCATTTATCAAAGTTTTTTGCCATACTGTAGAATCCCATCCATGTCCAGTTAATTCAAATCCTTTTTCTTTGGCATATTGTATATCAATATTATAATTATTTGCGTAATTATTCTATGAAGTAATACTAGAATTAGTTACCTTATCAAAAATTGCATATTTTTTACCTTCTGAAAAATAGTTTTTTATACTAGGATCAGTTAAAGTTTGTGATTTTCCATTGACATACATGGTAGTAACACCATTCTCATCAATTTCAAAATAACCTACACAAGTATAATATATATTTTTTGTTCCTTCAATTATATATACTATAGTACCAAGAGTTGTAGTCATTAAAATTCCACCTGGGGTTATAAACTCTTCATCACTATAAAGAATTTTCCCTATGTCGCTAAAGTCTGCACTATAATATAAAATATAATGACCATTAACTAAATTTAATTTTTTATTAAAATATGCTTTCTTGTAATCTAAACTAGAAGCTTCAGTATCATATTCAATTAAAATATAACGTCCCACATAAATGCCATCAGTGCTAGCATTTTCATCCATTTGCTTTCTATTGGCATATATTCTATCAAAAACAAAGGAACTATTTTTTTCAATATCTTTTATATTACCATAAAAACCCATTATTATTCCTCCTCTGTCTCATAGATAGCATCTACAATTAAATAAGCACCATTTGTATTTAAAATTTTATTAATTGAATCTTGATCAAAACTTAAAGCGGTGATATCAGTCAAACCACTCAAATCTAATTCATAAATTCCAGTACCTCCAATAAAAATTGGTTCAATACCTTCATTTAAATAAAATTTTACTCCAGGAATAGTCTAAATACCTAATTGTACAATTGATTGTGATTCGCCGCCATCTTTAAAAAATACCTAGCCATTAGAAAGAGTACTCAATGAAATATTACTTGGCTAATTGTCTTTATTATCAGGTCCATAATACCTGAATTGACTTACTTTTTTTGCCATTATTGTACCTCCCTTAAATAATTCTTTGCGGCGCCATTTCGGCATCTATACTCATTGTACCATTATAAGATAATGGTATAGAAATTCTTGAAACTAAATATTCTCCATTGATTTTGCTTTCCTAATCATATACATATATTCTATTATTTGGCTCTAAGTAATAAACAGGTATAGCAGAAATATTGATAGATTCTTGCCCATATGTGTATTCATATAAAAAAGAATCAATAACATCTTTTGCACTTTTTCCTTGCGCACTAATAGAAAACATATTTTTTACATGATTAGGCAAAATTACATAAGTATATCCAGTTTTATATTCTTCAGTATATTTATTATATTCTTCCAAATTATCAAAAAAAATTACATTTGGAGTTGTCCTATAATAAATAGAATTCACATCTTGATCATTAACTGCTTTTGGCCTATCTCCTATTGCTTTAATTGAATATTTACCAAGTTCACCATCAGTACTTAAAAAATCAAACCAAAAATTTAATAATTCTGGATTATATAATAGATTACGATTCCAATAATATAAGTTCGGATCATCAGTAAAATTTTCTTTAGGCTATTTTTCGTTTTCCCTTTGGGCAATCGGCAAAAAGAAATTACAAGACATACTATCCCATTCTTTAATAGAAGGCTACCAAGTTAATACTTTTGTAAAAGCACCTTCTATATTATCACTGTCTATTGGTTGTTCAGTTGTTTCATAAACCCCACCTTTATATGTATATGTAGCTTGCGCATTTGGGTTATAAAGTTGCCGCCAAAATCCTTGCATATCAATATAATATTGTTCATAACCAGTTTTTCCTTCTAAGTATGGACAATATATACTTCCATCATCTAATTTAATAGTATTATTTTCTTGAATAGTAATTAAAAAATCATCTTCTTGATTATGTTTATAAAAATCTAAACACATTTGATAAATTAATTCTCGCCAATCTCTAATAATAATATTATATTTTTTTAAAGCAGATGGAATGATTACCTCTTTTGCTACATAAGCGGTTTTATCATAAGCTATATACCACTCTGGTTTATCATCAATGGCAATCCGCGAATGTAAAGCCACTGTATTATTATTTCCTATTTCTCGTTCGCCAAAAACAGAAAAATCATTTTTAATATTATTTAATTGTGGATTATGATTAATTGATGAGATTAACTTATTGCGTTCAAAATTATAAATAACTTTTGAAGCCATGGCGGCATTTTCCGCATAAACATCATCCTAAGTATCAATTAGACTATCCCAAGAAGTATTTAAATAAGTTCCTTTTCGTTCAAAAACAAACTATCCATCAATATTATAATAATATTGAAAATCTCCAAGCATATTTATAATTTTATCTAATACTGCATTTGTTATTGTATCTCCGACTTGACCCATTAATTCTCCAGCATAAGTTAATTCTGTCATACGATAACCGGCCGTTTGCCCATACTCACACTTAGCAATATAATATTGTTTATCCCCAATAAGAACTGGTTCTAATTTTTCATTAAATCCATCAACTAAATTATAAATATGAGTTACATCTAAATCTTTTAACTTAACATTTGTGCCATCAAAATACTAACAAAGCATTTCACCATTAAGAGTAATATTAGAACATGTATCTTTATTTTCAAATATAAAAAACATTGGATTTTCTACTCTATATTCCAATAATTCCAAACCAGTATCATCTACATCATTAATAATAATATTATAATAAGGCTCATTGGCATAAGTATGAATTGCTTCTCGAATAATTGTTTTAATAGGTACGGGAGTTAATGTACGCTCAATACTCTAAGTATAGTAAGATACTCCATCTTTAAATTCTTCAAAAGAAATAGTATATTCATCATTTTGTTTAATATAATACATATTAGCTCTATATTCGCTTTTATCTTTAAAAGTAACTAATTCATATTTAGTATTTACTTCTTCAATATTAGCAAAATCAGTTGGCGCACTAATATTACCTCCAAGAGTTCCATTCAACATACACATTTTATCTTGTCCAGAAATATTAATATTAAAACCACCAGTAGAATAAGAAGTAGAAAAAGCAGTAATTAAATACGTCCCTTGCGGGAACCATATAATTTCCTCATCGGTAATTTCACTTTTTAGCCCAATTTCTAATTTGAACTTAGTTTTTAATCCCCAATAATAATCAGTAAGGTTAATATCTTTTGCCACTATATTTAAAGAAGAACAAGTCCGTCGAATCGCGGAGGAACCATCAATATTAATAGTCCCTCCAGTTATTCTACCTTCAATTGTTTCTATTGGTTCTTCGTCATAGGTTAATGCAATAATACGAGCATAAACTATTTTATTGCGCGATTCATCTAACTATTTTAAAAAATCTAAATCTAACAAAGGATTTTTAATCATATTATAAATCCTCCTCAGTTTTTAAATTGGTCAATAAAATTATATAATCTTTATACAAATCATAATATACTTGTTTTTCTTCTTCAGTCAAAGATGTTATTTTATTTTTTTCTTGTAAAGATTTTTTCATTTTATCTAATTGCTATTTCAATCTTTTTAATTCTGCGCTTTGATTTTCAATTGAATAATTAGTAATTCTAGTGCTATATCCACATTCTAAAACTGTCCCAACCGTTAATTCTATAGAATTGAAAAGAATTGGACCTGCAACAGAGTATTCTTGAATATCTCTTAAATCTATCGGCGATTTATCTATATAAACCTAAGTATCATAAATACCAAAACGTTCTACTAAAGCTGTATCCTATGAATATTGTAATAATAAATTATAATCATCTTCATTTAAGAAAAATTTCTCAGGCTACTTTAGATCATAATAAATTGTATCTATTAATCCCTCTTCATCATTTAATAAATTTGGAACCTTAGCTTTATATATCGGATAAATATTATCACACTCAGGTGGAAAGATATAATTAAAAGAATCATCAATTTTTTCGACTTCTACTTCCACTTCAACAATATCTCTTTTTAAAAAATGTAAATAATAAAAAGATGTAAGTGTTGTTTTTATATCATTTAAATTTGGAATAATATTTTCTGCTTCTCCAATATATTGTCGTACTGGAATATCTTCAAAATCAACTGAAGTAATAGTATTAAATGTATTAGTAGAAGCTTCATAATAACTATAAGTTATCATTGGAGAGTTCAACGTTTGTTGTTTATATCTCTCTTTGGTTTCTTCGTCCAATTTAACACTAAAAATTTTTGAGCCAGTATCAATTTGATAAATTCCAGTAGCACCAATGATAATTGTTTGACTCGCACTACTCATTCCTTCTGCTTTAATAATTAATTTATCACCTGGGCGAAAACCTTCTAATTTAATCGTAACCGCATAATCATTAGTAATAAAATCTTTATCTAAAAAATCTTTTATCATTTCAGATTTAAAACGTAATATTTTTAATTCTGGAGAACTTGTCTACGTAATTCCATAAGAATTAAGATTATTGTAGGTATAATCATCTATTTCATAAGCTGTACAACTAAAATTATGCAGCATACGCCCTAGAGTATCTTCTGGAGATAATGAAACATTCATTAATCGAACAATATAATTACCTTCCCCAGGTGAACGAAATAATTTAGGCTCTCCATTATTCAACCATTCCAATACTTTTAATTTAAAAGTCCGCTCAGCAGAAAAATTAAAACCTGTCAGTTGAGTAGTACGAAAACGACTAGTTTCAAGTAATTTTTGATTTTCCGCCGCAGTTATATAATTTCCTTTTATCTAAAAACCATTTTTCTTATTTTTAAAATAAGCGTCATCAGGCTCAAAATCAGGGATTACTGTACCTAAACGAGTCAAACGACTCACTTTAGAATTTAATCCTATTTCTGTATCAGTCATAAACAAATGCTCTTCGTCTGATAAATAAGAAATTAAACCATTCAAATTAAATTCTTTATATTCTACGTTACCGTTCCGAGTAAAGAAAGCATATTTACTACCTATTGTATCAGTTTTACTCTCTAATACATCAATTTTAAAATTAGAAACTTGTGGATTATAAGAAATTTTTAACTATTTATTACCGTCATATAAGAACATATCTTCAAAATCAGCAAAAATTTTATTAGACTATATTCTATTAGAATATAAATCAAAATCATTATATTGTTGTAATGAATAAATATATTCTTTTCCTTGTTCAACAGTGAAATCTTTATGTTTCCAAGCGGAAGGCTGAATACCCTTACTCTTAAATCTAAGAATTTCCTCCCATTCTTTAAAATTACTATTTTCACAAGCGCGTGAGATTAGAAAAGCTCCCGACATTAATTTCTCTTCGCCTGTAGCTTCGTCTTCCTCTCCCTCCATAGTTAAAACAACATATCCATTATCTTTATTCACCTCTGCAAACAATGCTACTTGACTTTCTGGTTCAATAGATTGCTGTTGACTAATTCGATATATAGGACTAGCTACTTCTAAATTATTATTTGTAATAATTTTATACTACAAATAATAGGTATATCCTTTATCCAATTCAAACGGTATTAAAAATTCATCATGAGAAGTATGATTAGTATCATCATTAGAATTATTGTGAATTTGCCATCCTGTATCTTTTAAAGTTTTATTTTCATCATTACTAAATATAAAACGATATTTATATTCTTTTTCAGTAATATCCTAATTATACTAACTATAAGTGCCAATATAATTATAAGATGAAGTATTTAAACGTCCGGATTTTAAATTATCTATACTTACTATGGGTTTCGTAGTATATTTAATTATACCTACTGTAGAATAATAACCTATTGTTCCATAAGTATCTATATATGCAATCTAAACTTTATAATGTTGTCCTACTTTTAATTTATTAACATAATCAGAAATATCAAATTTAACATAATATTCTGCATTAGTGTCTGATTCTAAAACTTTAGAGGTAGTAAATAAATATTTAGTATTCTAAATAGTTTTAATTTTTAAAGAAAAACCCTATACCTCTCCAGAGCCTACGCTCTTATTCATGGAAAAAGGGACAGTAAGACTGTCCCCATAAAATGATGGTATAGTTCCTTCAATATATGGAGGGTATAACATTTTATTCCTCCTATTCTTCTTCAATCGAAGTCGCGCAAAGAGTGTTTAAAGCTTTTAAACATTCACTCATAAGAATTGTATCTGCTCCTTTAGTCGAGATCTCCATTAAAGTATTTTTAATTTGTTGGACATAAGTTTGCTCTTGTTTTGTCATACTCCACTCACTCCTTTATCATAAACATTAACGCATCCATTTGTTGCATTGTTAATGGCATATTTCCTAAGTCTTCTAAATCACATTGATAAAAATTAACTTCTTGTTGAATCGCAAATAATTTATTTAACTCATCAACTACATATTGCATTTTATCAGGATCAATAATATATTGGTTAGTTTCTTCATTTAAAGTACCGTTAGAAGAAATAAGATTAATTCTTGTGTCTTCTACCTCTTGGATTAATGGTCTTAAAAGATTTATATTTTTTTGTATATAAAAATTAACTCTTACTGGAAAAATTAAATCTATTTTAGACAAAATTTGTTCATTTAAATTTTTTAAAATTGTATATAATTCTTCATTTGTATATAACATATTAAAAACTCCTTTATCTCATATATATTAAGCAAAACGTGCATAAAAACCTTCTTGCTACTCCGCAGTATAGCCATATAAAGTTACACCATCATTTCGTAATTGTAATACTTTTTTGTTAGCAGCACCACCGCTAGCGCTAATGTCAGAACCAACAGCAACTAAATATATTCCTTCTCCTGCTCCATAAATAGATACACCGTCATAATCTGCTTTAGTACCAGCTGAACCAATCTATAAACGATCATTTCCACTTTCATTTATATTATTAATACCAATCAAAAAATACGCTGCATTGGCTGAACTAGCAGAAGGACGATAAATATTTGAAGCAATAAATAAAGTATTTCCACTAAACTTAAATTTATCCCCTAAAGAAAATCTTCCATTACTGCCTAAAAATATTCCTTCTGACCCTCCATAAGTTCCTTTATTGTTATTCGAATAAATACTATTTGACGTTATCGTAAAACCACCAATTGTACCGCTCTTAGCTGTTATATTTCCTGAGCTATCAACTGAAAATGTAGGATCATATGAATTAGGTATATATATTTCACTACCAGTAATAGTACCACTAAAATTACCATTAACAGCAGTTAAAGTACCATCCCATGTTACCCAAAATTTAGAACCAATTTTAAAAGGATAACTATTTGAATCAGGATTTGCATTTAATTCAATATTTCCAGAAGAAGAACGTAATTTAATTAATCCATCATCAAAATCTAGCATCATCCCTCTATTAAAAGTTTGATCATATAATTCAGACGTAATAGTGGAATGAGTACCGTCAAATAATAATCTACCTTTTCCAGACTTGCCTATAAATGCTGTACCATCTTCCTTAAAAGCATAGCTCATAGCTCCTTCATGAAAACCATAAACACCAGTCTATTTAGTTATGTCACCAGAAGAATTTGTATTGCCCCATTCGCCTATGAGAACTCCAGAGAAACGATTCTAACTATCTTTTTTACCTGCTGCAATACTTGTGGCAAGAATACTACCTTTATCATAATCAATAGTTAAACTTTTTCCATCCCATTCGCTCAAAGTTGAAGAAGGGTAAGTGTTTTGACAAACATAAACAGGCTATGACCATATTACTTCATTATTTAAAAAATATTGTCCGCCATATTTATCAGCATTTTCAACATAAAAAGCTAATGGTTTTAATACATTGTTATCAAAAGTTCCTACAAATTTTTCACGAGCCGTAGTATCTGTTGTTATATCAGGAGTCCATAATTCCCAAAAACCACCAGAAGCATCATTAGGCATTAATAAATCCATCGACCCATTATTATTTAAGTCAGTATTATAATGTAATCGCCAAGCTTCTTTGTAATAATCTACATAACCAGCAGTGCCATAAATTACTTCTTCGGCGCAATCAATAAAAGTAGGTTTATAAACCTTGCTATCATAACTAAAAGATTCTGCCGAAATAGGTACTGGTCGGCGCACAGTCAAATCAAAATTGCCCCAACCTTTAATTGTTACTTCTAAGATAAGAAATGTATCCATACTTATTTTAGAACTACTTTGTAAAATTACTTCATTTCGAGCGTTACTCTAATAATAAACTTCTTCAATTTTTAAATTATAATTATTTTCATCAGATGCAGTACCAGTGAAAGGTATAATAGATACATTAGTACCCGATTTTGCATACCATTTCCATTCTACTCTTGCTTTTGTATCTGTCTCATCGTTTAAATCAATTTCTTGATTCTATGAATCATAGAGCACTGCGCGCACATTTAAAGTATCGCCACCATCTTTACTAATTAAACTATGACGATAAGCTGGATCAAAATAAATCCTTAATGTTGCATCTGTTCCAGTTGTACCTGCTTGCCCAAACCCTAAACGTTTAGATGTAAAATATTCATTACCATTTTTTACTATTTTACATTGAACAATATTATTTTGGGCAGATTGAGCATAAGATTCTTTTATAAAATAATACTATTCTGCATCAATAGCATATCCATTATTTTTATCTCCATGGCGAGTGATACTAATAATTTTTTCATTATCATCATAAATAACTATACTATTATCAGTACATTTAAAAGTATAAATCATTCCAGTCTCATCGACCGACAAAGATGAGATATTTGTAGGGGCAGCAATAATTTTATTTTCATTGTATTTATAAGAATAGTTAATATTATTTACAATAATCATTGTAGATGTAGTATTAAAAGTCCAAGTAATACTTTCTGCTTCTGTCAATAAAGCAGCAGTATTATTTTTCTCTAATAACGCATCTTCTGCAGAAAACATTGCGACTAATTTATGCGCTTCTGTAGTACGATACTATTCTAATATTTTATTGCCAGGGTCATAAATATAATAATTGCCATAAGAGCCATCAGTGCACCAAATATTTAATCCTGCAAGGAAATCTTTAGTAGCATCATTAACGACTTCTTGTTCATTGGTAAAAGTGATTATATTAGAAACAATATAATCAGTACCTTGTATAATAATTACTTTAATCTATTCATTTTCTTTTTTTGTATTTGGAATAAAAGAATATAAAAAAGAATTTTTATTTTCTTCATTTACTCTTTTCCAATACACACCACAATATTCATCAGCGGCTGGAGAACCAAAAGCATATCTATACCAACGTATTTCATAATTTGTAATATTTTCTGGCTACACGTTATAGCCTTTTCCTTCATGAAACCATCTTAATTGTATTGTTTTTTCATTAATTGCATCAGACTATTTAGAAGTATAAGTTCTTGTATTATTAGTAAATAAAACCGCCGATTCTTCATCAAATTCACCAATATCATATCCTAAACAAATATAAGGATCTTTAACGAATAAATTAGGAATTAATAAATTGCCAAATTCATCTTGATATGGTAATAATTCATTGTTTTTATTAATAAAAGTACCTGGTTTTTCATAAAAATATAACTCACCTTTTATTATAGTGCCTAAATCAGCAATATTAAATACCTGTTCCTACTAATAAAAACTATTATAATTAAATGGATCTCCATACATATCATTTGTCGATAATGATAAATCATAAGTTTTATAAATACTATTATAATATAGTTGTTCTATTTCTGATTTTTGAATTTCTAAACTCTATTTATAAAAAGATTCAGATAATTCAATCTTTAATGTCTCTTTAATATAAACATATAAATCAGACTATTCTTCAACAGCCGTTGACTATTTTAAAAATAACTCTTGTAATTCTGCTAATCGACTTTTTTTATCTACAGTAATATCATTCGCAATGGTAATTCTTAAAAGAAGCCCATATTCTCCTTTTGCGCATTCCAATTCTGTAAGCCATGAACGAAATTGTGCTTGCAAACCTAATCTTGTATATCCATTTAAAGGCTAATTAATTTCTTTAAAATTTTTTTGCCACAATAAAGTCATTTTTACATCTGCCGGATTATTTGCTACTAACCCAATAGTAGATATTGTTTTATCAGTAATTATATTTCCAGTTACATCAACTATTGTCTAAAAAGGAGTCTAAAAAACATATGGCTTATCATTATCAGCCACATATTTTCCAATAATTATTTTCTATTGTGAATAATCTCCATTAGGTACAGTTACATATACAACATCATCAAGTTCATATGTTGTATCACTGGAATAAGCATAATAAGTAGCTGAACCATCTGATACTTCATATTTACCATTTAATGCATAATCAGTATTTATAATAGTAACAGTATCAGTGATATCATAAGAAATGCCTTTTAACCGTTCTGATATAATCTAATCAACTGACTAAAATAATATCTCAGCATAATCTTTTTGCATACTTAGCTCTCCTTTCTCTCCATATTTCTATTTTATCATAAAATTTTAAACAAATCAAATAATCATATTAGTCCAAAAGAAAAAAGGAGAGATATTTAATCTCTCCTTATAATTATTTGCGGTTTGCGTATTGCGCAGCGCGGTTAATGAGTGTATCGAATGCTTGTTCGATTTCATTATGATTAACTGCGTTAGGGAATTCCGCATGAATTTTAACTTCTTGCGCAAGTGTCGACTTAGAGCTTCCCACATTGGCCGCACTAATATTCGATGAACCCGCATAAATAGCTTGTAAATCAATCCTTTGAACTACATCACGAAGAACTTCAATACCTGTTAAGAAGTTTTTAGTATCTTCCGCATTAAGAACTAATTCTTTCTAATGGAGCATTGCTAGTTTACCTGAATTACCCCACTCTCCAGTATAGCCGCCAGAAGCAAATGTTTTAATATTTTTTTCAGTATATTTTACCCCTAAAGAATCAAAGAATTTTTTAGCTTTGTCTTTAGTTTTTGCTGTACTATAATGAAGTTTTCCATTAGAATCATAAATATAATAACCATGTTTATTCATCATATTTTCAGCTGTATTATTATTCCAATTTTTAGTACCTGTAGAATTAGGATTTTTATTTGCATTTTCAATATATTTTTTTAAAGTATCTTCATTTTTGCTATAATGTAATATTCCCTAATTGTCATATCCAGTATAATACTCTTTCTATTCTGCTAGTTGACGTACCCAAGAATTATATTTATCACTCTCTCCTGTTAATCCATGACTTGCCTAATTTTTAATATCATTATTTGAATTTTCTGCTAATCTAATCATTTCAGAAATAGTATTAGTAATTTCTTGACGTAATTGAGCATAAGCTGTTGCTGCATCAAGTACACTTTTTGACATACTTTCTAAGGCAGGAATAACCTTCTTCGTTGCTTCTTCTTTCAAATTTTCTTGCTCTGTTACTAAATTACTAATTTTATCCTTATAATGATCAGCATCTAATCCTAATTTTTCATATACGGCTGAAGTTTTTGTACTGTAATCTTGCCAAGCGGCATTTGATCCTGCGATCTATTCATCTGTTGCTTTTTTCCAATCGCTCCCTTTATTGATAATATTATCATATGCATGTACCCAAGCATCATCAACAGCTCTAGAATCTGTTTCACCAGCAATCCTAAATAATTTAGAATATGTTTCCATAATTTCGCCATATTCTTTAACAATTCTTGTTTTTTCTACTTCTCGTTTCTCTTTATCTCCTGCATATTCTTTGTCAATCTAAGCTAATTTTTCTTGCATTTCTTTTTCAGTCTAAATAATTTTTTGCCCATAATTATTACGAGCTTTTAATGCAATATTATACAAATCATTATTGGCATCATCTAAATCTTGCTGTGCATCTGCGATAGCGTCGCTATTAGCAGTATAAACATATCCATAATTACCTTCACTGTCACGAGAAAGCCGAACAACACTCTTAGCATTCTGTGCTTCTTCTAAAGCAATTTGAGCCTATAACTATTTATATTTAGCTTGAGCAATTTCTAATTCTAAATTACTTAATTGATTTTTTTCACTCAATTGTTTTACATAATTTTGGTATTCTTTATATTGCTATTTGGCCGCTGCATTATTCGTTTTTTCTAAATCCTATGTTGCTTTGCGTTGTAATTTAGTTAATTCATATGCTTGATTGACAGGAGTTAAATATTCATCCCAATTAGTCTAAATATTTTTTAAAGAATCTTCTAAGCTATCGTATCCTAATCCATTAGTAAATGCATCCTCAAGTTTTTCTTTAAGCTAATCAATTGCATTTTCATATAAAGTATTTAAAGTCGTTAAATAATCTTCTGCAGAGCTTAACTACTAATCATAAGATTCTTGAACTTTTTCTGTTATCTCATCATAATTTTTTAATAACATTTCATATGTCTTATCATTTGCGATTAAATCCTAATAAGAACCTTTATATGAAGCAACATAATCATCTAATGCTTTTTTTGCAGTTTTTTGTTGAGCTTCATACATTTCATATGATCTTGTAGCAACTTCATAATTACTTTTCGCAGTTTTACTTAAAGCTTCATTAATTGCATTAATTTCATCATATTCTTTATTTTTACCTAATAAATCCATAATCTTTAAATAATGTTCTAAACTACTAGATACATTATCAATTCGATCAGTATATTTATCAAGCTATTCTTGAACCATATCTAATGTTTCACCATAATAAGCTAACATTTGATCGTCTAAATCCTTCAAAGATTTAGCACTATCCAACGCGCCATCCGAAACTTCTTTAAGCCCTTCAACAAAATTAGCTTGTGAAATTTTTCCTTGCTCATAAGCTTTTCTTAAACTACTATATTCATTTTGATAAATTTTTAATTGTTGAGTTGTTTTACTAATTTCATTCTAGGAATTATTCTTATCATATAATAAAGATAAAGCTTCTGCGCGCTTAAAAACATTATCAGCAATTAAGTCTAATTTTGTCTCTAAAATTTTTAAATCACGTTCATTAATATCTAATTTAACTTCTACTTTATAACTTAGTTTATCAAAATAGGTATCTTGTTGATTTCTTAAATTTTCTGCAATTTTTTCCTCTGTTTCAACAATTTCATCGCGGGTTGATTCAAGTTGAGTTAAACCTTCTGCTAATTTTTCATAAGCTTCTTTAATTTTTTCAACTTTTTTTTGAAGTTTTTCGTCATCAGGATCTTTATTTAATTTTTTAACCCAATTATCTGCTCGTTTTTTTGCTGCTGCTAAAATTTCGTTATAATTAATAATATCTCCATCTTTATCTAATTTAACTGAAGAAATTTTACTACCAGTTAACTTATTAAAACTAGAAATTCGTTTATTTGCTGTTTTTTTATCTTGCTCAAAATATTTCTAAGCTAATTTATTACGTTGCTCTAATTGCTTATTTTCTTTCTCATAAGCTTTGATACGCTTATTCATTTGCGCAATTTTATTAGTACCATACAAGCGATCTTCTAAACTAGAAATTTTTTCAATCTTTCTTGCGGTATCATCAAGCTCATCATCAACTCTATGATAGCGCTTTGTCTTACGATCAACTTTGTCAGTTTTAGATTTTGAGCCACCACTGCTACCAGTTGTGCCACCTTTATTTTTAGATGAATCATTATTTGTTAAGCCATTCGGTTTTTCAGAAATAGTCTATATTTGTGGACGGGTATTATCTCCTTTTTTATTCATATTAAAACCCCATGTGGTTACTACATCATTAATTATAGTTTTTTCTGTAGGCTCTGTATAAGTTTCTTCCGTCCATCCATCAGATGAACCATATTCACCTTGAACAATTTCATGACGAGTTCGTGTCCCTGTATATGTCTAAGTAGTTGGCTAATCTGCAGAAACATACGTAGCAGAATACTTCATAGCATCCATAATAGAATCTATCTATGCTTCAGTGAGACCGGCTGCTATAATCATTTTATTTAATGAAGCAATAAATTCTTCTTCATTTACATCAATCGTACAATCTTTAGAAAAATCCCAAGCATCTAATTTTTCTTTTAAAGTGTTAAATCCTGTCTATAATTCTTCTGTTAATTCTGGATCTTCTAAATTAGTAGTAATATTAACTAAAATATCTTCATAAGCAGCATCACGCAAAGCTTCAATAGCTTTTTCATCACCTTTAGCTGCTTTTTCTAATAACTCCAAATTTTGAGCATTCTTTTTGGCATCAAAAAAATCAGCAGAAATTGCTGTAGTATCAGTAATATCTAGCACATCACTCAAAGCTTCTCGTAGCCCTTGTAATGCACTATAATATTCTTCTGATTCTTTGGAACTTTTCTTTAATATATCAATCCAATTTTCACTATTTTTAGATAAAGTTTCAACACCTTTATTCATACGATAAAGTGCAACAGCATAATCATTTGCAACTTTTTGATTGTCTGCTAAATTATCTGCAAACTCTGTACTTTCATCAGCAATTTCTTGAATATACTCTGCATAACCAGCCAATTCATCACTTTCAAAATCATAAGTTTCTGCGGCACTAGTTAAAAAATCTTGCCCAGCTTCAGTTGCCGCTTCGCGCAATTGTTCTTTAAAATCATCTAAATTAGTAACTTCAGATAAATTTGGCATCTCATTTAAAGCCTATTTTTCTAATTCTCCGATAGAACCTAAATAAGACATTGTATCATTTTGATCACTTACATAATTTTTAGAGTCAAACAAATCACCAACTTTTTTAGCTTGTGATACAGATAGTTCATGTGCAATTTCTTGAGACTTTTGAGTTAATTCATCAAAAGAACCATAAACATCTTTAATCCATTTTTTCGCATTTTCTTGTAACTATTTTAATGAAGCAGTTCCATCCTTGCCATATAATTTTTCATAAGCCTCTCTATATGCTTGACGTAAATCGTTTGCTTCGTCAGATTCATCATTTAATAATTCTAATTCTTGATAATTCAAATCACTAACTGTACTATCTAAAGACCCTAAAGCTTTGATTATTATATCACCTGACTCTTGACGAAGATCTTCAAAAACATCTACTATAGCCTTAACGGCTTCTCCAATGTCTTCATCTGCACTAGTTAATGTTGATGCTACAGTCTCCCATTTTATTGTTTGACCTTCATCAGAACCATCATCATAAGTTAATCCATTATCATCTGTACTTTTTAATTTAGATTCTTCAATGCCTAATAAATTTAAATAATCTTTTGCCGATTCTTCTTGATTAGCCTAAACTTCTTTTAACGTTTTTTTATAATTTTCACCAATAGTATAAGTTTCTTGCAAAATTGCTTTAACCTATTCTGCATAATCATATTCATCTAATCCAGTAACTCGAAAAGAAGCAAGCGCAGAAATTTCAGCTTTTGTCTAAGTTTCATACTACTCAACTTTTGCTAAATAAGCAGCAAACTATTTTTTTTCATCTGCCGTTGGCTCAAGGTCATCTCCAGTAACTAATACAGATGCTGGCAATTCTGAACGCATTTTATCTAATTCAGCCTAACGCTCATTAATATTGCCAATTAAACTAGCCTACTAAGCCTAATAGACCTATTGATTCGCTTTTGCCTATAAATAATCCTAAATGTTATCTTGCGATAACTATTCTACTAAATCTTTTGTTGAATCAATCATTGAAGCAATTTCTGGATATTTTTCTAATATTTCCAAAGCAGATGAATTTGCTTCATTTAAAGCTTCTTGCCATTCTTTAGTACCTGCAGTACATGCATCAATACGTTCTACAATTGAATTAAAATTTTCAAAAGTATTCTAAATATCGTTAGCAACAGATTTTGTTTCTTCTAAAGTAGAATTAAGTTCTTCTGCTGATTCTTGTGCCGCTTGTAATTTTCCTTCTGGAGTTGTTGCCTCCCAAGCATCAAATGCTTTTTTTACTAAAACAACAATTCCTACAAGAGCGCTAATACCTGCAGCTACTACACCTAATCCAATTAATAATGGAGTCATAGAAGCCAATAATCCAGCATTGGCAGCAGTTTGAGCAACAGTTAAATTAATACCTACAATTTTTGCAGCATTTTCTCCCAATAAAGCAACTTTAGACAATCCACGAATAACTAAATTACTTTCCTCAATTGTCTAACCTGCTTTAATTGCAGCGTTATAAGTAAGCGCTCCAGTAGCAGCAATTTTTAAAGTTGAAGCAAGCGTACTTATGCCCGTAATCACTTGTGGTAAAGCGATTGGCGCAACTGTTAAAAAAGTCATAAATTTTTCGCCCAAGGTTGCATCTTCGCTAGCCAATGTCTAAAACATACTAATTAAAGAACTTATTCCAAAAATTATTGAAGAAAGGGCAGTGCTTAATTGCATAATGGTCTAGCCAGTTGTCCCTAAACTATTATTCGCCTATTCTAATGTTTCTAGTATATGTTCTTCAATTTGTTTTTGTTTATCTGCCGCCTAATTAACATTTTCTTGTAAATTTCGCTATTGCTGTAATTTTGCAACAATAGCATCATAAACTTGCCCTATTTGACGTTCATTCCAATCAATACCTTCATTATTTGCGTATTGCATTGTTTCATTAATTACAGCTGAACGAGCGCTACGATCAATTAATCCACTTTGGGCTTCAAAAAAATCTGCTTGAAATGCCGCACTTCGATTTCTTTTCCCAGAAGCTCTTAATCTATTATATACAGAATCACCAAGAGTGTTAGATCCATATCTATCACCAATATCAATTAATGCTTGATTTAATTCTTGATTATTTTGATTGCCACTATCTCGATATGCCTTAACGGCAGCCATAATTTCTTCTTTTGCTTTTTGGCTATTTTTAATCCTATCTTCAATATTTGAAGATGCCATTCTAACCATTCTATCTTCTTCAGTAGTTGTGTTAAAAGTATGGCTATCATAAGCGTGACCCATTAAATTTAAAGACGCATCTTCAGCATTTATTTTACTTAAATCAACCTACTTCTATAATTCAATAGTTTGATCTTGCAAAACTTTTAATACTTCTACTTCACTAGCAAGCTCTTTACTTTTTGACGCGCCAATGATATCAGATATTTCTGCAATTTTTTGCTATAATTGCACCCTAGTCGCCATGTCTTCTGCCATTTGCTAATCAGTTAAATCAGCCTATGGATTATTAGCAATTATATTAGCTTCTTCAACTGCTTTTTGCTATAATTCTAACGCCTATTTTTTTAATGTACCGTCAGCTAATTGAATACGATAAACTAATTCATCAACAGATGCACTAATCTAACTGCCAAAGACTTTAAACATTAAAGTAGCTACTAATGGTAATACTGATTTTAAACCACCTATACGTTCAATAAAAGCATCTAAGCCAGATAATAAATCTGCTAGACTATTATTTAGCTAAATAAAAAAATCATCGTCTAAAAGATCATTATATATGTCTTCAGCAGCCGCACGTACTCGCTTACGAGCTGCTTCCCAAGATTCAGCATAGATTTCAGCTTGTTCTTCTAAAGTACCATCAGCATTATAAGCAGTCTCTAAATTTTGTTTCATAAAATCCCAATTATCAAATAATGCCATAAATTGAGAATATTGACGAACACCAGCTACAACTTGAGCTAATGCTACTTTTTGATCATCAGCAAGTGTCGACCAAGTAGATCCGATATCATTTAAAATATCGTCCATATCTCTTAAATTGCCTTCAGTGTCTTTAATCTATACGCCTACTTTAGCAAGACCTTTAGAATATTTATTTAAATCTGTGCCGTCATCTAAAGTATCACCTTGCTGTAATCCTTGAATACGTGAAAATATAGTTTTTAATGCCGTACCAACTACATCTTCAGATTGACGTGTTCTATCTACAATGGTTGTAATAGCAGAAGTTGCATATTCAAATGATAAACCAATAGTATCAGCAACCGCTGCAAACTTTTCAAGACCACCTGCAATTTCTTCAGTGCTTGCCGCTGTACCTGCTCCCAATTTAGTCATTACATCGCCAAAATGTTCAGCTGCTTGGGTGCCATCTTTATTAAAGTTATTCCAAACAGCAGTCATATAAGAAGATACATCATCAACAGCTTCGCCCGTTACGTTTGCCATTTTAATCGTAGCATTTGTACGTTCTTCTACTTCACTATCAGACAAACCCTGTTGATAGAAAATTAAAGCAGCATCAGCATATTTTTTTGTAGTTGTACTAAGAGCTTGCGCAGCTTGGTTTGCTCGGTCTGCAAATTTATCCATTTCCTCAGCACTTAAACCACTAACTATTCTAATATCATTTAATGACTTATTTAATCCTTGAGCATAAGAATAAGCGCTTTGAATCGCTGATTGAACTCCGTGTATAGCGCTTGATGCAATTTGCCATCTTGCTGTATTTTTTAATGTTGTGGCAAACTCATCTAATAAACTTTGCGTCTATTTAATTGGAATTTCTGCTTGCATAATAGATTGCGCTAATTGTCCAAATGCTTGTACTCCTGTTGGACCTAACTTTTCTAACTATTGTCTATAATAAGTTAAATCTTTTGCTCCAGACGATAAAGATTTACTAAATTTTGATAAATCTAAATTACCAGTGTTTACATTTGTAGCTTGTTCTAAAACAGTTTTTAGCTAACTAGCTGCATTTTTAGCCTAAATTAAATCATCAGATAACTAAGTAGCGCCCTTAATATTAGTACCAGTTGATAATTGTTCTAACATTTGCTATAAACTTTGTATCTAACTTTTCGCTTGGGAAGTATTTGCTGTAAAAGCTAAATTTACATTTAACTATTTTGCCATACTATCTCCTTTCTCTCACAATATTTTTTACTTTGCAAAATAAAAAATAAGGAGAAAGAGTATTGTTACTCTTTCTCCTTATACTCTCGATATATTTCAAAATTTTATTAAATCAATTATCCCATTTTGGTTAATATATTTTTTAATAAAGTTAAATTTTCTGGGTTAGCAATTGTATTTTGAAGATTTTCTACATCCAAACTAAGATTACTATAATCAGAACTTATCCCATCTAAAATTCCATAAACCGAATTCTTATACTCATAAATACTTCTAATCAATTCACTCACATATCCATGTACTTCTTGATATGCCTTAATTGGTACAATTTGATAAATTTCGCTTACTTTTAAAACATCATAAACTTTAAAAATATTCTCCATTTGTTTTTCAGTAATAGAAATATTCGTATAAGCAAAAAATGTTTTTACAGTTAAAAATACATTAATCCTCATTGGATTATAATATCCATTTTCATCGACAGAAGAATTTACTATATCTTGCACTAATTCAATTAATTCTTCTATTGGTAAATATTCTTTAACTTCAATAATATTTCCTTTCCATTCTCTTTCAATTGGTTCAGACTTTTCTTGAAGTTTTAATTTTCCATACGCAACTTTTGCCATTTAATTAGCCTCCTTTTTCTCTATTTAGAGTTTAACAAAAAATTTTATAATTGTCAAATTTTAAGATTTTCTAACAAATTATTAATAACATTATCAATATGTTGATTAATTTGATCTGTTGTATTTTCATCACCATTTAAAAATAATTCCTATATTTTTTCTTGAGCCTATTTAACATCAGTACTTTGTTGTATCTTTCTAAAAAAAGATTCTAATTCTTCTAAATAATTAATCAAAGTAGTAGCAGACATTAAATTTGCTGAATTTGTTTTTATCTAATTTAGTCCTACGTCTCCACCTTTAAAACCTTTTACATTATCATATTTTAACTAATTTAAAAAGTATTCTCTCTAAAATTCTTCTGAAGAAATTGAATTTAACTAAGTGCCATATTTATTTATTGTTGCATCAAAAGCCTAATAAATCCATCCACGATTAAATAATTTAAAACTATAGGCACTTCGTCCTCTTTTTCCATTTCCTTCGTTAGGCTACCAAGCGTAAGCTCGTTCTTTTTTGCCATATTTAGATTCTATTTCTTTGTTAATAATATAATTAGTTTTTGAACGACCAGGATGACGAAATTTATTAATTACATCAAAGTGCTTCTTAAATGCGTCTTCAGCTTTTGTATCATGTTTTAATTTATTTAATTTTTCTTTTGAAAGTACTCCAGGTAAACGTAAAGTTGTTTTGTCACGATAAACTAAATTCATTAATTCGCTTTCTGTTAAAGTATATATTTTTACTTCATTTAATTCACCGCTACGATAATAAATTTTATACTAAATTTCCTAATCTTTACCTAAAAAATATGTTCTAACAGCCATAATTAATTCATAAGATTTTTTTAATTCCTCTTCTAATTTTTTATCAATAATAGCATTTTTATTTTTCGTCCTTTTATTAATAGAATAAGTATTAACGCAATATTCTAAAGTTTTCTTCTATAAAGCTAAAAGTTTTATTTTATTCTCGACAGTCGCATTAGCCCATTTTATTGTATCAAAAACTACATTATTAGCTACTAAATCATATATTTCCTTTTTATCAGACTAATCTATATATTGCTCCATAGCTATCACCTATAATAAAAATAAGGGGAGTTCACAAACTCCCCTATAAAGTTATCACTTAAACAAATTAGCCTATTCTGCTTCGAACTGTGCTTCGTAAGTTCCGTAATTGTGATAAGTACCAAGTCTTTCTACATCAGCAGTACCTGCTACGTCAACGATTTGAATAGCAGCTAATACTTTCTTAGTCTTATCAAATCTTGTATAATCTGGGAATGCATCCATAGTAAATGTAAATGTACTTGGATCTCCAGAAGAAGCAAGAGTAAAGTTAAAGTTAGATTGAATCTTACAGTTTGGAATAATAAATTCTGCCGGTAAATCTACACCATTTGTATCTCTAAATAATGTAGAAGCTTCTAAGTAATAGTTTCCGCCAAACTTATCCGGAGTAATTTCAATCTGTTGAGCACCAGATTTTCTTTCTACGTAATAATCTACAAGAACTACGCATCCTTCATAGAATACAGAAAGATCATCCGTAGATTTTAATGTAATAGTTTTTCCATCTTTAGTAGCTGGAATATACGGTTCGGTGACAGGTTCACCGTCAGTAGTTGCCATTACATAAATAAAATCTTCGCCTTCTTTGAAATAAGGTTCTTCGTCAAGAGTAATAGTAACACCAGTTACCTGGTCACCCACTGTTGCTACTTCAACAGCATCAGTTTGTTCAGTTGCATGAACTTTAATAGTTTTATTTTCAGAAGCTTCAATTAAACCAGCCCCAGAAAGAATCATGAATCCAGCAGGAGAAATAAGCGCATCTTCCATCGTGAAAGTTACAGTTCTTTCACCTTCCCATGCTACGAGTCTTGCGTTACCACGTCCGCCTTGCGCGTATACCGTAGTAGCAGCGCCTTCCATACTGGAGGTCTTTAAAGTGTCAAAATAAATGACAGGTTCATTTTTATAGAAAATCTTATTGCCGACTTTTTGAGCTGCTTTTGCTTTTAAAACAACGTTGCAAATCTCACGTGCACCGAATTTCATAATTTAGTGTCCTCCTTAATCAATGAATATTTTTCATCCAATTATCCGGTTTATCTTCTGGGCTACCGCCCGCTAACCGAACTCGAATATCAATATCCCAATTAACATATAATGAATATCTCTCTAATAAATCATAAACCTAATACACAGTAAGCTATTTACAATCATTAAGAGATAAATGTAATCCAATAGATAAAGTAGAAAGATACTAAGAAAAAACACTTCCTATAGTTCCACCTTTTTCTGCCGCAACTTTTTGGCGCCCTTGCATAATCTTATCCGCAATTGCCTTAGCCTAAGCATTTGCTGGATTAAAAGTTGTCTAATCCATTGAACTATTATTTACACAAAAAATGGTTTTTATATTTTCTTGAAGAAATTCAAAACTATCTTCATCAACCATAATTGAATTTCCCTCAGAATTAAAAATGATTGATCTTGGAGAAAATATAATTTTATATTGTGGAAAAACCAACTGAAGTAATGAAAGGACTGCTTCTTTTTTATCAGCCGTCTCTTTCTCATTCATTATTGTCATAAATATCTGAAAGTTTGTTATATCCAATAAATCATTTTCGCCCGAAGAAATCATATTTTTATTTACTGTTAAAGTCTGTAACGCAATAAAAAAATCTTTCTCTCCTATTAATGCTATTTCTTTCATAGTAGGCTAATGCGCAATTAATTGACATTCTTCTATTGGAATATCAGTTCCGCACATTAAAGCTAATCGAATATCCATTATAACAAATCTTCTAAGTCTATATTAGAATTATTAAAAATAGCGTCAAAGTTAGCGTCCATATCTTTTTGGTCTTTTGCATTAGGAGAATTTTTTTGATCATCATCTGCGTGAACTGCAGAATACATTAATGTAATTCCTGCAAATTCATCATTAAGAATTATCTAAGAAGCACCTAAAAATTCAAGAGTTCCTATACCACTTAAATGCTTATTATTAAATAAGGTATCGATCTCAGCGGCGATTTTATAAGGCCGCAACTAAAAATCTCCCAACTCCCATTGATCCATATGACAAATAATATCAAAACTAATAACATTATCCCTATAATATGGATTTGTCATATTAGGGGTAAAATTATCAAAAGATATAATAATATAATTTAAAACATCTTTATCTATATATACTTTAGGAATCATTCTAATATAACGCTCAGAAACTAATTGTGCATCCTATTCTTTAGTAAGATTAGGTTTATTTAAACAATCTTTTGTAGTATAATACAATAATTTTTTTAATCTATTATTTTTTAGCATCATATCAATAATCATTCCCATGTCTTTTTCTATAGAAATAAAGCTTGACTTTGGATATTGATAAGTTAATTTATACATTCCTTTTTCTCCTCTATATTTAGAATAATGACTCTACAACAATAGTTTTACTAATAGACTATTCTCCATTAGTAAATATTAAATCAAACTATCCGCTAAAAGTATTATTCCATTTAATACGTATTTGCGGTTGCCCTTTATCATTTTTTGAGCACTTATAGACTACTGGTATTTTTTCATCTATCTTCCAGCTCCCATTTTCCATAGAACCAACAAATACGTAATTATAAACTTGTTTTGGTTGAATAAATCCCTCACCCTTGATTTCTTTACCAGATTCTTCAGGACGTAAAAGTTTACCCGATGGTACTTTACCATCTACAAGTTCTTTTTCTACATCATCTTTATCTTGATTAATGTAATATTCAACCGCTGTAAATTCAATAATACCTTGCATGCTATATGTGTCTGTTGCCTCTATTCGCCAGCAAACAGTATTTTCACCATCAGATAATAAAAATTTATTATATCTTTTACACCATTGCAAAGTATCTTTATTTTTTGGAATTAACATATTTAAAGAATAATTTGGAACATCTAAACTTATTCCATTCTTTTGAATTGATTCAATTCTAGTTTCTACTGGACCTCGAATTGCCGCATAAGTATAACGTTCTTCTCCATCATCATTTAACCAACGAATAATATAAGAACAACGTCTTATATCTCCTCTAAAATATGCTAATTCTGTTAAATCCTATAAATATATTAACCAATAGGTTCCAGTTTGGCACCATTCAAAAACAGTTCCTGGCTCAAAATTATATTCCCAACCTATTGAAATAACTTTATCATCATAATCTTGTTTAACTTTATTTGGATTAATAAGTGCCCGAGCTGGTGGCTAATCTTTTTCATTGTCCATCAATGGCACATAATCCTATATATATTTTTTAACGAAAGCCCCCTAATAAGAATATAAGACGGCTCTATCGAGTGTCCTACGCTTATCTTTTATCATTCTCGATTGCTGCGCGGGGCCGCCAGCTGCATACAGATGTTTTGCTAAAGCATTTACTCCTTGAACTGATGAAGGAGCAATTTTTGGTCTCTACAACTGTCCAGGTTGTATTCCCTAATCTTTTAAAAATTTATCCCAATAAAAACCACCAATCTCATGCAAGTCCATTTTTAGCCTCCTAAATTAAACTAATACATTCAAAAACTGTTTTACGATAAATATCAAAATTAGGTTTTACAATTAATATTCCTTCTAATTTAGACAACAGCTATAAATAAAGCGGGTTAGAAGAAAAAATTTCATTTAAACCCGCTATATCTATAATTACTGTTCTAAGTTGTTTTTCCCAATTTTCATTGTTTTCATGCATTGGAATTAATTTCCATAACTAATTTGTTAATCTAGTTATGTCTTTTGTTATAGATTCAATAGGTATGCAAAAATTATACTTAGTATAAATTTCCTGTCCCATTACTGAACCAATTCCAAGTTGATTTATAAATACCATTTTCATCTTTTTCTCTACGCTTATATAATCTCTACATATGAAGAGATTGTCTATTGCATTCTCCAAGCAATGACTAAAGTTTTGCAAGATGATTAGCTTGACTCGTAAATTTAAAATCCGCAATTTTGTTATCCCATAGGCTTTTTATCCTATGGTTCTTATACTTGTTATTCGTATAAGTTCGGCATATCTTTTCATCCTTAAGGGATGTTTTAGGCTCGTGGAAAGTATTATCTTAAATATTATATTTTTCTTTTATTTGTAGAAAATGATTCTTTTTGCGGGCTAAAGCTAAGTAATCATTATCATAAAATAAATTACCAAGAACAATGCTATCTCTTACATAATATCTAATATCATAAATAGTATGAATACGTGTCTAAGAATGAATTGTTGGCATACTTAATTGATATTTATCATGTAAAAATTTAGCTATTTCTTTTAAATAGTTAAAACTGGCACAAACAAGATTCATATTTATTTTTTTACCTTGAGGTTCAAAAATTGAACCATCGCCGTCAAAAAAACCTCTAATAAAATCAATCATATATTTTTCTGGGAGATTAGGCAATTTATCTAATCTAAATGTTTTATTATTACCTATTCCATATTTTTCAATTTTCTGCCTTAAGGATTTTGATGTAAAAGATAAAGAAGAACTAGGGAAACCATTATTATCAAATTGTATAATGTTTCCTGTATACTCTATTTCTTGAGCAATTCGTTCAAGAATCTCTTCATCTTTACGAGCTAAAGTAATAACTACTTTATTTTTTGCTCCACGCGTAATCGGTAAATATCCATCTGCCGCGATAAAACCAAGAATCCAAGCACCATTATGACTTTCAAAATTATAATCATCATTTACTTTATATTTTCGCAAATCGGACATCTCTTTTACTTGCGCTGATTCTTTTACATTACGTATATGAATATTATTATCTTGTAAAATTGTACGAACTTTATCAAAGCTAAAAGGTAAATTTAACTCTTGTACAATTTTTGATAATCCATAACCTTTATTATATAGACCAATAATTTGTTTTTGAGTTTCAATATCAACTTCTTGTTTTTTACGGCCACCTTTTTGTGCTCCGGGATTAGTGCGAATCGGCACATTATTTTCTTTTAAAATTCTTTTTATTACCGAATCACCAAAAGGTAAATTTAATTCTGTTTTAATCTATTTTCGAGTATATGTTTTGTGAACATATAAATTAATAATTTGTTCTTCCAATTCTTTTGGAACTGTTATTTTTGACATTTAAGTTTTCCTTTCTATGCTCTGCGCGTGTCAATAGCTTTTAAACTAAGACTTCCGCTCTGATTCCCATTTCAGGGTTCCAGTTTTTCCTAAAATTTATTACTTTATTATTACTAACAAAGAGGGCAGGATTATCTACCCCGAGAATTTCATTCGAGTGTTTTCAATAGAAGTAATCTATCTCTATAACCAACCAGTCATCATTAAAATGGCAAGTATATTTATTTCTTCTGAAGTCAGTTCTACTCCAAAAGTTGATCGTTCCACAAGCACTTTCGGCGGTAAATTAGGATCAAATTCATCTAATTCATTCCAGATTGTACCAATTACAAAATCATTTTCTTCAACATCATCCTAGTCTATAATATCATATTTTGTTTCGTAATTATATAAATCTATTTTAGGAAACTCAAAACCAGGAATAGCATCAATCAATAATCTTTGTAAATCTTTCAAAGTATCTTGTGGCGTTAATTCCAAATACATATCATCTGTAATTTTTCCGAGAAAGCGATCATATACAGTAGTAAATTTAGTTCCCACCTATTTTCGCCCTCCTATTTTACATATTATTTTTCAGTATTAACTACTTTATACTTAGGTTTTTCTTCTGTAGTTAATGGCTCAGTTCTGCGACTTGGAGCCGTAGTTGTCTGTACTCTTCTTACAGGAGCACTTTCAGGTTCTTTTCCTTCTTTATCTTCAGCTTCTTCCGCTTCTTTATTTCTTAAAGCTACAGCCAAATCAAATCCTGTCTTTTCTTTTAATGCTTCCGCCTTGCGCATATCTGTCATTGGCAATAATACTGCCATTTCTTTAATCAAATCAATGATACCAATTGGCGCAAAGTCTAAACAATCTAAGAAGGCATCTAAGCTACCTTTAAGAATTAAATCAACAATCTGTTCTTCACTATAGTCATATTCTGGCTCAGTATGAATCCCCAATTCTTCTCTCAATTCAGCATTTTGAATTTGTAAAAAATTAGCCATTAATTCTCTGCCACCAGCTTGATATGTTAATTTATCTAATTCTTCTTTACTAATAATTTTCGTTTCACTTGGCGCAAATTCTCTTCTAATACCATCTTCTGGAATAGAATAAATAACCATACTTGCACTTCTATTTTTTACACTAAATTTTTCCAACGTTTATTCTCCTTTATCTCTTAACTAAAAATAGGGGAGAGGGAAAATTCCCATCTCCCCTCAGTTATTTATATTAATTTTTCTGAGTGAATTAAACAGACATCTGTCCTGCGTAATTCTTTACCTTACCCTTGACACCATCAAGGTTCCAAGTATTCATCTTACCTACAAGAGCAGTATCTACATAAGCGCAGATATTATTGGCAAGCATGCAAGTAACTCCAACTTTCTTATAAACCATAATGTCTTTAGACCAATCATCATTATCATGATCTTTTACAAGAGTATCACCCTCAAAAGCAATTTTAACTGGTTTATTATCAGCACCTTGCGGGATAATCCAAGCATAACCAGGATCAATTACTTTAGTAGTATTAGTTTCATCTTCAAAACCTTGTTCAAGAATAATAACAGTCTTACCCTTGTAGTTAGCAAGTCTACCAGTTCTCCATAATTCATCCTTCATTGCTTCAGTGTATCTCCATGCTTCCTTCGGAATCATGTTTACAGCAAATTCATAAGTACAATAAATAGTAGGAGTGCCATAAGCAGATGCGATTGTGATTAATCTATCAAATGCCTGTTCATCAAAACCATTAGCAGCAACTCTATTTGCTGGCGGCAATTGATTTACAGAAGCTTTTAAAGCAGCACCAACTTCTTTAAAGATAAGTTCATCCATACCTTCGAGTAAAATCTGATAAAGTTCAGCCATGTCGATACGACTGTCCATGAATTCTTCAAGACCGATCTGAACTCCGCCTCCAATAGCACTCGTACGTACTTCAAAGCTTTCTTCGTTAGCTCCAAGTTTAAATACTTCATATCTGCCAGCTAAACCAACTCTAGTAATAAACTGTTTAGCTCTCTTATTAGAAGTAAGTTTTCTTCTAAAAATTGGTTTGTCACCTTGCGCAAATGTTTTTACTTCAGCAAACTGTTCATACTACTCTACGACCTTTTTAGGAAGTACTTCAGTAATAGATTGTTCTATTAAAGAGAAAAATTCATTCTTATTTTCTCTATATAATTGCGGAGTACCAACTAACTCCTTAAATTCATTTCTTACTGTGTCATTTAAATCTTCATAACTAAGATTTTTACCACCAAAGCTGTATGCAACAGGAGAAGCAGGATCAGCTTTCGCAGTTTGATTCATCAAAGCAAGTAAATTAGCTCTATCTAATGCCATTGTCCTATCTCCTTTCCTTATGCAATTCTCATAATCTTAACGCCTTTTTGATGATCTGGCATAGTATAAACTTTAACTACTTGCCAAGTCATTTTTTCATCTTCGCCTGGCTCTAAAATACCAGTAGCACCAACTTTTAATGTATCACCAACGTTAAGTTCAGTAGCAGCAACTGTATTAGTTGTAAAAATGTCGCCAATGTTCGTCTTGAAGACTCTCGGAACCATAGTAGTACCTTCTGGCATTTTCTGCGTCTTATATGGTCCTTCAATATGGAACGGATCTTCATTATAATAAATTTCATACATATCAGGAGCGGCAGTTACATCATCAAATGGATATTTCTTGCCATTAAGTTCAATTTCAGATTTACCTTCTGCATCTACTCCATTATAATATCTGGACTGTCTATCCCAAACTGTATCGGCAGTATGAGTAGTACCATCAGCAGCTAAACCATATCCAAATGGACTATAAATTCTAGCCTGATAATTATCTTTTAACATAGCAAATTCACAATCATGTTGCTGAATGCCATTAATATCTCTATATAATTTAATTTCATTGTAAACAAGCATCCATTCGCCAGCTCCAGTAAAATTAACTACACCAGAAGCATAATCATATTTTACAAACTGACCTTGCTCTAATACCTCGATGTCCTTATCAGCAGGTAATTGCGCATAAATTTGGCCAGTTCTTTGAGCGGAAAGATGATTCGGTTCTACTTGACCATAACCATATTCTACATAAGATGCTTGGCTTGTAATATTTTTCTTTAAGAAATCACTAAGCATTTTGTATATATCCTCCTCAAATTAATGTCTATTTTTTGCAGTCTCAAGAACAGCTTGAACCCAAGCTGGAGTAGCTGCATCTGCACCTGTATCTTCAAGATTATAAATTGTAGGTCCTGGAGCAGGTTCTTCTTTGTGTTCTTCATTATCTAAATTAAAATTAACCTTATTTCGCACACAAATAACAGAAAGCTTTGCTTCAATCTCATCTAATGAATAAGTATTAATATTTTCGATAACATCTTTTTTGTCTTCTTCAGAAAGCATAAAGAAAGTATTGTTAATCATATCTTCTTTAGCTTCTTTTTCAACACCTAACTTAAATTCTTTTAAATTGGTATTTTCAGTGGTTAATGTTTCATTACTTTCTTTTAAACTATTCAAAGTACTTTTTAATTCATTAACCTTACTTTCTAATTCAGAATATTTAGTTTGTAATTCAACATATTCTGGAATTTCATCTAAATTATATTGTGCCGGAGTTGGTTCAGGATCGGCAGGAGCCGGTTCACTCTGTTCTGCAATCTTAGCTGCTTTAAACTCAGACTCAAATTTTTCAACATCTTCAAGCGCAAATTGCGGAGTTGCAGATGGAGTAAAAGTTTTATCTACAGCAACTAATTCTTCTTGTGGTTCAAAACCAGAAGCTTCAGTTAAACCAAAATTCATTCTTACAAATTTAGAAGTCTTTCTATCTTGAAGAATAGTAAACTTCTGTCCACCTTCTTCATAAATGCCTTCTACTCTATACTGGGAACACCATTCATCTTCACCAGGATAGTTTGTAATTAAATAACTATGAATTGCAGACCAAAGAGCATCACCAATTTCTACAGCATATCTTGTAAACATCTAGTGTGTTCCTCCTTCGTCTTCTAATAAATCCGTTAACTGTTTCATCATTGAGAACAACTGTTCCTTAAAATTGTCATCTAATGAAAACTTAACGTCAGTAATTGTAGCACCTTCAAAGCAAGGTTCTACATCTTCTCCTAAAATACAAAGTTTGGAAATAATAGCCTCATTTATAATAAAAAACTAAGCACCATCTTTAGCATTTTTTGTCCAAGTGGCATCTAAAGTTTTTTGGTCTAATTCCATAGATTGGTTATTACCTTTATCAATGATACGTTGAGCTTCTTCATACTGTCCAGTCCATAAATAACCTTCAGTCATAAGATACTCACGTTCATCTTGACCATCATCTAAAAATTTCTAGAACCAAACTTTTGCGTTTAAATCTACAAAACCATAAGGCTTTGTAGTATCTTTAATTTCAAATTTTCCATTAGAAATATCAATAATGCGGTTATGCTCTTCAAAATCGCCTTCAGCCTCGTTGTAATATCCTACAATTGGCGACCCCGGTAAGCTATTAGCCATCCCTCGCGCAACATCTTTAGTAATAATACTACCATTGCGATTTGGATCTTCTCCTACATAACACACTTTAATTTGACACTTTGAAATCAAAGGATTAAGAGGAGTAATATTAATAAATTCAATAGGAGTTTCAAGCTTTACACTCGTATGTTTCATAGTATCCTCCTCAACTCATTGATTCTTTATTTTGAATTGTTTTTTCTGACTTTTGGTCATCGGCCTTTTCAGGTCGTCCCGCAGTCTTTTCCTCTGTTTTATTCTAAGTTTTTGAGGTACTTGATTTTTCATTTTTACCCAAAATATCTGAACTGCTCATTGTATTTGATGACATAGGCGGTATCATAATTTCAGATAAATTCAAATAATCATTTTCAAAAATAATTGAATTAAGAATAAAACTTTGAGAATGTCCAAGCGCAATTTGAGGTAACATTTTAGAATATCCAATTTGCGTTTGTTCTTTATATAACTTCGCAATTTCTTTATAATTAAATTGCGTTGTTTCTAACATATTAAATTTAAATGAATATTTTTTATTTCCAGTTAATTGACGACTAATTCTATCAAAAAACATTTCAAACTGTTGAAGTAAATTTCTAACAGTTGCTTCATCTGTTAAAATAGATTTTTCCAATGATAAATTACCATCAGTATTAAATAAGTTTCTTGAAATACCAAGAGCATTATATACTGTACGTTCAACTTTAGATAAATCATCTTTTGTAGTAGTAGTCGTACTATCTGACATATCAATTGATTCAATATCCGCAAATGTAGTTAATACATCAACACCAATAGCACGTTTTAACATTGCCACAGCATTATTGTGTATATCTTTAGCTTCATCCATATCAAAGATTAAGTCACCATTTTTATCCATTGGTAATTTTTGAACAATAATCTTTAATAATTTCTACATTTGTTTGCGCCGATCGAGATCTTGCGCAGCATCAAGGTCAATCAACGTAGGCACTGAATTAATAAACGTTGGAATATCACTTCCATTAAAGTTAAATTTAATACAATTGCCCAAAGTTAACATATACCACCCGCCAATTTCACCTTGAATGTCAGGCGGCAATTTTCCTTTTTTATAAAGGATATAACCTTTTTTAAATTCATCTGGAAATAAATCTAATACTTTTAAACGATAATTAACATCTGAAAAAGTATCGAAATATCTCATATTAAATTCTACAGCAGGAACTGTCCCTACGCTGTAGCGCACACGGCAGTATTGAGGCGGCAATTCTTGTAAACATATACCTGTCTTGGACGGCACTAAATAGCCATAATAACAGCCTTCTACAAGCACCTTCAGGGCAATCTCGCCGCACACTTTTTTAATATAAGACGCATCTAAAAATGATAAAGCTTTTGCAAAATCTTTCAAAACTTTTTCTTGTCTTATATCTTGATCAAAAATTTCTGGAACAAGATACCAATCATATCTATAAAGAAAAGCAAAGTAATCGCAAACTCTTTGATAAATACCATTAGTTTCATAAAAGAATTTTGAAATAGCTCTTAACTAATCATAATTTCTATTGATTAAGGCTCTGTATACTGTAGGCTTGTCGACATACCGAACTTTTAAATCACCATAGGTTTTAAATGACCCAAGATTTAAAGTAGCATCTTCTAAAGTTTTTAATCCTACTTTAACTTTTTTAAATTCGGCATTATTATTTACCATATCAAAGCCTTTTTCATGAATAAATTCAGTCCTTGACTTTTCCAAATCATAACCTCCTTTCTTTAGTATCCAGCTTTTTCTAATATATAATCTAAAGAAAGAAGATTTTCATCAGTATAAGGAATTTCAATTAATTTTATATCATGTAAAGCGCAGAACCTACGTTTTTTATTATCATTATGCTGCTATTGGTAAAGCGCACGTTTACCACCAAATTTACTACTTGGTTCATAATGTTGTTTACCTTGATATTCAATTAAAAAATCAAGATTGTCATCATCATCAAAAACAGCAAAATCAAAACGTAACGGTCTACCATTTTCACTATTTAAGCCAGGAAAGATATATTCTTCCTGGAACACTAAATCAGCTTCTTCTAAAATCATATGTATCTTCATTTCTCCTCTGGAAGACAGCATAATATCTCTCCTTTCTTAATTAGTTCATAAAGCTCCAATCAGATGCTTTAAAACGTTTTCTTTTCTTTTTATTGTCTTCTTCTTCTTTAATATAATATAAAGCATATTCTACATAATAAATATATATTATAGACTATATCTTAATTAAACTGTAATCAGTTTAACCACCACCGCTTCGCATTAAGGAATTTCACCTTAAAGCTACTCCCTTTCGGGATAGTCGTTGGACTTTCCTTATAATAAAACTATAAGGCTTAGCACAGGATTCTTTATAAGGTTTGCTTTAATTCCCCTATAACATTCCCCGTTAGCAAATAAGTAAAAACTTATTCACACCCTGCTTTTACAGGTTCAATGGTGAAGCGCCTAAAGAACTTAAACATGAATTTACAATAATCAACTTACGCTCAAGAACAGTATCAATCGTAGCATTTTTATACATATTCGTAAGTATTCTTAAAACATCTTGTTGTCCACTTAATCTAAATTGATAAGTAATTTTACTTTTTACATTTTGTTCTATACTTACTTTGTCTTTTTGACATAATTTACGAATATCTTGTAGAAAATATTTATTACCAGTCCAAGAAATAGTATATCTATTATTATTTTTTGACCAAGTGATACAACCATCTCCATCAAAAAATCCTCTTAAAAAATCCCAAATATATTCTGAATTAATATTAGGCATACGCAATTCTTCAACATAATTTTTGTTAGAAACGCATCCCCAAGCAATTAAATCATCATGTAACTAAGAATCTCTAATCGAAAAATCATACATTATACAAGGTTGACTGAAACGATTATCTGTTACTACTGAAATTTTATTATTATAAGCTCCTATCGCTTGTTTGAATTTTTCTACATGCTCCTAGTCTTTTAATCCTAAAGCTATGGTATTAGTTTTACTACTAACAGTTCCATCAGCATACATAAAACCTAACCAATAAGCTTTTTCCGAGCTATCTATATTTGTAAAATAATTAGAGTTTCTTGGATAATTACGGATCTTTTTATTAATTATTTCTACATTCATTTTTCGCAATAAGTTTCTAATTGCCTATGGCTAAACATTAAATTCACTAGCTAAACTTTTTAATGTTCGATCTTTATCTACATATTCTTGCTTAATATACTGCTTTTGGTCCTCTGACCAAATGATTGCTCCAGTGCCTTGTTTACGAGCAATAGTGTATAAATCCATATTAAATTCTCCTTTTCTTTCTTTGACGCAGAAAATTTATCTTTTTTTATTCCTTTGTTTGCTTGTTTAAGAATAATATTTAAACCTTCATTTTCTTCCTTTAGATTTAACATTTCTTCTTCTAAGATAGAGGTTAATGTGAATGGACGCAAATATTCAACTCTTTTTTCAGGAGTCATATTTTGTCCAACCTTAGTTCCTAATAATTTAGCTTTCGCAGTTCGTTCATCTATTAAGAACTTTATTTTTCCAGAAGATAATTGTGTTTGACAGTTAGCATGAGCTTCAGTATTGATTGGCGCAGTTGCTTTAATAATATACATTACGTCTTCTTCACATACTTTGCTCTTATACTTCTTATACTCGCCGTCCTTGTCATTCATAACGCCAAAGTCCGGGTATGTTTCATTTGTATCTGGATTAATTTGCGGTTTTACCATATAATCAATTAAACCGATGCCTACATTTTTTTATTCCATTTAATTCGCTACATTAAACGCGTTCTCTAATGAACTGCTATATATTACTATATAGATTAGACTATATCTTCATTAAAAATGCTTTCCGCTTCCAACTATCAATCGCTTATAGTTGTACTCCCTTTCGGGATAGTCGTTGAACCTTTTAATTAAAATTTATGTCTTTTGTTAAATATACCCAATTATGTTTATTTTTAATGGCGCCTATAGCGTCTGCGCAAACCCCATATTTTTCTCCAATTTCTTTTTGAGTATATTTTTTACTTAATAATAATTCAATAATTTCTTTAACATCTTGTTCGGTAAGCTTACTAGCATTATTCTTTTCGCCTTTTTGATTTTTTAATCCAATTTTATGAGCATGTATAGTATTTTCTTTGCTAGTTACCCACTCTAAATTTGATAAATTATTATTTTGTTTATTACCATCAATATGATTTACTTGTAAATTTTCCATATTATCTATTGGATAAAAATTTTCTAAAATTAATCTATGAACAGAATATGTATGTCGTCCGTCTTCAGAAATAAGACGCACTTTTTCATACCCATCTTTATCTAAATGCTTTGACAAAATTTTATTAGTTTTTTCACTATATATATTTCCATTTTCTAAAGCATAATAATCATATTTTAATTTATATTTAGAATTTACAATTAATCTTTTTTCCATAAATTTTTAAACCTCCAAAAAAAGTTTTAATTAACTTGGCTGCTGATTACCCTCAACTTTACTTGGTCGGGCTTCCCAGCAATTCAAAAAGTTTTAAATGGGCTAGACATATTAACCCATTACCGTCAATTACAATTCTCTTCGCTTTATATTTATAATACAATTTTTTTAACCCTATCGCCTAATCTTCAAAATGCGTGTCTGTCAATGAATAAATATTGACCAAACTTTTTATTGAAGCACCTTGCGGCTGTGGAGTTACTTTAAATACTTCTACAACAGTATTGTCTCCCTTACGGCCTACGTCCACCGAAAGAATGTAATAACTACCCTTACCTGAGCGCCCAGAAGCTTCATACTCAGGTTGTTTTAATATTCTATGCTTATCAAATGTTTCAGCACTAAAGAAAGCATTTTCCGCAGACCCAGCCCATTTCGATTCATATTCACGAGCAAATGATGTTTCATTAAATGTACCGTCCATGCGCAAATCATTAACAAAGTTCTTATCAAGCAAATGAACTAAAACAGGTATTTTATAAGTACCACCTAATACCATTGCTTTTTGCGGTTTAACAATTTGCCATACGAGAATTTGAATCAATTTATCATAAGGGAATGAGTTTTTGTAGCCGGCAGTTGTTCATCAATTTTCTGTATAATACGCTACCATTATACACGTCTTTTAAAGACTGCTATATATTCCTATATAGATAAGACTATCTCTTCACCTTCAGCTTTACCTGCTAAGGGCCCTCCGCTTCGGTTCGCTTGAACCTACTCCCTTTCGGGATAGTCGTTGAACTTTCTAATAATAATATTATTAGCTTAGCTGCTGATTATCCGTTCTGGACTTTTCAGCAATTCAAAGGGTTTACTGTTACTAATTTCTTAGTAATGATGCTAACTCTTTTTTTTGTTCAAAAGATAATTTTTGATAATCTAACCAATAATCTTTATAAGAATCATGTTTTAAAATTGTATATAAACTATTACTACTTCCTATTCGTAATTTTTCTATTAACCAAGTTTTTGGCATAATATTAAATTCTTCATTTACATACATCATAAAAACTTGTTCTTGAGTAAATTTTCTTTTAGAAGAATAAACAGTTGTATGACACTTTAAATCATAAAAATTACTTGATTCAAGAAAAATATTATATAAATCTTTTTTTTGTTCATCAGACATTTTTTCATACTCTTCAATAATAATTGTATGATTAACTTTACGTTTAATCCGACTAATAGTTGTTCTAGATACTCCAAACATATCTGCTAACACTTGACCAGGCTTAGAGCAAAATTCTAATGCAGCACAAATGGAAAAAATATCAGTTTTCGTTAACGTACTTCCACCATTAGAAGGTCCAAAATTTCCGCCTTCGTTTTGATTATATCCATTATAATAACTATCATATAATTTTATATAATATTGTTCTTTTTCACTAATTTCTTCTACGGTTACCTCTCCCGCATAAATTTCTTCAAAAGAAAAATTTTCTATACCATATATATTGAATTCTTTCTATAAAAAACTATTATCATGTCTATTGCATCTTAAATCTGTAAAATGTCTATTTCTTCTTCTTCTTATATTATTTGTTAATCCAATATATTTTTTATGATTGATTAAATTTTCAATTTTATAAATATAATACATAAAATTCACCTCTCTTCAATAATATCTAAAAAGAAAGATAAATCAATGTTTCACTTTTGTCCAAAAAATTAACATATAACTGCGACTTGTTTAGTTGCTCCTCAGGGTGGGTGGTTCCATCCATGCAACGTCGCGACACGTTCATCGTAGGTATAATGACCTGGGAGAGTATATCACCGTCAACACCGACACACTCTTCAACAACTCCAGCGTGACGACGCTTACCTCTAGACGTCTCTCTTGCGGCAATATTGTCAAAATATGAGCCATTCTTAAACACATATTTTGCGTAATCTTTACCTTCAAGAGTTACTCCTTTATTCCAGTTTATTTCTTTTTTGAAGGCCGGTATGAGGTTACATATCTCGTCAACCTTCTCCTTCATAATGCCTGCTGCCTATTCTTTACCTCCTGAGGTCACGAATAATTTACAACGGGGGTAGAGAACACAACGAATCATCAATATCATCATTGCCAGGAATGATTTGGAATCTTTATATTCTATTAAGCTCGCAAAACTTAATACGTTTATTAAAAAACTGCTTACAATTTCTTGTAAGAATAGACTATTTCACACTTTTATAATAAAAAGTTCCTCCTTTTCGGTTTAAGGGAATCTCACCCGCCCCATTAACTTGGGCCCTACTCCTATTGCCTCTATTTTTATTCCGAGGAGGCTTCTTTCAGGATAGTCGTTGAAGTTTCTTAAGCTTACGCTCAAGCTTACCTGCGAATTTCCTTAACTAAATTTTAGTCTTAGGTTCAACGCAATTAAAAGGATTTGTCCAAGATTTTACTCCATTGGCGCCATTCACGCTCTCGGAAAAACACAATAAACATATTGATGACGCGCCGCCGCGCGCAAAAATACTCGTTGATAAAAATAAAATTTAAAATCTTGCGGATTTCCAGATTCTAAAAGGAAATCAACAAATTTATCTGGATATTCTCTCCAGAGAGAAATATACTATCGAGCAACTGGAATAATTGCCCGAACACGTTCTTCTGATAAACCAATTTTTTTCTTAGAATGAGATAAGTCTAATAAATCTTGGAGTGCCATTAGAATGTCTCATCCTTACTTTCTTTAATTACTTTTAAGATTGCCGCATTAGTATCATTTGTTTCATCTTCTAAGAAGTTATTATATTCTTCAAAATCATTATCATTAATCTCTTGATTTTTTATATTATCTAAATCTTCTAGTGTTAATTCTTCGTCTTCATCTTCATCTTCTTCCTGTTCCTCTTGACGAGTCATTTCTTTTACGGCATTGTCAATTAAATTACCTAAATTCATTTCTTCAGTAACTAAAGAATAAGTATAATCTTTTAAATCTTGTAAAGTTTCATCAACTTTATCATTTGGTTTATCAATATAGAAACGAGGAATAAAACCTTCAGATTCACATAAAACCACAAGCTCACTAATTGAATCTACAAATTCACCATTTTCTGCTTTGTTCTGCGCAGCAGTGAATTTTCCTGATTTCATCAACGTATCATAGACCTTACTCATCTTTTGGAATCCCTCAATATCGCCTAAGTCGATGAGCTGATTCGCCTTCAAGCTAGTCTTACAGATAAGCTTTAAAGTATCAATATGACCTGCTGTTTGAATATCATAAGATTCGCACATGTCATTATATAATTGCTCAAGTTTTACCCATTCTTCTGGTTTATAAATTCTACCCCATTTTAAACGAAGATAAGTTCTATCTTCGTCAGTTAAATCAATATCATCTACAATATCTTGGTCCTGCGGGCTCGGAACCGGCACTTGCGCAGGTTCTGGTCGTGGTGGCGGCACAATAGGATTAACAGAATCATTAATTGCTTCGGCAATCTCTTGTGCAGAATAACCACGTTCGGCCATTGCAGTTTTCATACGATTAGCTTCTAATTCTTGAAGGAATTCACTATCTTTCCAACGATAGTCTTTCCATTTTTTTAATTTCATTTTTGCTAAATATCTGCCAACAATAGTTGTGCCAGTTACTTTAGAAGGATCTTGTGCGTAATTACGCATAAGCTTGTTCCACTCATCGGGCACGTACGGCACATCAGCCTCTTTAAGAATCCATTTATATGTGTTAGGGTCCCAATTGTCAACCATCATAGTAATACATTGTTTACATTGATGCAATTTACAATCATTATCTCCATATTTTTCTTCATTATTAGAAGAATAAAACTGGGTTCCTTTCATTGTTTTATGACAGGTTTCGCAAAAATATTCTTTTTTGTCAGTTTCTGTTTTTGCTAATTTCGCCAAAAATAATCACCTCACTTTTTTTTATTACGGCATTTCTTACAGATACTATAATATCCATCTTTACTGGTTTTATTTTTGGAAAAATATTTATTATGGGCTAATTTAATTTGCCCACACTTACTACATTTTTTATAACGTCCACGCGCATAATTAAGATAGTAATTATCAAGCCATTCATCTTCAGCTTGTGATGCAATTAATTTTGGAATTTTATTGCGCCAAAGACTTGATATATATTCTACGCTATGTGTTTCTCCAAATTCTTTATTTAACAATTCTTGTATTTCTATATTTTGTAATCCATCAATTTTATATTGAACAATTTTTTCATATAATGGATAGTCCATAAGCGCAGCTGTACTGGTATTATCAAAGTCTTCCATGAGATGCCAAGTATCACTTGGTAATTGGTCCCATGAATCTTGTTTTAATTTAGAATAATTGCATAAGATAAAAGAGCATACTCTTTTATCTAATAAACTTATTCCAGAAGGAATAGGAAATTCTTTATCATTAAAATCTTCTGTCAAATCGGGCAATTCTAAATAATGTTTGCCGCGAGTGAGATTCATTATGCCGATCGGTTTGCGATAAGCAGCTTTTATTACATATTGGTCTTTGCGCATCTCTATTAAAGCTCTTTTTATTATATACGCGTCTTTTCCTTCTGCAACTTTTAATTTTTCTTCCCATAAATGTATTGTTTCACGCAATTGTTTTAAAAAAGGAATTTCATCTATATCTTTCTTTGTTATTGTCACTTTTGGTCTTAAAATCATATGTTTATTTTCAGTCATCATATTATAAATTGCGTCTTCGCCATTTTCTAGCTAAGAAACAAGACCTTCAAACGATGTTTCATTTTTATTAACTGTAATCATACGATTATCAGTTAAAATTTTTCTTTCTCGTTTTTCTTGTTTTTCCATACACATAATGAGATAATCTGCTAATATTTCTAAATATTTTTCATTTGGTTCTTCTTCTAATTCATCTAAAATTTTTTTTACTAACTCATTACGCTCTTCTGGAGTCTATAAAGTATAGTCTAACTTTATCACTTATAAGCCTCCTTTTTAGTAAATAATAAATTTCGGAACTAGCGTTCCTCCATTTATTATTTACTAAATGTGTGGAACTTTTTTCCCATATTTATTACCCTATATATAGTATAACAAAATTTTTTTGTTGTGTCAAAGAATTTTTTATTGATTTTTATAAAAATTTTTATTATAATATATATAGAAAAAGAAAAAGAGGTTAAAAAATATGGACTTTACTAGTTATGGCTTTAGCCAAAAGGAAGAAGAATTAAAATATTTGCGCGAAGAGGTGGCAGACCGATGTGCAAGAGGTATATATGACAACGTTGATTTATTGAAGAAGTGTAAGGTACTTGAACATCAACTTTATTATAAAGAGCAAATTGAAGAATGGGAAAAAGACTTAGCTGTTGTGAATGAGCTTTTGGATGAAGAGCCAGAAGATAAAGGTATGTTAGAAACTAAGTCAAAAGTTGAAAATCGATTGCGAAAATTGCGCGAGGACCTTGACACTGAGCTGCTTTTAGACGGGGATTATGATAATGACGATGCCGTTGTGTCGATTCACGCGGGCGAAGGCGGCACTGAAGCATGCGATTGGGCGGAAATGTTGTATAGAATGTATCAACGGTGGGCGCAATCAAATGGTTATGAAATAGAGGTAATTGATGGATTAAATGGTAGCGTTGCAGGTATTAAAAATATTGAATTTAAAGTTAAAGGTGTTAATGCTTATGGAATGCTACAAGGTGAAATGGGTGTTCATAGATTGGTTAGGGTAAGCCCATTTGATGCTAAAGGAAGGCGGCATACAAGCTTTGCGGCAGTTGAAGTTTTGCCGGATTTAGATGATGTGGAGCTTGACGCTGTTATGATAAATCCGGAGGATTTAGAACAACAAACATTTAGAAGCGGTGGAGCTGGTGGGCAATATCAAAATACGACTGAAAGTGGTGTTAGATTAATTCATAAACCTACTGGTTTAATTGCGGAGAGTAGAGAAGAGCGCAGTCAACATCAGAATAAAGATAAGTGTTTAAAAAGATTGAAAGCAATGTTGGCTAAGAAGGCTATGGACGAAAGACTGAAGGAAATTAAAGAGCTGAGAGGAGAACAGCTTTTTAATGAATGGGGCAGTCAGATTAGAAGCTATGTTTTTATGCCTTACCAATTGGTTAAAGATGAAAGAACCGGATGTCAGAGTGGGAATATTAATGCTGTGATGGATGGGGATATAAATAAATTTATGAAAGAATATTTATTATGGAGGAAACAATAATGGGTAGAAGTAAAAGTTTATTTAAAAACGTTTGCGGGAGTATGAGTAGAAAGTATAGTAGAAGAGCAGTTAAAAGTGTTTATGATTTCTTGTGGAAGTAAGAGGTTTATTATCCCTTACTTTTTTTGCGATTATAGAATTTGAGAAACATTTGATAGGAGTTTGTCCCAGGTAATAACCTTTTTCTCTTTCCAAAATAATTTTTTCCCGTAATACACGCCCCCTTTTTCTCTAACGAGAAAAAGTACAAGCTCTATTGTCGCCTTTCAGGCGCCAAGACCCCACGGGTAAAAATAACACCCTCCCACAAACTATAATACTTGCTCGCGCCGCTTGCAGACGCAAACGGCGTGCCTTCTATTAATTTACATTCTTACCACTTTTTTCCAAGAGAAAGTTGGCACGAATCTTGCATAAGGTCTTCCTGAAATTACCATTGTACTAAATAAAAAACATTGCAAAACCTCTTGACAGACTTGCTCGACTATGCTATACTATAAGTACAGTAAAGGAAAGAACGAGGTAAAAAAATGTTAGAAAGAATGAAAGACTGGGCTATTATGTTATTAACTGTAAGTATTATCCTTATCATTGCCGTTGTATGCGGTATCATGCAGACCGCAGACGCTGACACAACGACACGCACAATGGAAGCAACTGCCATTGCCAAAACTTACCATGAACAAGGCGATTACACTTCTATGACCTTCCGCACAAGCGATGGCAATGAGTGGACGTATGACTATACAGTATGTCCTATTGGTGCAAAGTGTACTATTACCTTTGATACACAAGGCACAAGCACGGTAGAGGATGACATTATTACAAACATCATGTGTGAGTTGGCAGAGTAAAAAATCTGCCAACTCTTGAAAAAGCTATTGACAACATCAACATTCTATGTTATACTATAGATACAGCAAAGGAAAAGAGGTAAACAAAATGAAAAAGTTTTTAAGCAATGCAATTACTACAGTATCTGCTATCTTTGTCGCTTGGTTTGTACTCTCATGGCTTGAGGTATGTTGCAAGAACACAGCACCAGACCCACAGTATTCACCATTAAACTTATTAGTAATTTTATTAGAAAACGCTTGACAAACACATCGATAAACCTATTGACAACTTGCCTTGCTTATGGTATACTTTAAATACAGTAAGGAAAGAGAGGTAAACAAAATGAGAACTATTTGTTACAAATTGGACACACCAATTATTTATAATAAAGGTACAAAGTACGAAAAACATTTAGATACATTCTTAGATAAATACATTGCTGGAACAGATGAAGAGATTCAAGCAATCATCGACGAAATGAACCAAAAGGCAAAAGATAGAGTGTATTTTATGGACGAACAGTCGATGTTCGACACTACAGGAAATTAAAAAAAGATATTGACAAAGTATTAAAAGTATGGTATAGTAAAGATACAAAAAAAGAAAGAGGTAAATAAAATGTTGACAAAAGTAACAGTAAAGAAAATGAATAATGAAGTATATATTAACTTAACAGACCATTCAGACAGTGTATACAAAAATACTCTATGGATTGTAGCAGACTTGGTAAAATTAGGATATAATTTTATAGAAATAATTCCGTATGGAGTTATCAGAGTCAATACAAATGATTATAAAGGTGTGACCTTTGGGGTTCAAAAATGGTTAAAAGAAAATGAGATTATTGAAAATATAAAATTAGATACAGAATATACAACATTTAATTTATTAGATTAAAAAAAACTTATTGACAAATTAAAAAAAGTATGTTATAATAAATTATAATCAAAAAGGAAATGAGGTAAAAGAAAAATGTTAGAAATGATTTTATTACTGGTTACGGCTTGCGGTTTGATTATGTGGACGGTACACAAAGACCGCAAGAAAGCAAATTGGTTTTATGTAGTTGACAATTTAAGCATTGATGTTTGCCGCAAGTTTTCCGACTTGGCAACAGCTCAAGAGATGTATAACTTGTGTGTGGCAGACGGGCATGAGGTTTATTTAAAGAGATTAAGGGGCTAAAGCCCCTTAGGTGTGAGGGTAACGGCATTCTATGGCGGTTCAATTCCGTCAACCCTCTGTTTTACCTCTTGTGGACATGGAGCGAGTCCTCAGACGCTCCTCTCCTTTTAGCAAACACATGTTCATTTTTTATACCTCTTAAAAAGGATTGGAATTTATTTCCAGTCCTTTTTTCTTTGCGCCGGCGGCGCGCCCACGGTTGCAGGGCGCGTTTTTTTCAGATATTTCCAATGCTACCACTTTTTTACAGTGTAAAGTTGGCACGAATCTTGCATGGTCGCTTCCTGAATTTACCATTGGCACGATTCTTGCAAGGTCCTCGGGCTGGCAAGATCTGGAAGAAAAATTTTTTTTATTTTTTTATCGAAAACCCCTTGACAGGTTCGCTGTTCTGTGGTATACTTTAGATACAGTAAAGGAAAGAGGTAAACAAAAATGACAAAGACAACATTCTTAAAACATTACAATTCGTTTTCAGCAGCTCATAACTACTTGGTATTCTTCTTATATAAGAAAAATCTGTATATGGCAGAATGTGGAAAAATCCAGCCAAGATGGGTAGTAGAAAACTATGAAACATATGGACACACACAGAAATACATGATTTCTCTGAAAAACCAACATAAAGAACAGTTAATCCGCAAAGGCGCAAAGCTGTTAATGACAGAATCCGAATTTATGGCAATAGATGTACCAAACAGGGGTAGAAAATGTGAAAAGTGGCTACATGAGACTACTAACCAAGACGGCGTATATAAATATGATACAGTACCATTCAATATTGATGGCGATATTACAATCAATGGAATTAAATACCAAGTAAAATTCCAAAACGCAAGTCTTGCGAATGTAAGAACGATTGAAAAATTAAAGAAAGAGAGAAGAGGAAAATGAAAAGTCGGTGGAAAAATTCCACCGACAAAATAAAGAAAAACTATTGACAGAGTGGAAAAAAGATGCTATAATAAAGAAAAGATAAAGAGAGGTAAGAAAAAATGAAAAAAACAATTTGGTTTGATCTTGACGGTACACTTGTTAATTTATACGGCGTGCAAGACTGGTTGCCTATGATTCAGGCATACGACCCAACACCGTACGCTGTAGCAAAGCCACTTGTAAGATTCAGTCATTTAGCAAGATTGCTAAATATGCTCCAAGGGCAAGGCTACAATATCGGCATTATCTCTTGGTTAGCAAAGAATAGCACCGCCGAATATGACGGACTGGTAGCGGAAACCAAAAGAGCATATTTAAGAAAGCACCTGCCGAGCGTACGATTTGATGCAATCAATATTGTGCCTTATGGAACATTAAAAGATACTTTTAATAATGGTTTTGACTTTCTCTTTGATGATGAAGAACAAAACAGAGAAAATTGGACTGGTGAAGCATATGACGCAAAAGATTTAATTGCGGTTTTACAAGAAATGGTAAGGGGGTAAGAGTGGATATACATCCACTCTTTTTTATATATGCAAAAATCATGCCAACTCGACAGCGGCCGGCCCACGGATGCGGGGGCCGGTTTTCCATTATACCACAACTCTACACACTTTGTCAAGCGAAAATTAATAAAAAAAATAAAAAAACTTTTTTCCTAAAACCCCTTGACAAACCGGTGTCCTTGTGTTATACTATAACTACAGTAAGGAAAGAAAGAGGTAACAAAATGAAAGTATTCGTAGTATACAATTCGTTAAATCTTCCAGTTTTAACCACTGAAGACGAGTCCCTTGCAGACTGGACCGCCGCTTTTGAAGGTGGTTACTTTGTCGAGAAATTTGACAAAAATTACCACTTGACATGGTAATCATTCTATGTTATAATAAGGTATAAACAAAAAGGAGATTGATAAAATGAAAGAATTATTTATGACCATTGACACAGAAACCACAAACTCACTTGATGACCCATTGTGCTATGATGTTGGCGGTTGTATCCATGATGAACACGGCAAGGTATACAAGACATTTTCTTATGTAGTGTATGAGATTTTTTTCCAAGAGTTGGAATTAATGAAAACAAGTTACTTTGCTGAAAAGATTCCGCAGTATTTAGAAGAAATTGAAAACGGCACAAGAGTTGTGGCAAGATTTTCCACAATCAAAAAAAGAATTGCTGAAATGTGCAAAAAGTACAATGTTCAAGCCATCATTGCTCACAATGCAAGATTTGATTATAAGTCTTTGTCAACAACACAGAGGTTTTTAACTTCTTCCAAGTATAGGTATTTTCTTCCTTATGGTATTCCAGTTTATGATACTCTGAAAATGGCAAGAAATACCATTGTTAAGACAGAAGAATACAAAGTATTTTGTAAGAAACATGGTTTTGTGGCAAAAAATGGAAATCCAAGAGCAACAGCGGAAGTTCTTTACAGATTCTTAACAAATGATTTAGACTTTGTGGAAGAGCACACAGGCTTACAAGACACTTTAATTGAAAAGGAAATTTTTGTAAAGTGCTTACAGATTGACCCTAATGTGGAAAAAAATTGCTTTACACCAAAAATCTATTGTACTTGCGGTTGCCCTTGTTCCATGGCACGCATTAACGGCACTTGCAAGAAAACTGACAATAAATGTAAGTGGGGGTTTTAGCCCCCGCTTAGAAAGGTGGTAAAAAATGGATTTACAAAAAGCGTATGAAATGGTATTTAATGATATGACAGGAAGAGGTTCCAGCTTTTTCCAAGGAAATTATGATAGTAAAAATGGCAACAAAGAATTTATGTATGGTATTCTTACAGTAATGGAATTTATTTCCTATGAAGTAGGAGTGGAAGATTTTGACAATGTATTTATAAAAAATATGGTAAAAAGTGAAGAAAAGGCTTGACATCAAGCCCTTTTTGTGGTATAATGGGTGCCCCGCGCACGGCTGAGGGCGCGGGTTTTTCATTATACCACATTTGCACCCATTTTGTCAAGAGAAAAATGCGAAAAAAATAAAAAAACTTTTTTTCCTAAAACCCTTGACAAAATGGGTGTATGGGTGTATACTATAAGAGTACTAAGGGTTAAGGCAAACGGCAAGCCTAAGAAAAACTTGAAAAAAGTTAAAAAAGTACTTGACAAATTACTTAACCTGTGGTATACTTAAAGAGTAGTAAGGGTTAAGGCAACAAAGCCAAAGTTAAAAAAGTTAAAAAAACCTCTTGACAAACTGCCGAATCCATGCTATAATAAGATATAAGATAAACCAAAGGGGTTGTGACCTACCACAAGAAAGAGAGTTGATACTATGGAAAAGAAAATGACTAAAAAAGAAATGTTCGCCGCTATTATTGCAAAGTATGACCTGACCACAGATGAAGTGGAATTCCTCAACCATGAGATTGAACTTTTGGAGAGAAAAGCGGGCAAAGACCGCAAACCAACAGCTAACCAGTTGGTAAATGCTGGAATTAAAGAGGAAATTGTTTCCATTCTCACAGGAGCGGAACGCATGACTTGCACAGAGATTGCTAAGGCTCTTCAGCCGTCCCACACAGAGGATATCTCCGTGAACAAGGTTTCCGCTCTGATGAAACAGCTTATTGAAGCTGGAAAGGTTGTAAAGACCGTTGAAAAGAGAAAGTCCTATTTCTCTGTAGCTTAATTCCAAAGGCGGGGGAATAAATCCCCCGCCAATAAAAAAGAAAGAGGTGGTAAAAAATGCCAATGAATTTTGAAATCAAAGTTGAAAAACAAGACAGTTTATCCCAAGAAGAAAATAACATTATTCGTGCTTTACAGATTTTACAAGATGTTTGTTCAAGTCATGATAACTGTAGAATTGTTTGCCCATTATGGAGCATGGAACTGGAAGAATGTGTAATATCTTATTGCACCAATCCATTAGACATAGACATCAACCCATGCCGAACTTTTAGGGCGGTAAAATAATCCGCCTATTGACTTTTATAATTTATTATGTTATAATAAATTATAAAGAAAAATAAAGGAGTTGATACCTATGGCAAAACCTACCAGAGAACACATTGAAAAGTTGATGAAAAATCTTGATTTGACGGAAGAAGAAGCACTGGAACTTATTGCCAGTGATGATGAGGTAGACCACATGAAAGCAAGTGCTGTCAATGATGATTTAACAGACGCCCAAAAGAAAGCAAGCAAGAAAGCCCGTTCAAGTGGTAAGACCACCGTCGGCAAAACTAAAGTAGTTAAAGAGAAAAAGATTGATGATGACAAAGTTTTCCTTGTAAAAACTTTCCAGTCGCTCTTGGAAAATCTTAACAATACAGAAAATGTAAATGTTGAGAATGAGCAAAAAATTATTACATTTAATTACAATGGAAGAAAATTCAAGATTGACTTGTCAGCACCAAGAAAGTAAAATTTAGACAGGAATTAAATTCCTGCCTATTTTTTCCATAGTTTTTGGAAAACTCTGTCAGTCTTGGGAGAAATTTCCAGGCGGCCGCCCGCTCTCGAATGAGGCGGGCAGTTTTCCACATTTTTACAGTATTGGCACAATTTTTCAACCAAAAGAACATGAAAAAATTTTAAAGAAATTTGCCCGAAACCCCTTGACACGGTACGCAATTCATGTTATAATAAGGTATACCAAGAGGAAAGGAGAAAGAACATGGAAAAGGTAATGATTTACACTTTAGAACCTGTTGACGCATTTACATTTAATTACTTTTATGGGGTAGCTACTACCATGAGAGAAAAAGTAAAGAATTTATCTTCTATTATTGAAGATGTAAAGTTTAACTATGAAGATGATGAAGAATTAACTGTCTACTGGGCAGACGGCACAAGCACAGATTATTTTATTCAAGAAAAGGAGTTGATTTAATAATGAATAATTTTATTATCTTTTTTACACTTTTAACACTTGCCAATGTTATTATCCAAACGGTAAAATCACTTGTCACCATTAAAGGGGGCAAGTGGACGGCGGCAACGGTCAACGCAATAACTTTTGCACTTTATACCTATGTTATTTTCTTCACTGCCGTTGAGGGTATTGCCCTTTGGCAAAAGGCTTTAATCACTGGATTATGTAACTTTGCGGGAGTGCTTGCCGTGAAGTGGCTTGAAGAGAAAACCGCAAAAGACAAACTTTGGATTTATAACTGTACTGCCAAAGTGGACGGCACAGAAATCAAAAAAATTGCAGAATTGCTTAAGGAAATGAACATTTCATTGACTTATAATGAATTAAAAGATGAATTGTTTACAATGAGTATTTACTCATACACACAAAAAGAATCTGAAATGATTAAAAGTGTATTAGAAAATTATGATGTAAAATATTGTGTAATTGAAACAAAGGGGGTAAAATAATGGAAATTAGAGTTGTAAAAAATAATTATAGACCATTTAGAGAAGTAGCGACAGGAGAAGTGTTCTTGTATAACAATGAACACTACATGCGGACAGAGAGTTATGGCGGTTGGGGTATCAATGCTGTGAATTTATTCACAGGTGAGTTGATTACCTTAAATCAAGCTGATAGTGTAATTCTTGAAGATAACTGTTATTTAGCTATTGAATAAACAAGAGCCTGGATTTTTCCAGGCTTTTCCAGTCTCTCGAGGGCCCTTCCAGAAATTTACAGAAACTTTTTTAGAAAACCTCTTGACAGGATAGCCCCATTATGTTATACTATAATTGTTCCAAGGAAGAGAATAAAAAGTGAGCAAATAAGCTCAAAGAAAAAAATAAAAAAAGTTTGAAAAACCCTTGACAACAACAACTGAATATGTTATAATAAGGTATAAGTTAAAGAAAGGGTACCGCCACCTAAGAGCGGAGAAAGAGAAGTGGTAAATTATGGAAAAGAAAATGACTAAAAAGGAAATGTTTGCACAGATTATCAGAAACTACAATCTGACAACAGAGGAAGTAGACTTCCTTAACCATGAGATTGAATTGTTAGCAAGAAAAGCTGGCAAGGATAGAAAGCCAACTGCTAATCAGTTAGCTAACCAGTCCTTAAAGGCTGAAATGTTGGCACTTATGGAAGATAACAGACTGTACACTTGTACAGAGTTATCCAAGGAGTTACAGAAAACTCATGTTGAGGATATTTCTGTAAATAAGACTTCCGCATTACTTACACAGTTAGTCACAGAGGGTTCTGTAGAAAAAACTGTAGAGAAAAGAAAGTCTTACTTCTCCAAGGTTTTAGGTTAGGCTCATGCCTAACCTAAAGGGGGCAAGCCTATGACCCAAAAGGAAAAGTTAATAAAGTTAGGTATGACCGAGTCAGAGGCGGACAATGTTCTTGCCTCTGACCGTCAAATTGATAAAATGACCCGCATGGCTGACATCAATTCAGATTTGACTGATGAACAAAAAAAGGTAGTAAAACAATCAAAAAATGTTAAAAATTATACCAAAACGGCAAGAAAACCAAAAGAAAAGGTTGAAAATGCGGAAAAAGTAGAGATAATTGCGCAAATAGCTGACTGTTTGATGCCTATAGTTGACTGTTTAAGCGTGGAAAATGCCGAAAGGGTGATAAAATTTACAAAAAACGGGCAAAATTATTCAATTACACTAACAAAACATAGGAAATAGGGGAGAAATCCTCTATTTTTATTTTGGCTCGCCGCTCACTGAAGCGAGAGGCGAGAGTTTTCATTTATGGTATCTCTTACCAATTTTGGCAAATAAAAACTGGAAATTACTTCTATTAAATTTTTTCCTAAAATCTATTGACAATTTGCGCAAGCTATGCTATACTATAGATACAGTAAAGAGAGGAGATAAAAAAATGGATAAAAGATTTTATGAATTAAACAAAGAAGAGATGCAAGAAATGAGAAATACTCTGTGGGATGCATTCATGGAGCAGTTAAAAGATTGGATTCCTAATTATGAATGGGAAGAACTGGAAGAACTTCCAATGTCTGAACAAGATGAAATTTTAGAGAATTTAATGAATAAAGTTAAAAAAGATTTATAAAAACCTGTTGACAAAGTATTATACTGTTAGTATAATAAAAAAAGGAGAATAGAAAAATGGATAAAAAATATTATAACAAGCCAACGCAAGTAAAATTTTATGATGTAGACAATGATTTGTGGGTAGGCGGTATTGCTTACCATGATGAAATTATTTGCGGATGTTGTGGCGGTATTCAAAAAATTAGTGAGCTTAAGGAAGATGAAATTATTGAGTATACTTATTGGGTAAATATTAGTGATGAAATTAAAGGAGACTGGTAGGCTGGAAAAGCCTACCATTTTTTTTATGTCCATTTGGCGGGTCGCCCTCGGAGGGGGAGACCCGTAATCCCCTCCCTCACCTCATATGGCAATTTTTTCTGGTGAAAGTCGACCCCGCATATGCGCCTCTTCATTCCCGAAACTTTGCTACACAAGAGAGGGACCCCCAGCCCTGCGGGCCGAGAATGAATTATCCAAAGGCGCCCCCATATGGGCGCCCAGAGAGTGTAAAGCGTTTCTTTATTTGAAAAATTTAAAAAAATATGTTATAATTAAAAAAACGGCATTTTTAAGCCGCGAGACACAAAAAAAAGTAGGTAATTAACCTACCTTTTATCTATTTGCCACGATTTTGGGCTTTGACAAGCCCAAATGAGAAAATATTCAGCCCATTATTTTTAATGGGAATAGACGGCCATCTAGCTTTTCTACGGATAGCAAAGTTAATAAGGAAGTGAGAGCTTTTAAAATACACACCTTTCATAAACTGGCACCTTAATCGGCCTTACCCCATATGTTAAATAATACTCATTTAATCCGCTCAAGAATCTTTTATTTTTCTCAGCCCCAATGCGCATATACGCTTCTTGCTAAGTAATATTACCCTCTTTTAATTCTGTCAATAAATCTTCTTCTTCTTTAATATTAATACTAAAATTAAACATTCCTCTTAATGTTTCTACTTCTTCATCACTCATTAATACATACGCATTTTTATTCGGATCTAAATAACACCATCTATAATCAGTTTTAGTATAATAGCCCTGTTCAACTAACTCTTTTAAATTAACTCTAGTATAACAGGTAATAGTAGATAATTTCAAATCTAAAGCCTATATTTCTCCTTCTACTGATATAATTCTTGCTATATTAGATCCTGTCTACCGATTATCTGTTTCAATTGTTTCTTTAATTTTGTCTTGAAATAATGTCTTACGTTTTAAATTAGAATATTCTTTATACGGAATAAAATCTCCATACTATTCATGAAATATATAATAAATACTATTGCCTTTTATTATAATTTCATAGTCATAAAAATATTTAAGATGCTATTCCTATATATTACGTTTATTCCTTAATGTTCCATAAGATATACCTAACTCTTTAGCTAATTCTTTTGAAGAATATTTTTTTTCTAATTCTATCATTGCTCTAATCCTTTCTTAATAGTTAACTAGTAGCGTCATTGTAACGAAATTTTTTCGGTCTGTATATATATAGAGCGCAAAAATTTAGTGACAATGATACAACTGTCATTTATATATAAAAGAAACCAAGAGAGAATTGATAAACATTGCCCAAATTAAAAAAGTATTCATTTTTATTAAACTAAATAAAATCTCTTAAGTTTGATAAAAATGAATACTTTAGCGGGAACTTGTTCCTGCTGGGAGAAGGGAGAAAGAAATTTTGAAATGAAATTTTGGTAGAGTCCTTTTTTGAGATGAAAATTATAGAGTTTCCTTTTAGGGGAACGAAGTTCCCCTAAGGCCAGAAGAGAAAGATATGATTGCTATTACTATAACGATTGCAATAAAAACTGCGGGAGGTGGTGGTGGCGCGAGGGGCAGGCAACTCCCACCATTTGTGCAATTAACATACTCCCACCATTTATGCGGTTAACACCGCACTATTTTACCCATCCAACCCTTAATACTTATACTCACAAACTCTACCCGCTAAATTCCCCTCAGGCTCCAAAAGCGCAATAGTAGCAAGTTCCATACTTTTCACATCACGTTCAGTTAAAGTAATATTAGCATTTAACCTTGCTACATCAATCAACCTTACAAATTCAATATCATCCTCTGGTTTTATCATGCTATAAAATTTTAATTCTTTACTACCCATTTGAATCTTTTCTTTGTGCTCATTCCACCTTAATTCAAAATCTCTCATAGTCATACCCACATATAATAAACTACCATTTTTATAAATACCATAAATTCCAAAAGAATCAGCAGCTGATAAATGCTTATACTCTCCTTCAATACCACAACTATATCCTGCTTTATTCTTAAATCGCCTAAACACATAAGATTTTTTCGTTAAAGCGCTTAATTTATCAACATAACCTTCTTTAATTTTTATATTGCCCTGCCAATCAACTTTCATCCACGCATGTTCATTATCTAATATAGTCCAATAAACAGATAAAATATCTTCCCAATTATAATATTCTCCTATATGATTTTCTATCCATTCTCTATCTCTAAATTTATCTTTATATAATTCTTTATACTTTTTTGCTAATTCTTTTTCATATTCTTTATCTATTTTATCTTGCTCTTCCTTTTTCTTTTTTCGTTCAATATCTTCTTTAAATTCAATATACTTATTAGGTTTTAATAAACAAGTATATTCATACCAATTTCTACTTAATTTAAGGCCTTCACAATATTTTTTCTGAATATATCCAATTTCTTTCTTAGAAATAACAATTGTTTTATTTTGCGCAACTGCATCTTTTAATCCATATTTTTCATCTAAATAACTATATGCTTCTGCTAGCATTTTCGCTTTTGCCTTACTTAAATTTCTATTTACACCTAAATCATATATTTCTTCTGCTGTATACATTTTAATCTCCTTTAAAATATAAACTCATCTCTTTCAGCGACCGGTAGAGTTTTTGCGGCGTCAGCCGTAAAAACTCCCTTTCCGACGTTTTTTACGTCAGTAAAAAACCCGGAAAACGTAACATTATCATTGGGGTTTTTCCGGTTATTACGTGTTATATCTTCAACCTTTTTTACGGGTTCTTGCTTTTTCTTACGGAAATACTTTTCTAAAGAACTAACTGAACAACCTATTTGCGCAGCTATGTCTTTATAAGTATAACCCTGCGCGCGCAACTCATCAGCTTTATTATAATCAATAGTAGAAGGTCTTCCTCCCTTCGACCCATTCTCTCGCGCAGCTACATATCTATCTTTAGCACTACTTATAGAAGTAATGGTTTGTTCTAATCCATAAGCCCATACAATATCATCCTCTTCTGGAATAATACCATATAGACCATAATTACAAACTGCCTCTAAAAACATATCCGCAGCTTCTAAACTAACTAATTTCTTTAATCTTAAATAATTCTTAAAAGTGCTTTCATAAAATACAAAACTTTCAGTATTTAATGCCATATCATTTACCTCCTGACACTAAATCTAAAAAACATTTTTGTATTTCATCACTCCATTCATAAACCCAACAAGTAAACTCCGGCTTTTTAGGATTAGGCAGTTGCGCAACTGGCTTAAACCCTCTCTACTACAAGCCTAAATTAATTTTTAACGAATAAATTATTTTGTTTGTCATTTGATATTTGTCCTCCTCATACCGTAAAAAACCATAATATAGTTTTTACGACTTAATATTATTAACCCGTAATTATTAAATTTTACGGGTTTTTTCTTACGATAAAGTATTTTATACTCTATTCTTATTATAACAAAAATTTTACGATTTTGCAAATTCATCGTGAAATCTGTCGCCACTCGTTCTTTATTACGACTATGTTGTAACAATCCCCCTTTATTTTTTCTTCCGTAGGATGAAAAAATAAAAAAATAGGGAGCTTTCGCTCCCTAAAAATTAACTCATTCTACTTCTTATTTCATATACTCCACAAAATTTATAACCCAAACTCGAAAAATCTAATTTACCGGTTACTATATTCTAAACTTTATTAGAATCAGTAGACAAAAAAGTATTAATATTATTATTAGTCACCTTATAAGTATCACCATTTAATAAAGTTACTATCATATATACATTTCCAGAAATAACCTAATATAACTAGACCTAAACAATTGTTAATTCGTCATATATTACCTTTGTAGGTTCTATTAACGATATTGTGACATTAAAACATTCCTAATATGGAAAAACAATAGTATTTACATCCAAAGGAAATTGCACCATATCTGTCGGTAAAGTATAATAATTGTCTCCTTCTAATTCAATATAATCTAAATCATATGCACTAAAAAATTCTACATCTTGTTCTTTAAGAGCTTGAATAGCTGCTGAAGAAAAATTTAATTTTTTCTTTTTATATCCTAAGTTTTTATTGAATAAAATGCTTATTCCATTAAACATATGACTAAAAGCAAATATGTTACTATTATCAATTTCAGCTTTAATTTGCGGTAATGACTAAAGATTCCACTATCCAGTAAATAATCCGGAATATACCTTTGTATTATTTACATTTTTAGATGGTAAAATTAATTCACTTAAATCGACAATATGTGAAAGATTTGTTAGAGATGCTGAAAACAATTCAGCAAAACAATAATCAGGAGGCTCAAAACTTTCATCATAAGTATAATGAACTAATGCATTTAAATTACCAGAAATTTTTATATCTAAACCAACAGCATTATATCCTTGAAGTGAGGCAACACGTACGCGTAAACAACTAGGACCTTCATTAGAAGAATATAAAGTAGTACCATCTACTCCTCGAATATACACATAAGAAGATTCATTTAAAGATATAGCATCACTATCATTAATAAAAAGATCTGTCCATTTAATCGTATCTAAACTATACTGCCATTTTCCATCTCCACAAAATCTTCCTTCAATCACTAAAGGTAATCCATCAATACTTTCAAACTTTACCCATTGCGGCAAAGCCTGCATGCCCCCCCCCCTCAGTTTGCACACACGTATTTAAATAAGCCATATATTGTTCACTTCGTTTACAACACTTCTTCTGGTTGTAAACTACTCTCCTTTCTAAAAAAATTACAAATACATCAATCTACACCCAAGAAACGCATGAGCATTAGACGCATCATAATTCACATAACAACAGAACAAGCCCGCACTATCACCGCCAGCCCAATTACCGCCCACACTAGCAAAACAACTCGCATTAACACGACCAGAATCAGGCCAGTAAGTAGTTGATGAACCACCAGTTTGCTTTCCAACAAAGCCTCCACCATTTGTGCCTTGGAGTTGTTTCATGTATCCACTCATATTTGAAGACAAACCAGAAGAGGTTGAGAAATCATAATCTAATGCTGTTGTCCCAGTTGTAAAGTTTGATGTTTTAGTTAACAAATTATAACTGCTGTCACAATATAATCCACCTAACCACTGGAGTAAATTACCCCATGCATCCTCAAGACCAAATAATTTAACTCTGTCTGTACCACTTGAAGTATTACCATAGCACATACCTTTTTTATTTGTTGCACCCGTATTCTATTTTGCTGAACCACTTACATAACCTTTACCCAATGCAGCCTGTGAATTAAGATTACCATATTTAAGCAGATATAAACATTGGATATAAGCCCATTGATAAAAGCCCATAATATCATAGCCTGAACCTCTCTTTTGTGCCGCAGCTATTGCATCTGTTAAACTTATATTCGTCAATGGCGCAGCATTAGAAATAGATTGCATTTTATTATTAACTTCATCACTTGCTAAATAAGCTCCAAGATATAAGTAATCCTGTACAACGCCATTCTTTGTAAATGCTCTATATTGAAATTTAGAATTATTTGGTTCATTTGTAATTGAAACAGTAATAACACTACCACTTGTTGTAATATTAACTCCCATCCTAGGAAATTCTATCATAACATCATACCTATCATCACCAGCATCTTCAATATCATTAGTAGTATTATCTCCATCTTCGTTTTCTGTAAAATCGTTTGGTCTCAAATATGTTTTTATCGTACCCTCACACATAATACAAGGTTTATATCCAAATATTTCATCCCATTTATCACTGCCCTTAGTCATACCAACCGCATCATCAGCATATGTACAACAAGTGAGCGGATTTGAATTTGACTAATCTATTTTAAGTGTCCAAATTTTGTATTTACTTTTTGATTTTATTTTCTATTTAAAATAAGCCAATCCTTATTCATACCTCCCTCGTAAAATAACTATACCCGAGCCGCCATTGCCTGCAACGTAAGCATGTGAATAGTTTCTATTAACAAAACCTCCACCGCCACCGCCTCCTGTATTAGCAGCTGCATGTATTGTCACATTAGATGAATACCCTCCTTGCGCGCCTCCTCCAGCACCACCGGATCCACCGTAACATTCAACATCTGTTTGCCCATACTGGTCTGTAGAAACGGCTCCATTGCCACCATTACTGCCGCCAGCACCACCTTTAAAATAAACAGTTGTGTAATTACTACCACTATTAGTGGGCGAACCACCGCCTCCGCCACCTCCATACAAATTACCATCTACTGCAACTTGAGAAGCTCCAGATCCAGTTCCTGCATCATCACCTGCAGCCGCAGAAGTTAAAGCATAACCCCCACCACCACCGCCAGACCCACCATTACCTCCAGATCCTTTGCGATTATAATTTGAACGCTATGCACCGCCACCTCCAGCAGCAGTTAAACCAAACCCGGTGGAAGCAGCACCATTAGCTCCACTATAGCCATCATTAGAAGCAGTGTCTGTAGATGTGCCGCCCTATCCGCCTGCTCCAATAACAATTGGATAAATGGTGTTATAATTAAGACTCAAATTTAACTATGTAGTAACATAACCACCGCCTCCACCAGATCCTGCGTAGTCTGTATACTTATAGGTACTAGAGCCACCTCCTCCTCCACCGACTAATGATACATCTAAATACTTCGTTGTCATATTTTTAATTATTAAATCACCAGAAGTTAAAAGACGCAAAATCCATGTAATACGAGGTTTATTCTTTGAATCTAACTCCACGTAATAATTAATAGTAGAATTACCAGTATATGTATATTCAATTGGAAGCCCAAGCTTTACTAATTCATATTCACTTCCGCTATATTCATTTTCATCATCAGATGTTACAAACCCGATAAAATTGCCGGAAGAATCAAATTGTTGCCACGCATACTATTTAGCCCCCCCCGACTAGTCAACGGGTGTCATATTAAAATAAGCCATTATTAATCTACCTCCATATAAGAAAAAATTCTCTATTTTTAGAGAATTTTCTTATCTTTATATTATTTATTCACGTCCAAAACTGCCGATTTGGTTGCCTTGAAGCGCTTCAGGTCAACTGTTTGCGCCTGTCTATTACTACATTCTTTTATTAACAAAGTTTTTCCTTTTTATTTATTATATAACTATTATAATATAATTTTTTTAATTTTTCAAGTCTATTCTTCTCTTGGTTGACAAATTTTAAAAAATAATATATAATAATAATACAAAATAAAAAAGTGAATTGAATTTCCTGCACTTATTGTGAGCGAATTCAATTCGCGAACAATAAGAAAGGAAAATAGTATACTATGAACAGAGACAATTTATATTCTCTTCTTTTGGACGCAATGGAAGAATATGGAGTAGACGATATTGTAGGAGTATTAAATAATATCCTCGAAGATATCGAAGTAAAAAACGCTAAAGAAGAAAGAAAAGCAGCTCAAAAGAAAAAAGATGCAGTAGATCTTTATAAACAAATCCTTCTTTTCTGCAACACTTATTATCCAGAAGTAATCACTGATGAAGAAGCAGATAAACTTGCGCGAATCGCTGAAGAAAATCCAGAGGTGATTATCAATTCTATGAATTACTACGTTTCTCTTCTTAACGAAGAAGAAGAAACTCCAGTAGCAACAGAGAAAGCTCCTAAATCTACTATTAAAGTAAAGACTAACATTAATGGCAAAGAAGATAACTTTGAGGTTGATGTAGATAAATGGCTTGATACTCTTACTGACTTCTTTGATAAATATGGGATTTGAGGACGGGCACTTCAGTGCCCTTACCTCAAGAGGAAACAATAATGAAATGTGATATATGCGGAACGGACAACCTTAAGCAGCCTATAGTCGACTCTTCGGGCATCTTCTGTATCAACTGTTTTCAAAAACTGCGCTCATGCGCTGGTTGCGTGCATAATAGATGTGTTTATCAAGAATGCGCACACCCGCAAAAATGGATTGCGCAGAATATATTCGGTAACCCTACCCCGAATCCAGTTCTTGTTAAAGAGATATGCACAGGTGAGTCCGGCGGCACCAAATGTATATGTTGTGCTGATGATTTAAAAAGTTGTAATAAACCAAATGGAATATGTAAAAATTATGAAGAGGTATTTGCGCAATGACATACGGAAAAATTGTAGAAAAAGCTTTTACTTATAAAGGTTATCAATGCTATGTAGTCTTCTTACCTATTGGTTGGCGCTGTGGCTACGTAGGTATCTCAAGCGGCAAAGGTATCAAACCAGCAGAAGAATACAACAATATTCTTTGCCATGGCGGTATCACCTACAACGAAAGTACTTGCCCAATTCCAGGTGTCTCAGTTTCTGACTTCTGGTGGATCGGATTCGACTGCGCGCATTATGGCGATGGAGTAGATTTAGATAGCTGTGTTAAGTACTATGGGCAATCTCATTTCGTTCTTCCAATGCCCGGTAATATTAGAACGGAAGAATACTGTGAAAATGAACTAAAATTTATAGTTGATCAATTAGAAGAAGCTTAATATCAAGCTTCTTTTTTATTATTTGAAAAAATATAAAAAATATTATATAATAAATTATAATAAAAAATAATAAAGGAGTTGGTAAATAATGACTTATCTTGTAGCAGATAAATATAAATCTTATATTCAAGTCGGCGAACCATATGACAAAAATGGTAAGCAATACATCCGCCTTAAGCGCGCATGTACTAAATGCGGCGGTAGTGGCTATTATGCGAATTTTGGCGTCTGTTATAAGTGTAATGGATCTGGTTACAGTTATGATGAAGCTCGCGTTTACACTGAAGCAGAATATGAAGCTTACCTTGCATCCCTTGAGCGCAAGCGCACCAAGAGAGAAGAAGAAAAAAGAAATCAAGAATTTGAATTATTATCTAACTCTGAAATAAATAAAAAGGAAGTTGCCGAAAAGCTCGGCTTCAATCCTGAAACACTGATGACTTACATTCCAGTGGGTAATACATACGAAATTAAGGATACCTTAAAATCTTCCGGTTATAAATATCATCCGGCAATTGGCTGGCACGGTCCAGCCCCCAATGTTAGTTCTGTTAATCATGTTTCGATCTCCTTTGAAAAGCTTTACGAATGGTATCCTTTGACTAAATATGCCGAATTGCGGCCCGAGGCGGAGGATCTTGTGCAGACAACTGTGCAAGAATCTTTTCCTCCCCTCGGAGAATATGTAGGCGAAGTCGGCAACCGTTTTTATGACTACGATGTGCGCCTTGATGAAGCGCGCTTAGTCTGCGACGGCACTTGTAACTTTTATAAATTTACAACAGTTAATGGAAAATCTACTATCATTTGGTTGACCAGCTCTTATCCAAAAGTAAAAGAAACAAAAAAAGAGCCTGCGGTTGGAAGTATTTATCATCTTACAGCAACCGTTAAATCACATGAGATTAACAATGGTGAAAAAGTAACTAAAATTAATCGCGCAATTATAAAGGAGTAATAATATGGAAACAAATTATCAGTGCGCCAACATGAAAGGTCGTTACTTTGCGGGGCACATTGACGGCAAATCTTACGTGTGAAATAACAGCGCTACATCATGGGCTATTGGAAAAAAGAATATTAAATTATTTTGTACGTCTTGGAGGTATACTAAGTTATACGAGGAGGGTTAAATGGAAATGCGCAAACGATTAGTCAAGATAAGAGTAGGAGAACAGTCTTAAAGCTGCTCTTTTTTATTTGAAAAATTATAAAAAATATTGTATAATATATATAGAAAATAAGAAAAGGAGAAAAATAGATGTTTAAGCCTTATTCTGTTCATAAAGCTTAAAAGTACTTGTTGATATGTTTAATATCATTCGTACTTAATATATATAAGCAGAATATCGTGATATTAATACAGATTGGCTTTTTGGCTCAAATGGTCTTGAATATGTAATTATAGTGCATTGGTAAAAAGGAGTTGGTATTATGAAGTATAAATTTATCCCTGTAGTAAATATTACTGATTTACAAGAAGCAGTGCCAGAAGAAATGATGGAAAGAATTAATGTTCTTTATGAGAAAAATTATATCGTGCCTTTCTTCGGGCTTATTTATGACCTTGCGGAAGATGTAGCAAATACCATGTTCAAGATTAATATGAGCTATGAATGTAGATGGTATAATGAACCAATTCAAAATGATTTTATGGAGTTCTTGCGCAAAGCATTTCCAACTTCGGAATATATTATTATTGATGATGCGGCGGGGGTATTTTGTTTATGACATGGAAAGATTTAGCGATGCCATCGCAGAAACAAATTAATTATGCTGAATTAATACATCGTGCCGGCGGTCCTGAGCTGCCGGAACAGATGTCTAAAGGAGCTTACGAAGCCTATATCGGCAGGAGTAAAGGACATCTACATATATACTATGATATATGTCCAGACCCGTATACTTTTACAAGTTATTCAGAATTTGATTTATTGTGTGGAGGAGGAATATAATATGAAAACTAATAAATATAATACTTTAGTAATTGCACGAGATAATTATTACACTGAAGATGCTTACTTACTTGCTATTGGTAAAGCAATAGATATGTTGCAACAGAATGACTATACCATTGAAATTCCTCGCAAAGAATGTAATATCACTATTATTCATTATAACTCTGGTGATCCGCAGATGGGTACTCCAATGCCAGTTTGGTTAACTCCAGAAGAAGAGGAGAGTGTAAACTATGAAGATTAAACCTTACCCAATTAAAACTGCGCGACAAGATGCAAATAAAAACCTTGTGCCAAATATTGCTGATAGTATTGCCGCGTCTCTTAATCAACGTATTGAGCAAGCTAGTAAAGAAGGTAAAGATTGGGTAGATTTATCTTATACCATTTGGGACTATGTATGTCTTGAAAATCTTAATAAAATTATGACATTACTTCATGACGCATATACTACAGAAGGTTATGTAATAACTTTAACTTGTAAACAAAAAAGCGAAGCATGTTATACCATTCAAATTATGTGTGAATGGGGAGAAAGAGAGGAATAATGTATACAGCACAAGAAGCATATGAAATGTCTACGAGAGCAAGTGATATTGTTCGAGAAATGGAACGTAATAGAGCAGTTGCTTTAGTTGAAGAAAAGATTAAAGAGAGTGTGAATAATGGCAAATTTTTCTGCTGCGTCTCTACTAAGATGACTGATAGTTTACATACCGATAAACAGAAAGTTTATTTTAAGCAAAGAATTATTCAAACTTTTACTAAGCAAGGTTATAAAGTAATCTGTATGGATAGTAGCAATGGTTCTGATGATACATTTTTTTATGATTTTATGATTAGTTGGGAAGATGCGAAAAATGAGTATAACATTTCTTGAGAAAATTAGAGATTTAACTAAGACTAGTGGAGTTAAGAAACATCAGGACTTGCGTGCGCAGCTTACTCAAGACTTAAAAAATCGAATTGAATCTGCGGCTAGAGCAGGCAATGTAACTATGTCATACTGTAACTTTTATGATCATTATCCTGAGCCTGATGGAAAACAAGAAGATTATAAAGAAGTATTAAAGTATTTTCAACAGGAGGGATTTGTAGCTTCTCTTCTTTTAAAAGAAGAAACATTTATTTATAAAATAGATTGGCGGAGTTAATATGTTTGGATTAATGATTAGAAAAATTCCTAAGGATATAAAAATACCGAAGTGGGTTGTGCGCTCTGATTACTGGAATACTAAAACTTGGGCAATCGAGCTTGGTACAATCGACATAGGACGATGGTGCTACAGTAGTTTATATCATGTATTTAAAGATAACTGTACTCGTACCGAAGGACAAGATTATGAGGAATATTTTTATTTTGAGAAACCAAGTAAATTATTAAAGCTCACTCAAGTATTCCCTTGGAAAAATGTAGTATGGGCAGCGTATATGTTAAAGAAATATGAATGTGAGGTGTATGTATATGAAGCCGATATCTGATTTAGGATATAAAGTAGCTCCATCCTTTATTAATTTTAATCAAGAAAGTGATGTTTATGTAAAGAATAAAAAGCCTTATGTAGATATGCGCAATCCGTCTACAGGAACTCTGAGAAGCGTACGTGTATACACTTCACAGGAATGGCAGCGGCAATACGGTAAGAAGGACACGCCCACGGAAAAACTTGTTACTGATTTAGAAGTTTTAAAAAAGGCAAGAGGATTTAGATGGGGGCCTATTATGCTCATCAGTACAGTAGACGAACGATGGTTAAGTGATACGAAAGAATGTAGATATGCTACCGATGTAGGCTGGTATATTGCTAGTGATGAAGATTTACCAGCAGACTATCCAAAAGATTTAAAGAGAGATTTATTGACATGGGATAAATTTAAGGAGAAATATTTATGAAAATATTTTTATTTGTTTTAATTGCAATTTTTGGCATTGGTGGGATGTTTTGTCTTGCGTCTTACGACAATGCTTCATTACATACTACTTCTAAAAAAATAGATGTAGTGCCGACACCTGATACAGCGGGTCTTTGTCATAAGTGCGCATTGCAGCCTTATTGTTTGCCGCGAATGCAATGTTGGGAAGCCTATAGAGAAGCTGTAAAGGAGATTTTAGAGCTATGAATGCGGATCAAAAACTAATCTTAAGTATGTTAAATGATACCTATAATATGATCTTAGACCAGAAAAAAAATGTAATAGCAGGTGAAGAATATTATAATGCGGTTATTCATTTCTTAGGTCTTGCGCGAGAGCGTTATGAAACTTACTGCGAAATGCAAAATATTTGATTTTTTAAAAAAATTTTGTTATAATATATATGTAAAAAGTCACAGGAGACACTTTACACACATTATATAGTTGGTTCGCATTCAGACCATTGATACACAAATATGAGTGGGGTTGTATCTTCCCGTTATAAGATTCAATGAATAGAACATTTTAACTTCTATCAGTTTTAAGTGTTTTTAATTGTTATTAAAAGCCACAGGCTCTTCGGCGTAGCCTTGAGAGGGCATTGTATCAATAAGTCCCTTAACCCGTTATTATATACTTCAGTGGGAGTCTAAATTTCTTAGACTCCTTGGCGCAATTTCAGTTCTCTTTTTATATAAGCACTTTACTTCATTTTGTAAAGTGCTATTTTATTTTTTATAAAAAATTTGTTATAATATTTATAGAAAATGAAAAAAGAAAATAAATTGGAGGTTGATATTATGAATAGAGAACATGCTTATGCACGTACTTTAGAAGGCATTGAAAGATGCGTTCATAGTATTCTTGAATCTATTGAAATTCAAATTGAATATAAAGCCAAGAAAGGCGCAACACACATCATCGGAACTTTTGATTTAAATGATGGAGTGGGCATTTCAGCAATTAACGATTGGTCTATTGCTAATGAGGTAGGCAAAAAAATAATACAAAACCTTAAAGAGTGTCGATTTGATGCTGATTATATTGTTATTCAAGGTGCTGAAAATACTCAAATAAAAGTCCAAATTTATTGGGGTGAAGATACTAAAGGTGATTATGTGCCATTAGATGATAAGTGGTAAGGAGGAAAAAATGAAATTATATAGATATTCTGTTATTTACTATGATAAATATTGCGAAAAATATGAGGAAGACCATGGTTTAACTTTTGGAGAAACTATGACTGATGTTATTGAAAATTTAAATAAAGATTATGGTGAATGCTTTGAAGGTATTAAAGTCGAAAATTGTTATATTGAGGGAGATAAAACTATTTCTTTTAGAGAAGCTAAAGATGCTTTAAAAAATTTTACTCCGCTTAATCCAGCGAATTATGAATAAAAAAGTTTGGATTGATGATATTCGTCCGATGCCGCCTGAATATAATATATGGTTTATGTCAACTAATGCGGCTATTGATTTTATTAGAGAACATAAAAATGAAATTAGAGAAATTTCTTTTGATCATGACGCATAACCTAGGTGGAGATTATATTAAAATTTTAGACTGGATGGAAGAATATGAAGAAATTATGGATAGTAAATTTACTTTTACTATTAAACTTCATACTATGAATCTGGTAGCTAAAAATAATATGATAAGAATTATTAAACGGAGAGGATGGAAATATGAGTTTTGAAGAAGCTTGTTTGTATTGCGCAACAGTATTTGGTAGTTCATTTTCTTATGGAGGAGATGAAGGAGATTTTTTTATCTGCCCTGAATGTGGCGAACCAGTGCTCCATGACGATTATAATGATGGAGATTTTTCAGAATGTCCAATTTGCGGATTTAATTTTACGGAGGGCGAAGAATAAAGGAGAGAAATATGAATTACTTATGTCAATATAAAAATGGTGCAACAATTACAATTTTTGCCCCTTATGATTGTGGCAATCGGTGCCCATTCTGTATAAATAAGAAAGATTATCTTTTAGACAAAAGCTACGATTTAGAAAAAGTATGTTATTCTTTATTTAAAATTCATGATATCACTCCCTCTTGTGATATTGTAATCACAGGTGGAGAACCGTTTGCGGATTTAGATAAATTACAGACTCTTGTGCAAGCTGTAGTAATGCTGAACCAAGAGAATAAGAATAATAATATACCAGTTCATAAACTTTTCATTAATACAACTTTGCCAGGAAACATAGATGATGTTGTATATTTTATTACTCAATTTAAAGATACTATTACAGGACTTAATGTTTCTCGTCATGTGCGCCCATATGTTGCAGAATGCCCGGACAGCATCTTTGAGGAGCTTGAAGGCATTGTCCCAGTGCGCATTAACACAGTTCTCGCGCAACATTTAGAAGCATATGATTATATGCAAAAAGTTTATGATCGCTATAGGAAATATGGAGCAATTAAAAATTTTCAAGTAAGAGAAGATTATACTACTGTTGATAGTATGAATTTATATTCATACTCATCTATTATGAAAGATTTCTTATTTGGTAATTTCGGCATTGGAGATAGTGAAGTAGACACCTTCTTCCGCAAAAACCTTATCTTCGGCAATGACTTCCGTTGGAATTTAAAAATTACTGATAAGATTTTTTACCATAAGACTTTACCATATTCAACTATTTATTGTGGTAGTACCAACAAAGAAATTAATGATATTATTATCAATCCTCGTGGAAAGATTTTAGATGATTGGAATGACTATGGTAGAGAGCTTGATTTAAATCTATACGCAAAAAGAATTTTAAGACCTGTCAATAAAAAATAGGTCTTAATAATTCCTACTGTATTAGATAAATCGGTTAAAGTTATATTATAAAGGAGACTATAAAGTCTCCTTTTATTTTTTATAAAATTTATGATATAATATATTGTAAAGAAAAATAAAGGAGAAAAATAATGGCATGGCAATTATTTAGATATGAACATGATATAGCTTATTATATATACTGTGATAAATGTGGACAAATGTTTCCTGCGAAAGTCAGTCGAGATATGCCGAATCGAGTCGTTTGGCAAACTCCAGATGAAGATATGCTTTACCCCTATTGTCCTTCTTGTGGAACACGCAATGGCCAAGTTTTCGCTAATAAAAATTATTATGAACTATATGATTTTGAAGGGAACCTTTTAAAAGAAAAGGTCAGAGTTCCTGAAGTGTAATTTTATTTTTATAAAAAATTATGTTATAATATATTATAAAGATAAGAAAGGAGGAAGAATAATGGATACAGTAAGAATTGTTGAGATTAATGTAGAAAATAAGCCAATTTGGATTACTAGTTTAGGTACATATATAGACAATCGGAATGATTTTATCGAAACTTTATGTCATGCTCATGGCGAATTTGATTTAAAGTATGTTGATTGGAATGAAGATTGGAAAACATTGTTTGAGAATGGTTGCACTAGAGAAGCAGCGTTTGAAACTATTTGGAAACAAGCAAAGAAAAGGAGCTAATATGAAGTATATTAACTGTCCAGTCTGCAAGAAGCAGTTGTTACAATTTTACTGTGCGAACGTGATGCTAGACGATATTGCGGCAAATATAACTAAACCCGCAGATAGATATGAATTTTGGTGTGATGACTGTGATATTGAAATAGATGTTACAGTTCCAAGAGAACCAAAAGTAAGAGTAATTAAGTAATAGGAGGTGATACTATGTTAAGACCTGGAGACGTGATTCAATGTGATTACTGTCATGAGTGGCTCGAAGTTGAAAAACAAGACTTAGACGTGGCATTTGGATCATACGGAGATGCTATTTATATTACTTGCCCTTGTTGCGGCAAGATGGCGAAGATTGTTGGTATAGCAAATATTTGGAGGTAATTAATGATTAATTTAATTGATAGAATTCCAAAAGATGAATTAAAAATGATTGATGATTATCGTTTAAACGATAAAGAAGTTAAGAAAGCTAGAGAAAGATACGGCGATTCTGGACTTGCACCAATCGAATATATTTTAAAAGAATGGAATTTTCAAAAACAAAAATTATATACGCTTTTGGGTAATCAGTTAATTTTTACTAAGGATATTTGCATTGAAAAAGACAAAACAATCATGGAAGCACAGATGAAAGAAATGGTTAATCAGAGTGCTTTTAAAGAAAATATTCTTAATTTAAGTAGAGTTAATAAAGAACATTGCTTAATGGAAGTTGCATCAACATATCCTTGGGAAAGTGTTTTTTCTGTTCTTGATTGGCTTTTTTATCCAAATGAATTAATTGAAAATAAAATTACAGGTAGATCAGATTCTCCTGCCAAAATTACTTTTAAAGAAAGTGGTCATAATATTCAAATTTCTAATGGAACTAAACCTCTTAGAGCTTTAAAGAAAATTGCTGAAGAATGTCACGTTGATGGCTTTGAAGAGTTTCGTTTAATGCATTCGCGTATTCTTAATGATAAAAAATTAAAAGGGCAGCTATGTTTGTCTATTCACCCATTAGACTATATGACTATGAGTGATAATAATTGCGCCTGGACGTCATGCATGAGCTGGCGTGAACATATTGGTGCGTACCGGGCGGGAACGGTTGAGATGATGAATTCTCCGGTTGTCGTTGAAGCATATCTCAAATCGACTACAGATATGGAAATGCCTGAAGGCGGCACTTGGTCAAATAAGAAATGGAGAGAGTTGTTTATTATTAACGAAGAATGCATCTTAGGAATTAAAGGTTATCCTTATTGGTCTAAAGCATTAGAAGACATTTGTATGAATCTTTTAAGAGAATTAGCTGAAAAGAATTTAGGCTGGACCTATAAAGATGCAATTGAGTTTTGCGCGCCAGATAGTGATGGTGTCGAAATTTGTACTAATACAATGTATAATGATGTATATGATAATCATTCACTTATGCTTAAAACAACAGATTTAATTAATGATCTTTATATTAATTATTCTGGCGATAAAAGATGTATGTATAGTGGTGAATATTACGAATGGGATGAAGAAGAAGAAGAAAATAATGGTTCTTTAATCGTTTGTCCTCAATATACTCCTTATATTAAGTGTGAGTGTTGTGATATTTATGTTTTTTACGATGAAGCGTATGACGTTAATGCCCATAATTTTTGTCGGGGTTGCTATGATACTTTCAATAAAGATTTATTTATGCAAGAGTCATTACTTCCAGAGGATGAAAATAAAACTTATCATCAGTATATGATAAAATATGATAATAATTACTCTTATTCATATATTGTTTATGTAAAAGATGAAGATGTAGAAGAAAATAAATTTGTCAAAAATATTGAAGATATTAAGACAATCACTATTGAATGCCGTTGGTGGACTGATGAATATTTAACTATTAATTATGAAGAACTGACATCGCAAGCCCAGAAGCTGTTTATAAAAAAGATAGAAAGCAATATTGGTGATATGGGTTTGCTTAAAGAAAATGATACCTATGATAGAAAATTCTATGTGCAGGATTTAACAGTTCCTTATCATCTTTTTGTAAGCCACTATTGATTTTTTATAAAAATTATTATATAATATTTATAGAAAATAAGAAAAGAGGAAATGAAATAAATGAATAAAAACTTATATGAACTGCTTTCTGAGAATGAAAAAACGATAATAAAAAACTATATATTAGAATATGCTACTGGTTACAGAGAAACTGCGCCATTAGATAAACTTCTACAGTTTTGGACAGCGGAAAAAGTAGATTTGTATAAGATGTTAGACAATAATTTATCTATTCATAAATCTGTTGTAGCTGAGAAGGAAAGAGAACAGCTTGAAACTGAAGTAATGAGTAAGCTTCAGTCTAGAAGAGAAAATGGAGAACCTACTTTTTATGAAAATTATTTAGCATGGTTAAGATATAATTTTCCTAGACTTGACTCAGAATCTTGGACCAATAATGATGTTGATTTAAAAGGCGTTTTCCAGAGCCAAGAAGATTATCGAGCTATGTGGAATTTAATTGAAAATCAGGAAGCGCTTATTGATAATCGTTATGAAGGAAGAAGAATTACAATTCATACTCCTAGTGATCATGATTACACTTTCTGCTCTGGTACTAAACTTTTAAAGATTTTTAAGAAATTGTCTGATGAATTTAATATTGTAGGATTTGAAAGATTTCGTTTAAAGCATTCTCAGATTTGTAATGAAAAGACAATTAGAGGAGATATGTATCTTACAATTCATCCTTTAGATTTTATGACCATGAGTGATAATAACTGCGGTTGGCATTCATGTATGTCTTGGGTGGAAGAAGGAGATTATCGTAGAGGAACTCTAGAAATGATGAATTCTCCTATGGTAATTGAAGCTTATTTGCGTTCAACGATAGACATGGATATGCCTGGAGGTAGCGAATGGAGCAATAAGCGTTGGAGACAATTATTTATTGTCACTAAAGATTGTATTGTTGCTATTAAAGGTTATCCTTATTGGAATAGAGGTCTTGAAAAAATTGCGCTTGAATGGATTAAAGAATTAGCTGAAAAAAATTTAGGTTGGCAGTATCAGAATGTTTTATATACATATGACAATCCTAGTGAAAATGTTATGTATTTTAATGAAGCGCAAAATCAATGGATTAGTACAGATTATAAGATTTGTTTTGAAACAGTGGCTATGTATAATGATCTTTATTCAGAACATAAGATGTTTTTAAGTAAAGATTATCCAGAAGATGAAGAAAAGATGTTTGAATATTCTGGTATAGCTAATTGTATGATTTGTGGCGAAGCCAAAGAATTTTATGATTTTGAGAATGAATCAGAATTAGCTTGCGATACTTGTTTACCACATATTTATTGCTCAAATTGCGGCAGCGAAATTACTGATGATCCATGGATCATTGATGGAGCTGAATTTTGTCAATGGTGTGTAGCTGATTTGCCGGTTTGCTCTGGCTGTGAAGAACCACATCTTGAAGAGAATATAACGGAATTATATTTGGGCAATAAGGAAACTGGTGAAGTGTATGAACATTACAGAGATTTCTGCAATGATTGCATGAAAAGCGGATTTTATTTTCCAGAAAGTGCTTGTTTTGAAGTTTATCAAAAACGTGCTTATTGGTTTGGAGATGATTATAAGACAGTATTTGTTGTTGATATTAATCAATTGACAAAAGATGGTAAGATTGTTTTTGATCTTGATGAAGATACGGAGTTATATGAAGTTGGTTGGGAATATAAATATAATGGTTACAGATATAATTATATGGGACGAAAACAAGTAATTTTAAATGTTGATAATCCTGTATATGATTTAGACCATTTATACATTAAAGTAAAGATTAAAGGGGATTTAGAACATCCTAACGTAAAAACAATTGAATGTTCTGAAAATATTAATTTTTCTTTCACAGATTATGAAGGAAAATCAACTGAAGAACTTTGTTATGAATTACTTCAAATGATTTACCCTGATGCGTCAGAAGAAGAATTAAGAGCATTTAAACGGTTTGAAATTCAGTTTGTGCAGATGACTAAAGCGACGCCATCACTTAGTAATGATGAATACGTTTATATGTTAGATGGTAATGATTTTACATATGAAGTACAGAAGAATGACATGTTTCATTATGTGGACGAATTAGGAAGAGTATTAACCAAGGTGGTTAATTTCTAATTTGAAAAATTTAAAAAATAATAGTATAATAATTATAGAAAATAAATAAATAATAAATGAATTTTAGAAAGGAAACGAAAAACTATGGAAAAGAAAATGACTAAAGTAGAAATGTTTGAAATGATTAAGGGTTTTGCAGAAGCAACTGATGAAGTTAAGGCTTTCTGTGACAAAGAAATTGCGGCACTCCAGAGAAAGACTGAAAAGGCTAAAGAAAAGAGAGCCGAAAAAAGAGCTGAAGGTGATGCTCTCGGTGAAGTAGTTAAGCAGGTACTGACTACGGATCTGCAGACTCTGGCAGATATTGCAGCTCAGATTGTTGATGAAAATGGTGAAGCTATGTCGAGTCATAAAATTGCATATCGTTTAAGAGTTCTCGTAGAAGAAGGTTATGCAAGAAAAGAGGAAATCACTGTAGATGCAGATGGTAAGCGCTTGAAAAAGATGGCTTATGCATTAGCTTAAAAGGAGAGACTTCGGTCTCTCTTTTTTTTATTTTATGGAAAAATTTGCTTGCGCGGTACACGACTGCGCATATCGAAAAACCAAAATAAAAATAAGGCTACCTATTTTTTTGAATCAAAATTTTCTATTTGACTAATTTCAAAAATTTTAGTATAATTAAATAAAGAAATGAGGTGGAGTAATGAAATATAGTGCTAATGGACGACAACCTCTCAGCGTTTTACGCAAAGTAGATGAAATCCGATTAGATTATAATGATATAGATAAAATATATGATTTTTTTATTGATTTTGAAGAAGAACCAAAAGACTATATAGTAAAAATATATGCGACTGATGAAGTTGATTGGACAAAACTTTATAATATTAATGAAGCTAGCAAAGGGCATTTAACTTTAGCAACTGAAATTCTTGATCAGGCTAATTTATGTCATTCTATAGGAGCTAAATGGTATTGGGGCTATCCTATTACAAGTTACTGGGAATTAAATAGTGTAATGCGCTATGAACCTTCTCAATTATTATTAGGAGCGCCTTTATACTTTGATTTGCCAGAAGTAAAGAAAAAAAGTGCAGGCGTGCCAATTCGGCTTGTAGCTGATTTATGCGATGACCCATTGATGCCGCATGAGAATGGTGTTTGTGGACCATATGTGCGTCCTGAAGATATATCGGTATATGAAAAATATATAGATACTTTAGAATTTGCGCGTTATGGAAAAGAATATTTAAAGCGTGAAGAATCATTAATTGATATTTATCAATCAGGTCATTGGCCAGGTAATTTAAATCTCTTATTATTAAATTTAGGCGAGCATGTTGACAATCGCGCAATTCCAGAACAATTTGGTGAAGCGAGAGTTCAATGCCGACAGGCGTGTATGCGCAATTCGCATTGTAGACTTTGTAAAACATTGATTAAGTTTTCGCAAGTGCTTGATAAAAATAAGCCGCAGATAAAGTAAAAACTTCTCTTATTTTATTTTTCTTAATTTATATGTTATAATATATTATAAGATAAATAATAAGGAGATGATTAATTGAAACAATTTACTAAAAGTGATGCAGGATTAATAGAAAGTTTAGTATCATTATCTCAAGATGAACTCCATAATGCAATGGCTAAGTATTTGCGCCAACAATATCCAAAAGTAACAAATACAAAAGATTATATAATTGCATGGGGTACTATCCCTGTAGCATTGGTTGCGCATATGGACACAGTTTTCTTACATAATCAACATAATGGAGTTTATTATGATCGAGAGAAAGGTGTTATGTGGAAACCTAATGGTGCTGGTTTTGACGATCGCGCGGGAATATTTGGAATTTTAAAGATTCTTCAAGCAGGATATAAGCCTACAGTTATTTTCACTCGTGATGAAGAAGTGGGTGGTCTCGGTGCTGAACAGCTCGTGACCCAGATTCCGCAGGCTTTAGTGCCGATTAAGTATTTCATTGAGCTAGATCGACAAGGCAGTAACGATTGTGTTTTTTATAACTGCGGCAACGATGAATTTATTAAGTATGTTGAGTCTTTTGGTTTTTGCGAAGAGTGGGGAAGCTTTTCAGATATTAGTGTAATTTGCCCAGAGTGGCGAATTGCCGGTGTTAATTTATCTATTGGTTATTATGATGAACATACAGTACAGGAAACTTTACACGTATCTCAAACATTAGCTACAATAGAAAAAGTAAAAAGAATGCTTGATGCGGCACAGGATGCTCCATTTTTTAACTATATTTATAGAAAATTTAGCGTTGAAGACTATTATTTTAATAAATATGGTATTAGAATTACGATACCAGAACCAATGGAAGTAGTTTGCGCCAATTGTGGCACGATTATGAGTGAGTATAACAGTATTCCAGTATTAAGCGCTGATGGAGGTACTAAATATTACTGCGGCGAATGTTTGCCAGGTAATGTAGAATTTTGCATGGACTGCGGCGAAGCGTTTGAAATTAGTGAAGATAATAATTTATATTGTCCAATATGTTGGGCAAAACATATTAAAAGAAAATAAATATTTTTTTATATATAAGGAGAATAAGTTATGGCAGCAAAAGGTAGTATTGCAAAAGAAAATATTGCGAATAAGCTTAAAGAAGTTTTTGGTAGTGACTTCGTCGGAGAATACGAGAAGAAGTGGTATGTATGGGCTGATGACGGCGGGCAGAAAGTACAGATTGCGATTGCAATGACTTGTCCAAAGAATCCCGTAGGCGCTGTCGGCACAGGTGGAGCTTTTGATTTTGAAGGTGCGCCAACTCTCGGACCTAGTGGTTTTGATCCAGCAGAAATCACACCAGAAGAAGAAGAAAAAGTTCAAGATTTAATGAAAAAGTTAGGTTTTTAAGTCTAACTTTTTTGATTTTTGTGAAAAATGTGATATAATAAAAAAAAGGAGATTTAAATGTCATACGAAGATAAGAAAACTCGTAAATTTCGTCGGGCAGGAAAAACAAAATAGGAATTATTAGATTTATTTTATTAGACGGCATATCGTACAGAACGAGCTGGAAAATTAGAAGATGGATGTTTTGTTGATTTAATGGTATGTTCACATTGTAATTTAAATTGCGCGGGATGCGATCATTATGCTGCTTTATAGGAACCCTTTTTTATTAACGTAGAAACTTTAGAAGATTAGTTAGTAAAATTAAAAAATACTTTGCCTCAAATAAAAATTCTTAGTCTTTGGGGTGGGGAAGCATTATTACATCCTTAGATTTTAGAAATATGTAAAATTACTAAAAAGATTTTTCCTGACATTGATATTGTAATTGGTTCTAATGGAATTTTAATTGATACTTTATCTGAGGAATGTTTAAATTATTTATCAAATAATAATATAGGGTTTTAGATTTCACGATATGTGTTTGATGGACAAACAATTTATACTGGAGAAGAAAAATTAAAAGAAAAAAATATTAATTATTTTTTTACAGAACATCGAAATTTTTTCTCGGCAATGACAGCTAATCCAGCAGGAACTGAAGATGAAAATTAGTGGTATACTTGTACTAGATGTAATATGCCTATGTTTACTTATAAAGATTATAAATTATATAAATGTGCTTTTGGTTGCTGTAGTACAGATGCCTTTCAGTCTTTAAATATATCTATCCCGGAAATAGAAAATATTGATTATTTAAATTTAAAAAATCAAGTATATTCTCAAGAGGAAATATTTGATTTTGTATTTAAGCCGAGCAATAAGTGTAAATATTGTCGAGAGAATTATTTAAATAATGGTTTTGTTCATCCTATTGAGAAAGAAAATAGCATGGGTCAATTTTTATTTGACTATGAAGAACATTTTTTATATAATTTTAAAGAATATTTGAACTTTATGTTTAATGATTCCTGTATGCGTTATATGAAAAAGTATCAAAATAATATAGACCAATGGGATACAATTTTTAATCCTATTTTAGATAATAATATAAAAAATAGATATTATAATTGTACTTATGACGCTTGGATAGAAATAAATAAATACAATTATAAAGATAATTTAAAGTTATTAATTAATTTAATCACAAATAATAAAGACACATGTTTTTATATTGTTTTAAATGATTTACCTATCTCGATTCAAAAGTATTATTATGAAGAAATTTGGGATAATTATAATTATGACGTTAATTTTGTAATATTAAAAACTAATTATGATTATTCATTAAAAGATATTTTTTCTTTTATTTATAATAATAGTTATAGTGCTAATATAATTTTATGTAATGATTTAAAAAATTTTAATAAAGAAAAAAGTTGTAAAAGACAAGAAATATTACCAATAAATTCTTTGGAAAGTATAAATTTATTTTTTACATATTATTTACATAATAATGCTATATATCCAAATATTATTTTAGAAGAAAATGATATTTTATAGAAAATTTATTTTGATTATTTAAAAATTATTAATCAACCAAATTTTAATGAAAAACTATATAATGATTATATTAATAATAATAATTATACTAATGAATTATATTTGAGCTTTAAGATTGTTTTATTAGCAAAAATTGAAAATAAATTTAAAGAAAGAAAAAATGAAGAATTTTTTAATGGATTGGCAAAAATATTATATGCTGCCATAAAAAATAAACATTATTATTTTACTTTTTTTAATTCCAATACTTTTACTTTAGGAACTTTAGAATTAAAAGTATTATCGTATTTATATGAATATAAAATATTAAATATATTAAATGTATATGAAAAGGAGATTCATGATTAACTATTATTGTCCTGATTTTGTTGTTGGTAGAAAATTTTATGAATTATTTTTAAAATATCAAAAAGATTTTCCAGAAATGTTTTATCCTAATACAAAAATAAAAGCTGTTTTTGGAAATTTTCCAAATTGTATTTGGAATGGAGGAGGAACATTTTTTGGAGATTTAATACATGAAATATCAGAAATTAAATATTATTTAGATTTTTTTGCTGATAATAATATTTTAATACAATTTACTATGACTAATCCTTTAATTTCGGAAATAGATTGTTATGATCGTTATGGTAATTTTTTATTAAATTTAATCGAAGAATGCTATTTAAAACAAGCGGAAGTTTTGGTTTCTTCTGAAGTTTTAGAAAATTATATTAGAAAATATTATCCTAATATTACAATGAGTCGTAGTGTAGTTAATACAAAAGAAGATTATGATTTTAAAGCTGCTTTGAAAAAATTTAATAATATTGTATTACCTGTAAGATATATGAATAATTTTAAATTTTTATCTCAATTTAATCAAGAAGAAAAAAATCATATAGAAATTTTAGGATCAGACCGTTGTGCTTCAAATTGTCCAAGATTATGTACACATTATGAAGAATTTGCCAAAGCTTCTTTGTATATGGGATCAGCTTTTCCTACGTATAATTCCAATATTTTATGTACTAATGATTATAGTAATGATATTATAAATTCTAGTCATAACCAAAATCGTTTTTTAATTTCTTATGAAACTTTTATAAAAGATTATGTTCCTAAAGGATTTTTTAACTGTAAATTAACTGGACGAGGAAATTTATATATTTTAATGTCAAATATAATTCCATATATGGTAAAACCTGAATATCAATTGGGATTATTTAAAAATATATTGTTAAATTTAGGAGTGTAAAATGGAACTTATATTTAAATCAGGCGAAAAAGAAATTTTTTGTTTAAACATTGAAGATAATTTATATTCTGATATTGTTTTTGGGACAGGAAAAGTAAAAGAAATTTCAATAGTACATACTATTCAAAATTCTGACGAATATACATTAAATAATATATATGAAAAAATAAAAGATTTAAAAAATTATGATATAAATACGATTATTGTTTATTATGATAAAGAACATTATTTTAACTTTCATTTTCCTATAAAAGATATATATTATAGAACTTTAGATTATATGCGAGAACAAAAAATTTTATTTCAAGAAAATTTATCTATTCGTTTTGAAGAAGATAATGAGATTTTTTTACAAGATTTAAATGGTCATATTTTATGTGATGAAAAACAATGTAAATATTTTACTAAGGAAAAATGTAATAAATATAATAAATCTTTAAAAAAATATCATTATTCTTATGAAGTATGTGAAAATTGTGCTTTAGAAATGTGGAGCACAACAAAGTTTGGAAAACTTTTTATTAATAAATTATGGGAGGAATATAAATGAGTTATTATAAAATTAATTATATAGAAAATGGTGTTGAAAAAAACTTTTCAACAAAAACTGGAAAGGAAAAAATTCTTTTTACAGTAAGAAAAGATAATCAAGTAAATATTGATACTTCATTCTCATTTCGTCTAGTTCATCCTTCAAGTTATAATATGAACAATTCATTGGTTGATCTTTATGATTTATTAAATCACGAAAATATTAGTATGGTAAAAATATATTTAATTTCTGATGATAATCATGAATCATTGTTATATTGTTTTGAAGAAATCCATAATATTAGTTTAGAATTTGAATCTTATGAAGATGCTTCTGTAAGTTTAAGTGATGTACAGAATATTTTTGAAACACGAGTGGTTATATCATGAGTTTAGAATAGAATGCGAAAGCGGCTTGGGCCGACATCACAGCACTTTATGATAGATTAAATACAGAGCGTTCTCGTTTTAGTTTTTCTACTATAACACCATCCAATAACGAAAAAATTGTTCCAATGGATATTATTAATTTAAAATAGTATATATAGGAAATGACATCAAATTCTGCTCTTACATAGACAGCACAGACTACTTTAATATCAGAACCAGAAGTAGGCGCATTAATTAAACCAGTAGCTTTTAATCAAATGTCAACAATTATTGACAATATAAAAAATACCCCAACTAATTCTACTAATTATAGCTATAGTTGTAGTAGTTATAATGGATCTAATTATAGTTATAATAATAGTAATCATGGATATACTGGTGGAGTTATAGATCTATGTCCTGGCAATTAGAGTGTTTGTTCTTCTAATACAACCGGTTTAAGTAGTAATTATGGATATTAGTCCACTCCTGGTTGTGTTTATTACCAAGGCACCACAAGATCTACTAATTATAGTTATAACTCAGGAAATTATAGCTATAATGCTACTAATTATAGTTATAATAGTAGCAATAATAGTTGGAACTCTGGTAATTATGGATGGAATTCTGGTAATTATGGATGGAATTCTGGTAATTATGGATATAATAGTTCAAATTATTCAGTAAGGAGATAACAAAAAATAAATATGGATATACACAAAATTAGTTTATTATCAGCTATTGGATGTAATTTATAGTGTAAATATTGTAATATTGATAAAACTTTAAATAATTCTGTATCTACAATTTTAAATAACACAATCGAAGCTTTAAAAGATGGATCTTACCTAAATAATATTATTTCAATTTTAAATAAATTTGATTAGCCAATAAAAAATATTGAAAGTATAGAAATTTGGGGACAAGAGCCTACAATGACATTAATGTATTTAGCTGATAAATGGGAAGATTGGGCAAATTCTTTTATTAATCTTGATAGAATTTTTTTCTCTACTAACGGTATGGCGAATATTGATTCAATTATTTATTTTATTAAACAAGTAGATAAATATAGTAAACGACAATTAGTTTTAAATATTTAGGTATCTTATGATGGAGAAAAAAGTACTAATGAAATTAGAGGTGCTAATAGTAATATTATAAAAGAAAATATTAGTGCTTTAATACTTTTTTTAAATTCATATCAATTCAAAAATATTAAAGTTGATATATTCTTCCATGGGGTTTTAAGTAATTATTTAGCAAAACAATTAAATGATTTCAATAAATTAGAAGAATATATAAATGAAATAGATATATTTTTAAATGATTTACGTTCTATATCTATGAATAAATTTGTTTCAATCGGAACAATGACTTTATAGAATGAAAATGGCGGAGAATATACTACCGAAGATGGTGTTATTTTAGCTGAAATCATGCGTAAATTAGATTATATAAAAAATTCTAAACAAACATTTATAAATGAACATCAATGTCCGATTTCATTAGATATTATTGGTGGCGTTAGTGAAATTATTTTAGATAAGTTTAGATCAGATAAAGATATTATTAATTAGTTTATTTTAAATCCAAATGAACATACTTTTTGTACTTTTTGCGCTCCTTTGGTCGGAGATCTTAAAGTAATGTATGATGGAACAATTGTTTCTTGCCAAAATGCTATTTACGATATTTTTGGTATTGAAGAAGATAAAGTTGAAAAAAATATTCGTAATTATGCGAGAATCTCTGAATATAAACATAATCATTTGTTTAATCCATTAACTGCTTCTGATGAAATTATTGATATTTATATCAATTATGTTGAAAAAAGTATGCATAATGGCGTTGGGCAATTTATGTTGTCTACTTTAGCTAATTATATATACATAATGGCAAAAACAGGTCAAGTTTCTAGCAGTTATTTAACTGATTTTGAAAAAATAAAACGGCATGCTTTTTATTTAACTAACATAAATACTTGTTATTATAATTTAGTTGTTTTATCAGGCTCAGCTTTTACACGAAATACAAGTGATATTCGATTATTTTGTAATGGAGTATTAGATTTATTAGATAAAGATATAGAGGATATATTAAATGTATAATAATTATTCAACACAAGAAAAAGAATTATTTAATTATTATTTAGATAATGATGCTTTTCCTATACCAAATAATGATAAAATTTTAAACATTAACAAACATGGGTTAGAATTAATTGTTCGACCAAATTGTAATCAAACTTGCGAATATTGTTATATATATTAGCATGGAAATGAATTATACCCTGATAATCATTTTTCTAAAGAAGAACAATTAAAACATATACAATTAATTTTAGATTGGATTTTTTTTGAAAGAAGAAATTATTTTTATAAAATTGAATTATTTGCTGGAGATTTATTTTATGATGAAATTTTTATAGATTTTTTAAATTTATATGAAACTTATTTAAAACAATTTAAAAAAGAATATGATTATATTTTTAAAATTCGCTCTACAATTATTATTCCTAGTAATATGCGCTTTGTCGTTGAAAAGCCAGAAATAGCAAAAAAAGTAAAAGAATTTCATGATTATTTTTTAAAAGAATATAATTTAAAAATAGCATTTTCTTGGTCTAGTGATGGTCCTTATGGAACTTTTGAACGAGAAAGAATAGAATTGGATGATTCATATTTTGATCAAATTTTTAAATATTGTTTTAGTATGGATGCTGGATATCATCCAATGACTTCGGCTCATAATGTTTTCTTTTTAAAAGATAATTATGACTGGTGGCTAAGAAAGATGAAAGAATTTGCCCCAGAAGATACAGATTATCGTTATTGTGATTTTGCTCCTTCTTTCTTAGAAGTTCGTAATGGTAAAAGTTGGACTGAAGAATCTATTCAAGCTTATTTAGATTTTTTAACTTATGCCATGGAAAAAAGATATGAGATATGTGGAAGTAATATTGAAATGTTGACAGAGCATTTTTTTGCTTCAGACCTTGCTCAACAACATAATTTACCACGAACAACTGGATATGATCATTTATCATTAAATTATTTTGAAGATAGTATGAAACAAATAGAAAGTTATTCTTGCGGACTACAATCAGAAATACATATTAATTGTATTAATATGTCTTTTGTACCTTGTCATCGCACCGCTTATCCATTATTTACAGGAGCATATTTTATTTTAAGCAATGATAATAGTAAAATTATTGATATAAAAGTTAATAATTTTAGTACTTATTATACATTAAAAACTGCCAGTATACAAAATGTACCGGTTTGTAATATTTGTGAATACAAAAATTTATGTATAAAAGGTTGTCCTGGAGCGCAATATGAAGATTCAGGAGAATTATTTTTACCAATTCCTTCAGTATGTAATTTATTCCGTAAAAAACTTGATCATTTAATTAAATTATATAATGATTATAATATATTACAAAATGCTATTGATAAAAAATTTATTACTGGAAAAGCAAAAGATTTTTTTATAAAAAAATCTAAAGAATTGGGGTATGATTTATATGAATGAAAAAGAAAATTTTTTAAGAAGTTTGCGTGAAAATATCACAAATAATTCTTTAACTTTACTAGAAAAAAATTAGTTGTTATTAAAAACATTTTTACTATTATTATCTCAAAATGAAAATGATAAAGATATATGGGAAGAAATAATAAAATTATGTTATTTAATTATAGGAGATAATAATACTAATAATAATAGTTGGAATCAACCACATTTAGATAAAAAATATAAAATGTGGGAAATGAATTGTGAAAATATAGAAAATAATGAAAAAGATGAAGAGATTTATAATAATTTAACTGATATAGAAAAAAGAATTTTTTCTTATAGAGTTTTATGCCCAAAATCTTCTGACTATAATTTTAATCCTTTTTTCTAATATTTGAAAAATAATAAAATTTTTTATATAATATTAATATAAAAAAATATAAATAAAAAGGAAAAAGAAAAATGAAGAAATGGTTAGTTTATGCGTGTGAAGGCTATTTTGGTGGTTTTCATGGAATTGAAGATTATACCGTCATAGAAGTTCCAGATGATTGGACTGAGGATTTTATTTATTCAGAATATGTTCCTGAAATGTCTGAACGACTTATGGAATCTTATGGAGATATTTATGATAGCCTGGCTGACAGAGAAGATTATAATTCTGAAGAAGAATATTGTGAAGCTTTAGAAAACGCTATTCGTGAAAATATTGATGGTTATGTTGTACAAATTCGTGATGATGTAAAAAAATCTACAGAGGAACTTGATAAGATTCTTTGTTATGAAGGACATAATTATTTTCGTGAAAAATATTGCGTAAATTGAAAAATTTAAAAAAATATGTTATAATAAATATGTAAAAAATGTTTTAAGCAGGAAGAACCATGCTGACACATTTATAACACAATATCAATACCAATACTTTGGAGAGCTTACCACTCTCCATACGGGCATCGTAAAGGAATACCTCCACGTGGTGTGCCTGGATAGTATTCGTCGAAAACATCATTGGCGAAGCTAACTGAAGTTCCAAGTCTTAGAAAATGTGAGTTGATGTTTGTAAACATTTTCGCTGTCATTGCCAGACGCACCTGGCTTGCGGGACGGTCATTGTCGAAACCGCAAATACAACAATACCTTTTGGTTTGATTAATTTGATTTATGAAAAACAAGAAATTCCGGCAATAATGAAGTAGGGAGCCGTAGAAAATGACTGAAAGATGATTTTTTTAAAAAAGTAAAGGAAGTTTTCAAAAATGTACATTTGTCCAACTTGTAGGAAACAATTTAATGAAGAAAAAAAATTAGTTAAACATTTTTTAGCTTGTTGGAAAGAACAACATCCAAGTCATCAATCAAAAGACGCTCCTCGAAGTAAAAATATTGAAACTAGAGAAGTAAATAATGATATTATGAATTTCTTTAATTCTTTTAAATAAAGGAGATTTTTATGACAGAAGTAGCGGTTAAAACGCATCTCATAATTCAGGATATTCATGAAGAATACCATATTAAATGGTGTGGTAAGATTGCCGACACTAAACCGAAATTCAAAAATGGTAAACCTATTTTTATTGTAGTAGGTAGTAGAGGTAGATGTGAACTCAATACTGTTAATATGAAACGAATTGAACATTGTGCTAAATTAATGACTGCACCAAAGGGACGACAAGCTATAACAACTGATACTGCGAGAATTTTTATTAAAGAAGAAAATGGCAATGAAAAATTAATGGGGGTTTTAACTCATAACCATGTGAAAACTTTTGCTCCTATGTTTGATAAATTTGAATATATTTGAAAAAATAAAAAATTTATGATATAATATATATGTAAAAAGTTAAAAATACTTTTTACCAACAGCAGATGGAGTTGTAAAACTTGCTGGTGAGGTTAAGCAAGGGTTTATCCAAGAATCGCAAAAACCGGATGTCTGTGTGGCAACAACACAGAATAATAAATTTGTTGCAGATATAGGGGGCTGGTGAATAAGTAAACACAATTGGCTTTGACCCAATTACTACCGGGAGCGTTACCCGGGCCCCTTGCCAAGTAGATTATTAGAGATACTAATAGCGATTATTTGCTTAATAGCGTCGATTTTGGGAATTGATTTAAATAGTATCTCGTTTTATATGGGAGTAGTGTAGTGGAAACATAAGTGGTTTGGGACCATTTGTTGGGAGTTCGATTCTCTCCTCCTGTACCAACACCTTTGTTGTGAGCGAAGCGAACAGCAAAAAAAGACATTTACAGCAATCTTTTTCTTAATAAGGCGAAAATAAAAAGAAAATAATGTCTTGTTTTATCGAAGAGTAAGCCTAATGGTAAGGCAGCGGTTTGCTAAACCGTCAGTAGTCGGCAACGGCGTGGAGGTTCAAGTCCTCTCTCTTCGGCCACACAGAACTGAATATATGAGGTGAGCATAAGCGAACCTCATAGGCACAAACAGCAATTTTAACAGATCCTAACTGTTAACAGGAGTTCGAATCTCCTTTTGCGCGTCCGGCGCAAATAGTCAAGCGGATAAGACCACAGTATATATTCTTAGTGCCTAGTAACTTTTAAGCGGCGGTGTTGGAATCGGGTAGACAATTCGGTCTTAAAAACCGATGAGCGCCAGCTCGTGCGGGTTCGAATCCCGCTCGCCGCACCACAGATATGCTAACATGGCGCAATTGGCAGCGCAGCGCTCTTGTAAAGCGCAGGTTGAGAGTTCGATTCTCTCTGTTAGCTCCATTAAAGACTCGTTCAGCAATTTTAGGCACAATCTTTTAAATTGTATACCAGAGTCTAGTTTATTTACCGAACTTGCCAAGCTTCTTCTTAGCTCAAATCGGCAAGACTTTTATTCTTAGTGAGTTAATAATTAACTCACTTAATATGGAGAGTACCCGAATGGTTAGGAACAAGATTTGAAATCTTGGGTGGCGTAACAGCTTACAGGGTTCGATTCCCTGACTCTCTTCCATATGCAGAATTAGTATAACAGTAGTATCTCAGTCTTCCAAGCTGAGGGCACGAGGTCAGCACTCGTATTCTGCTCCAAGCAGTCGATTGATCTTACCACTAGGACATCGACAGTTGTTGGACGAAGGTAAGCGTCACGAACAACCGTTCCTGGAACTCGAGATGAACAGGTTAGCTTTATATTAAGTTGAGGGCTTAGTTCCATACGAAAATCAATACTAATATAAAGTAGTCCCAGTACGAAATCTGGGTATTTATGCGCCTTGTCCTCGACGGTTTTGAGGGCGCGTCTTATAAGCGTGTACACATAGTTCGACTCTATGAGGGCGCACCATTGAAAAATTAAAAAAATTATGATATAATAAATCATAATTAAAAATTAAAGTTCCGCTTTTGAGCGGAGCGAGAAAGCGAAAGGAAATGAAGTATATGAAAAAATTAAATAGTTTAGAAGCATTAAGAAATGAAGCTGGTTTAAAACCAGTAGAAGCAAGAGCTGAAAAAGATGTTATTTGCCGAAAGTGCGGTTCTGTGATGCGTAAAACCGGCGATAATGTTTATGTTTGTGATGGTGCCGCAAAAGACAAGGACGGCAACGTTATTAAAAATAAAGATGGTTCTGATAAAAGATGCGGATACTTTTATATCCGTCATAAGAAGACCGCATAAGGTCTTCGGTGTAAGGGGGCGTAATGGTTTCGACGGGGCGGAGAACAACACAAAATCGCAGGTGTAATTCACCTTACGAATTAATTTTAAATATAAACGCAAAAAATAATTATAGACCTGTCTTAATGGCAGCGTAATTTCTCATCTTTCTTAGTTTCTATTGGTAAACTAAGTGGTGGTTGATGATAACCTTTACATTTTATAGTTCGTATTGGTTGGCTATAACCTAAATAGCCTATTGCGTAAGTAATTTTTGTGATTAAGTATTCGTTGCGGACGTGGGTTCGATGCCCACCGCCTTCAGGTAGCAATTTTTCAAAAACCTCCACGTGGTTGCTACTGGGTCACGCTAATATTTGAAAAATTTAAAAAAATATGTTATAATAAATTATAGACTTTAACAGCAAAATAACTTTAATTTATTTATAAGTAAGTTATAATATTAAAACCTTGATGTCGGTGGTTCGAGCCCACTTCGGATAATATTTTTATTCGGTAGCTCAGTTGGAAGAGCGCAAGGCCAAAGGAATGAAGTCTAGTTTAATACCAAATCAGATGAAATGAGCTTAGGGTGAGCGCAAGCGAACCCTAAAAGACCTATACAGCAAATATTTCATATAGATGAAATTGGGAAAATTTTACAAGCCAGTATGTAAAAGTTTTAAGCGATACTAATTATGATGAGTTGATAGAGATAACGAATAATTAGTGCTAAAGTTCTCTTTATTTAGGTCTTGTTTAATATTGGGGCGTCATTTAACGGTAAGATCTGACTCTCTAAAAGTCATGACCTGGGTTCGACTCCCAGCGCCCTCGCGGAACTAAGTCTAAAACCTTCTCGTGGTAGTTCTGTTTTTACTAATTTAGACAATTAGAACAGATAGTTCATCTGTTTTTCATTTCCTTTTTGTTTATTGAAAGACGATTACAGCAAAGTTAAAAGTAAGTTTATAATAATTCTACAAGAGAAAACTTTTATCGTCTTGTTATTGATGATGCAGAGTAGAGAAGTGGCTGTCTCATCAGGTTCATATCCTGAGTTATGCGTGGTTCGAATCCCGCCTCTGCAACCAACATTAAGATACATACAGCAATTATTATATTTAATATTACGTTTTTGTATCTTGTATTTTATATTTTTTAATTAAAAAATATTGGTGCGGTCGAAAAACCGAAAGACGCATAAACAGCAATTTTTAATTTTCTGGTCGAAAAAATATTCTACAAAAATGTTTTTGTGGTTCGATTCCACATTATGCGTCTTGAAAAGGTAAAAAGTGTTAAAGGGTGAGGGTAATCTCACCCTTATTTTATTTTTTATAAAAAATATGATATAATATATTATAAAGAAAATAAAAAAAAGGAAGTGATAATATGAATTTAAGATTTACCGAACATATAAAAGAAATACTAACCATTGAGCCTGCCGAAACAGTTGCCTATGTGGCGCTACAAGGCTCCCAAAATTATAACCTTCAATATGAAGGATCTGATGTAGACACAAAGGCAATTGTAACACCTACTCTTATGTCTATCGTAAAAAACCAAAAGATGAAGAGTTACACTCATGTGCGCGCCAATAATGAACATATTGATGTCAAGTCTGTAGCGCCTATGTTTAACTGTTTCCGCAAACAAAACATTAATTTCGTTGAAATCCTTTTTACTGATTACTTTTGGATTAATGATTTATATAAAAATGAAATTCAAACTTTGCGCGATTCTGCTGAAGAGATTGCACGAATGGATACTTATCAAGCCGTTAAGTGCATAAAAGGCATGGCATATGAAAAATATCATGCTTTACAACATCCTTATCCTGCAAAAGCACAAATTATTGCTGAGCATGGATATGATGGCAAACAACTTTCTCATATGGTAAGAATCGAAGAATTACTTAAAAAATATCTTGATGGAGTACCATATAAAAATTGCCTTAAAAGTGAACAACGAGAAAGGTTAATTATGTTAAAACAGCATGTACTTTCATTGGAAGAAGCTAAAGCAGTTGCTGTACGTACACTAACCCATATTGAAACTTTAGCTGATAAATTTTGTACTTTCAATAGTAATAGAGAGGCTTATAAGAATCAAAAAACATTTGAATTATTAGATGAAATTCAATATGATATTATTCGTAAAGCTCTCGTGTATGAATTACAACAGGGGAGATAAACAAATCTCTCCTTTATTTTTTTAAAAAAATATGGTATAATATATTATATAAAAGATAAAAGGGTGATTAATATGAAATATCGGCGAAATTTTGAAACTCATGAATTTTATTGCCCAGAGTGTCATAGAAAAATATATGATATTCCTAGACGGATAGGGTATTTTAGAGAAAAAGGACATAGAAAAAATCTTTATTGTCCATGGTGTAAAAAAGTAACTAAATGCAAAGAAATCGGAACTATTGAAGAAGAGTATAAAAGAAGAGGGTGTTTAAAATGAAGTGGAACAGAGCGTTCGTTAAAGGTGACTATCACGGTCAATTTAGAGGGCTTAAAGATTTTTGCGATGAGAAACATACAACAACAGATGATTTACTTATTTGCTTAGGTGATGTGGGTTTAAATTATAATTTAAATGTATATGATGAGGAAAGAAAAAGATTTCTTTCTAAGATGCCAATTACATTTTTAATGCTTCGCGGCAATCATGAGGCTCGTCCAGAGAGTATATCGACAATGCGCAAATGTTATGATAAAAGATTTAAATGTGAAGTTTATTATGAACAAGATTATCCAAATATTTATTATATTAATTGTGATGTATTTAATCTTAATGGATTAAGATGTTTAGCTATCTCTGGTGCTTATTCAGTTGATAAAGAATACCGTTTAATGATGGGGTATAAATGGTTCGCAGATGAACAGCCAACAGAAGAGGAAAAGGAATATGTGCGAAAAATCGTCAAAGAGAATCCTACATTCAATTATATATTTTCGCACACTTGCCCTATTTCGCATGAACCTACTCATTTATTCTTAAATAATATTGACCAAAGTAAAGTTGATAAAACTACTGAATTATTTTTGGAAGAAATTTATCAACAAGTGCATATAGCGGAACAGGGCGAATGGCTATGTGGCCATTATCACTCCGACGAATGGCTCGGCGGGAAAATTCATATGCTTTTCCATGATTATTATTTGTTGTTAAAAAAGGAGAAGAATAAAAATGATTAAGACTTTAATTACACTTTTCTGTTTTATCTTTTTAGCTTTTTGCTATTGGATTTTTAATGACCCGCAAACTTGGTGGAGAATTTCTAAAATTGCTCGTGGAACTTTTGAATTAGTATGTTTTATCCTATGGGTACTAATTCTTGTATCTTTTGTAGTTCTTGTATGGTTAAATTAAATGGGGTGGCAATATGAATTATTTTATTGACTTTGAAGCTAATAGTCCTTCTGGTGAAATTATTAGTATTGGTTGCGTAAGTGAGAATGGAGAAGAGTTTTATAGTTTAGTAAATTGTTCCACCCCTTTAGATAATTATGTAAAGAAAATTACTCATTTAAGACAAGAACAGATTGATAAAGCTAAATTAATTGATACAGTTTTAGTTTCTTTTTTCTCTTGGCTTATGGCAACTAATAAAAAAGATTATTTTAATTGGAACGATACAAAATTTTATCATTATGGTTCAGAAGATACAAAATTTATTAAAGCAACTTTAAAAAATATTCAAAATAGTGTTAATTATGAACAATTTTCTGCGGTAATGACTAGATGCGCAAATTATGATAAAGAAGTTCAAAAATTCTTTTCAATTAATCAACCAATTTCTTTAATTGCGGCAGCTAATTATTTTAAAACTGAGCCAGAAGAACAAACTCATAACGCACTAGATGATGCTAAATTATTGAAATCAATTTTTGAAAATATTGATGGAAAAGAATCTATTGGTCCAGTTGATTTTACTTTTGATCATAAAATCATTGTAAGAAAACATAAAAAGAAAAAAGAAATTGTAAAATATAAAACAGTTGATGAAGTATTAACTTTTTGTATGGCTAATATACCAGAAGAATATCGTCATGACGATAAAATTAAAAATAGAATGCGCAATCGCCTTAAGAAAGCCATTATTCAAAAAACAAAATATTGTGGGTTTAACTGGAGTGTAGAATAATGTCGAATGAATATAAAGATTATACAATGAATTAGTTGATATTATAAGTGACTTAAAAGATACTTTATTAATTGAATTAACTACAATTAAAGAACGAAAGGAATCTGGACTATATGATTGCCTTACAGAAAAAGCAATCGCGCAAGGCGAATTAAAAATTATTAATAAAGTTTTAAGGTGTTTAGATTCTGATATTGCAGATGAAATTACAACTACTATTGAAAGTGAAATTATGGAGGTTATGTTATAATGCCAACTAATTGTAAAACATATTTTGGAATACGAATAGATAAAATGTGGAACCAAATGTGGAATTTTGGTATTTGTTTGTCACATAATTCGAGAGAGACTTATTTATTTATCAATTTATTTAAAATTTCTATTTCTATTGGTAAATTAGCTAAATGGGAGTAAAAATATGGATAATGAAAAAGCATTAGAAATATTAAAAGGTAGATATTTACTTAACCAAAAATTAATTGAAGAACCTCAAAGTGACTTTGATAAATTTGTATTAGAAGAAAATGAGGCTTTATTATTCGCGATAGAAGCCTTAAGAAAGGAAGTGAAAAAATAATGGTAGGTAAAGATGGACAAAGAATGCTTTGTTACCCAGTAGTAATTGATGATATTATTCCAATCGTTGGCTCTGATAATTGCGAGTGCGCAGTCATCGGTGGTTGGAAGGTCATGGTCAAGAAAGGGCAATTTCAAAAAGGGCAAAAAGTGGTTTATTTTGAAGTTGATTCGCTTGTGCCAGCCGATAATGAAGCTTTTACTTTTATGAGTAAATATAAGTATAAAGTTAAAACTCAGCGTTATACTTTTGGCGGAAAAGGATTATTTTTCTCTCAAGGTTTAATTCTTGCTTTTGTGGATCTAGGGCTAAAAGAAGAAGACTATGAAATTCACACTGATTTAACTAAGAAACTTGGAGTTAAATATTACGAAGTAGAAGATAATCAAAGAAAAGCAAACTTTGACCCATATCGTTCTATGATGGATAGACATAAAAAGTTTTTTAGAAAGCCATGGGTTAAAAAAATTATGAGATATGCCGTTGGCAGAAAGATTATGTTTACTTTGTTCGGCAAGAAGAAAGATAATAAGAAGGGTTGGCCCGTCGGTCAGTTCCCCGGCGTATCAAAGACTGACCAAGAAAGGGTTGAATGCATGCCGTTTGTGCTCAATGATAAGACTCCTTATATCGTCTCTCAAAAGTGCGACGGGTCGTCAGGTACGTTCATCCTTGAACGAAAAAAATTTGGCAAATATGAATTTTATGTTTGTTCTAGGAATGTGCGTATGTTGCACGAAAGACAAGAATGCTTCTATGGGGCCGATAACTATTATTGGGAAGTAGCTAAGAAGTATGATATTGAAAATAAGATGAAACAATGGTTAAAAGAAAATCCAACGGCAAAATGGATTTGCTGGCAAGGTGAAATTTGTGCGCCGGGTATCCAAAAAAATCCGCATAAGCTTACTGAAACTCATCTCTTTTGTTTTCATTGGACTGACAGCATTAACGGTCGTTTAGATTTAATTACTGCTAAGAAAGAATGGGAAAAGAGAGGAATGGAAGTAGTACCAATTACTGATACTAATTTTATTCTTCCAAATGACATGGAAACTTTTAAGCTTCAAGCTGATGGTTTTTATGATGCTTCAGTTTGCGAAGGTAAAACTGATTGTGCGAGAGAAGGTTTTGTATATTACAAAACTACTGATCCAACTTTTAGCTTTAAAAACGTTTCAAGAACTTATCTTTTAAAACATTAATGACAGAAAGGAATAAATAATATGAAAATTTTAACCAAAGAATCTATTACAGCTCGTCTTGCTCGTCTTAGAGTAAATCCTATTGAAAATGAAAAACTTATTAAGAAATGGGAAAGAAAGTTAAGGAAATTTGCATGAAAATATACGCATTAAATGAAAAACAATTAAAAACATTAATTATTCAAGCTAATTCCTTTTTAGCTTTACAAACTGGTGAAGTAGATAATTGGTCATATTATTATGATTCTCTTGACGATGCTTACACTCAATGGGCCGAAGATTTAGGAATTAAAACTGAAGCTAAAGATCTTGATGAATTAGAAGATTTAATTGCAGAAGAACAATTAAAAGAATACCCAATTATTGATTGGAAATTAGCATAAGGGAGATAGATGAATCTCCCTTTTATTTTTTTGAAAAAATATGTTATAATATATTATAAAGAAAAATAAAAGTAAAAGATTGGAGCTGATATTTATGAGTACATATTGTTTTTCAGATGTTCATGGACAATATAATCTATGGAAACAAATTCAAAATTATCTTAAAGAAGATGATACATGTTATGTATTAGGAGATTGTATTGATCGTGGTTTAGATGGTTATCAAATTCTAAAAGAAGTATTAGAAGATAAAAAATGCATCTTTTTGCTAGGTAATCACGAAGATATGATGTTGCATTATTTCAAAACTGAAAGTCCATATGATAAACGTTTATGGTTTTTAAATGGTGGTGAACCAACTTATAATGCTTGTAAAAATGATATAGATTTACACGATATTCTTCAAAAATTAGATTTAGCACCAAAAGAAATAATGTATAAAAATATCCATTTAAGTCATGCGGGAATTGCTCCAGGTATCGAAGAACGAGACTTGCTTTGGGACAAAGATCATATTTATACTCGTTGGTTCAATGAAGAAGGAATTGATTATGTAGTTCATGGACATACACCAGCAATGTATATTCAAGAAGAATTATTTAATCTTAAACTTTTTACTGGTAATGATTATGATTATGCTTCTTATGAAGATGTAATGTGTAAATATTGTGAAGGGCATAAAATTTGTATTGATGGAAGAAGTGTATTATCTCATAAAATTGGTTTATTAGATTTAGATACATTAGAATTAGCGGAGGTATTTAAAGATGCCGGTAGTAATTAATGAATTTTACTGCATTAATTGCGGTAATAAAGGAATAGATTTAGCTCGCAAAAAAGGGCATCAACATAAAGCAGGTCATTTAAAAAAATTATATTGTATACATTGTAGAAAAGTTTGTAATCATTATGAATGTCCAACTCCAGAAGATGTAATAAAATTTAAAGAAAAATTTAATAATGGTGATTTTATAGAATTAGCAAAAGAATCTATCAAACTATGTAAAAAGGAGGTATTTTAATGAAAGAATTAATTTTAATGATGGGTATTCCTGGATCAGGAAAATCTACTTATTTAAAAGCAATAGTATCAAGTTCAATGGGAGAAATTGCTATCTCCAGAGATCAAATTAGATTTTCTATGATTGATGGAAAACAAAATTATTTTTCTAAAGAAAATGAAGTATTTAATGAATATATTAGACAAATCCAATCAGCTTTAGATAATCCAAAAATACATAGAGTTTATGCTGATGCGACTCAATTAACAGAAAAAAGTCGTTGTAAAGTTTTAGATAAATTGAAACTTGATAATATAAATATCAAAATTTATTGGAAAAATACTCCTTTAAAACTTGCGCTTGAGCGCAATAAGAAACGGGAGGAAATTGCAGTTGTACCAGAATCGACAATTATTAGAATGTATAACTCGATTCAAGACCCGCGCAAAGATACTAAATATAAATATAAAGAAGTGAGGTTAATTTAATGTATTACTTTAGATTTGCATTTCAATAAAAATGTAGGTCAAAAGTAATAAATATACAAAGAAGAAAAATAAAAATAATACGAAGGGAGGGATTATATAAATGTATACTGTTTATAAAATTACTAATTTAATTAATAATAAATGTTATATAGGATCAAGTATTAAAGTAGAGAAAAGATGGAAACAACATAAAACTGTGGCTTTTAATAAAAATTCTGCTTAGTATAATTATCCTTTATATGCTGCCTTTCGTAAATATGGTTTAGAAAATTTTTCTTTTGAAATTCTCAATGATGATTTTCTTTCTGTTGAAGATATGAGAAATTATGAAAAAGATATGATTTATTTTTATGATAGTTGTAATTATGGATATAATTAGACATATGAAACACATCCTCAACAAATGGGAAAAGAAAATCTTTAGAAAAGTAATGAAAAACGTTCATAGAAATGCGCTAAAGTAGATAAAAACAATAATATTATAGAATTATATCACTCTTATCATGATGCCGCTAGAAAAAATGGATATGATGGTGAAAAAAATGCTAGTTCTATTCGCAATGTTTGCAAGGGAAAAATACGTAGTTATAATGGTGATATATTTAAAGACATAGATAAAGATGGAAAAGTTTAGGATGTCATTTATCAGACAAGAAAGCGTCGAACGGCTGTTTATAGTTTTAATGTCATTACATTAGAAGAAAATTATTATACTTCTGTTTCTGAAGCAAGTAAAAAAATAGGAATTGATAGAGCTCGTATTCATAAATGCATTTCTGGAAATCAACGCTATTCAATTATTCATAATTTAATTTTTAGAAAAATAGATGATGAAGGTAATATTATAGAAATACCTAATACACCAACTTTAGAAGAAAAAATTGAAGAATTTAATCAAACTAACCCCCTTATCAATGGAGAGCGGCATAATATAAAAGAATGGTGTAAAATTTATGATATTTCTGCAAATTCAGTATATAGACGAATGAAATAGGGTATGAATATAGTAGAAGCAATTACAACCCCAAAAAGGAGATGATAATATTGAATAAAATCTGGTTAACGTCAGATTTTCACTGACATTTTTCACATAATAAAGACTTCATTTATGAGCCTCGTGGATTTCAGACCGTAGAAGAAATGAATGAAACAATTATTAAGAATTTTAATAGTGTAGTAAGTGAAAATGATTTAACATACGTTCTTGGAGATCTTTGCTTAGGCGGAGGAGGAAGAGAAGTATTAGAAAAAAATAAGCAATTAATTGAACGATTAAATGGAAAAATTTATGTTATTAGAGGTAACCATGATTCTGATAGTAGATTAGATATGTATTTAACTTGTTCAAATATCCTCGCTTGGTATGATGCTACATCTTTTACTTATAAAAAATATCATTTTTTCTTATCTCATTTTCCTGCTTTGGTAAGTAACTGGGGAGAAAATGATAAGCCATTAAAACAAAGAACTATAAATTTATGTGGGCACTCGCACACTCAAGACCGTTGGGCAGACTGGGACAAAGGACCTATTTATCACTGTGAATTAGATGCCCATAATAACTATCCTATTCTTTTGGATGATGCGCTCCAAGAGATGAGAGAAAAATATCGTTTGGACGAAACCGTGAAATAATATTCACGGTTTTTTTATATTTTAATGAAAGGAGGTATGACGAATGCACACAGCTATCAAAACAGGCGGACATGATGCCTACAATTTAAAACATTATATGGTAGACACTGAAAATGATATTTTAGATATAGACATAGATAATTGTTGCATGGGCAGTAAGGCAACAACAATTGATACAGGCAGAGATTATATCTTAAATAGTAAAGATGAATGGGTGAAACAACCTTGGTCAAGTGGCGGTTCAACTGGCGGAGATTCTTCTGAAGAAGAAATTAATAACTTGAAAAAGCAAATTGAAGAACTCCAAAAGAAAAATGAGGAATTAAATCAATAGATTACAGAATTAACACAATTAACTATTACTACTGATATGTGGAATGCACTCGGTGGTGAAGTTGAAGGAGATACACTTACATTAGCTCCACAGATGTTTACACTTAAAGATGATGGAACATTAGTCATTGGAGGAGGAGAAGAACACAATGGATAAAATTAAACGCATTCAAGTTGGTAAAACAGTTTATAAATTCGCTGATTATGATTTAGCAGAATTATTATCTTTAGCTGAAAATAAAGGTAAAATTTTAAAAATCGGAGAAGATCAAGACTTAACAGTTTTTGTTTTAGAAAATGATAAATATGAAGCTGAAGTTAATGGAACGAAATATGAAACTTTGCGCGCGGCGGTTGAAGCGACCGAAACCGGTACGATTAAATTATTAAAAGAAATTGTCCTTGATGCACAATTAAAAATTACAGACGGTAAAACTTTAACTATTGACTTTAACGGACATTCTATTCGTGCGGATAGAAAATTAACACTTAATTCTCTATTAATTGGAGTTGAATTTGGCGGCAGTTTAACTTTTGAAGGTATCGGTGGCGTTTATGCAGGAACTAATACTTATGGAGCTATTGGTACTTGCATGAGCGTAGGAGGTAGCGGCAAAACAAGTCAATTAATTGTTAATGGTGGTTATTATGAAGGTTATTATTATGCAATAAGTAGTGAAGGTACTAAGACTGAAAATCTTTCTAATATTCAAATAAACGGAGGAACTTTCAAAGCCCTCAATTGTTTAGATAGTATTGCATTCTATAATCCTGCTTATAATGGTACAGTTACTATTACAGATGGAGAATTCATTGGTGCTACAGCTTGTGAAATAAGAGCTGGTAATGCAACAATTAGCGGCGGTCATTTCGTAGGAGTGGCTCCATTTACTATAGTAGCTAATAGTGGTGGAAGTGCAAGCACTGGTTGCGCACTTGCGGTTATTCAACATAGTTCTAAGCAATCAATTTCTGTTAATGTTACTGGTGGTTTATTTGAAGGAGCATATTCCTTCTATGAGGCAAATCCTTTAAAAAATTCTCAAACTGATATTGATAAAGTTAAAATTACATTAACTGGTGGAGCATTTAAAAATCCTATTTATAGTGAAGATAAAACAAAATTTATTGGGGCTAAGTGTTTGGTTCCAACAGATACAAATGAAACGTATAAGGCGTGATTCTCGTCTCAGTTTGAGTTTCCGATTAAAACCACGCATAGCAATTTTTTAAAGCAAAAGGCATAGTTTGATTTTTCAGATTTTTTATGGTATAATAAAATAAAAAAGAAAGGAAATCAAATTATGCCTTATTTTGCTTTTGATCAAGAATCAGGTACAGCAACCTGTATATTATATGATAGTAATAAAACTTACTGCGGCGCTGCTCTTTGTCATCCAGATGATAAAGATATGATGAGTGAACGCACAGGGCAAGAGATTGCTTTTAGAAGAGCGGAAATACAAGCATTAAGAGGTTTTAGAGATGAAATTAAACTAGAGCTAAAATCTTTAAAACAATTATTTTATTCTATCAATAGAAGTAAATATTATAATCCTAAAAGCTATGAAGCGCGCATGCTAAATCGGCAAATTAAAATGAAAGAGTCAGATTTAAAAATAATTAAAAATCATATTGAAATGAAATCTCATGAATTAAGAGATTATATTAATGCTAAAGATGATTTTTATAAAAAAATTAGACATAATAGAGAAGTGGACAAGACACTTTCGGACAGTCTAAAACAATTTGAAGATAAAGAAAGTTAAATATAATAGAGATAAAATCTCAAAATTTTATTAGCAAAGGAAAGATGATAATGTTCAATTTTTATGACACATCAAGCCTGCTTTTGAAAGGTAACAATATAAAGAAAGAAGATAATATTATTATTTCTTCCGTTACTCTTCAAGAGTTAGAAAATATTAAGACTTCTATGAACAAATCACCTGAAGTTAAATATCAAGCACGAGTTTTATTAAGATTTTTAGAAGAACATCCAGATTATGTGGAAGTTATTATATTTAATGAAAAAATGCTTGAACCTATTGTAGAAAAATCATTAACTATTACTGATGATATGCGCATTTTGGCAACTGCTTTTTGGTATGATTATAATGTTCATCCAGACGATGTTAACTTTATTACTAATGATTTATGCTTAAAGCATATAGCTAATTTATTTTTTGGCGATGGTTGCATTAGTAAAGTTAATGATGAACAAGATTATGCAGAATATAAAGGATATATTGAAGTAGCAATGGATGAAGGTACAATGAGTGAATTTTATTCTAATCTTCATACCAATACTTTTAATCTATTAAAAAATCAATATATACTTATCGAAGATATTAAAACAAAAGAAATTGTTGACGTAAGAAAATGGAATGGTGAAGAATATGCGCCAGTAAATTACACACCTTTAAAATCAAGATAGTTTGGTGAAGTAAAACCAAAAGATTGGTATTAGAGAATGGCATTTGACTCATTACTTCATAATTAGTTGACAATTTTAGAAGGTAAGCCTGGCTCTGGTAAAAGTTTAATTTCTATGGCTTATATTTTTAATTAGATGGAACGTGGCAATATAGATAAACTATATATTCTTTGTAATCCTGTGGCTGTTAGGGGTGCGGCGAAACTAGGTTTCTATCCCGGGTCGCGCAACGACAAGCTCCTTGACTCTTCCATAGGGAATTTCCTAAATGCGAAAATAGGCGACCGTTCTTATTTAGAACAAATGATAGAAAGAGAACAAATCATTTTAATTCCTATGGCTGATTGCCGAGGTATAGATATCGGCACTGATTCAAATGCTTGTATTTATATTACAGAAGCTCAAAATATGAGTATTGACCTAATGAAATTAGCATTACAAAGAGCAGGAGAAAATTGTCAAGTAATTCTTGACGGAGATGTAGAAGCTCAATTAGATTTACCAGAATATGGTGGTTTAAATAATGGTTTGCGCAGAGCTACTGAAGTATTTAAAGGTTCAGATTTATTTGGAAAAGTAAGTTTACAAACTGTATATAGAAGTAAATTGGCTGCGATAGCAGATAAGATGTGAGGAGTTTTTACTCCTCACTTTTTTATTACAATAAAGGAGTGATATTATATGATACAACCTATTAATTATTATCAAACTGATACTAAATGGGCAAAAAAGAAATATGGCCCAAAAGGAAATAGTAGAATGACCATCGGTAGTTCCGGCTGCGGACCGACTTGTGCCGCAATGGTTATTCAATCAATTAAAAATAATGGAGTAACTCCAGTAGATACTTGCCAATGGTCAATGAATCATGGTATGGTGGCAAATGTAGGAACATATTGGAGTTATTTTAATGCGCAATTTAAAGAATATGGAATTACTTGTAAACAAACCACAAGTAAAGATCAGGCGTTAACTGCTCTTAAAAATGGTAATTGGGTAATTTGTATAATGCATAAAGGCAATTGGACTAGCGGCGGTCATTTCATTCTTGCTTATGGATATGAAAATAAATATGTATTTATTAATGATCCTAACTCTACACTTAAACGCCGCACACATGCTAAATGGTCTTTATTAACTAGTGAATGTAATGGATATTGGATCATTACAGTTCCAGAAGACATTAAAAAGAATGGCATTAAGCCCGAAAGAAAAAAAAGTGTATTAGAAATGTATGTTTCTTCTACCACTGGTTTAAAGGTGCGCACAGGCGCTTCGACGTTCAACAAGGTAGTGCGCAAGGCTGCGTTTAATGAAGAAGTCCATATTACTGCGACTAAAGGAAATTGGGCAATGATTGGTAAAAATGAATGGGTTAATATGAAATATCTTTCTAAATATCAATCTATAGAAAAACAATACATAACTAATCAACAATTAAATATTAGAGATGGTTATACAACTAAAAACACAAAAGTAATTGGCAAAATTAAAAAAGGAGTTACTTTCACTGTTACAAAAATTAGAAATAATTGGGGATACAGCGAAAAATATAAAGGTTGGATTTGCTTAAAAGGCGAAACTAAAAACTATTGTTCAGAGGTGAAAAAATGAAAAAATGGTTAGAAAATAAACCGTGGAAAGCATGGAGAACTAGAAAAATTACTTTTGTTTATATGCTTTTTGTAAGTACAATAGCTATTATTTATGGCGCTGTTTTAAACGCTATGAGCATTGATGCAATAGCTTGGCTTAATTTAGTTTTAAATTTTTGTAAATTTGTTGTAGGCACAGGCACAGTAATTATTTTAATACCAAGTGTTAAAGACTTAGCTAATTTTATTAGCGGTAAATTTACAGATAGTGATTCTTCTGATGATGAAACAAGTGATGATGAATAAGCGGGTTATTAAACCCGCTTATTTTTTTTATACATAAACAGTAAAAAGTAAATCATTTCTTATATAATCTTTCCATTCTGGCTTAACAAAATATCTTGTATAGCTTTCGATTAAATTGAATGGAAGTTCTTCTCTACCAGCGATTTTAAATTTATTAAATCCCAAAGATAAATATTTTTCTCTAATTTCTTCTATAGAAATATTATGACGTTTTCCCACTCTTCTTTCATAATAATTATCTTTTTGATAACAATCACATAAAAAATCATCAGCATAATTATCTTGACATAAAATTTCTTTATCAAATTCTGCATAATGCTCTAAATAAGTAGGACAATAATTTAAACAATTTTCATCTACCACTAATTCAATTTTATCAGGGTACTCTAATTGTTGTAATAATTTAAAATTATTATTAACAAACATATAAGATGGCACTATACTATCATTTCCAGAAGAATAAAAATTAATATCTTCTACTGTGCGCAAACATTTGGTCGCAGACCAATTATAATAAAACTTATTAGGATATTTATACTCAATATATTGTTTTAATAAATCTGAATTAATATTAATACCAGTTTTTATTAAACTATCTTTTGCATACTCTAAAATAGCATTTCCTAAAGTATCATATAAATGATTGTCAGTTAAATGTCCATTGGTGAAAGTAATACGTATTGATGTATTAAATAGATTAAAAGTTCTAATTATTTCTGAAATATCTTTTGGAGGAATTAAAGGATCTGCATTGCGCCGGCCTCCATTCCAAATACATCCTGGAAAACTATCGTATATAGAATCAATAATTACATCATCATAAAATTTATCTGGCTCTGTATTTTTTAAAGTAAGCAATCGTTTATTAAGTTCATAATGTTTAATAAAACCTGGAATTGAAAAATATATCATATTATCTCCTTTCATTAATTATATTATACCAAATATTTTTATTTTAAGCAAATTTTTGACTTTTTTATTAAAAAATGATATAATATATATAGAATAAGAAAAAAGGAGGCAAAATCATTTGAACTATGATGTTAAGAGTATTAAAACTCTTGAAGGTATAGAAGCTATACGTCTCAGAAGTGGAATGTATATCGGCTCGACGGAGCAAGAAGGTGTCCATCATATTACACTTGAAATCATTTCTAATGTAATAGATGAATATTTAAATGGACAATGTAATGAATGCTCTGTTTCTATTAATACTAATTTTATTACAATTACTGATAATGGACGTGGCATTCCGTTTGGTAAAGCTAAAGATGGTAGTGAAACTTTAGTTAACGTATTTACAAAACTTCACACTGGTGCTAAATTCGATTCATCAGGGCGAACTGGTTACAACTCTAGCGGAGGACTCAATGGAGTTGGAGCAAAGGCGACGAATGCGCTATCTGCAGAATTCAGTGTTAGTTCCGTACGAGATGGCAAACGCGCCGAAGCGCATTTTAAAAAAGGCAAATTAATTGATTATAAAGAAGAAAAGTGGCGCGATGGCGAACACGGCACTTCTATTCAATTTAAACCTGATCCAGAAATTTTTAAAGCAACTACTGAAGTAGATTATAATTGGATAAGAAAAACTCTTATTGAATTATCTTATCTTTCTCCTGGTTTAACTTTTAAATTTAAATATCAAGATAAACCAGAAGAAGTAATATCATCTAAAAATGGTATTAAAGACTATATGGATGATTTATTTGAAAAGAAAACTGCCATTACTTCATTATTTTATGCTAAAAGTAATGAAGGTCAAATTGGTATTGAAGTAGCATTAAAATATAATGATTCTTTTACAGATACTTATAAATTATTTACTAACTCAATTCCAAATAGTGGCGGTACGCATTTAACTGGTTTTAGAACAGCATTAACACAAACTATTAATGAATATGCTAGAGAAAAAAATCTTTTAAAGGATAAAGATAGTAATTTAACCGGAGAAGAATTAAAAGAAGGTTTAACCTTAATTCTTTCTTTTAAAATGCCCGACCCAGTATTTAGCGGACAAACCAAAGACATATTGAGTTCTGCGGAAGCTAGAACGGCAGTACAAAGATTAGCGTCTAAAGAATTAAAGCTTTGGTTTGATACAAATCCAAAAGATGCAAAAGCTATCGTGGAAAAGGCTTTGCTTGCGCGAAGCGCTAGAGAGAAAGCGAAAAAAGCTAAAGATGCGGTGCGCAATATTGAAGGTAAAAAGAAAAATAAAAATTTCTTAAATTTACCGACTAAATTGGTTGACTGTTGGAGTAAAAATAGAGCTGAATGCGAGCTGTTCATAGCGGAAGGTGATTCTGCCGCAAGTGGATTGGTTGGTGCTCGTAATGCCGAATACCAAGCTATTTTTCCAGTTCGAGGAAAAGTTATTTCAGCGCGCAAATGTTCTTCAGATAAGCTTTTAGCTAATCAAGAAGTAGTTAATTTAATTAAGGCATTAGGGTTAGAATTTGATCCTAAAACTGTTAAATTAACTTATGATGAACACAAGCTTCGCTATGGAAAAATTATGTTAGCTGCTGATGCGGATCCCGATGGTGAAGCTATTAAGAACCTTTTGTTAACTCTTTTCTGGGAATTGTGTCCAGAGCTTGTTATTAATGGACATATTTACGCAACAGTTCCACCTTTGTTTAGAATTACCACTAAGAAAAATGAATATATTTATCTTAGAGATAACAATGAATTAGAAGAATATAAAAAACAACATATTAACGAAAAATATTTAATTAATAGAAATAAAGGGTACGAGTTAGTCTGGCCCTTAGTTGCTTTTCCCAACACCATGGGGGTCGCTTAAAGCGGCTAACGAGGGAGTCTAAACCTTAAAAAGTTTGGTGAACTTTGGTGAATTGACTTAGTTTAATTTTTATATTATAATGAAAGAAAAAACTTTTTAAGGCACGATAGTCTCGTGGGAAAGGAAAATATAATGAGTATAGGTATTTATAAATATTAGAATAAAATTAATGGAAAAATTTATATTGGTCAAAGCAATAATATTGAAAAACGATATCAATAGCATATTTATGACGCTGAATATCGAGCTGAAAAAGGAACTGGTATAGATTTAGCTATTAAAAAATATGGAATTGAAAATTTTACTTTTGAAATAATTGAACAATGTTCTTTAAATATTATTGATGAACGTGAAAAATATTGGATAAAATATTATGATTCATATAATAATGGTTATAATAGAACAATTGGAGGTAATTTTTTAAAAGGAGAAGACCATCCACGAGCAATTTTAACAGAAAAAGATGTTTGGGAATTAAGAGAAGCTTATGGAAACGGTATTAGACGAAAAGATGCTTTCCAACCTTTTCTGGAAAGAGGAATTACAGAACGTTGTTTATTAAAAGTATGGAATTGTGAAAATTGGACTGATATTCATACAGATGTTTATACTGAAGAAAATAAAGCAATACATAAAAGTCATATAGGACATTCAGAAGATCAAATAGGCTTATCATCTTTAGATCGAGCAATTAAACAAGATGAAATTGATCTTTGGCTAATAGATTATAATAATGGATTAACTATAAATGCTATTGCTAAAAAATATCATAGAGATAATGGAACCGTAGAAAGATATATAGCAGATCCAAAAGCAATTTCTAAAGTAAAATATAAGGGTAGAACAGTAAAAAATATAGAAACTGGTAAAATTTTCAAATCAATCAGTGCCGCGGCTAGATGGGCAGGGTGTGGAGCAACCACTTTAACACGACATTTAGCCAATGATAAAATTGCTGGCACAGTTCCTAATTTATTAGTTCCAGCTCATTGGGAAGAAATTTTCTAAGCCTGTATCGACTATCCCCTTTGTCGGGGAGTACCGGTGCTATTGGTACGCACTCTAATTTTAGGAAACGAAGTTAGTTAAACGGGGAAACGGTAGCCTGCGCAATTGCGCAGAAGAAATAGTCAGTGCCAATAGAAATATTGGAATAACACGTAGGCGAACAAGATTCGCATGAACTCGGTGAATGTTTACTTGAACCAGAGACAAGAAACGTTCAACAAATTACTGTAGCAGATGCTAAAGAAACAGAAAAATTATTTGAAATCTTCATGGGGCCTTCAGTGCCGCCAAGACGAGAATATATATTAAAATATAGTGAGGAGGCTAATGATGTCTATTGATATTACTAAAGAACTACACCAAAATTTTATAGATTTTGCTTATGAAGCCAATAGCCAACGAGCCTTCCCAGATGTGCGAGATGGTTTGAAGCCGGGCCAGAGAGCCTGTCTTTGGGAGTTTTATACTAAAGGATATACTTCTTCAAAGCCGCATGTAAAAAGTGCTAAGGTCAGCGGGGGCGTAATAGCCGACTGGTGGCCGCACGGGGACGTTGCCATTTATGATACTTTTGTTCGCATGAGCCAGCCTTGGATTAATAATATTCCAGAAGTTGATTTCCATGGATCAAACGGCAATCAAGTAATTGGTCCAGAAGCAGCATCATCAAGATATACGGAAGCAAGACTTAGTCCTGTTATTGAACAAGGAATGTTTGAAGGAATTAAAAAGAAAAATGTTCCAATGATTCCTAATTTCTCTGAGGATAAAGAATGGCCGGAGGTGTTGCCTGCGGTATTGCCGAGGTTGTTGATTAACGGATCTCAAGGCATTGGCGTGACCGTTGCCAATCACTGGACTTTATTCAACCTCAAGGAGACTGTCACGCTCATCAACAAGTATACCACCTCGGGCATTTTAGATACGAATAATTATTATCCTGATTATCCAACAGGAGGAATAATTATTAATAAAAAAGACATTCCTACTATCTACTCTACTGGAAAAGGAAAAGTAGTAGTTCGCGCAAAAACTGAAGTTCAAGGAAATAATATTCTTATTACAGAACTTCCTTATCAAACTTATGTAGAGCCTTTAATTACAAAAATTAAAGAATTAGTTGAAAAAGAAGAAATTAATGGTATTGATGATATTATCAATAAAAGCGATAAGAAACATTTATTAATTGAAATTCAATGCTCAAATGCGCCTTTAACTGTTTTAAATAAGTTATTCGCAACAACTGATTTACAGAAAAGCTTTAGTCCTAATCAATATGCGCTTGTGGGCAAAACTCCTAAGCTTTTAAATCTTCAACAGTATTTAGATTTATATATTGAGCATAATTTAACTTGTATCAAAAGAGAAAATGAATTTGAGGTAGCTAAGGCAAAAGAACGTAAAGAAATTGTTGAAGGATTAGTTAAAGCATTAGAAGATATTGATAATATTATTGCTTTAATTAAATCTTCAGAGAGTAGCTCTGACGCTCAAAAGAAATTAGAAGAAAAATATCAGTTTACTCATAATCAAAGCAAAGCTATTGTTTCAATGAGATTAGGAACACTGGCTAAACTTGAAGCGATTGAGCTTAATAAAGAATTAAAAGATTTAATTGAAAATATTGCTAAATATGAAAATATTATTCAAAATGTTGAAGAACAAAAAGCAATTTTCTTAGATAGACTTCAAAAATTATCTGATAAATTTGGTACTGAAAGAAAAACGCAAGTTGCGCAAATCGAAATTACTAAAGAAGAAAAAGAAATTGAATACGTAGAACCTGAAAAATGTGTTGTAGTAATGACAGAAAGTGGTTTAATTAAGCGTATTCCAACAACCAGTTTCCGCAAACAAAATCGTAATACCAAAGGAGTAAAAACACAAGATGATATTACTCATATGATTATTCGTACAAATACGATTGATAGTCTTATGATTTTCTCTGATAAAGGAAAAATGTATCGTTTACTTGTGGATGATATTCCAGTAGGAACAAATGCTTCTCAAGGAACGAATATTAAAGCATTGGTGCCAATGGAGTCTGATGAAATACCGGCAACTATTTATTCTATTTATAGAGAAACTGATGCTAAATATGTATTATTCGCTACAAAGAACGGTTTAATCAAAAGGACTTCTTTAGATGAATATATTAAGACTAAAAAGAAAAGCGGTATTCAAGCCTTAAAGATTAACGAAGGCGATAAGTTAGTAGCCGTTTCACTTATGAGCAGTGAAGAAGTAATAGTTATTACGAAACAAGGAATGAGTATTAGATTTTCTGGCGAAGAAATTTCAGTATCAGGCCGTGCCGCAGCCGGCGTAAAGAGTATTTCATTAAAAGAAAAAGATGAGGTAGTTGCCGTTTTGCCGATTCGAGATTCTAATGACGACGTCGCTGTCTTCACAGAAGCGGGTTTGGGCAAAAGAATTTCATTATCAGAATTAACTCTTCAGAAACGTGGTGGCAAAGGTTTATCAATTAGTAAAACTCCAATTGCTTGTGCTGCAATGATGAATGAAAAAGATAAAGTATTATTAATGGGAGATAAAAATAATCTTTGTATTAGTGGTGAAGATATTCCAGTAATGGGACGTAATGCCGCAGGTAATCAGATGATTAAAAACAATAAGATTATTAGTGTTAGTAAAGTATAAAATGATTAATTATTATTGTCCAGATTTTTATAAAGGATTTTTATTATATAAATATATAATAGAATGGAAAATAAAATATCCAGAATATTTTTATGATAATGTAAATATTAAAGCAATTTTTGGTTCTTTTCCTAATATGATATGGAATGGTGGTTCTGTTTTTATTGATAATAAAATTTTTCCTTCTGAGATTATAGAAATAAAAAATTTTTTTAAAGAACATAAAATTGCATTACAATTAACTTGTACCAATTCTTCCATATTATCATATCACTTAGAAGATGAGTATTGCAATAATATTTTATCGTTATTAGAAGATAGTGATAATCATGTATTAGTATCGACAGATTTAATGTATGATTATATTAAAAAAAATTATCCTTTATATAAAATTGATAGAAGTATAGTAAATACTCAAGAAGATTATGATTGGGAATTAGCTTTAGAAAAAAATATAATAATATTGTTTTACCAAGACGGTATAGTTATAATATAAATTTTTTAAATAAAATTAATGATAAATATCGTAATAGGATAGAAATATTAGCCAATGATCCTTGTCCGATTTCTTGTCCTTTTATCAATGAACATTATAAAAAGTTTGAGCGCTTAATGCTAAAACAAGGGAAAGAGCCAGATTATGAAAATGCTTTACATTGTACTAATGGAATAATTAATCAAGAGCTAATACCAGTAGATAATAAATATATAATCACAAAACAAGATATAGAAAAAAAATATTTACCATTAAAATACACAGAAGTTAAATTATCTAGTCGAGGAAATATAATAAAAATTACAGAATCAATAATACCTTATCTAATAAAATCTGAATACCAAATTAATATTTTCGCTAAGCTTATGAAAGAATTACTATAAGGGAGACAAAATCTCCCTTATTTTATTTTTTTAAAAAAATATAGTATAATAGATATAGAAAGAAATAAGAAAGGAAATGACAACTATGATGAAAGTAAAAACAAATGGAAAAAGTAATTACATTAGAAAAGGTATAATTGGAGAAATCAGAGAAAGAAATTTTAAAACTAATTTAGTTTTATTTTATCCCGAACAAATGAATCCTTGCTATAGGATTTGGATTGAAGCAAACTCAGTAGAAGAGATTTAAACTCTTCTACTAAAAAATGAGGTGATATTTATGGGAGATATTAATATTTATTATAAAAATAAACAAGCTCGAAAAGAGCAGGCAGAAAAACATACCCTTGAAATGATAAAAAAATATTCTGGATTTATTATGACATGCGCTATAGAAAGTCAAGTTTATAGTATAAGTTTTAATCCAAAACAACCAAAAGGAATAGAGTGTAATACTGAATTTACTTTAGTAGATAAAGATAGCGTATCAGCAATTATTGAACGACCTTTAAATGAAAGAGTAGCGGTTCTTAATTTTGCTAGTTATAAAAATCCAGGTGGAAAATTCATTGAAGGATCAAGTGCGCAAGAAGAAAGTTTATGTCATGCTTCTTTCTTATATAATGTATTAGCCACTTGCTCTGTTTATTACGATTGGAACAACGACCACAAAAATAAAGGATTGTATGAGAATAGAGCCATTTATTCTCCTAACGTATTATTCCAAAAGGATAAAGATGAGAGAGATTGTGATGTAATTACTTGCGCAGCGCCGAACATTACTCCAAGCCGCAAATATAATTGGGGTGTCACAGATGAAGAAAATACTGAAGCTCTAAAATCAAGAATTAAATTTGTTTTAGACATTGCGGCTGATCAAAAGGTTGAAACCTTGATTCTTGGCGCTTTTGGTTGTGGCGTCTTCGGGCAAGACGCAGAGGAAGTAGCAAATATTTTTATGGACTATTTAACTACTACTCATAAAGTGTTTAAAAAAGTTATTTTTGCTATTCCTGCTGGTTTCCATACTGAAAATTATGATAAATTTGAAAAAGTGTTTAAAGAAAGAGGTTTGTTATGAGTTTAGTGGCATATACTGATGGAGCTTGTAGCGGCAATCCTGGCATCGGTAATTGGGGGCTCGTAGTTGTTGACTCTGAAACTGATAAAGTGATTGCGGCAAAAACTGGAATTCAAAAACAATTAACTACTAATAATGAAATGGAATTAACTGCTATTGTAGTAGCTCTAAAAGAATATGGTGTTGACCAAGATGAATTTCAATATCCTGTAGTATATACAGATTCTAATTATGCTTATAAAACTTTTACTGAGTGGTATCAAGGTTGGAAACGTAATAGATGGAAACGTCCAAAGAATCAACCAGTAGCAAACTTAGAATTAATTCAAGAGTATGATGCGCTTTGGGAAAGTGGTAAAAGAATTGAGCTGCGCTGGGTGCGCGGACACAACGGGAACAAATATAATGAAATAGCTGATAAGCTTGCTACAGGGAAGTTAACTATTGAGGAAGTTATTTGAAAAAAATAAAAAATATTATATAATATATTATAAAGAAAAATAAAAGAAAGGAAATCTTGAAAAAGATTTAGGTGAAAAACATATGAACACTCTTTTACAGGGATTAAAAGCAAATACTAACTTCGGTTATACAGAGAATGGGGCAGTAACGCATATTACTACAATGTCAGACCTCTATGATATGTTTGCGCTGGGCGGTGCTTACAGAACTCGCTCTGATGAAGACTGTATTGTTTTGTTTAAGAAAGCGTATAAGGAGAATCCTACATATGCGCTTAAGTGTCTGTTTTATCTGCGCGACGTTCGCGGCGGACAAGGCGAGAGGCGGTTCTTCCGAGTATGCTTAAAGTGGCTTGCCAATTATGATACAGAAGCGGCGGTTAGGAACATCTCTAATGTCCCGACGTTTGGCAGATACGATGATTTGTATTGCTTAGTTGGCACTAAGGCAGAAAAAGTAGCTTTTGATTTTATTAAAAAACAGTTAATGCTTGATATGGAATGCAAGACTCCATCTCTTTTAGCTAAGTGGTTAAAGAGTGAGAACACTTCTTCACTGGAAAGCGTTAAATTGGCTAAAATTACTCGTCAATATCTTGGTATGACTTCCAAACAGTATAGAAAGACTTTATCTGTTTTGCGTGCAAAAATTAACGTCCTTGAAAGACTTATGTCAGCAGGTAAATGGGCAGATATCGAGTTTGATAAGATTCCTTCCAAAGCAGGTCTTATTTACAAAAACGCATTCGCTAGACATGACGTAGAACGAATGAAGGTAAATCCGCAAGTTGTTTCTTATGAAGCATTTGCTAAGGATGAAAATACAACTGTCAATGCTAAAGCTCTGTATCCATATGAAGTAGTTCAAAAAGCTATTGATGCTATGGGCGGATTTAGTTATTGGGGTCGTTCAAAGGATGTAGCATTAGATGATACAAATCGTTTAATGGTAAATAAATACTGGGCTAATTTAAAGGATTACTTCGATGGAGCTACTTTAAATGCACTTCCAGTTATTGATACTTCCGGTTCAATGTGGGGACTTCCAATCCATGTAGCTATTTCTCTTGGCTTGTATTGCGCAGAACGTAATAGAGGACCATTCGCAGACCATTATATTTCTTTCAGCTCTCGTCCGCAGTTGATTAGAACTGAAGGAGTAGATTTCTGTGATAAGGTTAAGAGAATTTATGAAACAAATTTATGTGAAAACACAAATATTGAAGCTACATTTGATTTAATCTTAAATACAGCTATTGAAAATAATTTATCTTCTGATGAATTACCAGAAAATATTATTGTCATCTCTGACATGGAATTTGACGCCGCTCGTGGATGGGAGTCTAATCCAGCAGAAACATTAATGGAAGGTATTGAAAAGAAGTGGAATAGAGCTGGGTATAAGATGCCTAAGCTTGTGTTTTGGAATTGCGCGGCGCGCAACGATAGAATTCCAATGAGAGATCAATATGGAATTACATTTGTTTCTGGTGCTTCTCCTGTAATCTATGAAATGATTATGAGTGGAAAAACGGCTCAGGATTTGATGTTTGATAAATTAGATTCAGATAGATATGCTGTAATTCAGTAAAAAATGTACATAAAATAGGGGAGATAAAATCATCTCCCCTTGTTTTTTTATAAAAAATATGATATAATATTTATATAAGAAAATTTTTATGATAAAGGTGATATAGATGAATTATAATAAAAATTTATTACCAATTACTGATGTATGTTTAAATATAACAGAAGAATGTAATCTTGCTTGTGTATATTGTTTTACCGAGCATCATCCACATTATATGACTTTAGATGTAGCAAAAGATGCTGCTAAATGGTTACATGAAAATGCAATTTTATCTTCAAAAATTCAAAATAAAGAAGTAATTCCCAATATTGGATTTTTTGGAGGAGAACCTACGTTAATGTGGGACTCTATTATTGTTCCATTAGTTAAATGGATCAAAGAAGAAAAAAAATGGAAATTTACATTTGGTATTACATCAAATTGTGTTTTATTAGATAAAGAAAAAGTAGATTTCTTAGTGCAAGAACAAATTGGACTTTTAATTTCTATGGATGGTAATGAAAAAAGTCAAAATATAAATCGTCCTTGTAAAAATTCTTGTTTAAATAGTTTTGATTTAGTTTCTAAAAATTTACCTTATATAGCAAAAAATTTTCCTTCTTCAACTTATAGAAGTACTATTAGTAAGCAAAGTGCTCCTTATGTATTTGACAACTTAATGTATGCAGGAAAAATGGGATTTGAAAATGTTTTTTCAATTATTAATGATTTTGAAGAATGGGATGAAGAATCAAGAAAAATTGTTGAACAAGAATTTGATAAATATTGTTTATATATAATTGATGCTTGTATTAAAGAACAAAATTTTGTTAAATTAAGACCTTTTGAACTTGCTATTAATAAAATTGTAGCAGTCAATACTTTTTTATTATTTAACGAAGAAAGTGATATTGAAGAATTTGGTCCTCAAGATGAACATCGTTGTGGTATGGGCAGCGGATATGGTTCTATTAATTATAAAGGAGAAGTTTATTCATGTCAAGAAGTTGCAAGTCGCCAAGGAGAAAAAGATATTTTTTATATTGGTAATATTTATGATGGCATTAACTTTGACCGTATTGAAAAATTAAGAAAATCTTTTTTAGAAAGAAAAACACGTTTTTATAATTATACCAATTCTAAAAAGTGTAAAAATTGTTTATCTAAAGCAACTTGTAATGCGAATTTATGTCTTGTAAATAATTATATTATGTACAAAGATTTTAGTGCAAATACTGATGCTTGGTGCTGGTGGAATAATATGCTTTTAGAAAAAGCAATGAATGTCTTATATATTTTAGGTACAAATAAAAATGAGTTTTTTAAGCAATATTTAATTAATGAAATGCATCAGCAAGGAGGATTATTCCATGCAAATGAATAATTTTTTCCCAATATCTAATTATTATGCTCAAACTTTAGGAGAAACTCTGAAGCAAAAAGAACAACAATTTCCTTATGTAAATAATAATGAAGGAATTGCTGTTACAGCTACTTGTTCGGGAACAAATTGTACTGGTGGATGTAAGGGGACTTGCAAAGGAACTTGTGCTGGTGGATGTAAGGGGACTTGCAAAGGTACATGTTCAGGGACATGCTCTGGTACATGTACTGGAACATGCAGTAGCACATGTTCAGGTAATTGCGCAAAAACATGTACAGGTGGGTGTGAAACTTATTGTCAAAAATGCCAAGCTTATTGCCAATATGAACAAACTTTTTCAAAAAATAATGGTGCAAATAAACCGACTGGGGCAGGAAAAGTATTTACCTGGGATTCTACTGTTGGAGAAGATAAAACTATCTTAATTAGTGCCACTGATTGGAATAAATTAGCAGGATATGTTGAAAATGCTGCAAGCGTATGTGTAGGAGGTAGTTCTGGCTCTATCACTAGAGCAAAAAAAGATGAGGCTATCTCTGCTGCAATATTTAATTCTATGAGTTCAAAATTAACGGCAATTACTTCGCGTATTGTCAAAGATAAAGAAAAAACCGCAAATCAAAGTGTTATTTACGCTTCAGACTTTGCAGCATTAAAAAATGGATATAATAATGCACAAATTAAAAGTACTTTACCAAGTGGAAAATATCCGACCTCTGGCGGAAAAAACTCTTGTTGTCAGTTAGGACAAGCTTGTATGACACAGGCGCAAGGCCGCCCTAGTCTGCAACCATGTACTCAATCTCCAGGTAAATAATTTGAAAAAATATAAAAAATATGTTATAATAAATTATAATAAAAAATAAGAAAAGGAAATAATGTATGAATAAAGATTTAGAAAAATTAACCAAATTATTAGAAGATACTTTATCGTCCTTAAAAAAAGATGAAAAAGATACAACAATTACTAAATTATTAAATGACGTAATAGATAGTTCTGGTTGGAAAAAAGGTTTTGATTCTATTATTGAAATGAAAAGTAATATTGACCGAGAACTTTTTGTTGGAGATATTGATGATGTAACTGGTGATTCAATTAATAGTTATATTCAACTCTTTAATAAACAAGATGAAGAAGATCATATTCCAGTAGAAGAAAGAAAACCTATTAAATTATATATTGATTCTCGTGGCGGTGATTTATATGCAACAATGACTATGATTGATGCTATTAAATTATCAAAAACTCCAGTATGGACTATTAATATTGGTTGTGCTTATTCTGGCGGTTTCTTTACCTTTATTGTAGGACATAAAAGAATTTCTTATCCTAATGCTTCTTTCCTTTTCCACGAAGGAGCTGCGGCAAATCAAGGTGATGCAGGCAAGTTTAGAAATTTTGCCGATTTTTATAGTCGTCAATTAACAAAATTAAAAGAAATTACTTTGGAACATACTAAGTTTGATGAAGCATGGTATAAAGAACACATTAATGATGATGTTTGGCTTATGGCTGAAGATGCTTTAGAAAATGGCGTATGTGATGAAATTACTGATAAATTAGTATGAATAACGAAATAAGAACTTTAATAAATAAATTAAATGCTTACACTGAATTATATGATAATGGCACTCCTACAATTTCTGATAAAGAATGGGATGATTTATATTTTCAGTTAGAGCAAATGGAAAAAGAGTCTGGAATTATTTATCCAGACTCTCCAACGCAAAAAGTTTTATATAGTGTAGTTAATGAATTACAAAAAGTAGAACATAATCATTTAATGTTATCTTTAGAAAAAACTAAAGATATTGCCGAAGTAGGTAATTTTGTTAAAGGTAAAGAGTTTTTAGCCATGAGCAAAATGGATGGCTTAACTTGTAGTTTATTATATCAAGATGGTAAATTGGTAAGAGCTGAAACAAGAGGTGATGGAATAATTGGAGAAGATATTACCCATAATGCTAAAGTAATTGCTAATATACCAACAGAAATAAACTATAAAGAAGAGTTAGTTATTGATGGCGAAGTTATTTGTGATTTATTAACTTTTAATAATTTATTTGCGGAAACCTATAAAAATGCAAGAAATTTTGCGGCGGGTAGCATTAGGCTGCTCGATTCTGGCGAAAGTAAAAATAGACATTTATCTTTTGTAGCTTGGGAAGTTATTGAAGGATTTGAAGATATAAATACAGTAAGTGGTAAACTTGATAAAGCAACTGATTTAGGTTTTACTACCGTGCCAAGAATAGTATCAACAGCTTTTGATGATACTGTTTTTATTACAGGAATTACCACTGCTTCTAAATCTCATTTTTATCCTATTGACGGTATTGTTTTTAAGTTTAATGATATTGAATATGGTAAAAGTTTGGGACGCACTGAACATCATTGGTCAAATGCTATCGCGTTTAAATTTTACGATGAAGTTTATAGAACTGCACTAAGAGATATTGAATGGAGCATGGGTAGAACAGGTGTTCTTACTCCAATAGCAATATTTGATGAAGTAAATATGGATGGTTCTAGGGTAAGTCGCGCAAGTCTTCATAATGTAAGTGTAATGCGTGATACTTTAGGAACACCTTGGGTTGGTCATTTAGTAGATGTTTGTAAAATGAATATGATCATACCTCAAATCCAAAAGAATGAAGAATTAAATGCCGAAGTGCTCGGTCCTGAAATTCCTTTACCAACTATTTGCCCGGTTTGTGGTGGTGAAGTAAAATTAGAGGAAACTGATAATTCTTTAGTATTAAAATGTATGAACCCTGCTTGTCAAGGTAAATTAATTAATCGTCTCGACCATTTTTCGGGGAAAAAAGGTTTAGATATAAATGGTTTATCTAAAGCTACTTTAGAAAAACTAATTGATTGGGGTTGGCTTAATTCATTAATTGATATTTTTAGTTTAAAAAATTATCGTAATGAATGGATTAAAAAAGCAGGTTTCGGTGTTGCTTCAGTAGATAAAATACTTGCGGCAATTGAAGCAAGTAAAGACACTACTTTAGATAAATTTATCTCTTCTCTTGGTATTCCATTAATTGGTTCTCGTGTTGCTAAAGATATTATGAAACATATTAATAGATATGATGAATTAAGAGATTTAGTTATAAATAATTTTGATTTTGCGCAATGGGATGGTTTTGGTGAAAGTAAATCTGATAATTTATTAAAATTTGATTATACTGAAGCTGATGAAATTTATAAGTTATTAAATATTGCGAAAACTCGGTCAGAGATCGCAGAATCGGCGCTTGCGCAAGATTTAACTGTATGTATTACAGGTAGTTTGAAAGAATATAAGAATAGAACTGAATTACAATCTGCTATTGAATCTATTGGCGGTAGGGTAGTAAGTTCTATTAGTAAAAAAGTTAATTATTTAATTAATAACGATGTTAATTCAACTTCGAGCAAAAATCAGCAAGCTAAAAAGTTGAATATACCAATTATAAGTGAAAAAGATTTTAAAGAAAAATTTCTTGACTTATAAAAAAAATTATTATATAATAGTTATATAATAAAGGAGAAATTATGGATAGAAAAGAAATAAGAGCAATCGCTCGTTAGATAGCGAAAGCAGAAAAGAAAAAAGATTATAGAAAAATTGAAGAGTTAACTTCACAAATAAAATCATTGGAAGATATGATGCGTATAGATAATGAAGTTCAAAAAATTATTTCTTGACTTTCTAAAATTTTTCTGATATAATATATATACAAAATAAAAAATATTTAAAATTTGAAAGGAAACAAAAAATTATGGCAATGTCAAGCAATAGCATTAAGGTTTTAGATTATTTAAAGAAGGTTAATGGAACACAGGTTACAGCTGCTGATGTAGCAGAAGCTCTCGGCCTTGAAAAGAAGAGCGTAGATGGTATTTTTACTTCTGCTATTCAGAGAAAGGGTCTTGGCGTAAGAACGCCGGCTGAAATTGAGCTCGAAGATGGGACTCACCGTCAAGTAAAATTTTTGTCTTTAACGGCAGAAGGTATGAGTTTCTCACCTGAAGATGCTGAATAATTCGTTGGGCAAAACGAGTTAAGTTCTTAATAATAAATTTTATAAAGTATTGAGAGGAGAAGATAACTCTTCTCAATACTTTTTTATTAAGAAAGGAATTTAACTATGTTAAGCATAAAAGAAATTGAAAATATTTTAAATTGTTCTTTGTCTGAAGAAAAAAGACAAGAAATTTTAAAATTAGATGATTATTCGGATTCAATTAAACGAGCGAATTTAATTGGTCAACAATTTAATAGATTATTAGTAATTGGAAAGGGACCTCAATATATTAGTCCAGGCGGGGCTAAACAAGTTCAATGGTGGTGCATTTGTAATTGTTCTAAACACAATATTATTTTAGCTAGAACAAGTAATTTAAAAAGTAAAAATACAAAATCATGTGGTTGTTTAAATTTAGAGAAATCAAGAGAACGTATTATTGAATTAGGACATAAAGCTGCTATTAATATTACTAATCAACGTTTTGGTAAGCTCGTTGCTATTGAAAAAACTGAAAAACGCCATCAAGGTTCAATTGTATGGAAATGTCAATGCGATTGTGGAAATATTTGTGAAGCACCAACTAATGCTTTAAGAGCTGGACGTAAATATTCATGTGGTTGTTTAACAGAATCAAAAGCTTCATTTAATATTAAACAATTTTTAACTCAAAATAATATTGAGTATATTACAGAAAAAACTTTTGAAACTTGTAAATTTCCAGATACAAATAATTCTGCGCGTTTTGATTTTTATCTTCCTAAATATAATTTACTAATTGAATATGATGGAGAACAGCATTTTCAAGAAAGAGATAGAAATTATTTCAAAGATTCTTTAGAAAAACGTCAAAAGCATGATATTTTTAAAACACAATGGTGTCAAAATAATCAAATAAAACTTTTAAGAATTTCTTATAAAGAGCAAGAAAATATTGAAGAAATTTTAAAGAAAGAATTAAAAATATAATGGAACAAATATTACTAAGTATAATTATTGGTTTTATTGGTGGAGTTGTATTTTACTTTTTTGTTACTCGACCTAAATTAAAAAAAGTTAAAAAATATAACTCTGAGATAGAAGAGAAAAATAAAGAATTAGAACAATAGTCTAAAAATCTATAGATAAAAGTTATTCAAGAAACAGAATAGTATAATTCACTTGTTTCTAAGCAAGAGACTTTAAAAAATTCAATTACGACCCTCGAAGAACAAGCTCAATCCGCAAGTGATATTTTTTATAAAGAAAAAATGAAATTAGCGGAAACTAATTTTGCCAATAATACAGAAAAGCTTGCGCAAGAATACAATGAATTAAAAGAAAACTGTGAAAATGAATATCTTTCTCTTTTGGAAGAAGAAGCTAAACGTTTTAATACATTGCTTACAACCAATAGAGAAGAATTAAAACAATTGGAAGAACAATTAGCCGCACAAAAGCGTGCTGTTCAAGCTGCTATTGAAGAAGCTAAAAGACAACAAGAAATAGAAGAGCAAGAAGAATTTTATAAAATTAAACTATCAGAACAAGATAAAGAAGAAATTGCGCGATTGCGTACAGTTATCCCTTATCTTCGTTCGGCGGAACCAATTAATAAGGTTATTTGGAGTGTTTATTATATGAAACCTTTAAATGATTTAATTGGTCGATTGATTGGTAAAGAAACTAAATGCGGAATTTATAAAATTACTAATATAAAAAATAAAAAAGTTTATATTGGGCAAAGTGTTAATATCTCAGAACGTTTTAAACAACATGTGAAGCGAGGAGTGGGCGCAGAAGCGCCAACACGCAATAAACTTTATCCAGAAATGAATGAATTCGGTCCGGAGGGGTTCACATTTGAATTTTTGGAAGAGTGCTCGAAAGAACAATTAAATGATAGAGAAAAGTATTGGATTGAATATTTTGATTCATATACTTATGGTTATAATAGCACGACAGGAGGTTCTTAATGATTTAGTTTGAACATACAGAAGTTTATGGATGGGAAGCTGCCATAAGGGGTATGCGCAACCCTAAAAACAGTTGGGATAAAAGTGATAGTTATGCTGCTGTTGATTGTGAGAGTTGCGGATTAATTGAAGAAAAAGGAATTTGTAAAAAAGAAGATAGAATTGGTAGATGTCGTGAATTTGAATGTTATAAAATTGGTCCAAATGATTTAAAATTGATGAAAACATTGCGTCAAGCGGGAACTGATCATCGTAAATATCTTAGAATGATTACTGTCTCTGTTGATATAACAGCTCCTCTCTATTGGTGGAAAGAAGCAGACACCTATAAGGTGAACACAGTTGCCAACTCCTGTAGCACAATGCATAAGCTTATGGCAAAACCATTTGAAGCTAGTGATTTTAGTTGCGAACATCTTACTGCTTATAGTATGAAACATCTTGATGATTTAATTATTTATTTAAATTTAATGAGAGATACTTATTTAACTTTAATAAACAATAATCCAGAAGCAGCCAAAGAAGTATGGTGGCAAGTAATTCAACTATTGCCGACTTCATATAATCAAAAGCGCACATTTTTATTAAATTATGAAGTTTTAAATAATATGTGCCATTCGCGAAAAAATCATAAGTTAGATGAATGGTCTATTGGTTTTATGGACTGGGTAAAAACTTTACCATATGCGGAGGAATTAATATTATGAAACCTGAAGTAATTATATTAAAAGAAGAAAAAGATAAAAAAGTAATTATTGAAGATGTGGATGAACTTTTAAAAATATTTAATAAATTTTATGCAGCTGGATATCAGGATGGAAGAGAAAGTAATATAACTATTACGACGCCTTCATCTCAGTCTGGACAGTCTTATGGCAGTGGCATTGCAGTTCCAGATTGGTCACAAAAAATTATTTATACCACTGCTAGCAATGATAGTAAAAATTGACTAATGTAAAAAAATATGGTATAATAAATATATAAAATAAATAAAGTAAAGAGAGGAAATTAATGAAAGGAAAAAATGATTTTATTAATTATGTAGAAAAAATATTAAATGAAAATGAAATCTCAGAAGATGGTTTGAAATTTTGGAAATTTTTTAAAGAAAATAAAGATATTGAAAAACCTCTATTTACTGAAAATGGGAAAAAGATTTTTATTTTTTTAAGAGAAAATTTAGACACTGAATTGTGGAAGTCAAAAGACATCGCAGAACGCTTAGGAATTTCCTCTCGTAGCGTATCAGGGGCAATCCGCAAATTAGTATCTGATAATTTCGTTGAAAAAGTAAGTGTCGAGCCAATTATTTATACGTTAACTGAATTTGGAAAAAATTATAATATTGAAGAAAGTGAGAATAATAATTAATGAAAGCAAAATTTGAGAATATTACACACATCGAAGGTTATGTTTATGAACACGATTTAAAGTTAAAAACTTCTGGACCAAATTCTAAGAATCCTGGAACTCAATTTATTTCCGGCGATTTAAAAGTTGCTACAGATGAAGAATGCTTAAATGTAATTACAGTTCATTTTACTTATGTAACACCAACAACTGCAAGTGGAAAAACTAATGCCACTTTTACAGTTTTAAATAATATTATTGAAAAGTCTTATAAAACAGTTATGGAAGCAGGCAAGGAAAGTGCTGTAAAGGTTAGAATTGATTCTGCTCTTGATTTAAATGAATTTTATGACAAAGATGATAATCTTGTTTCTGCTAAGAGAAATGAAGGTGGCTTCGTTCATGTAACGACTGATTTGAATGAAGAAAAAATGAGAAATACATTTAAAACAGATATGGTTATCACTAATGTTCGTAGAATCGAAGCTGATGAAGAAAGAAAATTGCCAGAAAAAGTAATTGTTAAAGGTGCCGTATTTAATTTCAGAAAAGCATTATTGCCGGTTGAATTTAGTGCAACAAGCGAAGGCGCAATGAATTACTTTGAAAGCTTAGAAGTATCTACTTCTAATCCTGTATTTACAAAGGTATGGGGACGGCAAATTTCTACAACTGTTGTAACTACTCATGTAGAAGAATCTGCTTTTGGTGAACCAGAAGTAAGAGAAGTAAAGAGTTCCAGAAAAGATTGGGTAATCACTGGAGCTGCTACTGAAACTTATGTATGGGGCGAAGAAGACACAATCACTAATGAAGATTTGAAGAAATGTATGGCTGACAGAGAACTTCATTTAGCAGAAATTAAGAAGAGAAGAGACGAATGGAGAGCTTCTCAAGGTAATGCAATTCCAGCTGCTACAGTAGCTTCTACTCCAGAAGGCGAATTTAAATTTTAATAAGAAGGGAATGTATAAATAATGGCAATTAATTTATTGAATATTCAACCACATAAAGTCAGTAAAGACTTAAGCGGTTATATCACATATATTTATGGAGCTTAAATCGGGGCTCCCTACGCGGTAACACGTAGAAAACAATTCCTATAAGAAACTGGAACCCTTGCTATTTATAGTATTGTGGAATCAGAGCGGAAGTTATAATTTAAAAGTTATAACACGCGCAACGCATAGATATATAAAACTTAATTTTAAAAGAAAGGAGTGTCCAAAAATGGATACCAGATTATTACCAGAAGCTATTGATTTTTATAATCAAGGTAATTCAATGAATAAAACAGCAAAACAATATAATAGTACTCCACAAACTTTAAAAAAACTTTTTATTTCTAATGGAGTTAAGATTAGAAACCAAAAAGAGCAATTAATTTTAGAGAATATAAAAAGAGCAAAGCCTATTAATCATACTTATTTTGATAAATTAACTAATGAAAATAGTTATTATTTAGGATTTTTAGGTGCCGATGGAACTGTAAGAAAAGATAGAAATGAAATTAAAATCGGTTTATCTTCAATTGATTTAAGTTTTTTAGAAGAATTTCAAAAAAAATTACAATCTGAAAGACCAATTCATAATTATCAAACTAATAATGGTTTTGACGTTTCCGAATTAATCTTTTCTTCTGCTAAAATAAAAGAAGAAATAATGAAATATGGGATTGTCCCTAATAAAACTTATATAGGTTTAAATTTAGATTTAATTCCACAAGAATTTCAATTGCCATTTATTAAAGGTTTCTATGATGGTGATGGTAGTGTAGTTTATAACCAAAACACTAAACAAGTAAAATTAACTTTTTGTTCATATACAAAAAAGATATTAGAACAAATTAATATTTTTTTTAATAATAAAGGACATATTTACTCTAACCAAAGGACAAAAAATATAATTTATGAATTAGATTTTTCTACATTGCCAAGTTTGGATATTTTAAAACAATTTTATGAATTAGATACACCTTGTTTAATTCGTAAATATGAAAAATATCTTAATATTTTAAAATTAAGACAATAAAATCCACGAGATAGGAACTCCTCAGACGAGGATGAAAAGTTATGCTGAACTGGGTCGGAATTGACCGACCGTTAAAATGAGAGAAATCTCCAGAAGTAGAAGATAAAAAGCTTCTACGATAACAGCTCGTTGCCGAAAACGGGCAAAACAACTCTGGCTACGCAAATGGGAGAAGCATTACTTTTAGCATTCGAGCAAGGATATAATGCTCTTCCAGGCGTTATCGCTCAAGATATTACAACTTGGGGACAGATGAAAGAAGTTTATAGAGAACTTAAAAAGCCAGAAGTAAAAGAACATTATAAAGCTGTTATTGTTGATACTATCGACATTGCAGCCGACAGATGCAAAAAATATATTTGTAATCAAAATGGTATTGAGGACCTTGGTGAACTTGGATACGGTAAAATCTTTGCCGCTTAATATAGTAATATATTAATGAAAATGTAGTAAAAAGCTGGAAAGCTAAGTTATATAAAAATAATACGCTAATCAGAGGTGAAGGCTAAATTTAAAAGTTTAGTCAGCCGCAACGCATAGAAAAATAAAACAATAAAGAAAGGATTTGTCTAGGCATGGGAAAAATCATTATTCCACAAAAACAAGTAGAAAAAATTATATATAATTATCAAGTATTAAAAATGGCACAGGGAAAAGCCGGTCAAGAATTTGGCTATTCTGCAAAAATTGTTAAAAGATTATTACAAGAAAATAATGTTTATATTAGGAGTCAATCAGAATCACGACAACAATATCACATCAAAGAAAATTATTTTAATACAGAAACTTCTAATATGGCTTATATTTTAGGATTATTAGCATCAGACGGATGTGTAGCAAGTAATAAAAATTTAATATATATTGAATTACAGCGTTCCGATAAAGAATTATTGGAAAAAGTAAATCAAGAATTAGAAAATGAACGTCCAGTGAAAGATTATTGTGCTTCAAACGGATATGAAAATAGCAAAATTTATTTCTATTCTAAACAAGCTAAAGAACAATTAGCAAAATATAAAATTATTCCAAATAAAACTTATAGCGAAAATTTTGGGTTTCCTACAAACTTACAAAAAAAATATTGGATAGATTATATTAGAGGCTATTTTGACGGAGACGGATGTATAAAAGATTCAAATCATACTCCAACTTGGGAAATTAATTCTGTAAATTATGAAATTATTGAAACAATTCAAAAATTTTTCTTAGAAGAATTTAATATTCAATTAAAAATTCAAACTTTTATAAATAATAGAAAAATTCCAATGTATAGAGTATATTGCTATGGACAAGAAAATTGTCATAAAATTTTTGATATATTATATAATAATACAAATTTGTTTTTAACAAGAAAAAAAGAAAAATTTAAATCTTTATTGAAATAATTTTCCACGAGACTACATATCTCTTGTATGGAGATAAAAAGTTATGCTGAACTTATAGGAAACTATAAGAGCTATAGGATAAAAAGCCTATAGGATAACAAAATTGAAAGGTTGGACCAAGTTTAAAGATGAATTTAATGAAGTCTTTAGAGGTTTAACTCAATTAGGATACGCCGTTTTCTTTATCGGACATGATAAAGAACAGTTTGTTGATAATCCTGACGGTACTCAATCTAGAATTATTAGACCAGCCCTCTCTAATTCAACTAGAGAAGTCATTTCTGGTATGGCTGATATTTATGGATATGCTCATCAAAAATATGCTGGTGAAATGTCTGTATTAACTCTTAGATGCACTGATGGAAGTATTTCTTGCGGATGTCGCTTTAAGTATCTTCCAGATGAAATTACAATGAGTTATGATAATTTAGTAAATGCTTTACATGAAGCTATTGATAAAGAAGCTGCAGAACATGATAATCAGTTCGTTACTGAAGAACGCGCTACGGTAGTCCCAGAAACTCCAACATATGATTTTGACGCTCTTATGAAAGAATTTGAAGGATTGGTTGGAGAGCTTATGAATAAAAATCAAACTTATTACGCTCCTAGAATTACTGAAGTTGTTAATAAATACCTTGGCAAAGGGCGCAAGGTTTCCGACGCAACACCTGCGCAAGCTGAGTTTATTCATTTAATCGTAAAAGAAATTAAAGAAGATTTAATGTCTTAATTATAAAAAGCCTGGTTAAATTCTAACCAGGCTTGATTTTTTTGTAAAAATATGATATAATATTTATATAAACTATAGAAAGGAGTTAAAGAATATTGGCAAAACATTATGTAAAATGTTATTATTGCGGCGAAAAATTTGATGCTAATGAAGAAGAATATGTTATGATTAATTCTCGTCGTTATGCTCATAAAAAATGCGCTGAAAATAAAGAACAATCTTTAACTCAAGAACAATTAGATAAAATCGCATTTGAAGAATATGTAATGAAAATATTTAAATTAGAATATATAGAACCTCAAATGCAAATGCAAATTAAACGCTTTATAGAAAAGAATAATTTTACTTATTCTGGTATGCGCAAAGCATTAATTTATTTTTATGAAGTAAAAGGAAATCCAATAGAAAAAGCAGGAAAAAGTCTCGGTATTATACCTTATGTATATCAAGACGCATATCGTTATTATTTTTCTATTTGGCAAGCGCAACAGCGTAACCAAGTAAAAGAAATAAAGCAATATATTCCACAAGTAAAAGAAATTATAATCCCAATTCCGCAGTTACAACCTAAAAAAGAGCGAGAATTGTTTAAATTTTTAGATGAAGAACAGGAGAAACAATGAGTTCAAAATATGTTGATATTAGTGCTGTAATACAGGTAATTGGTAATGTATTTAATAATCCTAGCCTTTTGGAATTACAAGATAAATATATAATTACTGACAATGATTTTTCTAATGAATTTCATAAAGTCGTTTTTGGTTCAATGTTTAAATTACATGAATTAGGAGTAACTGAATTTACTTTAGAGAATATTAATGACTTTTTAGCTACTCGTCCAAAATATGAAGCAGTTTATAAAAGTAATAAAGGTGATGAATGGATTTTAAAAGCTTCTGAAGCAGCAGTATCCACAGCATTTGATTATTATTATCAAAGATTAAAAAAATTTTCTTTACTACGCGCTTTTGACAACTATGGAATAGATGTTTCTGATATATATGATGTTGATAATATTTTAGACATAAAGAAAAAACAACTTCAAGAAGATTTATTAGATAATTCATCATTAGAACAAATAGCTAATAAAGTTGATTTAAAAATTGAAGAGATTAGAGCAACATATGTTAATGATGATTGCGGTGAAGCTAAACAGGCAGGCGAAGGAATTTTAGCCTTAATTGATAGATTTAAAGAATTTCCAGAAGCAGGAGTAGCGATGTATGGACCATTAATCAATACTGTTACTCGTGGAGCGAGATTGCGCAAGTTCTACCTCCGTTCCGCTCCAACCGGCGTAGGAAAATGTATTCCTGACTATACTATAATTCCAACTCCTATTGGAGATCGAAAAGTTAGCGATATAAAAGTTGGAGATGAATTATTTGATGGTTTTGGTAATCCGACTAAAGTATTAGCTGTATATCCGCAAGGTGAAAAAGAAGTTTGGGAAGTTGAATTCAAAGATGGTCGTAAAGCTGAATGCTGTGAAGAGCATTTATGGAGTTATTGCACAGTAGGTCAAAAAAAAGTTTCTAAAGAAAATCGTAAATTTTATACGAATACCCTAAAAGAAATTTCTAAAAAAGAATTATATAGAAAAAGTGATGGATACCAAATATTAGTTCCAATGCAACAAGCTGTTCATTTTTCAAAGAAAGATTTTTCTATAGATCCTTATATTTTAGGATTAGCTTTAGGCGATGGAAGTTTTAGATATGATTCTAAGAATAAAGCTTTTATGTTTAGTTCTGCTGACGAAGAATTAGTTAATTCTTTTGAAACAATTATGGGCTGGTCTAGTAAAAAATATTCAAATCATTCATTTTATAGCTGGTATTTTGAAGATTTAAATAATTCATCGCATAAAAATGTTTGGGTTGAAGAATTTTTAAAAGATTATCCTAAATTATGGAATGTAAAATCAGAAGATAAATTTATTCCACAAGAATATTTTATGGGATCAATAGAGCAAAGATTAGACTTATTAAATGGTTTATTAGATACTGACGGTTCTATTGATAAAGAAAAAGGACGAATTAGTTTTTATACAGTTAGTAATCAACTTAAAGAAGATGTAATTAAATTAAGTTTAAGTCTAGGGTTTAAAGCAACTTATTTGATTGATGATCATAAAGATACATTACCTGTTTTTAAAATTGAAATAACCGGTAAACCAGAAGATAAAGTTAAATTATTTAAATTATCTCGAAAAAAAGAAATAATTTTAAATTGGTTTAATAATGGAAAAAGAAAAGAAAATAATTTATTTAATCCAATTGTTAAAATTACTAAAACTAATAAAAAAACTCCTATGACTTGTTTTTATGTAGATAATGATGAACATTTATTTTTAATGAATGACTATATCGTAACTCATAATACCAGAACAATGATTGCTGATATATGTTATATTGCTTGCGAAAAAATTTATGATGAACAATTTGGATGGATTGGTAGTGGACCTGCGCAACCATGTTTATATATTACCACAGAGCAAGACTTAGAAGAAATTCAAACTATGATGTTGGCATTTATTTCTAATGTTAATGAAGATCATATTATTTATAACGAATATGAAGATGGCGAAGAAGAACGTGTTCGTATGGCGGCAGAAATGATTGCCGCAGCTCCTTTATATATTGAAGAATTACCAGACTTTTCATTACAAGATGTTGAAGACAAAATTAAAAAGAATATTAGAGAACATGAAATTAAATATTGTTTCCATGACTATATCCATACTAGTCTAAAGATTCTAGAAGAAATAACTAGACGTAGTGGAGGAGTAAGGCTAAGAGAAGATAATGTTTTATTTATGTTATCCACAAGATTAAAAGATATTTGTAATAAATATGGCGTTTTTATTATGTCGGCTACTCAATTAAGTGGAGATTATGTCGATTCAAAAACTCCTGACCAGAATCTTTTAAGGGGGGCGAAGGCAATTGCTGATAAAATTGACTTTGGCTCAATTTTATTACCAGTTAAAGATGAGGATTTAGTATCACTTGAACCAGTGCTTGCGGCAAATGTATATGAAAAACCAAACTTAAAGTTATCTATTTATAAAAACCGTAGAGGAAAATATAAAGGAATTTATTTGTGGTGTAGAGCTAATTTAGGAACTTGTAGAGTAAAGCCTATGTTTGCTACTGGATATGATTATGGTTTAATTGAAATGGATGATATAAAAATTACTTTAAAAGAACCTTCGGCTTTTGAGGATGATGAAGAATGATTAATTATGATAAAGATTTCATAAAAGAACAAATTACAGACGAAAATGTTTTTAATCTTCTCCAAGATTTTGGTGGCAATCCAATAGACAATGGTAAAGCAATAGTTTCTGACACGATATGCCACAATGAACCAGGCGTAGGGAGCCATAAGCTTTACTATTATAAAGCTAATAAAATGCTTTATTGTTATACTGGTTGTGATGAACCAAGTTTTGATATATTTGAATTAACTCGTAAAGTTTTTCGTATTCAAAAGAATAAAGAATTAGATTTCAATGATGCAATACGCTGGGTCGCGCAAAAATTAAATATCATTGTTCAATTAGACAATATTGATCCAGAAGATGATATATTAGAAGATTGGCATTATTTAGATAATTATAATCGCATTCAAGAAATTGAATTATCTACAAATAATGTTTTATTAAAAGAATATGATAAAAATATTTTAAAACGATTTAATTATAATATTGCGCTTACTCCTTGGCTGCGCGAAGGCATATCCCAAAAAGTAATGCAAGATAATCAAATAGGATATTATCCTGGTGAAGAACAAATTACGATACCACATTTCGATATTAATAATAAACTTATAGGCATTAGAGGCCGTTCATTAGTAGAAGATGAAGCAAATAAATATGGTAAGTATAGACCTTTAAAAATAAATGGAGAATTATATAATCATCCATTAAGTATGAATTTATATAATTTAAATAACTCTAAAGAAAATATACAAATTATGAAAACAGCTATTTTATATGAATCAGAAAAAAGCTGTTTAAAATATCAAAGTTTTTTTGGGCAAGAAAATGATATATCAGTAGCTGTTTGCGGCTCTGCCGTTTCAGAATTTCAAATTCATTTATTAATACAAAGTGGGGTAAGGGAAATTGTTTTAGCTTTTGATAGAGACTTTGAAGAATTGGGTGATGATCGTTTTAAACGATTAAAAAATAAAGTTTCTAATTTATCAAAAAAATATAGTAATGATGTGATTATAAGTATTATATGGGATAAGGAAAAAATTACAGGTTTAAAATCAAGCCCAATTGATGAAGGACCAGAGAAATTTTTACAATTATTTAAAGAAAGAATTATTTTATAACAATTTTAATTAAAAAATAATAAATAAAAATTAAATAAAAAAGGAGAATGAAAAATGCGATATGAATTAATATCTTAGAATTCTTCTTTATCTCCAATAGAACAAATATTAACTAATAGAGGAATTAAATTAGAAGATATAAATCATTATTTAAATACGACAGATAATGACATTTTAGAACCTAAGTTGTTAATGAATGTGCATGAAGGAGCTAAAATGTTATTTTCTCATATAGCGCAAAAAGATACGATATATATGATAGTGGATCCGGATGTAGATGGTTATACGTCGGCAGCATTATTTATTAATTATCTAAATGCGCAGTTTCCTGGATATGCTCAAAACTATATTTATTATACAATGCATGACGGGAAACAACATGGATTAATTGAATCAGATATTAATGATGTATTAGAACATAATGCAAAATTAGTAATTATGATTGATTCATCCAGTAATGATTATGATTTACATAAGCGATTAAAAGATAAAGACATTGACATATTAGTTATTGACCATCATGAGGCTGACCAAGTGTCTCAAAATGCTTGTGTAATTAATAATCAATTATGTGATTACCCAACGAAATCATTATCAGGAGTAGGAGTAGCTTATAAATTTTGCTCTTACTTAGATGAATTGATTGGAGAATCTCATGCTCATGAGTTTGAGGATCTCGTAGCCGTTGGCGTAATCTCGGATATGATGGAGTTGCGTGATTTTGAAACAAGGCAATTGGTTACGCGAGGCCTTAACAATTTGCGCAATCCTTACATTAAAGAGATTCGTGAACGCAATGCCTATTCAATAGACAGAGCAGGAGGATTAAATCCCTTTAGTGTAAGCTTTTTTATTGCGCCTTATGTCAATGCTACCATCCGTATTGGCTCGCAGCAAGAAAAGCTCATACTGTTCGAGTCGATGCTTGACTATCGGGGATATGAGCTTATCCCTTCAACCAAACGAGGATGTAAGGGTCAAGTAGAGACAAGAGTAGAACAGGCTTGTAGAAATTGCAACAACTTAAAAAATAAGCAAACTAAAGCAAGAGACGCAAGTCTGGACGCGATTAAATTCGTAATTGAAGACCAAAATCTTTTAAAGCATAAAGTATTAGCTATTCGACTCCCAAAAGAATTGGAAACGGAAGAAAATTTAACTGGTTTAATAGCTAATGAATTAGCTTCTGAATATCAAAGACCTATTTTATTGTTAAATGAAAAATATGATGAAAATGGTGAATTGGTATGGAGAGGCTCAGGACGTAATTATGCTAATTCACAAATTGAGAATCTGCGCGAGTGGCTTCTGAGCTCGCAACTCGTTGATTATGCGCAGGGCCATGGCAACGCTTTCGGCATTTCCATATACGATAGTGAATTTAATGATTTCATCTCTTGGAGTGATAATCAATTAAAAGATTTTGATTTTTCACCTTGTTATAAAGTAGATTTTATTTTCCAGGGAGCTGATTTTAAAGGCAGTGATATTTTAAAAATTGCTGAATTAAAATCGATCTGGGGAAGAGGTGTTGAAGAAGCGCTAATAGCGATAGAAAATATACATGTAAATATAAGCAATATTCAATTATTGTCAAAAGATAGAAATCCAACACTTAAAATTACTTTAAACAATGGAGTCGATTTGTTGAAGTTCAGGTCGTCTGAGGAAGAATTTGAAAAATTAACAAGTTCTGACTTAGGTTGTGTAAACATTAATGTGGTTGGCAAATGCGATCGCAATGAATGGAATGGGCGGATTACACCGCAAATTCATGTTGAAGAGTACGAAATTGTAGGGGTTAAAAAGTATTACTTCTAAATATACACATCCGGCCTAATATGATTATGTTAGGAGGACATATATGAAAAAGATAATAAGTATTATATTAGCTGTTGCTGTCGGCGTTTCAATTATGATATATTCGCCAGCTTATGCTGATACACTTACAACTTCGGAAGATTACATCCCTTCTGAAACCTTAATTCAAGGTAATATTACAGTGGTATCGGAAGAACGCGTACTTACCGATAATAAAGCAGAAGTTAAAAAACTTATGAAAAGCTGTAAAGAAAAAATGAATGCTGCTAAAAAAATGAAAAAAGCAGGTTATGATTTAGATTATGACGATAATCATGTCATTATTAAAACTGCTAAAAAAGAATGGTCAAATGCCAAAGCAGATTATGAGCATTATAAACAATTATATGATGAACTGTGTTGGCAAGAAAAAGTGGATAAATATCCTGTAGCGGCAGAAATTTGGTCATATTTAAAAGCGCAAGGTTATAATGACTATGTTTGTGCGGGAATACTTGGTAATATTATGACTGAAGTAGGGGGTCAAACACTCAATATTAAATATTGGACTTCTGGCAATGGATACTATGGTATGTGTCAATGGAGTGTCAAATATTTTCCTGGAGTGCTTGGCGCAGATTTAAAAGGACAATGTAAATTTTTAAGTCGTAATATAGAAAAGGCTTTTAATTCTTGGGGCTATCTATATTCTTCTGGCTTTGATTATAATTCATTTTGTAAATTAAAAAATGAAAAAGATGTAGCATATGCGTTTGCAAGATGTTATGAACGCTGTTCAAGTGCTTCTTATAGTCAAAGACAAGCTAACGCTACTAAAGCGTATAAATATTTTAAGGGGGCATAAGCCCCCTTATTTTTATTTGGTTTTTGAAGCTTGGTTCGATGACGAAGGTATGATATCGTAAAACCGAAATAAAAAAGCCGCTACGATTTTTTGAACCAAATAGGGCAATTTTGACTTTTCATATAAAATTTGATATAATATATATAGAAGAAATAGATAGAAAGGAAATGTGAAGATGAAAAAGAAATTAGATATCTTAACCAATAATGGAAAAACATATCTTGAAATAAATAGTTTAAATGAAATGATAAAAGAATATACTGAATTACAAAAACATTGTAATGGATATGCTTATGATAGCTTAGTATATAGATATCAATTTGTAAGAATGAAATTGGCTCAATATGATGCTGAAGAATATTTAATGATGAATGGCGGTTCTCGTATAGAAGCTCGAGCAAAAGCAAATGATTTAGCTCAAAGAGATATAATGCGTTTTGGACAAATTTTAGACGAAGTAATGAAGGAGCATGATTAATGATAGTTTGTGATAAATGTAGAGAAGAGAAAAAATTAACAAAATATATAATACCAAAAGAAGATTGGACAGGATGGAATGTTGAATATCGAGGTCAAATTTTAAAAAGTTTTACAGAATATAAAGTTCTTCCAACAGAAATAGAATTATGTAATGAATGCGCAACCGAGGTGGCAAGAAAAATATGGAATTAACTATACGTCAGCAAGAAGGATTGCGCATTGCGGTTGAGCGATACCATAATAGAGAACCTTATACCGTAATTAGCGGTTATGCGGGTGCGGGCAAGGCGCAACCAATAGAAACAATTATACCGACTCCAAACGGAAAAAAGAAAATAGGAGAATTAAAAATAGGTGATTATGTTTTTGATCGTTTGGGTAAACCAACTAAAGTTTTAGGCATATATCCGCAAGGAAAAAGAAAAAAATATGAAATTACTTTAGCTGATGGACGAAAAACTATTTGTGCTGATGATCATTTATGGAGTTACTATACCAGTCGAGGTAATTTAAATACAAAAACAACACAAGAAATGTTAAATAGTGGCTTAAGAAATTCTAGTGGATTTAAATATAAAATTCCAAATAATCAAGCTGTAGAATATCCTAAGCAAGAATTTATTATTGATCCTTATATGATGGGAGTATTTTTAGGTGATGGATGTTGCAAAGAAAGATATTTAACGCTATCTTCTGAAACTGATGAAATTCCTAAAAATATTGGAGAAATAATTGGTGCAATTCCTTATAAAAGTTCTATAAATAATTATAGTTGGACATTTGAATGGATTGAACATACGGAAACAGTTAAATGGAATAATTCTAATAGAATAGAAGAGCGAAAAAAACCAAAAACAATAGATTATTTTCAACCATATGAAAAATATTTGTTATGTTATGCTCAAGAAAAAGATATACCTCCAGAGTATAAATTAGGAAGTATACAACAAAGATTAGAATTAATCCAAGGCCTCTTAGATACAGATGGCTCAATTAGTCAACATGATCAAAATCGTTTCAATATAAGATTTACTTCGACAAGTATTAAACTAGTTCAAAGTTTACAAGAAATTTTATATAGTTTAGGATATGCATCTACAATAACTGAAGATAATCGTAATGAAAAATATACAAATGAAATCTGCTATGGGTTAAATATTAATATTCCAAATGAAGAAAAATATAAATTATTTCGCTTAAAGAGAAAAAAAGATATAGCGGAAAAAGCCAAAGAATTTCATAAACATAAAGATTATAATAAAATTTCTATTATTGATATTCAACCTTTACAAGAAGAAGCAGAAATGGTTTGTATTTATGTAGAAAATGATGAACATTTATATTTAACTAATGATTATATAGTAACGCATAATACTACACTTGTAAAATTCATCATAGCAGCTCTTGACCTTAATCCGGAGAAAGATGTTGCTTATGTGGCATTCACAGGCAAAGCGGCCACGGTCCTCTCAAAGAAAGGTAATCCAAACGCTATGACAGCGCATAAGCTTCTTTATACTGCTCGTCAAAAATCCGATGGAACTTTTTTCTTTATTCCTAATCCTCCGGGTTCTTTAGAATATAAAGTCATAGTATTAGATGAATGTTCTATGCTCCCAAAAGGTATGTGGGATAGGCTACTCAGCCATGGAGTTTACGTGATAGCCTGCGGAGATCCGGCTTAACTAGGAGGAAATGGGTCGGATTTAAAAAAATTGGTTTAATTGCGGGGATATCCTTAGAGGTTGCTCATACCAACTTAAAATAGTGATATTTTAAGGGCGAAAAGTAATGTTGGAGATATAGGTAAAAATTGGGCGACATTGGACAACCCGCAGCTAAGTTTCTTTAAATATTTATGAAATTAAAAGAAAGGATAAAAATATGAATGGGAAAAAGAAAAACACAAGAGCAATTTGAACAAGATGTATTTGAGCGCTTAGGCGAAAATTATGAATTATTGAGTCCATATCCTGGCGCTCATGGAAAAGTGTTAATGAAGCATTTTATCTGTGGAAATACTTTTCAAAAAAATGTTCATGATATTATTAGTAAACGAAGTGGATGTCCATATTGTAATGGAGCAAAACCGGCTTTGTATAATGAAAAATGGGTGAAAGATAATACACCTGAACCATATGAATATCGTTCAGGATATAGTAAAATGAAAGAAAAATGTATATTTTATTGCAAAAAATGCAATAGCGAATTTGAACAATCTCCTAGTAGATTAATTAATGAACATATTTATGGATGTAATTGTTGTCCAACAAAAAAATGGTCTAATGAAGAATTTTTATCACAATTAGGCGAGACTTGTTTAAATGAGTATGAAGTTTTGGAAGAATATATTACAACTGATACTCCAATTCGTTTTAAGCATAAAAAATGTGATACAACATTTTCTTTATCTCCTTATAGATTTATTTATCGACATAATAAAAAATATTGCCCAATTTGTTATTATAAAAAATCTCAAGGAGAAGTAATAATTACTACTTTTTTAAAGAATAATAATATAGATTATCAAAAAGAATTTATATTTTCTGACTTACCACAAAGACGTTTTGATTTCTTTTTGCCAGAAGAACAAATAGCTATTGAATTTGATGGTAAACAACATTTTGAATATATCCCATTTTTACATAATAATAACATTGAAAATTTTTATTTAACTCAACAAAGAGATCAAGAAAAAAATGATTTTTGTTTATTAAATAATATTAAATTATTTAGATTTTCTTATATAGATTTAGATAATTTAGAAGAAATACTCCAACAAATATTTAAAGAAAAAAGTTCAACGACTATCGAAAAATATTTAGTAAAAAATATGAAGTAGAGTAGAGAATAAGCTAATGATTCTCGAAACAGCCAACATAGAAGATATAGTCTGTTCTTATAAGAAATTATAAGCCCTATGGGGAAAAGAGTTGCGTCTTTTCCTAAACAATATAAACAATTACCTCCAATTAATCCCGAAGACGACAACCATGCGCTCGACAAACCGCATATTTTCCTTGATGAAATTATGCGTCAAGCGCAAGATAGTGAAATTATTAGATTATCTATGTGGGTGCGTGAAGGGCATGATATAAAAGATTTTAACTGTTCAAATAAACAAGTAAAAATTCTTTCAAAAAATGAATTAGTGTCAGGTGTATATAGCTGGGCTGATCAAATTCTTTGCGCTACTAATGCGACTCGCAATAATATTAATGCTTTAATGCGTCAGTATAAAGGTTTTGGATCTACACCTGAAGTAGGAGATAAAATTGTATCTTTATCTAATCATTGGGAGTATTTATCTAAAAATAAAACGAATATTCTTACAAATGGTTCTATTGGATATATTACTAATTTTAAAATAAAAAAAGAATATTTTCCTCGATACATTACTTCTGAGCCAATAGATTATATGTATACAACTATGAAATTGGAAGATGAAGAAGATTATTTTTGTAATATGCCTATTGATTATAACACTTTATTAAATAATCAAAAATCTTTAACATTAAGACAAAGTGCGCAGATTAAGAAAAGTAAACAAGTGTTTATTGATCCGCCTTATGATTTCGCTTATGCGTACGCGATGACCTATTGGAAAGCCCAAGGTAGTGAATGGAATAAAGTTTTAGTAATGGAAGAAAATTTTCCTTATGATAAAATAGAACATCGACGAGCAATGTATACAGCTTGTACAAGAGCTTCTGAAAAATTAGTATTAATTTTAAATTAACACCGGTCATAAATATATGAAATACTGCTCATAAAATTCATATATAATAGAAAATAAAAAAGGAGGTATTTATGAGTAAATTAATTGATTTAACCGGTCAAGATTTTGGCTATTGGCATGTAATAGAACGAGCAGAAAATAGAGCTAATGGCAGAGCTTATTGGAAATGTAAATGCACCGCTTGTGGAACAATTAAAGATGTTTGTGGAAGTCATTTACGAGCGGGCCATACTACCAATTGTGGTTGTATTCGTATGGAAAAAATACGGCAAGCCAATATTAAACATGAAGAAGGTAAAACTTATGGTTTCCTTTACGTAAATCGCATTGCTACAAAAGAAGAGAAACCTCAAAATAATAGAGCAGGAATCTATTGGAATTGTACTTGTACAAAATGCGGAAGAGAAAATATTATTGTATTAGGTGATTATTTAAGAAATGGCGATACTAAAAGTTGTGGTTGTTTGAATAGCTTTAATGAAAGCAAAATTTGTCAAATTTTAGATAATATGAATATACAATATAAACAACAAATTAGCTTTAAGGAATTAAGTAGTAATTTATCTTTTGATATTGGTATTTACAATAATAATATTTTACTTTATATAATTGAATATGATGGAATTCAACATTTTGAAATTGGACATTTTAAAGACACTTATTATAAAACGCATGATAATGATTTAATAAAAAATAAATATTGTTTTGATTATCATATTCCATTAATTAGAATACCTTATATTTATGAAAATAAATATACAATTCAAGATTTACAATTAACGACTACTCGATTTTTACTTACGCCTGAAAATGAGAAAGAATATTATGAAAAATATAGTAACAATAGATTTTGATATAATCATGGCGCCATGCATTCAATTATATAATAATATGGTGCCAAATTTCTCTTGGGATGACTTAAAGCGCAGTTTTCCTTAGATGCAATTATTAAATGCTGATTTAATTCATTATCAACGATTAACCAAATGGTTATATGAAATTATTAAAAAAATATCAAAAGAAAATATAATTTTTATAGAAAATCATGCTGCTATTAATAAATATTTACCAAGAGAAAAAATGAATGTTTATAATATAGACCATCATCATGATTGCGGCTATGGTTTAAAAACAGAAGAATCTGAAAGTTTAAATTGTGGAAATTGGGTATATGACATATCGCGACATGGTTTTTTAAATACATATACTTGGATAAAAAATATTAGTTCTAGTCAAGAAAAAGAAAAATATGAAGGATTAATCAATTATCAATTTGATTTATTAGATTATGATTTAGAAAAATTACCTAAGCCTGATTTACTTATTCTTTGTTTGTCAGAGCCATGGACGCCTCCAGAGTATCGACCATTATTTTATTTATGGAAAGATTTATTAGAACGGTATTATCAAACTGAATTTACAATGGATTATCAAATTGATTTTAATAAAGAGGATTATTATGGGACTTTATACAACTAATGGATTATATAATGGTTATGATAAAAAAAATAAAGAACGAGAAGCATTAGATTACTATGCTACTCCAACAACAGAGGTAGAAAATATATTAGAAACTTTAAAAATAGATTTAAATAATAAAATTATTCTTGAACCTTGCGCAGGCGGTGGACATATGGTGCAGGGGATAGAAAATTATTGTATAAATAATAACTATGCACCTAAAAAAATTATTAAAACTGATATTATTGACAGAGGTCGCCCTAATTGTTTAACTGGAAAAGAATATGATTTTTTTAGTGATGAATATCCTATTAACAAGGCTGATATTATTATTATGAATCCGCCTTATTCTTGCATTGAAGGTTTTATGATTCGAGCTTTAGAAATTGCTCCAATTGTAATTATGCTAGGACGTACACAAACTCTTGAAGGAAAAGATCGATATGAAAATATTTTTAGAGTAAATCCACCTTCAAGCATTTATCAATATGTTGATAGGATTAATTGTTGGAAAAATGGCGAAAAACCAAAACAAAGTTCAGCACAAGCATATGCTTGGTTTATTTGGGATAAAGAAAAAATAGGAACTAATTTATTTTGGCTAAGACGAAAGAATTGATTTATTATATAAAATATGATATAATATAATATAATCAAAAAGGAGGTGCTGCCAACATAATGAGTATAAAACGTTTTGAAATACATTCACACACTCATTATTCTTAACTCTAATCTAAGACTTATAGACTCCATTAATCATCCAAAAGATTTGATTAATAAAGCTATTGAGTTAGGGTATTGTGGAATAGCAATTACTGACCATGAATGTTTAAGTGCTGCAATGGAAGTAAATCAATACGCTAAAAAAATAAAAGAAAAATATCCAGATTTTAAAATTGCTTTAGGTAATGAAATTTATCTAACAGACAATAGAGATCGTGGGCAAAAATATTATCATTTTATTTTAATTGCTAAAGATGAATATGGTTTTAAAGCATTAAAAGAAATGAGCACAATTGCTTGGGATAACATATATACAGATAGAAAAATGGAGCGTGTCCCTTTATTAAAAACAGAACTTAAGCAAGTAATGTCAAAATATAAAGGTCATATTATTGCTACAACTGCTTGTATTGGTGGAGAATTATCTCAATTATTACTGCAATTAGTTGAAGCAAGAAAACAAGATGATAAGCAAAAAGCTAAAATTACTTATAAAAAAATTATTGATTTTATTGAATTTTGTTTAGATGTATTTGGGCAAGATTTTTTTATTGAATGCGCGCCATCTGATTTCAAAGATCAGATTATTGTAAATCAACAATTATATAAGGTAGCACAAGTTTATGGCATTGATATGGTTGTTGGTACTGATGCGCATTATTTAACAGCAGAAGAGCGTCCAATGCACACAGCATATCTTAATTCAAAAGATGGCGAACGAGAAGTTGATGCTTTTTATCATTACGCTCATCTTATGGATTTTGAAGAATGTGAACGATTATTGAATTTAAGTTTTAATGATTTAGATATCGTTCATACAATTATGTCTAATAATAATAAAATTTATGATAAAATACAAGAGTATGATTTAGCTAGAAAACAAATTATTCCAAAAGTAACGGTAAAAAATTATCCAAAATTAAGTAAAATAATTGATGAAATAAATTATCCTGTTTTATCTCAACTATTTATTTCAGATGAAATTCAAGAAAGATATTGGGTAAACGAATGTTGGAATGAATTAAATAATAAACAATTAGTAAATCCTGAATATATTAAACGACTTGAAATTGAAGCTGACATTATTAAATATATTGGAACACAATTAGAAGATTGCCTTTTTGCTTATTTTAATACATTTAAACATTATATTGATTTATTTTGGGAATGCGGCTCGATTGTCGGTCCTGGACGTGGTTCAGCTACAGGTTTTTTAAGTAATTTCTTATTGGGTATTACTCAATTAGATCCAATTCGTTGGGGGCTGCCGTATTGGCGTTTCTTGAATAAAGAACGTGTGGAGCTTCCAGACATCGATATAGACCTCGCACCGTCAAAACGCCCAGCAATTTTTGAAGCAATTCGTAAAGAAAGAGGAAGATATGGATTAGTACAAGTGGCTACTTTTGGTACTGAAGGGACTAAATCGGCAATCCTTACTGCGTGTTTCAAAAAAGGCACTAAAGTAAATACTATTAATGGAGATAAAAATATTGAAGATATTCAAGCCGGAGATTTAGTAAAAACTTCTGAAGGATATGAAAAAGTTATTGCTCCTACAATTTTTACAGGAACCCCTTCCTATTGTATCAAGACAAAAAATTCTACAGTAAAAAATTTTTACTGTACTTCAGATCATGAAATTCTTGCAATAAAAAGAACTAGAAGAACGGAAGGCGATAATGTTGATATAAATACTTTTAAAACATTATTTCCTGAAATTAAAGATTTACCTTCTACAAATAAATTTTATGATGTGAGAAGAAGAAATTGTAAAAAAATTTCTCCTAAATGGGTTCCCGCAAAAGAAATCGGAGATAATTATTATGGATTAACTTTAATTGATAATACTGTTAATAATATAGCTGAAATTCATTGGGAAAATAATTTTTATCAACGTTTTGGAATCGGTATAAATAACAATATCCCAATTTCAAATGATTTTTGTGAATTAGTGGGAATTTGGCTAGCCGAAGGAAGTATTAATAAAGCTAATAATACGGTAAGTTTTACAATAAAACAAAAAGAAGAGGCATTAACAAAAAGAATTATTGAATTAATGTGGAAAGTATTTTCTTTAGACAATGCTTGTATAACCGATAGGGATAGCTCCGCTGCAAGGACTATTGCATATTCTTCTTCCCAACTTGCCAATTTCTTTTTACAGTTATTTGATAACACAGGAATTTGGAAAGAAAAAAGATCTGATAATTCTTATCATTATTTAACTCAATGGGATAAAAAATTACCAGATATTTTACGTTATATAGACCCTAAAAAACAACTTCAAATTTTTAAAGGATGGTTTTTAGGAGATGGATATGCTCGTTCTGAAGATTTGGGGGATCGTCAAGCCAAAGGAACGACTGTATCTAAAAGACTTGCTGATGATATGATTTTTATTTTACATAGAAATTTTATTAATCCAAGTATTGATATTGAAAAAAGAAGTCTAAATCGATCTGACAGATGTGATTGTTATAATATTTCACTATATGGAAATTATGCTACATATTTATATAATTACAAATATGTTAATAAAGATTTCTCTCAAATTTTAGAATTTCCTATTGAATGTATGCGAAGCATTGACGTTCCGGTAATTTATAATTCTAAATTATATTTAAAAACTAAGATACAAGGAACTTATATTCCAGAAGAAACAGAAGATATCGTATATTGTTTAAAGATGCCTCATGGCAACTTTTCTGTGAATAATACCCTTGTCCATAACTGTAGAGGATATCGATCTGATGAGTTTCCAGCAGGAATTAATATCGAAGATGCTCAATATATGTCAGGACTAATTCCACAAGAAAGAGGATTCTTATGGGATATAAAAGATGTCGTATATGGTAATGAAGAAAAGAAAAGAAATCCTGTATCAGCTTTTATAAAAGAAGTAAATAAATATCCTGGCTTATTAGATATTATTATGAGCATTAATGGACTTATTAATAAACGTTCTACTCATGCTAGCGGTGTTATTTTATATGATAATGATCCATTTAAAACCGCTTCTTTTATGAAAACTCCTGGAGGCGACTTGGTTACTTGTTTTGATCTCCATGCGGCAGAAAATGGGGGAGATACCAAATATGACTTCTTAGTAACTGAAGTTAGTGATAAAATTATCCAATGCTTAGAATTATTAGAAGATGAAAATGTAATTGAAAAAGATTCATTGCGTAATCTGTATAATAAATATTTGCATCCAGAAGCAATGGATACAACTAAACCAGAAATTTGGCAACATCTTGAAGCAGGAGATATTCTTGACGTATTTCAATTTAACGAAAGTTCAGGCTTAGCTATTGCTAAAAAATGTAAACCAAAAGATGTATATGAAATGACTGCGGCAAATGCTATGATGCGTCTTATGAGCGAATCGGGCAAAGAGTCACAACAAGACAGGTACGTGCGCATTCAGAAACAAGGTATCCAAGTTTTTGATAATGAAATGAAGCAACATCATTTATCTGATAAAACGAGAGCAGCTTTACATAAACATTGTGATGCTTATTTTGGTTGCGTGCCGTTACAAGAGCAAATGATGGAAATTCTTATGGATGAAGATATCGCAGGTTTCACTTTAGGAAGAGCAAATGCGGCGCGTAAAATTGTAGCAAAAAAGAAAATGGATCAAATTCCAGATTTAAAAGCTGAGGTTTATGAACACATTCCTAATAAAGAAACGGCTGACTATGTCTGGGAGATCGCGATAGCGCCGTCATTAGGGTAAACGAAAAGTCATGCCCTTACATACCTAACCTGTTATCGCAGGGGTAAATTAATCACCAAAAATTTGGGTATTCTTGATTAATTTGCTAACGGGGAAAGCTAAGTATAATAGAGGAAAATATTATATATGCCAATCCCGTGACAAAGATTATCTTAATATTTTATTTTTCCTCTGAATTTTTTAAATTGAAAGGAAAAATGAAAATGAATTATATTTATTGTTATACTAATTTAATCAATGGAAAAATTTATATCGGTCAAACAAACAATATTGAACGACGTATTCGAGAACATAAAAGTAATGCTTTTAATAGTAAAAGCGTAAATTATAATAATATTATTCATAAAGCTTTTAGAAAATATGGATATGAAAATTTTTCAATTGATATATTAGAAACTTTAGAAAATGCTAGTCGAGAAGAAGTAAATGATAGAGAAATTTATTGGATAAAAGAAAAGCATAGTTTAATTTCAGAAAATGGATATAATGTATTAGAAGGTGGCCGAAATGGATACCAAAAATCTTTACTAAATAAAGAACAAATTACTGACATTAAACGAATGATCAAAGAAAAAACTCCATATGATGATATTTGTAAAAAATATAGTGTTTCTAAAACTTTTATTTCAGATATTAACAATGGAAGATTTTTTTATGATGAGCAAGAAATTTATCCATTATGTTCATATAGATTAGACAAGGATTTATATGATTTATTAATTGAAGATTTATAGAAACCTATTTTAACCTTTTCCCAATTAGCTGATAAATATTCAATAGCACAATCTACTGTTAAAAAATTTAACTATGGAACTTTACGTCATGGAGAATTTTACAAAGGAGAATATCCTATTAGAAAAATTACTCCACAAGATTATAAGGCTGAATTGATTATTGATTATTTATTAAATACTGATTATACAAAAAAAGAAATAATTCAATTGGTTGGAACTTCTGATGAAACAATAAGAAAAATTAATTTAGGAATTAGACATCATCATGAAGATTTAACTTATCCATTAAGATAGTAAGTTTGTAGAGACTATCCCGGGTTAGACTGGGAGTAGGGCTACTATTGATACGTAGCTAGGTTTTAGGAAACGAAGCCTATGAAAACCGAAACGGTATGATTATTTATTTTAAAACAAATAATTAAAAGATAGTCCAATTCTAATAGAAATATTAGAGAAAAATTGATGCTTTTTCAAAAAATCATTCACTTCCGTATTCTTTCGTCGGTGTCCAAACGATCGTTTTAGCCACACAATTTAATCCTATCTATTGGAATACAGCTTGTTTAATTGTCAATAGCGGTTCATTAGAAAATAATGAACAGCTTGAAGAAGTGGATATATTTGAAGGTGAAGATGATATAGCTGATGGTGTTATTTATATAGATGCGCCAGATGGACAAACTAAATTAAGAAAAGTTTCTACAGACTATGGTAAAGTGGCAAAAGCTTTAGGTGATGTAATTAATGCAGGTATTAAAGTTAGTTTAGTTGATATTAATAAATCTAGTTTTGGTTTTAAACCCGATGTAGAAAATAATCAAATTATGTTTGGCTTAAAAGGTTTATTAAATGTAAGTGATGAAATTATTGCTGATATTATTAAAAATAGACCTTATAAATCTCCAAAAGATTTTTTAAGAAAAGTAAAGCCAAAAAAACAATCTATGATTTCTTTAATTAAGAGTGGAGCTTTTGACTCAATGATGGAGCGTAGGGCTTGTATGGTTTGGTATATTTGGGAAACTTGTGATAAGAAAAGTAATTTAAACTTACAAAATATGGCAAGTTTAATTAAGTTTAATCTTTTACCAGAACAAACTGAAGAACAAACAATGGCTCGTCGTGTTTATGAATTTAATAGATATCTAAAAGCTTGTTGTAAAATTAATGGAACAACTAATTATATTATGAACGAGCGTACTATTGATTTTCTTGCTGAATTAGATAAGGTTAATTTAATACAAGAGGATAATACATTAAATGCTAAAATATGGGATAAGGTTTATCAAAAATGGATGGATGTATTCAGAATATGGATTAGCGAAAATAAACAACAGATTTTAGATAATTTAAACACTTTAATTTTTGAACAAGATTGGGAGAAGTATGGCGATGAAGGAAATATATCTCGCTGGGAGATGAAAACTATGTGTTTCTATTATCATGATCATGAGTTAAAAAATCTTCAAGAAAATTATTATGGAATAAAAGATTTCTTTAAACTTTCTTCAGAGCCAATAGTAGAAAAGACTTTTGAGCGTGGTGGAAAAACTATTCCATTATATAAACTTGATAAAATAGCAGGAACTTGTATTTCTAAAAATAAAAGTAAAGCAACTGTTACTTTATTAACCACTACTGGTGTTGTAAATGTTAAATTTAGAAAAGAATATTTTTCTTTATTTGATAAACGTATTTCAGAAAAACAGCCAGATGGAACAAAAAAAGTTAAAGAAAATAGTTGGTTTAATCGTGGAGAAATGATTATTGTTAATGGCATGCGCTCTGGTGATGATTTTATTGTGAAAAAATATGCAAGTACAGTTGGACATCAATTAATGAAAATTACAAGTATTGATAATGAAGGTCGAATTACTGTAACGAGTGAAAGATATGAGGTACAATAATGAAAATGATAATTGTAATGCGTAAAGATTTAGGAATGCGCAAAGGTAAAATGTGTGCGCAAGCTGGTCATGCGGTTCTTGGGGCAATGACTACTGCGCTTGATATGTTTGAAAAAGAAAAATATGCTAATTGGTATAAAAATAACTTACAAACTAAAATTTGTTTAGGAGTAGATTCTGAACAAGAGCTTTTAGATATTTATGAAGCAGGATTAGAACAAGGTTATATTGTTTATTTAGTAGAAGACTACGGTTTAACTGAATTCCATCAGCAACATACATATACTTGTCTTGCTTTTGAACCATTAGAAGATGAACAAATTGACACAATTACAGGAGGGCTTTCTCTTTTATGAGTTATAAAATTATTGCGCTAATCGGTAAAAGTGGCGCAGGCAAAGACCGCATGCTTAAAGAATTGATTAAATCAAATAAAAATTTCCATGAAATTATTAGTTGCACTTCTCGCCCTTCTAGAGAGAACGAAATTGATGGTGTAAATTATCATTTTCTTTCTAACGATGAATTTGCTAATGAATTATTAGAAGATGCTTTTATGGAAGCTACTGTTTTCAATAATTGGGCTTATGGAACACGGTTCCAAGACTTAGACGAAGAAAAAATTAATATTGGAGTGTTTAATCCCGATGGCATTTATAATTTATTAGAACATAAAAATATTGATTTAAAAGTATATTATATTACTGTTTCTGATAAAGAACGACTAATAAGGCAATTAAAAAGAGAAAAAGAACCAAATATTGAAGAAATTATACGACGCTATGGAACTGATAAAATAGATTTTTTAGATTTAGACTTCGATTATGTGGAACTAACAAATGAGACGCCTCAAGAATTTTTTGTTGCCATTGACCGCATACTCGAGGACAGTTTTAATTAATTTAGTATAAAGATTTTTCATATATATATGTTAATACCCAAAATATAGAATGGAGGAAATTTATGCTATATATACAGAAACGAGATAATACTTTAGAACCTTTTAATAAAGATAAAATTATCACAGCAATAAATAAAGCTTTTTTAGAAGTAGATAAAGTATTATATGAAACGGATACAGCAAATGATATTGCTGATGAAATAGAACAATATTATTTAGATAATCCAAAAGAAGAATTAACAGTAGAAGGAATACAAGATTTAATCGAAGACGCTCTTATGCGCTCAGAGCGAAAAGATGTAGCGCGCGCATATATTCGTTTTAGATATAAGAAAGAATTGGTTAGACAATCTAATACAACTGACCAATCTATTAAAGAGTTACTTGAAGGTGATAGTGACTATTGGAATAATGAAAATTCTAATAAAAACGCCAAAAGAACAACAGTTCAGAGAGATTATATGGCTGGCATTGTTAGTACAGATATAACTCGAAGATTTTTATTAGATGCTGATATAGTAAAAGCACACGACGAAGGGATTATTCATTTTCATGATGCTGATTATTTTGCGCAAAATGCTTTACATAATTGTGAACTTATTAATCTTGAAGATATGCTTCAAAATGGAACTGTTGTTAATGGAGTTATGATTGAAAAACCACATCGTCTTTTAACAGCTACAACTATTGCGACTCAAATAATTGCGGCAGTTACCTCATCTTCTTATGGCGGCGCTACTATCTCTTTAACTCATCTCGCTCCCTTTGTAAGAGAAAGTAAGAAAAGGTATATAGAGAAATATAAAAAGAGAGGCCTTTCTAAACAAGATTATGAACAATATGCTATGGAAGATACTTTAAAAGAAATTTCTGACTCTGTTCAAACCTTTAATTATCAAACTAATTCAATGACTAATACAAATGGACAAGCACCTTTTTTATCAGTTTATATGTATTTAGGTGAAACGAAAGAGTATAAAGAAGAATTAGCATTATTAATTGAAGAATTTTTAAAACAAAGAATTCAAGGCTTTAAAAATGAAAAAGGAGTTTATATCACTCCTGCTTTTCCTAAATTACTTTATGTTCTTGAAAAAGACAATATCCATAAAGATACTAAATATTGGTATTTAACTGAATTGGCAGCTAAATGTACAGCAAAACGTATGGTTCCAGATTATATTTCTGAAAAAGTAATGCTTAAGCTGAAGGGTGATGTATACCCATGTATGGGGTGTAGAAGTTTCTTAACCCCTGATCCAGAGAACCATAAGTATTATGGACGCTTAATTACACCTAAAATTAGGGCGTCATTAAACGAAGTGAACGCGTGATAAAGCGGTGTGAAATTAAAATAAAAATTTTGCTAACGGTGAACTCCCTATGGGACAATACCGTGCCAAGCCTAATAAATATCTTATTAGGAAGGTGTAACGACTATGGGTGATGAATGTAACCCAGTAGGATGGATTTTATCACCATCCGAAGCGCTTCGCTATTAATTTTGGACTAATCGTTTTAACCAATGAAAAAGAATAGCAACAAGAAGTTCAAAAGTTCTTAAAATTAATAGAAGAGATAGTCTAAATTATATAGTAATATATAAAACAATTGTTAACCAAGGTGTAGTGACAATTTCATTGGCTGATGTAGCTTTTTCTTCAAAAGGTGATTTTGATAAATTTTGGAAATTATTTGATGAGCGTCTTGAGTTATGTCATAGAGCACTTCAAGCACGACATGAACGTTTAAGCCATGCTAATGCTGATGTATCACCAATACTTTGGAGATATGGAGCTTTAGCTCGTTTACCGCAAGGAGCTAGTATTCATGAATTATTACATAACAATTATTCAACTTTATCTCTTGGATATGCTGCTTTATATGAATGTGTAAAATATATGACTGGAGAAAGTCATACTAAAGGCGGAAAAGAATTTGGCTTAGCAGTGATGAAAAAGTTAAATGACAAATGTGCTGAATGGCGAGAAGCTGAAAATATTAGTTATAGTGTTTATGGTTCTCCTATTGAAAGCACTACTTATAAATTTGCTAAATGTCTAAAAAATAGATTTGGTAAAGATATATTTATTGAACTTGATGGAAAGGATCGAGACTACATAACCAATAGTTACCACGTACCTGTATTTGAAGAAATAGATGCTTTTACTAAGTTAGAATTTGAAGCAGAATTTCAAGAATTAAGTCCAGGTGGTTAAATTTCAATATAACTTAAAATAGCCACCTTGAAACTGTGTGAACGTAAGAAAAAACGGTGTTTAGATTTATATAAGTCTAAGCTAACGGGGGACACTTAATTGGAAATCCCGTGCCAAGCTTTATTATTTTATTTAATAAAGAAGGTGTACAGACTAATTGTACTGGTGATTTTATCACATCAGGAAGCGCACAGCTAATGAAGCGGAGGTATCCCGCTATTAGAAGATATAGTCGAAAGGAAAAAATATGTATAATTGTGAAATTTGTGGAAGAACAGTAAATAAAAAAATCCGTTTAGGCGGATATACTTTATGCTCTAAGCATATGCATCAGTTACATTCTCATGGAAAATTCTTAGATAATTGTCCTAGAACCCAAAATGATTTAAATGAATATAGAATAGAACAGGACATTGCTTATGGCGGGTTATATGATGGTGTTACCTCAGAGAAAATTGATGAATTTATAATTGACTCTGAAGATTTACCAAAAGTGAAATATCATAAATGGAGATTTAGCCATGGACATATAGTAACCGGCTTACCCGCACAAAAAACCCAGCGAGAATTGAGTTGGGTTATTTTGGGGCTTGATAATCGTGTTGAAAAAGACATTGTCATAGACCATATAAATTGTAACCCTAAAGACAATCGCAAGCAAAATTTAAGAATTTGCAAACAAAGTGAAAACGTTCAAAATAAATCCTTCATGAGTAATAATACCTCTAATTTTATCGGAGTATCATACCGAAAAGATAGAAATAGATACGATCCTGAAATTAGAAAAAATTCTATTCGTTGCCATTTAGGATATACTAAAACGCTCGAAGAGGCGGTTTATAAAAGATATTATGCGGAGCAACTTGTTTTCGGAGAGTTTGCAAATCAAGCTGAACAAAATAAAAAACAAAAATTTACTGAAAATCTTCCAATAGAAACTAAAGAACGATTACAGGCTATTGTTAAAGAAAAATTACAAGCAAAAAACCTTTGGCAATAAGTTATATAGAAACTTCTAATTTACAAGGAAATATTGAAGCAGTCGAAACAGTAATACAATTTATTTATGAGCATATTATGTATGCTGAATTAAATACTAAATCTGATTATTGTCAAGAGTGTGGTTATGACGGTGAAATTTTAATAGATGAAAATGTTGAATGGTATTGTCCTAATTGCGGAAATTGCAATCATGAAACATTAAATGTGGCTAGACGAACGTGTGGCTACATTGGTTCTCAGTTCTGGAATCACGGAAGAACGGAGGAAATTCGAGACAGAATAGTTCATTTATGAGATACGCAGATTTAAAAATAAACGATACAGCTAATGGACCTGGAGTAAATGTTTCATTCTGGGTCCAAGGTTGTCCTCATCATTGTAAAAATTGTTTTAATCCAGAAACTTGGAATTATAAAGCAGGAAAAGAATTTACAGCAGAAACATTAGAACAAATCAAACAAGCTATTTCTGCTAATGGTATTCAACGTAATTTATCAATTCTTGGCGGTGAACCTCTTTGTGCAGAAAATTTATTTCTAACTGAGTTAGTAATTCGAGAAATAAAAAAAGATTTCCCACATATAAAAATTTATGTATGGACTGGATATATTTATGAAGAATTATTAAATAATAGCAATAAATCCTTAAAATATATTTTATCTACTATAGACACTTTAGTAGATGGTCCATATATAGAATCACAAAGAGATATTACGCTTCCTATGCGCGGCTCGCGCAACCAAAGAATTATTGACTTAAAACAAAAAATATGATATAATAAAATAAAAAAGGAAAGTGTCAAATGAGTGAATTAAGTTTATATGAATTAAATAAAAATATTATGGAAAACGTTCCTAAGGAAGCAATTCCAACAGAAAAGCAATTAATAGAAGCAATTAATAAATATGATAATCACTCTAATTATTACATGCTTTTAAGCAATCAAATTAAATATTATACTGTTTTTGAACGAGTAGTTGAACATGGACCATTAAAAATAGATTGTTTAAATAATTTTGCACAAGAGGTAATTTTATGTTTACAAGATATGGGTGAAATTGTTGGTGTATCTGAAGAACCAGGAGCATTAGAATTTTGGGTGAAAACAGAGAATGGTCCTGAGTGTTTTTATTTGTTTGATTATTCTCAAGGAATTGTTTATTTTAAAGGAGAATAAGATATGATTACTTGCGCAATTGATATGTTTGGCTTTGATCAAATAATTTATTATACAGATCAGTCAGGCGAAAAACATAAAATTAAAACAAATATGGATAATTTAGGAATTGATATTGCAAATGCTTGCCAAATTTATAATTGTTATACAGTTAAAATCTATGGTTCAAAAGCTTATGCAGATAAAAAAGTAATTCCGCAAATTTATAAATGCTTAGAAAATAATTATGATTTAAATAAAATAGATATTGAGGTGATTTTATAATATGGCTAAATATTTAGTAAGTGTAGTAGAGACTTATAGAGTAGATAGTGAAGAAGAAGCAGTAAGATTAATCGAAGAAGCAAAACATAATAATAAATATGAATTAACAAAATATACTAATGAACACAAGGAAGTAAAGCAAAAAGGTGAAGTAGTTGATGAGTATCAAAAAGTAGCGTTAACAAAAATTGTTAATGACATCAAAGATCCTTACGTAGAAACTCAAATTGAATACTATAAACCAGGAGATAGAGAGGGAACATTTTAATGGCAAAATTTGAAGTAATTGAAAAGTATAAAGACCAAAATATTAATTTGCCGGTGCGCGCCACTGCGCACGCCGCAGGTTATGACTTTGAGGCTGCCGAAGATATTGTTATTCCTTCTTACTTTACTCTATGTAGTATAATGAATAATTATGGAACTAACTATGGAGATATTTTTTCAACGTTAACCGGAGAGACAGGAACAGTACCAAAATATTTAGATGAAATGGCAGAATTAACTAAAGCATTACGTACTAAGCCTACTCTTATTCCTACTGGTATTAAATGCCAACTTGCCGATGATGAATATTTAGAGCTTGTTGCAAGAAGCTCTATGCCGCTAAAGCATTGGCTTGTACTTGCTAATGGAGAAGGAATTGTGGATTCTGATTATTATAATAATCCAGATAATGAAGGTCATATTATGTTTCAATATATTAATTTTTCTCCTATGGATATTATTATTAAAAAAGGAGAGCGTATAGGGCAAGGGATCATCCGAAAATATTATATCACCGAAAATGATGCCCCAGGAGGCGAAAGAACTGGAGGTTTTGGATCCAGTGGCAAATAATATATTAGCATTAGATTAGAGTAGCCGTACGACAGGCTGGTCTGTTTATAGAGATAATTAGTTGTATACTTATGGACATTTTACTTTAACTGATGATAATGAAGGTATGAGGCTCCATAAGATAAGAGAAAAAGTAGCAGAATTAATTATGGATTATGATATTCAAGAATTAGTCTTTGAAGATATTTACATGGATGGGCAGCATATAAATAATGTATCTACTTTTAAAAAACTTGCCGAAGTATTTGGTATTCTTTGGGAACTGGGTATCAGTTTAGAAATGCCGACGGAGGCGGTTCTGCCCGGAACGTGGCGGTCAACTTTAGGAATTAAAGGCCGAACTCGTTCGGAGCAAAAACGAGCTGCAAAAGAATACGTGTTAAATACATATAATAAAAAAGCTACAGAAGATGAATGTGATGCTATCTGTATTGGTGCGCATTATATTAAGAAAAAAAATTCAGAAATGAATTGGGAATAAGGACAAAACTTGTTAATAAAATAATTCTATTTTACAATATTTATGAAGAGTTCCAGTAAAGTAAAAATATTTGTTTCTAAAGGAGAAGAGTTTAATGGTCGAATTTATCTTAAAATATTGGGTTGATTTTCTCTTTGGAATTATAGCAGCATGGGCAATAAGTAAATTAAAGCGCTTTCAAGAGCTTGAACAAAAACATCAAAAAGAAGTCCAAATAAAATTAGAGGAACAAATCATGGATAAGGTAAAAAAAGAAATTGATGATTGCATCAATTAGTCAATTACTGGTGATAATGATTTAAAATCTGATATGGAAATTTTGAATATTAATATAGATGGTATAAAAAAAGCAATTCTTTCAATGCAAGGCAAAGAATTTAGACAGACTTGTAAAATTTTATTAGAACCAAGTCATGTTATTACCACTGAAGAATATAATTAGTGTATTCAAGACCATGATGCCTATAATGGAATTGGAGGCAATCATCAAGGAGATTTATTATTTGATGCAGTGCGTCGAAAATATAATGCTTCAGTATCTGATGATAAATAAAAAAAGGGAGAAAGTTAATAATAACTTTCTCCCTTTAAAATGTAATTAGTGAGTTCAATAATCTCTAAACCATAAGTAGCAAGTAAATCGGCAAATAATTCTTCTTGCTCTGGTGGTAACTCGACATTATAACTAAACATTACAGCATGAGTCATTTCATGGCATAACACTTTAAATGTATCCTATTCATTCATATCTTCTTTTATATAAATACATTTAGTTATGTCATCACAAGAGCCGATAGCTAAAGAACCATCGACCCTATATAATTTTGGATGATTAGCAGATACTAAAAGTACCTGCCATTCTTCACCATTTATTTTAACTCTATTCAATTTTTGTTGCCAAAGCAGCAATCTTTCTATATAATAACTATTTTTCTTCTGGGGAAGCATCTCGAATCATATCGGTAATATCACTTGACAATTCTTTTAAATAATTTTCCAGATCATTTAATTGTTTAGCGGTATCATGATGCATTTCCTTGGATTCCATATACATCTTTCTATACATTGGACTCCGTCCTTCTTTATCGGAGTCCATGTATCTATTGTTTCCATTTTTGGATAAATTCATAGGACGCTCCGTATAATACATAGTGTGTGAAGAGTTCCCCTTATCATAATACGAAGAAGGACTTTCCATATAATAATAGTTATTAATTGGATTTTCTTCATTAGCGCCTTCCATGGCCTCAACTATACTTCCATAGTAAAGAGCTTCCTCAAGATCCTTAATCATATCTATTACTTCACCTAATTCTTTTGCATCTACGCACTCTAAATGAGACATCTGCGCTTCTGCTTGCGCCATTAGACAATTTTTCATAGATTTCAATCTTTTCATTCCCATATTAAGCCACCCTTTCTATAATTAAACTTGCATTTTGAATAGAAACAGAAGTGGCACTTGTATTTTCTACACTTAACTGCGAACAGCAACCAGCGGGAATATCTAAGAAAAGACTTCTATTAACTCCATTATAAGTTGCCGCAGTCGCTGGTGAAGAGATCATAGTAGTCTCGGCTACTGGTTCACCGTTCAAAGCAATTGCTAATAAAATAGGAGTGATTGGAGTTGTATCGGCCGGAAGGGCTACATTACAACCAAAGGTCACTCTGAATCTAGCTCTACATTGATTAGTAATACCTCTTAAAGTGACTAAACCACTTCCCTCCCGATGAAGCATACATTGGCTTCCGGAAACAGCGGTATTAGTAAATACTACATTAGAGCCAGCCGCAACTGTCTATAAAGCATTTGCTGTTATTTCCATTTATTTTACCTCCAAATAATTAATTAGTAGCTAAGAGTAGAGCTACAGCCTGTGCATCCTGTATTGGCGCTGTAAGCGGAAAAAGGATTCTGTACGACGTAGGCCGGAATCGGCGCCTTTTGACCTAACTGAGCGATCAAATATGCGTTCTGCTCAGCCTGCGATTGTGCGCTTCTAAGAGCCTGGTTCTCAGTCGTAAGAGTTGTAATTTTATCATTTACTAAGAAATCTAAAATTGCTCTTGTATTTTCTTGTCCTGCTTGAATAATGTCTCTAGCATTGTCAACAGTAGTTTGACGATTTTGGCAAGCAAGTGTAGCAAGGTTGTAGTTTAAATCCGCGAAGTTCTGGTTGATGAGCTACTTGGACTCACAACAACATTGCGCTTGAGTTGCCGACATTTGGTTGAGCAAAGTCGCAATATCAAACTTATTCTGTAAATTAGTAGTATTTAAATTACAAATATCACTTTGAATACTTCTAATACCACCATTTACATATTCATTAGTAGTTGCCGCATTAGTTAAACCGGATGTATTGAGATTATAGAAACCATTAGCAAGGTTAGTATTTAAATCTCCCATCATGTTTCTTAAGCTAGCAGCATCAATTTCTTCTCTTACTGAGTTAGTTCCGGCTCCATTGCCATTTCCTCCCCAGCTATTTCCACCCCATCCTGCGAAGCAAAATAAGAATAAAATAATAATCCACCAAGCATTCCCATCGCCCCAGCCACCATTGTTATTTCTATCACCAGTAGCAGCAGCGATATCGGATAAAGAATATCCACCATTTTGATTAAACATAATTTTTCCTCCTTTTTACAAACCAAAAGTGTTTTTAAAATTATTAAATTCGGAATCAAAATCTCTTCCGTTTTGAGAAAAAATATTGCGCGCAATTGCTTCAATGTCTCCTGTCTAACCATTCTATGCTAATTTAATTAAATTTTCTCCCATTGGTGTATTTCCCATTTGTTGCTACATCAAATCTAGCATAATCTATTGCGGATTTCCACCTTTTCTTATCATTTGTAAAATCTACATTGGATTAGCGTTCATTTAATTTCCTCCTTTTTTAGAATCTAAACTCATCTTCTGGCGGCGTAGTTTGCACTTGAGCCGCAGCAAGTTGAGTCAAAGCAATTTTAATATCTCCTAAAGTATTATCAAACTCTTCCTTTGTTACATATTGGCTTTCTAAAGTGGGAATTTCAGTAAGACAATACATATTTAGCGAAGCTGTTCCGTCTAAATTAATTTGCTTTGTATAAATTCTTTTATTAGCAAAATCTGGGAAAATAAAAATACTACCATCGAAGTCAATCTAAGCGGCTCTAACTTCGTCTAAGGAAGAAACAGGTCTACCCTTTAATCCTATTTGTGGCGGCACCATTGGCACAGGCTTAACAGGGGTAGGACTATACCCATTATAATTTGTGTTATACATAACCATATAAATCCTTTCTAAAGTTTTCTTTTTCTCAATAATATATAACTTTTATTTTTAATACTTTATCAAGATATAGTATCACTTTTTTAACAAAAAACTCACATTTGACTTTTTAAAAATTTTTTGTTATAATAAAAGAAAAAGGGAAAAAAGGTAATATGTATAAAATTGCTATTTGCGATGATAATATATATACTTTAAATGAAATAACACAGGCAGTCTTAAATTTTAGCATTAATAAGAATTTACAAGTATAGATTTATCAATTTAATCATAAAGATAATTTTATGAAACAATTTGATCAATTTGACATCTACTTTTTAGAATTAGATTTAAAAGAAACTAATGGGCAAGAGTTAGCTATCCAAATTAGAAATAATAATCCAACAGCAGAAATAATAATTTTAAATTCAGATGATTTTTATCGTTCTTTTTCTTATAAAATAAATAGTTGTTATTATTTAATGAAACCAATTACTAAATCATTATTAGACACTGCTTTAGCAATAGCTTTTTCTCGTATTAAACAAAAGAAATGCATTATAAAGACTAAAGAAGGATATCAAAAAATTATATTAGATGATTTGTTATATATAAATATAGAACAACGTAGCTCTTGTTTCCATTTAAAAAATAATATTACTTTTTTTAGTACATGTCTACATGAATCATTTTGTAAAGAAAATAATTATTTGTTAAATCACCCAGAATTATTATTAATTGAACCAAGCTTAATAGTTAATTTAGATAATATAGAAATTTTAAATAGAGAAAAAATAACTTTTACAAATAAAGATATATTATATTTACCAAGAAAAGCTTATAATAAAATTTATTCAGTTTGGTCTTATTATCATTTACCAAAAGAAAGAGAGGAAATATTTTGAATATTGAATTATTAAACCAAATTTTTCAATTATGTATTGTTCCATTGCTTGGTGTTTTAACCACCTATTTAGTTCAATTTATTAGAAAGAAGGTTAAGGATATTACTGCCACAGAAAAGAATGAAAAAGCACAAAAATATATCCAAATGCTTTCTGATACCATTACTAATTGCGTAATTGCTACTAATCAAACTTATGTTGATAATTTGAAAGATAAAAATGCTTTTGATGAAGAAGCGCAAAAAGTAGCTTTTGAAAAAACTTATCAAGCAATTATGAAAACATTAAATGATGAAGCTTATAAGTACTTAGAAGAAATTTATGGAGACTTAGAAGAATACATTAAAACTAAAATTGAATCAGAAGTTAAAACACAAAAAAAGGCTTGAGTTTATCACTCAAGCCTTATTTTATTCTAATCCAAACTCTACCATTTACTTTAACTTTATCATTCCAATACTCATACGTAGGTATTTCAGAAACAATGCCAATTATGCGATCTGGATATTCTTTAATCTCTTCTCTCGTCATTGCCGACACTGTGCCGCACGGACCAGCGCAAACTGCGTCGCCTACGCGCAACGTGCCACTCGGGCAAGCTAATACTCTTCCTACTATTGCTACTGGAGTTTTGCATTGCTCCGTTTCGCCAATCGCAAAACCATAAGTGTCAGATATTACTTCTGCTCCTGACTGTAATCTTTCCTGCGCGAGGGAGAGCGTGCCGTCACCATTTTCACAAATCACACGACCTGGCTCATGCACCTCGCTACACCGGAATTCCGCAAAGTCATTCCAAGCAGCTCCCATCAATACATTGGTATTACTAATATAAATATTAGAATTAGAATAAGTTTGTGGATTAGTTGCCTAAGAAGCAGCGCCTATAACATATAATTTAGTTCCTGTTAAATTTGTAGAACCTGCCGTATTTTTTGTATCAGTTGATGAATAATTATTTAAAGCGTTTTTTACAAAAGCCGTAGAAGCTGCCTATGTATTATTGGTCCCTGAACTGGCAGTAGGAACAGTAGGCGTCCCAGAAAAATTAGGAGATACTAAATTAGCTTTTGTTTTAATTTGATTAATTATTTTTGGTTCAGCCATTACATAAATTCACTCCTCATTTACTATCTAAACTTTAACTTTTAAAGCGGCAGTTTGCGCTTCGAAGGTTAAAGTAATCTTTCCAGCTACTACAGTTGCACCTGTTGGAGCTACTGTATAATTATCTGTATATATATCTATTAAAGATTCTGTTGTAATAGCAGAGTTTGATAAAGATACTGATGTTGATCCGGCGGCAAGAGTACCTGAAAGGATCAACGGAGGAGAAAGTTTATCAAGTTTCTCCTTTATACGATTTTTTGCCATTTTATTGACGCTCCTTTATAATTTTACATATTTAAAACCATCTATATGTATACCATTTGTTGGATAATCGTCTGAATTGTCAGATACTACATACCCCTCTATTGTTTCTACACCTATAGTTTTAGTAATTGTTTTAGAGCCTAACAAATTTTGATCCCAATAATTTGAATCTAATGCTTCAGGACATGTTAAATTTCCATCAGTCAAATGCCATTTTCGATTATCTACATCGTAAGCTGGTCCACCCAAAAACTGCCAACCATATCCGGCTGTAGTACCTAAATAAGTCCATGAAAATAATTCATAGCTCCCATTTTCTTTAAAAACAAATTTTAAAGCACTATTAGTCGAATTTGACGACCAAGTTGTTGTAATTAGTTCTAATCCAATAATATCAGATTCTATACATGTATAATTTGGTATGGGTGGTGTTAATGTAACTACAGGCGGATTAACAAAACCTGACGATTGCATTTCCACAGTTACTTTTAAAGTACTTGTATAAGTTTTAGTTTCATCTTTAATTTTTTTCCAAGCATATAATCCAGACGATTTTCCTAACTCTAATGCAGTTATTTCTTCTATCATCTCTCCAGGAGTTAATAAGCCAGGATCAGAACCCCCCCCTCGATTACCTTGCGGCGAACCGCATCAGAGAGATTATTAAGGGTGGATTTTTTAATTAATAGTTGCTTATCATTTGTTTTTATTATATCCATAATTTTTACACTCCTTTAAAACGTTTCATTACCAAAACTTAATGATTCCGCTTCTGCAAGAGAAACTGCTTGCCATTTACCATTTACTACTTGAAGAATGGAGCCATCTGGAATCGATCCCATCGTCTTACCATTCCCTCCTAAAAATGGCAATGGATATAAAACATCGCCCCCCCCAAACTAGAGAGATTTAAAATATTCTGTCTCGCCGTCCCACATAGTGGCAGTTGGCCCTGATACTGACTCAAGCGCAGCGAGAACTTTATTTTTTACTAATTTATCTGCCATTTTTAATCTCCTTTTTATTAGATACAGCCGAACGGAGCAAGCCCATAAGTATCGAACGCAGCGCTAGTGTTCGCACTGCCACTGCTAATGACACGACAGAAACGATCCGAGCCGCCCGAACGCGGAGAGCACTCCCACCAAGAGTATGCAGAACCTGTATCGCTAAGTTTTTTGATGCGGTTTGAGGCTGTTTGATACCATTTCCATTGTGCGTAAAGAGCTGCTTCATCCGATTGCGCATAAGACACGCTTCCAAATATGGCTTTTTCCGGCGCAAGTCCAAAATAGTCGGTTGTCTCAAGAAGTCCGCTTGAGCTTCCGCCGCCTTTTCCTTGCTTCCATTTGAACTGTTTGAAAATGCCGCGAAGCGTACTTGGGATTGCCGCGCAGAATACATCATTGCACCACGTTCTTCTTGCACATCCCGACCATCCATTGGTGTTGCTCTTTGTCGAATTCATGTAACCTGCTTCTGCAAGGCTATTTTTTAGCCCGACAATGAATGACGGTTTGGTCTTGCCGCCAGATGTTGCCGATGCAAGCGTGAAGCCTGTACAAGTCGAATCCATCAGAACGAGCGTTACTGCTTGCGCCGCATGGGATTCTCCCACCCCAGTTGCTGCCATTGCAGATAGCTGAACCGTCCGTTCGTCACCGACTGTCCAATAATCAGTTAGGTTAATTTGACCTGCGTCCGCTGCTTGGATCATCGCCGTAATCTGTGCATCTGTTCCGCCTGACCATGTTACAATCTTCGCGGACACCGTGACGGTTGTGCTTGCAGTCTTTGTGACGCCGCCCTCGGTGTAGCTGACCGTTACCGTAACGGTTCCAATATTGTTTAGCGTGCTGCCATTTGCGGGCGATGTTGTATAGCTTGTGACGATCGCCGTTTTTCCCGATGTGTAGGTTGCTTTTACCGCCATGCCGGACAGGTCTAACTTATCTCCTTGCGCATAGCTTCGCTTCGTCGGCTGCGTGCTGATCGTGATCGCAGACAATACTCTTGTGACGGTAATCGGCTGGCTCGTTTGATATGTGATATTTGCTTTGTCCCATACCCACGTCACGGTGATTTTGTTCGTATCTTCGTAGACCGCCGTTCCTGCCGCCGGTGAAGATGTGCATTGGCTTGTAACGTCCTGCGAGGATCCGTCCGAGTAATTTGCTTTTACAACCATCCCGGACAGGCTGATCTTTTCGCCTGCTTTGTAGCTTGTTTTGGTCGGCGGCGTTGTAATTTCAATTCCGGTTGGAATTTTGCCCATGCTGCTACCGCCGCGTCTTACAATGAAACAGTCTCCCATTTATCTCACCACCTTGATGTTTA
>ERZ808242.7-NODE-7-length-183782-cov-18.097035_pt1 | contig 183782 bp, 171 predicted proteins | sample MGYA00521244_ERZ808242 | MGnify/ENA primary metagenome ERZ808242 (study PRJEB31516, sample SAMN03275573) | gut metagenome | biome: mammalia-associated habitat; material: feces | host: Papio cynocephalus | place: Kenya | collected 2012-07-27 ... | reverse complement strand
ATCTGTAAATAGCTTGATTGAGGGAAGTTGAATATAGTCTCTTCCCTCTTTTTTATTGTTTGCTTAGTTTCCCGACATTTCTTCTCATATATAAAAGATAAACGGGAATAGTAACAATATTCGATGAAAGCCAAGCAAGAGGATGGGCAAACGCAATGCCTTTATATCCAAAAACCCGGCCAAGAGCAATCGAGGCAATACATCTAGCTAAAAGCTCAAGAATACATGCCAAAAAAGGCGCCCATGAGATGTTCATGCTTTGATCTGTTGTCCTGAATACAACTATAAGGCCAAGCAGAAGATAAAATGGAACAACAACAATAAAGTAGTCTTTTACATACATGTAGATATCGGGGGTTGGATTTGATACAAATAGCGAAACAATATATGGCTCGACAAGAAAGATAATCAAAGCAATAAGAATATTTGTTCCTTCTACTATTATCAAACTTGAGCGAACGCCTTTTCTTATCCTATCAAATTTTCCAGCACCATAGTTTTGGCCAACATAAGTCGATATAGCAACCAAGAAGGCATTATTCACAAGGACAGAGAGCTGATCGACTTTTGTAGCAACTGTATATCCTGATATGGCTGTTGTGCCTAGCAAATTCACAGCTTTTTGCATGACAATTTGACCGATACACATAACAGATAGTTGAAACCCCATCAGAAATCCAATTTTTAAATGCTTGCAAATATTATTGAAATCCAATTTCCAGATGGATTTCTCAATATTGAACTCATCATATTTCTTCACAGCTACAAATGTACACAGAATAGATGCAAGAAACTGGGACAATACAGTCGCAAGAGCTGCCCCTGCTACACCCATTTTGAGTGGCATAATGAACAAAAGATCAAGAAAGATATTCAATATTGAAGAGAATATCAAGAAAACAAGAGGAGTTTTGCTATCACCTAGAGCCCTAAGCATATTTGAAATCATATTGTAGAATATGGTTGCACCTGTTCCAGCTAGAACTATGAAAAGATATATGCAAGCATCATTTCTTATCTCATTTGGTATCTCCATCCAAGACATCATTGGTGAGCACAAAGGCAATACTATTGCTGTTAGAACAACAGTAAAGAAAATAGAAAGATATGTTGATGAAACAATGCTTTTCTTCACACCAAGCTTGTCTTTTAATCCGAATGCTTGAGCAAGTACAACTGAAAAACCATTTGTAAAACCTTGAATAAAACAAAGGATGAAATAAACAATTATGGTAGTACTTCCAACAGCCGCAAGAGAATCCTCGCCGATAGTCTGTCCAACGATAATTGTATCGGCAAGAGTATAAAATAGCTGGAATATATTCCCACCAATTACAGGAAGAGAGAATTTTAGGATTAATGTAAAAGGTCTTCCATTTGTTAAGTCTGTCGTCATTTTCTTGATTCCTAAGCGCAAATATAATATTCAATTTAAGCAAAGAAAAGAACAAGAATTGCTCAAAATCCTTTTAGCTTGTATTTATCTTAATAAATTGTTGCATGATAAATTTTTTTCTGATAGATTTTCTCAGGGTATTAAGGTGAGAACTGGAGTTGAAAATGAGTTTTATCGAGTTGTTTCTTTTGGCATTCAGCCTTAGCATGGATGCTTTTGCTGTCTCGATTTGCAAAGGATTGGCAATAGAAAAAGAATCAAAGACAAAAGCATGTCTTAAATGTGGTCTTTGGTTTGGTTTTTTTCAAGCACTTATGCCTTTGATTGGCTATTATCTTGGAAAAGCATTTGAATCATCCATACAGAAATTTGATCATTGGATTGCGTTTGTTCTTTTGTTTGCTATAGGAATAAATATGATTCGAGAATCGCTTTCGAAGAAGGAAGAAAACGAACATAATGATGACTTTTCAATAAAAACTATGTTTATCCTTGCGATTGCAACCTCGATTGATGCTCTTGCTGTAGGTATTTCACTTGCTATGGCAGGAAGTGTAAATATATGGATTGCAATCTCTCTTATTGGCATTTTCACATGCTTGTTTTGCATCATAGGAGTAAAACTTGGCAATGTTTTTGGCTCATTTCTTGGCAACAAAGCCCAGATGATTGGTGGAATAATCCTTGTACTTATAGGAGTAAAGATTCTTTTGGATCATCTGGGAATATTAGGATGAGAAACTATTTCTTGTTTGCATAGAAACGAGCAAGATACTCTTTCTTGAATTGAGTAAATCTATCCTCGGCAATTGCTTTCCTTATCCTTATCAAAAGATCATATAGATACTGGAGGTTATGCTCTGTTGCAAGCATTCCTCCTAGCATTTCGTTGCATTTGACCAAATGATGCATGTAACCAACTGAATATTCCTTGCAAGCTGTACATCCACATCCTGGCTGGATTGGTCCATGGTCGAATTTATGTATTGCTTTCTTCAAAACCATAATGCCATCATCTGTAAATACAGCACCATTTCGTGCCATTCTTGTTGCAAGCACGCAATCGAACAAATCGATTCCATTTTCAACACATTCAAGGATATAATCAGGAGATCCAATACCCATAACATATCGTGGCTTTTCTTCTGTAACATATTCTGCTGTGTATGAAAGCATATCGCAAAACATATTTTTCTCTTCGCCAACAGATAGTCCACCTATTGCTATTCCTGGAAAATCCATCTCAGATAGTACTTCAGCGCTTTCCTTTCTCAGATCCTTGTAAAAGTTTCCTTGAACAATTCCAAATAGATTCCCCTTAAAGCTCTCACCTAGCCTATTTCTCTCATCAAGAGATCTCTCTGCCCATGATTTTGTTATTCTCCATGCCTCTTTTGCCGCTTTATAATCAATATTTGGCGGAGTGCAAACATCAAGTACCATAGCGATATCACTGCCAATTGTTTTTTGTATATTGACTACTTTCTCCGGTGTGAAAATGTGCTTTGAACCATCTATATGTGATTGGAAGCAAACACCACTGTCTTTAATCTTTCGCAAACCAGAGAGAGAAAAAACTTGGAATCCGCCTGAATCTGTCAATATATTATGATGCCAATTCGAGAAATTATGAAGTCCAGAATAGCTTTCCAATACCTCAAGACCTGGACGAAGATACATATGGTATGTATTTGCAAGTATAATCTTGTATCCCATCTGGTCTATCTTGTCATGGTATATTCCTTTTACAGTTCCATTGGTACCAACAGGCATGAAAGCTGGAGTCTCAACATCCCCATGGCCAAGCGATAGAATTCCTAGCCGTGCTTTCGAGTTCTTGTCTCTTTTTATTTCTTTGTATATTTTCATAGTTTCTTCCCTACAAGCGATAAAGTATAAGCAATGATTATTGTTACAGCAAGCGGCAATACAACCGTTTGGTAAGGCGCTATTGCACCTTGGTGTGCCATTATTGAAAATACCATGTCAGCACAATAATAAGCAACAGCAATCGATAGTGATTGGATTATTGAAAATAAAAGGACGTTCTTCTTGAATCTATAATCTAGCATTGCCGAAATACTCATCAGGACAAAAATTGCAAGACATTGGAATCTTGATCTATAGTAATCTGTTGCTTTTTCTTGCCATGCTGCATGGTCGGCAATTTTCAATCTAGCAAGGTATTTTCTTGCATCAACACTATCCATTGTCTCCACTCTAGTATTCTGGCTTTTGAAGAGATTTGGCTCAATCTTCAGCTCTTCTATAGAATAAATATCTTTGAATGATGACAGAACATTGTCATTTACGATTTGATTCACATTTGCATTATAGAAAGTCCAATAGCCAGAACTATACTCCCCATATTCTGCTTGAAGCTTCATGAAAAGAGCATCATCATTGTATTTAATAACAATTGGATTGTAGATTTTTTGCCCAATTTCATCGAAGCGAGTTGTATATATTGCAAATCCATTATCATCTTTAAGTGCAATATTTCTTGTATCTCTTGTTGAACTCATCCCAAACAGCTCAACTTCCAACTCATCGTGTTTTGCAATTATTTTGTTCAGATATGCATCTTGATAGCAATAGCCAGCTATAGTTAGCAAGATTGAGACAATTATTATTGGGCACGCAAGCCTCCATTTAGATAAGCCTGCATTTAATAGAGCTATTCGCTCATTGTTTGCAGATAGAGTTGAAAGGAAATACGTTGTTGCAAACAATAGTGAAATTGATGATACAAGCATAAGATATTCAGGAATCGAAAGAAGAATGAAATTTATAATCTTCACTACAGGTAAGTCATTGTTCATTATCTGATCCATCTTCGAAAAAAGCTCAACAGCTGCAAGCAAAAATGAAAATACAATGACTGTAAAGAATGCAATCTTCAATATATTTGATATCAGATATCTGTCGATTAACTTCATCTTCGAGCCTTCCTGAAGTAGACAAGGAAAATCATTGCAATGAATAAAATCAACAGATCTGGGGAGAATATCAAAAGATATGGAGATTGCTTTATATCAAAGATCATGAGCTGAGATCCAAAGAGCATATACCAATAAGCAACAGCTATGAAAATAGATATTGCAAAGCCAGTAAGTTTACCATGCTTTAGTTTGATATTCGAAAGCGGAAGAGAGACTAATGCCAAAGCAAAACATGCAAATGATAGTGCGAATTTCTTCGCAAGCTCAGCCTTATAGTATTGGCCTGTGAAGTTTACAGGTAGCGAAGAAAGGCTACTTAGTTCGAACTTGTCATCCTCAATGTCATATATCGCATCTTGTTTTGTTATCTTTCCCTTTTCTAGCTCCTTCAATGACTTCGATGTCGAAAGAAGTGTCTTTGAGATATTCTCTCTATATTCTATTCTGTTTTCGTTTTGTATCGCATTTCGTTTCTTTATCTCAACAATCAAATCCCTGCTTGATAAATTTACTGGGCTATTTGATGTAAGAGATGGAATTTGATTGGAAAAATCCAGGAAAAAACTTGCATTTTCGGATTTAGCATATACGAAGCTGTTGATATCGTCATTGTCATTTAGCAAAATAGTAGGACTAGTAAGCGTAAGCGAATATACATAATTGTATGGATCGATCAAATCAAGTGTTCCTTTCTCAGAAACAACGGTTTTTGACATCTCTCCATTTCCTTTATCGATCAAGAGAAGATTGTATATGTCTTTTCCTTCTGCATCACCATTATACAGAACAATATCACCAACAGTATTGACGCTATTTGCCTCTATTTCAAATGTTGGCATCTCAGCCATCAGAACTGAAAGCTTTTCACGATATATGGAGCTTGCCCATGGATGTACAACATCTGAAAAGAAAAAAGTAAGCAAAGAGATAAAGACCGAGAATATTATTATTGGAAAATATACATGCCTTGTTGATACTCCAGAGCTTTTTATTGCCAATAGTTCATTAGATGATGAAAGATCGCCTAATACCATCGAAGATGCTGTTAAAGTTGCAAACGGAAAAGTATAAATCAAGAACTGTGGCATAGAGAGAGCAACCATCTGAAGCATTGTGATAAAATCGATATTCTTCAAAAGGATCCTCTGGATAAGCAATAGAATAGAGTTTACGAAAAAAATACAGAAGAAAAAAAGAAAAGCAACAAGGAAGTTCAACAAGAACTCCCTTGATATATATGCGTTTAAAAGTCTGTACCTACCTAGAGCCATCAAATGCCTGTAGAACCAAAGCCACCCTCTCCTCTAAGCGTCGAAGAAAGCGTTTCAGCATCTTCGAAAGAGGCTTGTATTGTCCTTGCAATGACAAGTTGAGCAATCCTGTCACCATTATTTACAATAAACTCATTCTTAGAGTGGTTAATCAAAATAATCTTAACTTCACCACGGTAGTCACTATCGATCGTGCCAGGTGAGTTAAGTACTGTGATTCCATAGCGCGATGCGAGACCAGAACGGGCTCGCACTTGAACTTCATAGCCAAATGGTATTTCCATTCTTACACCAGTCGGAATTGTCTTGAATTCCCCTGGCATAATTGAAACAGGCCCATCTGGCAAATATGCTTTGATATCTGCTCCAGAGGCACCTTTCGATTGATAAGAAGGGGCTGATGCTCCTTTTTCTAGAACTATCTTTACAATAGGCCTATCTGACATCAATTCTCTTTCTTCTCCTCTGGCTGGGCATCGATGTAAGAAAGATTCAATCTTCCCATTCTATCGATTTCAGTGAGCTTTACATCAACTTCCTGTCCTACAGAGAGAACATCAGATACATTCTTCACTCTAGTTCTTGCGAGCTTTGAAATGTGGCAAAGTCCCTCTTTCCCAGGAAGTATTTCAATGAATGCACCAAAATCGACAATCCTCTTAACAGTTCCATGGTAGATCTTGCCAACTTCAGGCTCTTCGATGATAGAGAGAACTAGCTTCCTTGCATTTTGGGCTGAAGCATTGTTCTTGCCATAGATCATGACAGTTCCATCATCCTCAATATTGATCTCGGCACCAGTTGTTTCTGCAATTGTCCTAATTGTCTTTCCGCCTGTTCCAATAACAGCTCCAATCTTATCCTCTGGTACAGTCAAAGAAAGAATCTTCGGAGCAAGCTCTGATACTTCTGAGCGAGGAGATGCAAGAGTCTGTGACATTATAGATAGAATATGCATTCTTCCTTCTTTTGCTTGATTAAGAGCCTTGCTCATGATCTCAGGTGTTACACCAGCAATCTTTATATCCATCTGGAAAGCTGTAATTCCATCTTTTGTGCCAGCAACTTTGAAGTCCATATCGCCAAGATGGTCTTCCTCGCCAAGGATATCTGAAAGGATAACATACTTGGAATAATCAGCTCCCTCTGTAATAAGGCCCATTGCAATTCCAGCAACTGGCTTTGAAATCGGAACACCAGCATCCATCAGAGACAAGCATCCACCACAAACAGACGCCATCGACGATGATCCGTTTGACTCCATGATCTCAGATACAACTCTTATTGTATATGGGAATTTGTCCTTCTTTGGAACAACAGCCTCAAGAGCTCTTTGTGCAAGGTGCCCATGCCCAATCTCTCTTCGTCCTGTTGTAAGTCTTCCTGTCTCTCCTACTGAGTATGGAGGGAAGTTGTAATGAAGCATGAAGTTCGAATATGTTTTCTCGCCATCGATAGTATCAAAAAGCTGCTCATCGTTGACTGTTCCAAGCGTTGTAACAGCCAACGATTGTGTCTCACCTCTAGTGAATAGAGCAGAACCATGGGTTGATGGAAGAAGTGACACTTCACATGTTATAGGCCTGATCTCTGTTACTTTTCTGCCATCTGTCCTGATTCCATCATTCAATATCGATGATCGTAGGATCTCATATTCCATATCATCGAACATCTTCTGAAGTTGTCCTGGCCTTTTATCATCCTCATCAATAAGCGATGCAAATTTCTCTTTGATGATTTTATGAGCCTCATCCAAAGCTGCATATCTCTTGGCCTTTCCCTTAACAAACGACGCATCATGTATAAGTGGATATGAGAAGACTTTAACTTCCTCAAGCCAATTAAGATCCTCTTTTGGAATCTCCATCAAAGGAAGCTTTTCTTTTCCGCAAAGCTCTCTCATTTTGGTTTGTGCTTCACAGATTTCTGTAATCACAGGCTGAGCTGCAGCAATTGCGCCAAGCATATCGTCTTCGGAAACTTCCTTTGCTCCGCCTTCAACCATTGTTATCCCATCATGAGTTCCAGCAACAACAATATCTAGAGAAGCTGTAGGGATTTCCTGGAATGTAGGATTGATCACATATTCATTTCCAATCTTTGCAACTCTCACAGCTGCGATTGGTCCATAGAATGGAATATCTGAGATTGTAACAGCACAAGAAGCGGCATTAATTGCAATAATATCAGGAGTATGGATCATATCGGAAGAAACAACTGTAGGGATAATCTGAATTTCCCTTCCGAAAGCTTTATCGAAAAGTGGTCTCATTGGTCTATCGATAAGACGTGAGACAAGGATTTCCTTGTCTTTTGGCTTTCCTTCTCTCTTTAAAAAGCCTCCAGGAATCTTTCCTGCAGCATAGTATTTTTCATTGTACTCAACGGAAACTGGTACAAAATCAGGTGCGACTTCTGGTGGATTTCCACAACAAACAGTTGCAATTACAGCAGAACCAGCATAGCGTGCATAAACAGCACCATTTGCCTGTTTTGCAATCTTTCCTGTTTCAAAAACAAGATCAAAGTCTCCAAGCTTTACGGAAACAGTTGTTACATTTGACATAATTACCTTCTTTCTTTCTTTTTGTTCTTTTTTAAGTTCTTTAAAAATGGAAAGCCAGTGTTAAAACTGGCTTTTCTTTTATAGTTATTTTCTGATTCCAAGTTCTGCAATCAAACTTCTGTACTCATCAATATCATTGTTCTTGATGTACTTCAAAAGTCTTCTTCTCTGGCCAACAAGCTTCAAAAGGCCACGTCTTGATGCATGATCCTTAGGATTGTTCTTGAAATGACCTTGAAGATCATTGATTCTTGCAGTCAAAAGTGCAACTTGAACTTTTGAGTCACCGGTGTTTGTCTCTGAACCACCGAACTTCATTACGATTTCTTTTTTCTGATCAGCTGAAATCATTTTCTTCTCTCCAATAAAAGTTTTTCTGCTTTGAACATAGGATCAATTGCATTTCTAAAAGTCAAGGGCACATATCCTTTGGCTTTTATCTTGATAGTTGAATCCTCGATAGATGCAACAGCCTCTATCCGATCCTTATTTTCAAGAATCAAAACGCTATCATAAGCTCCTTGTGGCGGAAGAAGCTGATGAACATCCTCTGTTCGATAAACCAAATACATATCCTCGAATATGCAAGGACTTTTAAGCATATCTAAGGCGTAATATCGGCCGGAAAGCTTTGGAAATTCCTCAAGCTCCCCTTCTTTTATCATCCTTCTTAAGAGAGTTGACGAGATCTTGTCTCCACCCTCCGTAAGAATTGGTGCAACAATATCAACCTTTGCTCTTGAGCCGAATCTATCTAGCATCGGAACAAGGTCGTAAGCGCTTGCAGATTCCGAAGGATTGCCAAATTGGAAATCCTCACCGACTGCTATTGCATTTAAGTCCATTGAAGATAAAATCATCTCCAAAAACCTACTAGCTGAAATTCTACTGAATTGTGCAGAAAAGTCAATTGTTGCAATGCAATCTATTCCATATAAAGCAAGATTTTCCTCTCTTAGTCGCAAAGTATCGATTGCACCATTTCTCCCAGGCTTTGGATTAATTGAAAATGTTACAACCATTGACTCGGAACCTTGCCTCTTTTCTTTTTCATCCAGGACAGCTTTTATGATTGCTTGATGACCCTTGTGAAATGCCTCAAAGACACCAATAGCAAGTGATATTCTCATGTTCTTTTTTATCTTGCTTTCTACAAGATACGAAAAATCATAGATTTCCATTTGCAATCCTTGTAACAATGCGAAATCCATTCCTTTTATCGCCTATTCCAAATATTCTATTGCCAAAATAAAGGTAGCAAAAAGGTTTCTCCAAATCGCTATCCGAGAGAATATCACCTAATCCTAAATTGCCATTTTCAATTTTCTTTTTGTTCTTTTCGTTCAGAATCACGTCTGAGAACATATCTGTCATATCCAATAAGTCTTTTGTGTCCTTGCCTATATCAGACAAGGACCATGGACCAATAGCTGTTCTTTCAAGCTTTACAAGGTGACCTCTGCTTCCAGCCTTAATAGCTATGTCGCGGGCAAGACTCCGTATATATGTTCCTTTCGATACATGGCATGAGATTTCAGCCTTTGAGCCATCAAAGGAAACGAGATCTATAGAATATACTTCTATATCGCGCTCAGGCATCTCTATCTCATTTCCTTTACGAGCCTCCTCGTATGCTCTCTTTCCATTTATATGCAATGCCGAATACTTGGGAGGAACTTGCTTTTGCTTACCTTCGAACAAAGAGATCGAATTGATCAAATCACTCTCTTCTGGCAATTTGGATACAGCAACCACATCTCCCTCAGGATCCAATGTCGATGTCTCTGAGCCGAATTCGATTGTAGCAATATATTTCTTTGAAAAAGATGAGAATAATGGATTGAGTTTGGTCGCTGAACCAATCATGACAAGCATTAGACCAGATGCAAACTTATCTAAAGTGCCAGCATGGCCAACTTTTTCTGGTCTATATTCTTTTTTGATTTTCGAAAGCGATGAGAAACTTGTAATGCCCTCTTCTTTGCCAATTAGCATCAATTTGAAGAGGTCGCTCATTTCTTTCCAAGAGCCTCATCAATCAGTGCATTGATTCTATCGCCCTCAATATAGCTATCATCCTTCAAGAAAGTAAGAACAGGAGTATTTTTCGTTCTGAGTATATGGGCAACACGCGATTGGATAAAAGCAGAAGCTTTATTAAGAGCATCAACTGACTTATCCAGCGATGCATCATCATATAGCGATGAAATGTAAACTCTTGCTTCGCTATTGTCTGGAGCAAGAGAGACCCTTGTAACGCTTGTAAGAGTCGATAGATTATGGTTCTTTATCGCTCCGGAGACAATCAAAGAGGAAACTGTTTCCAATATCTTTGCCTCCAAGCGCTGTTGTGAATATTCACTCATATGTATTCCCTTATGATAGGCCTGTCATCCAGGCCCACATTTATACTTTTACTTCGCCAAGAGTACGTTTGACTTCTTCTGTTTCTACAATCTCAAGAATATCGCCAACTTGCAAATCTTGCCAGTTTTCAAGACCTATACCGCATTCATATCCTTCAGATACTTCCTTGGCATCATCCTTGAATCTCTTCAAAGATGAGATTTTTATCATATCCTTGTTGATCTGGATAGAGTCCCTAATCACTCTTACTAGGCTATTTCTTTTGACTTTGCCTTCCAATACGTAGGCACCAGCAATCACACCAACCTTTGGAACTTTGAATATATCTCTGACTTCAACCTTTCCAATGTCGATCTCCTTGATCTCTGGAGAAAGCTTTCCTTCCATTGCAGCCTTGATATCATCAACAACATCATAGATTATGTTGTACTTTTTGATTTCAACCTTTTCTTGTTCTGCAAGTGCTTGTGCTCTAGGAGTCGGACGTACATTAAAACCAATAACAACAGCATCCGATGCAGCTGCAAGTGTTATATCGCTTTCAATGATTGCACCTGCCGATGCTCGAATTACATTCAGCTTGATCTCGTTTGTCGAAAGCTTTTCAAGGACACCTTGCAATGCTTCTACAGATCCTTGGACATCTCCCTTTATAACAACATTGAAATCAATCATCTGTCCTTCAAGAATCTTTGCATTCAAGTTTTCGAGAGTTACTTTGTTCTTTCCTGAACCTTCTCCGATTCTTTCAAGTTCCTGTCGCTTAGTTGCAATGCTACGAGCTTGCTTTTCATCCTCTGTCACTTGGAAAGGATCTCCTGCTGAAGGAATATTGCTCAGTCCTATTATCTCAACAGGATCAGATGGTCCTGCTTTTTGGATCTTCTTGCCCTTATCATCGAACATTGCTCTTACTCTTCCAGCATAGATGCCAGCAACATAGTAGTCACCTTGCTTCAAAGTTCCCTTTTCAATGATAACAGTTGCAACAGTACCCCTACCTTGGTCGATCCTGGATTCTAGAATCTTACCTTGTGCTCTGCAATTCGGATTAGCTTTTAACTCAAGCATCTCAGCTTGCAAAAGAATCGTATCAAGAAGATCATCGATTCCTTCTTTCTTCAGCGCAGATATTTTGCAATATAGAGTTGTTCCACCCCATTCTTCAGGCATCAAGCCAAGCTCTGAAAGTTGTTGCATAACTCTTTCAGGATTAGCCTCGGGAAGATCGCATTTGTTGATTGCAACGATAATTGGCACCTTTGCAGCTTTCGCATGGTCGATCGCTTCCTTTGTTTGAGGCATAACACCATCGTTTGCAGCTACAACAAGTACAACTATATCAGTCACTTGTGCACCTCTGGCTCTCATCATCGAGAAGGCAGCGTGACCAGGAGTATCCAAGAAGACAACAGTTCCTTTGCCAGGGACCGAAACCTTGTATGCACCAATATGTTGAGTAATTCCACCGAATTCACCACCAGCAACATCTGAGCTTCTTATTGCATCAAGAAGCTTTGTCTTACCGTGGTCGACGTGACCCATTATTGTAACAATCGGTGCTCTTGGAACCATATCCTCAGGTTTATCTGCCTCAGTTTCGATAATAGTCTCGTCATAGAGTGAAACAAGATGCACAGAACAACCATATTCAGAGGCAATTATCTCAGCTGTCTCGTGGTCAATTTGCTGGTTAATAGTAACCATCAAACCCATCTTGAAGAGCTTGGAGATTATATCTGATGCCTTGAGATTCATCTTCTTTGCAAGATCAGCAACAGTGATATTCTCCATGATATCAATCGACTTAGGAACAGATGCTAAGCGCTGTTCTTCATTCTTTTTCCTTTGCAACTGGAAATCGATCTCTTCATCTCTTTGATATTTGGATTCATGGTCTTTTTTCTTCCCGCCTGGCGTAAAGACTTTTCCTTTGCCTTTTTGGTTAAGTTCCATAGCTGGAGCACCGGCAGATTGTTGCATTTTCATTCCAATGCGAGGTGAAAATCCATTTCTTGGAGCCCCATCCCTTTTTAATCCACCATCTCTTTGTCCCCTATCCGATGGTGTATAGCTCTGCCCAGGTCGTGGAACTCTCTGTCCATCTCTTGAAAATGGCCTTGAATCATCTTTTTGGTATCTTGGCCTTTGTCCATCGCGTTGGAATTTGTTTTGTCCTGTAGGACGCCCTCCAACTATGCCAGCAACTCTAGGTCTTGTTCGCTCAACATTTGCCTGTCCTTCAACTTTCTGGCCTGGAACAGGAGGAAGGTTCTGGCTTTTTATTATGATTGGTCCATTGTGCAAAGGCGACTGTATTCTGTTGTTAGTCGCTTTTGTGCTTGTATTTGTCATATAGCTCTTTCCAAAGATAACTTCAGACTTGTCGATTTGAGCCTTAGGCTGAGGCCTTTGATCCCTTCTTTGGTTCACAAAGGACTGGGAGCTATTGGTATTTTGTCTTGGAACAGCAGTTTCTTTGATCTCCTTTTTAGGAGCCTCGACTTCCTTTTCCTTCTCTTTTACCTTAACAACAGGTTTTTTCTTAAGGACAATCACTTTTTTTTCTACATCAGAGGCAGCAACAACCTTCTTCTCTGGCTGTGGTGCTGTAGCTCTTTTTATAACATTGACCTTTGTTTTCTTTTCTTCGTTCTTTGCATCTTCAGACATATAAACGGCTAGACCTTCCCTATTATCTCTTTACTCAAATTCAAATTCAGCACCGCAATTAGGACAAACAGTTGTACCAGCAGGAAGCAGAGTATGGCAAATTGGACACTCAAACTCCTCTCCATCGACTTCTTCGCTAATAACAACGCTGTTGCGTACAGTTTCAATCTCTTCTTTTGTAAGCCCTTTGTCCAAAAGCTCTTCATCTGAATAGTCGAAGAACTCCTCGATTGACCAGATATCAGCATCATGGAGCTTCTTGACAAGCGAATCGTCAAGACCGATATCTGAAATCGGTGTCTCATCCTCAGCAATACCGATTTGCTCGTTTGTAAGAGGAACATCCTCTGCCTTCTCTTCGGCTTTTTCATTTTCGTTCTTGAATAGGTTATCGACATTTGCATAGATTTGCAAAGTCTCTTCCATTTGATCAAATTGAGACTGTGTCTTGACTTCGATGTTCCAATCGCAAAGCATCTTAGCAAGCTTTACATTTACACCACCTTGTCCAATTGCATAACCTTGTTGGTTGTCATCAACTATAGCAACTACATGCTTTGTTGATGGATCTATCATGACAACTCGCTTGACTTGTGCAGGAATTAACGCATTTGCAATAAATACAAGTGGATCCGAGTCATATCTGATTACATCAATCTTCTCACCATCGCACTCAGCCATGATTGTCTGTATCCTTGTTCCGGACTTTCCTACTGTAGAGCCGACTGGATCTATATCTGTTTTCTTTGTATCGACAGCAACTTTTGTCCTGACACCAGCATGTCTGGCAATTGCTTTTATCTCAACATCGCCGGATGCAATCTCAGGAACCTCATTTTCCAATAAAGCTTTCACGAATTCCTTGGATGAGCGTGTCAAAAGAATCTTGACGCCTTTTGTTTTCTTTTGGATCTGTCCATCCTTGCGTCTTTCGATAATATCGTCTCCTCGATCGACCTTCTCAACATAGAATTTAAGCTTATCTGTGATTTCATATGTCTCTCTTGGGCTTTGTCCTCTGACAGGAAATAGAGCTTCAGTTCCATCAAGATTCAAATTGACCATGTAATCCATGTTCCTGTTTCTTCTCTTGATCTCTCCGATTACAAGCTTTCCTTCCATTGCTTTTGCATCGACATAGATTTTATCTGTATTGTACTCTTTTACTATTTGCTGTTCTCTTTGCTTGGCCGATTGTACAGCTGAGTACTCAAAGCTCTTTGGATCCAAAGCAATTTCCAACACATCTCCTGGCTCAACGCCGTCTCCAGCAAGCGCAATTGCTTCATCGAGTGGGATTTGTGATATTGCTTGGAACCAATCCTCTTCATTGACAACTTCTTTTCTTGCCAAGATCTCAACATATATCCTATTGTTATCTTTATTGAATTTCACAACAGCATTCTCATCTGTTCCGAACTTCCGCTTGTAAGCACTCTTGAGCATGTCAGTAATCAAACCTTCGACTTTGCTCTCATCCATATTTCTTGCTGTCATCAACTCAGCAATTTCATCGGTCAAATCAAGCATTTCTGCCCTCCCATCTATATTCAAGCTTAGCTTTTGCTATTTCATCGCAATCCAATATGATTCTATCGCCTTTTTCCTTTTTGTCTTCAATCATGTAGTTAGAAATCTCAAGGGTATCACTATTGCAAGATTCAATTTTTCCAACAATATATGTGGAATACTTTGTAGAGTAAACTCTTACATCTTTTCCTTTGAAGATTTCAAATTCATGCCAATCTTTTAGAGACCTTTGAAGACCAGGGCTTGTGACCTCTAAAGTCAAATCCCTGTTTTGGAATATTACGCTGTACCGCGGATAAACAATATTGTATGCTTTTTCAAGATCCTCTGTTGTAATCTCTCCACCTCTTTTATTGAGAAAAAGTTGCATAATTGTTTCGTTTTTCTCATCATGCGTATTTACTTCCACGACATCAAGTGATAAAGAATCCATAAGCTGTTGTATATCTTTATATAGCTTGCTTTCAGATCCATCTTTTGTTAGCATATTCCTCCAGTCATAAATAAAGGGACCCATCATTTGGTCCCTTAAATTACTTTAATGAAACTATGTATAGTAAACAATCAAAATAGATTCATTGTCAATAGAACACGCTATTTTTCAATCATTTTCTTTAAATCTGTTAAAAATAGCATAGCTTCCAGAGGTGTGGATGAATCGATATCGAATTGCTGTATTTTCTCAGAAATTGCTTTTTCTATGCTCTCCTCTTTCTCCTCTTCTTGAGCAAAGAGATTTCCTTGTGACGGATCAAAGTCAAGATAGTCTATGAAATGCTTTCTCTGGAAATCAACAGCATCCTTTATCACAGAACGAGGCAGTCCAGCAAGCTTCGCAACATGTATTCCATAGCTTGATTCAGAAACTCCTTCTTCAACTTTTCTTAAAAAAACTATTGTGTTTTTTTGCTCAAGCACAGCCATATGCAAAAGCTGTATGTCAGATGTGTCGAGCATAGTAAGCTCATGGTAATGCGTCGCAAACAGCGTAATCGATCCGCTAAGCTTCAGGTAGTTCATTATAGCATATGCTAAGCTCATTCCATCTTGCGTCGATGTGCCTCTTCCGATTTCGTCCATTATAACAAGGCTCTTGCTTGTTGAACCTCTCAAAATTTGCGCTGACTCTGACATCTCTACAAGAAAAGTTGATTCGCCTTTCGAAAGATTGTCACTTGCACCCACGCGGCAAAAAATCTTATCAATCAATGGTACTCTTGCACTCTTGGCAGGTACATAGCATCCAACATGAGCTAGCAAAGCAATAATTGCAACTTGTCTCAAATAAGTAGATTTTCCAGCCATGTTGGGACCTGTTATCAATGATAGTCTCGACTTTTTTGTTGAAAACGAGTTTGCGACAAATTCATTTTTTCCAACATAAGCCTCAACAACCGGATGTCGCCCATCTACTATATCCAGCTCGCCTTGTTCCATAATCTCTGGTTTAGTCCAATTCGCTTCAATTGCGAGTTTTGCAAAGGATGAATAAAAATCAAGAAGTGTAATTACTTTGCCTATTTTTTCAAGACATTGGCATAAATCAAAAGCTCTTATGATGAATTTATTGTAAATGTCCTTCTCGCATTTCGAGGCATCGCTTTCTGCAAAGAAGAGCTTTTGTTTTATCTCCTCAAACTCATTTGTTGTAAATCGTTCGCCTCCAACAAGTGTCTGTCGTCTTATAAAATAATCAGGTACCCTGTCCAATTGCCCTTTAGATACTTCTATATATGAGCCGATTATCCTGTTTTCGCCGAGTTTCATTGTTGTTATTCCAGTTTCAGCTCTAACACGATCAAGATATTGGCTAAGTACATCTGACCCATTTGATATATATTTTCTCAGATCATCCAACTCAGAGTCATAGCCATCTAAAATTATTGTTCCAGGATTCTGTATGTTGGTGCATTCTCTGTTTATCCCTTTCAAGATATCTGATGAGAAATCAATGACTGAATCAAGAGAGATAGAGTCTCGATCATCTACCAGCTCTAAGTACTCCTGGTTTTGGTTTACAAGGGAAATGAAGGAAACAATTGTCTCTGCAATTGCTATCAAATCGCGTGGCAATACTCTCTTCATTGAAGCTTTTGTTGAAAGTCTTTCCATATCAGAACTATCGCAAAGGCATTTCCTGACTCTATCTAGCTCATAAGAGTTGGATATAAGATGTTCTATCCATCGCTGTCGTTTTTCAATATCATCTTTTCTTGAAAGAGGATGCAACAATGAAAACTTCAAAAAACGAGCACCAGATGGGGTTTTTGTCTTGTTGATTGCACTAAAGAGAGTACCTTCATTCTTGTTTTCGTTATTTAATGATGTAATAAGCTCCAAATTCCTTACCGCTGCAGGATTAAGTGAAAGGTAGTTTTCATCGCTTACTCTCTCGACAACTCTTAATTGGGGCAACTCTTGCTTTGCATTATCGGCAAGATAATAAAGAAGAGCCCCAATTACAGTTAAGATAGGATCTTTTTCATCAATCCCAAAAAGGCGTAATGCATTTTCCGAGAATTGTTTCTTGAATTGCTTTCTTCCCTCTTTAATGGAAAAATACCATGTAGGAAGCTTTGTCACAATTGCATTTTGCAAGTCAATGATTTTCCTGAATTCCTTTATTCCAAAGTAAAAATCATCTGGAACAAGAATTTCTTTTGGCATAATTGAAACAAGTTCAGCCTCCAAAGATGAGAAATCCTTCTCAAGTGGCACATTTCTTATATAAAACTCTCCAGTTGAAATATCACTCCAGGAAAGATAGACATTTTTTTTATCGATATTTATTGCAACTACATAGGAAGACGAAAGACTATCCAGATATTCGTCATCTACTACAGTTGCTGGCGTATATATCTTCGCAACTTTCCTCTCTGCAAGTTTCTGATTTGCATCTGGATCCACAAACTGTTCGCATACAGCAACTTTAAGCCCATAATCAAGAAGGCGTTTCAAGTAGCTCTTTGCTGCATGATAAGGAATACCGCACATAGGAGTAGAGTTTCTATGCGTCAATGTAAGATTCAAGAGCTTTGAAATTCTCAATGCATCTTCATTGAACATTTCATAGAAATCACCTAAGCGGAAGAAGAGCACCTTATCTTGGTGCTCATTCTTAATCTCTTCATATTGCCGCATCATCGGCGTAAGAGTAGTTTTGTCGTTATCCATAAAATCCTATCAATAAAGCGACGAAGTAATTGCAAGCACAATGCTCATGCCAGAGCCCTTGCGCCCGGATCCAAAGAGCCCTTGTCCACTGTACCATTCAAAATCGCCATCGATTATTGTAGCATTTTTGACAAGATAGAGTCCAAGAGGGAATCCTGGAATCATCATCTTGATTCCAACACCTCCAGCCAAATACCAATCTATATTATTGAATGAACCGAGTTCATCAAGATCCTGAACAACTCCAGTTGCCGAGACAAAAGCCTCCAAGGCCATTACTTGGTAGACAAGCGGGAAAGTAACTTCTACTTGGTTATGCCATAGGAACGATTGATCGTATATAACATTAAACCCTCTGCCAATATTCATGCCATCAAGATAAAGCATCTCATATTTTGTTGCACCTTTATTTGGCTGGTACCAACCCCAGTTGTCATATCCACCAAGATTCGAGTATTGCGGAAGCATAAACGATACGTTTGATGTTGCTGACAATACCAAAGCTTTCGTCTGTTCTTTCTCGTCTTTATAAGAGAAAAGCGAGTGGTAGCCGGCAGCACTGAATCCAATCCTGTTGTAGTTCGACAATCCAAACAAGAATCCACCAGCATATGTGTAGTTCATCGAAAGAAGATATCCCTTAGTAGTGTTTTGCTTCAGATCTCTTCCATCCCACGTAAGCCCAAATGAGAGCTTGTTGGAAAATTGCCATCTTTCATGGTACTTCTGGATTAAATCCTCATAAGGAGTTCCTCTATCATAAACAGCATGATTAAGGCCAAAAGACAATCCGGAAGAAACAGTAAGCGTTCCGGGATTCCATACAAAGCTATAGCCAGTATTGTAGCCAAGAGAAATACCCCAATAATCATAATCCATCAGGTACTCTGATCCCGGATAAACCTTATTGTTGTACCAATCAAGAGAGTTTGTATAACCTAGGGGATATGTCTCTTTGTCCGTATCTCTTCCATCATATGAAAGTGAGCCTTGTCCTTGTTGCAACACATTGCTCCTTGCTGATCTCTCAACAGAAAGAGAAACACCATTAGACCATCTCTTGTCACCTACCCAATCGTCGCTTATACCTAATGAAAGACTTTGGGTTGTCGGCGAAAGCGTCGTTGATATCGACAGGTCTCTACCTGTTCCAGCCAGATTCTTGTCAGCCCATTGCAAGAAACCTGATACAGGGAAGCCATCGGTGTTTCCTCCAAATGTTGCACCGAATTGCAACTCCATCTGGTTTCCTTCCTCGACTATATATTCAACAATGACTCCATCCGATGTAGATGCTGGATAGAGCTGGGCTTTAACACCCTTCAAAAGTCCAGTATTAAGAAGATTCTGTTGTGATTTTATATAGTCAGCTCTCGAGAAAACATCACCGACTTTCATCGAAACTTCTCTCTCGAAAACATAGCTCTTTGTCTTTGTCAGTCCCGAGATTATAATCTCTTCTACAACCGATTGTGTTCCCTCGCTTATCGCTATGTCATATCCAATAACATGTTTTTCATTATCTCTTTTCTCTATAGGGTTTACAGTTGCTCTGATATAGCCACGGTCATAGTACAATGAACCGATATTCTGTATCATCTTCTGGATGTTTTGAATATTGAAAACATCTCCTTCCTTGACTGTTATTTGGGCCAATATCTCATCATCAGAGAATACTTCGTTCCCATCAAAATCAATCTTTCCAACAGTCCAAAGATCGCCCTCTTCAATCTTGTATGTGATATTAAGATAGACAACATCACTCGACTCTTCACCAGTTGGTTCTATCAATGTTTCAGATATCTTCGCATCTGGATAGCCTTTGGTTGCATAATATGAAATTATTGATGCTTTATCGCTATCGACATTTGATTGTTGGAAGTTTCCTGAGTTGAAAAAAGACTTCTTTTTTTGGCTCATCAGCTTATCGAGTTCCTTAGAAGATACACCCGATATGCCTTCAAAGAATATATTTCTTACCTTATATTGTTTTCCTTCTGTTATGTTATAGCTAATCGAGACTCGATTTTCGTCTTCTTTCTCATCGAACACAACTTCAACTTTTGCATCAAGATAGCCACGCGAAAGATATGCATTCTTTACAAGCTCAGCATTTGCATTCAGTTGGCTCGAATTAAAGAAAGAACCTTGCGAAAGATTTTGGGCCTCTTCCAAAGTCCTTGTTCTTACTTTGCTATTGCCAGAGAATGAAACGCTCTCTATATAAGGATTTTCATGAATCGTAAATGCAATAACAAGATCCTCAGTTCCCTCATTAAGCTCTGCTTCAGCTTCGAACCAGCTCATCCAATCTTGCGCATATAATAGCGATGTCATTTCCGAGAATACACTGTCAGAGAACTTCTCTCCAACATACTCAGAAAGAAGAGCATCTACTGTCTTTTGTTTCACATTCTGTAGTCCAGAATACCTGAAAGCTGTCATTGCTTTGCCTTCCCACCAATCGCCATCTGATGCGAATAAAGAAATGCAAATGAATGCAAAAAACGTAAAAAGTAATATTGCTCTTTTGATGTTTTTCATTTTTACCTCATTTAAATGTTAGCAAAATCAATCTTAAAAAACAAATTAATCTACTTTGTATTATGATTTAAACAACAAGATAAATCACTATTGTTTTTCTGTTTTTCTTATGTAGATTTAAAAAACTATGCGTTTTCGGAAAGAGAATCCAAAATTTTCCATCAAGCCATATGGCGTCAAGTTGACTGGTTGAGAGAAAAATGTAACAGTGCAAAGTGGATTATCCCATTCAAGCGAGATTTCTGTATCCATTGTCAAGTCATCCGCAATGAATGAGAAGCTGTTCTTTTCATTATTACGATTTGCCGAAAGATGAACCATTGCTTGAAGATAAAAATCCGGCGATAGATACTTGCCGATATAAAGAGATGTGCCATCAAGATACCTAGCCATTGGACTAAGCGTGTTCAGCTCTGGAGATGATGATGCAAACGAAACTGTATCGGCAACCAGATTGGAAAGGATGTTAGTATGAAGCGAGAACGTATCTATAGAAAGACTATCTCGTATTGTCGATGACAGTCCATCATCCACAGAACCCAAAATACCGACTTTTGATAAAACATCAACTGAGGCAGCAGCCATTGAGACCACTGTTGTCAGCGATGTCTCTCCGTACGCGGATGTTGGCAAGATAGCTTGTCCAAGAATTGACAAGATCTCATTCAAATCCTTGTTTGGAGAACTCTCGAATGAAGGCGATAGATTATCCAGTGTAGCATCTCTTAAGACAAGATAAATATCGACACTGTCGCCATTGGAATCAAAGTCCCTGAGTCTTGCACGCAAATTTATTATAGGGTATATGCCATTCAAGCTGTCTCTGAATGCAACATTTCCTTCTGTAATGTAGAAGTATTTTTGGAAATAATATATCTCGCCGGATCTTATAGGTATTTCACCAGAGATATTGAACCCACTATCTGTTGAACTGAACCCTATTTTTGTATTGTCAGAGATATTAGCCCTGATTATAGGACTTGGGCCAAGCGGGTAAAGAAGTTGTATATTGCTCCTTAGCAAAACATCAAAATCAGATGTCGTCTTTAAGGATGTGTTCCACCATTGAGGAAGCTCATCCAATCCAATCGAAAGTTCTACATCATCAACAACAACATCGCCGCTATTGTTTACAACATCACTGTTTGCAATTATCTTATAGTGACCACTCACCTTTCCTTTAATATCAATATTGCTATTTACTAAAGGAAGACGGAAATTGATTTTATATGGGTCAGAGATATATACATCAAGTTCCCAGCTGTCAAAGCCAAAGAAGTCATCAAAATACATGCCAAGCTTTATTTTGGCAGGAACGATTTCATAACTTTCTTGATTCAAGACACTAGCATCTGTAAGAATCGATACAATATCGTTATCCCAAACAACAAATGTTGCATTGTGCAAAATCACTCTCTCATTCGGAAGCCACCAGACATCGAATTCAGCATATTCACATTCAAGCGCTCCGAATGCATCAACACCATCATCTGAAATTACAATATTAAGCTCTCCAGAAATATATGCTGGATCGTAGAAGATCAAAATTGGCGATGGGAAATAAAGGTTTGCAAGAGAGACAGCAAACTTCTCAAAATCAAGGCTAAATGATTTATTGTTCTTCAAGTTTCCATTTATCGAGAAAACAGCTATTGGATCGATATCTACATCCAAGTCTATATCGCCAGATGAGAAATCATAGTCTCCCGAAACAAAGCTGCCAGAAAGCTTTAACTTTCCTTCATCTATTCTTGCTTTCATTTCCTTCTTTTCTGCTCTCAAATTGTTGTCGACATCAAGATAATCAAGCGTAAGAGAGATATCCATATCTGAACATTTTGTTTTGGCAAGAGAGAAAAAGGACTCTAAAAGCGAAGTTGCTTTTGGTACAGAAATCTCAGAACTTATCGAAGCTGATATTGTATAAGGCCTATCTGAATGACTTAAGGAAAGCAAGAGATCAGCATTTTCCATAGTGGAATATCCACTTGTGCTATCAAAGGCAAGAAGAGGCAATGTCAAAGTCAATGAACTATTTGAATATTCGAAATCGCTGAGACGGAATTGATTGTTATCAATGAGAATTGACGCTTTGATTCGTCTTTGGTCATTGATTGTATCATTGGAAATTGCATTGAAATTTCCTGAAAAAGCAAAATCCTTAAGCTTTTCAGCTCGTCCTGAAAGATTGAAATTGCCAACCATATCACTCAATCCAAATCGACCGAGATTGATATTCTCCCCTCTTATGATACCAAAGTAGCTATCGACTTCCTTCATGACCGATGCAATATACATCTCGCCACTTCCATCGCTCAAGCTGAATACGAATTTTCTGTTTAGAATATCAAAAACAGCCGAGCCTGATAAACTATTGAAACCTGATACTGTAAGAAGGATATCATCAATTTTAATCGAGTTGTTGTCTCCATGAGCTGAGAATGAAAAAGCTGGTTCTGTTGACAAAGAATAGAAATTCATAATTCCAACATGTGGGATATCAAGAAGGAAACTTTGCTTTGCAAAATCAAACTCGAATTTGACATCCATATCCAAAGTCGAAATATTTAAACTTTCATCGGACGGAGAAAGTGGCAATGAGTCAAACAAGATAGAGATATCAAGTATATTAGCCCAGCTAACATCAATATCGATGTTATCATTATCCATTGTTAGATGCTTTTCTTCCAAATCGATTTTAAGATCAAAAGGATTGACTCTATTGAAAAGAGATATGACAGCATCTGATGATATCAAGTTGTCGGTTGCAAAGTTAACAACACCTGATATGTAACTATTATTGACATATGGTGATTCAGCATGGAAAGTGTACTCCTTAAGATTTGAAGCAACCATATCCAACAAGAAATATGGTTTTCCACTTGCTGATACTATCTCAAAGTGTCCCTCTGGAAGATTTGATGCAAAACTCAATGAGCCATGGTATGTAATATCAAGCCAATCTGTCTCAAATGCAAAATCCTTAAATGATACTTCTTGTTCTCCTAGCGACAGTTCAAGTTTAGAGCTAATGCCAAAAGAACTCTCGTTGAACCTTATATTGTTTATATCGACATTGTACTCAAGATTCCCGCTGAAGCCATATTTTGCTATTGCATTTTCTTCTACAGAAGTAGATATGTTTCCATCTAATACGGTTTCATCTGATATGTATGATGTCAATATTGGCAAATAAGTGGAAATTACAGGCATGAAATCAAATAAATAAAGAGAATTAAAATCAAGTGACAAATCCAATTTATCATCAAATGACACAGATCCATTCATCTCTTGGCCGTAATTGAGGGAAAAGCTTGTTTTTTTGTTTTCACCAGACAAAGAAAGAGATAATGTTTTTTCCAATTTTGGAATCTTGAAATCCGGTATATCCAAATTATATTCAATCGATTCGTCTATATACTTGGAGTTCAGATTCATAGTGAAAGATGTACCATCAATCAGATCTTCTTTGCTTGATAATACAGCTAATGCATTTGCATCTATTTTTATAGCATCAAGATAATCAATATCAGATTCAAAGGAAGACAATACAATGCTATTAACCAAGTTGGCTGAATAATCATTCAGTGATCCAGACTCAAGCCGTGTAATTGAGATATTTGCTTTTTTCTTATCCAAATCAATACCAAGATCCAGGCTATTTGCTTTGAATAGCTCTTTTCCATCCATATCAAAAAGCATTTTAGAAAACGTCGATGAAAAATTATTCAAATTTGATGTATCAATGGATGTTTTTCCAATCGCCAATGAATATATACCCTTGGAAATGAGAGCATCCAAGGATGTAAAATTCAAAGACCTGTCCTCGAATTTTATACTTGATGATTTCATCTGAACATTGGCGTCTTGATATGTTAAATCTATTTCTTCAGCGCTAAGCTCAACAGGGATATCGATTGGTTTTATATTTGAGAAATCTCCTGCGTCGATCTTTGCATTCAAGCCATTTAATGAAAGAGTTACATCCTCATATTTCAACATTGCATCTTCTATTAATGCACTTATTTTAAAGGAGTCATCATAGTAAATTTTGAATAATATACTTTCCCCTTCAATCCCAATGCCATTAAAGCTATAGCCAAAATATGGCATCTCCATCGACAGCTTCATCCCATCTAGCCCATGGTCAAAATAAAGGGAGAAATTCGAATCCTTGACAAGAATATCGTTGTAGCTGATATCGACATTTTCCATCTTCATGTCGATTCCCCAGGAAAAGAGCTCATCAGGAATCTTAAGCGTCAAAGAATTGTTCAAGAATGATTCGCTACTGTCGCCTTTTTTGATACTGATGCTATTATCCTGATGAGGAATATCAAGAAAACCATTAGATGCATTTACTTTCAACACTCCATTTCCAGTAAAAATGTAGCCAAGCATAGAAAAAAGGCCTTTCTCTAGCTTCACATTGTCAAAACGCAAGATTTCGTGATCATTGTATTTGATTGATAATCCATTTATGTATACTCTGTCACGTAAATTCCTCTCTATTGAGTCAAAAGAGACTGAGACATTGCTATCGACACTCTCCCAGCTATCGAAAAGCTTGTTAGCAAGCATCAATGTAGGGCTGGTCAAGTTCAAAGAAGAGAGAATAAAAACTGAGACAAAAAGAAACATCAATGTAATCAAAACCGAAATAATGATTGTAGATGCTGTTGAATGGTATTTCATCAATCTCTTCTCTCAACTATAATATGTACTCGTCACGTTTTAGGATAACATATTTTAATGTTGGGTGAAAATTGGAGAGTTTATGTGCTTTTTTAATAATATGATAGTTTTTGAAGGTCTTGATGGAGCTGGAACAACAACGCAAAACAAGCTTTTGGAAGAGAAACTGGTCTTGATGGGGAAAAAAGTGTTCCTGACACATGAACCTACAGACAATCCAATCGGAAAAGTTGTCAGATCTGTATTGCAACATAAATTCATAACGACGCCAGAGGCCCTAGCCTTGCTGTATTCATCTGACCGCTATGACCATATTTACAACCCGGAATACGGAATAGAAAAACACTTGAAATCTGGGGAGATTGTTCTTCTTGATCGATTCTTCTATTCATCTATAGCTTACCAAGGAGTTGAATGTGACTTGGATTTCGTGAGAAGAATAAACGACTATCCAAACCCAGGTTATGTTATCTTTATCGATACTCCTGTAGAAAATTGCTTAAGAAGAATAGAAAAAAGAGGAGACGAGAAGGAGCTGTTTGATCGAGAAGACTATCTGACAAAAGTCAGGAACAACTATATATCGGAATTCGAGAAACTGCCAAAAGAAGTAAATTTTCTTAAAGTCGATGGATCATTACCCGTTGATGTCATACATGAAAAAATCTTCTCTTGGCTTTCTTCCTGCTTCAACCTTTGATTAGCATTGCATCTCCATAGCTGAAGAAATGATATTTCTCATCAATAGCATGTTTATATGCACGCATGATATTCTCGCGTCCTGCCATTGCTGAGACAAGCATAAGCAAAGTCGACTCTGGCGTATGGAAATTCGTAAGGAGGTTGTCAACAAACTTGAACTTATATCCTGGATGAATGAAGATTTGTGTCCTTCCAGAAAGATTTACAAGCTCTCCATTATCATCAGATGCACTCTCAAGTGTGCGTATAGATGTCGTGCCAACAGCAACAATCTTCTTTCCTTCACGTTTTGCTTTGTTCAGTTCATACGCAACGCTCTCATCTATTTCATAGCTTTCGCTATGCATATGATGATCCTCGATGTTCTCAGATCTTACAGGCAAGAATGTACCAGCTCCAACATGAAGTGTCACTTCATATCTTTTTATACCTAAAGAATCAATTTTATCAAGAAGCTCTGGAGTAAAATGCAATCCTGCTGTGGGTGCAGCAACACTGCCTGAAACTTTTGCATATACTGTCTGGTACCTTGATTCATCTGAAAAGTCATCTTCTCTTTTTATGTATGGAGGAAGAGGCACATGTCCGCAAATAGAGAAAAATTCCTCTGATATATCTCTTGAGAACAATACATCCTTTGTTGAATCTGGATTTTCCCTAACAATAGTCGCATCGATATATTTATTGCCATCCAAGGATTTGAAGCAATAGTGCTTGCCTATCCTTTGTTTCTTGCTTTTCGATACTATTGCATTCCACGTCCCATCCGCATTAGGCCCAAGAAACAGAAACTCTACAATTCCACCAGTTTCGGATTCAGCATATGTCCTTGCTTTTCGGACTTTGGAATTATTGACAACAAGCACACTGTCCTTGTCCAAGAGGCTTGGAAACGATGCCATCGTTGAATCAAAGAAGTCGCCAGTGTTCTTATCAAGAACCAAAAGCTTATCATCGCCTCTTTTTGCACTTGGTTTTTGTGCAATCAGCTCCTCTGGTAAATCAAAGAAGAAATCCTTGGTTTGCATCAAGACCTCCTTTTATATCCAAAGCAGCATATGCTTTTGCTGTGACGCATCTTCCTCTAGTAGTGCGTTTCAAGTATCCTTGTCGCATCAAATAAGGCTCATAGTAAACCTCTATGGACTCTGACGCATCATTTATCGATGCGGCAAGTGCCTCAAGGCCAACAGGGCCGCCCTCATATACTTCGATTATAGTCCTTAGTATTGCTCGGTCTGTCTTATCGAGCCCATTTTTATCGATTCCTAGCTTTTCGAGCCCAAGCTCAGCCATTTCAAGATTTATCTTTCCATCACCCATGACAGAAGCAATGTCCCTGACTCTTCTAAGTATCCTGTTAGCGATTCTTGGAGTACCTCTGGAGCATTGAGCGATTTTCATTACAGCATCTTTGGAGATCTTTACATTGAGGATTTTTGCAGAACGCTCGATTATCAATGAAAGCTCCGCTGGAGAATAAAGATCAATCTTAATAGGTATTCCAAATCTATTTTCCAATGGTTTTGAGACAGCTCCAGCCCTTGTTGTTGCTCCAATTAATGTAAAGGGCTCCAAATCGATTCTCATCGTCCTTGCAGCAGGGCCTTGGCCAATAACCCAATCTATCTCATAATCCTCCATTGCAATATATAGAGTCTCTTCCATGGATTTTTTCAAACCATGAATCTCATCAATGAAAAGGATTGACCCCTTGCTCAAGTTTGTCAAAATACCAACAAGATCCTTTGGCTTATCCAATGCTGTGGCTGATGTAAGCTTTATCTCAGACCCCATCTCATTCGCAATTATCGAAGCAAGAGTTGTCTTCCCAAGCCCTGGAGGACCTTGCAAGAAAATATGGTCAAGCGCCTCTCCTCTTTCTTTAGCTGCCTTTATATAGATTGAAAGGTTCTCCTTCAATTCTTCTTGTCCCTGGAAATCAGAAAGGTACTTTGGCCTTAGTATATTCTCTTGCTGATCTTGTTCTTGAGAGAATTCTGGCTCAACAGCACGATCCAAAAAATCCTCATCAAGGTTCTTGTCTATATCATTGCTTTCTATGATCATCAGCTTATTCTCCTTAGGACCAAAGGAAAGATCTTCTTTTCGATCTCTCTATCATCAAGGCCAGAAAACAAAAGTTCATTTTCCTTCATGATATCATCGATAGTCTTTAAAACATTTTTCCTGTCATATCCCATCTCTGAAAAAGATGCGACAAGATCTGAGAATCTCTGTTTGTTGTTTGTGCCCTTTTTCTCACTCTCTTCTTCTTGAAGAACTAGGACATTCCTAAGTTGCAATATCAACTTTTGAGCTGTTTTCGCACCCAGTCCAGGCACCTTTGATAATGTCTTGACATCTTGCTGATCCAAAGCAAGAATCAACTTCTCTACAGTTATGCCTGAGAGTATCTTCAAAGCACCCTTTGCTCCAATTCCAGGAACTGTTTGCAACTCATTGAAGCAAAAACGCTCCATTTGTGTTGCGAACCCAAAAAGTGTCATAGAATCCTCTCTGTGTTGCAAAACAGAAAGAATCCTTATGTTTTTTCTTTCTTCTGTGCTCATCGAGCTATAGAAGCTAGATGTATTTGATGAGATTTCCAATATGTATTCAATTCCACTATCTGTAAGAATAACGATTGAATTTGGGTTAATCTCTATGGCTTTGCCACGGATTGCATTGATCATAGGTTGATTTTACTGTTAAATGCCAAATGAGAGCAATAGCAAATGCAATCAGCTAACGCATCTGCTGCATGGTCTGGCTTTGGAATCTCTTTAAGCTTAAGATAACGTCTCACCATATCTTGCACTTGGATTTTCTCTGCGTTTCCCATGCCTGTTATAGCCATTTTCACCTCTCTCGGAGAATAAAGGTTGACTTCTATCGACATAGTAGAAAACTTATGGATAATAGCACCAATGACTTTTGCAACAGGTATTGCCGATGATATGTTCTTAGTAAAGAAAATATCCTCCATTGCAACAACAGAACAATTGTATTTTATTGAGACTTGACCAAGATCTTCTGCAATCGTGTAAATCCTATTTTGCATAGGATGACTTGCTGGAGTTTTTATCACTCCATAAGAAACAGGCTGGTATTTCTTGCCATCATATGCAATTACACCCCAGCCTGTATCAGATAATCCTGGATCTATACCAAGTATATGCAATTAGTCCTCTGCAACAAAATCATCAGGAAGTTCGAGATTGGTTGAAACTTGTTGTACATCCTCAAGCTCCTCAAGTCTATCAACAATCTTCAAGACTTTATTGGCTTTTTCTGTATCAAGAGTAACTGTTTGATCAGCTATCTTCTGGATATCAGCTGAGCTTTGCTCAAAACCAGCTGCTTGCATAGCCTCTAGAACGGATGCGAAATCTGCAGGGCTTGTTGTAACTTCAATTACTCCATCCGATGTAGATACATCCTCGGCTCCATTTTCAAGTGCAGCCTCGAAGATTTGCTCCTCTGTGTATTTATCAGCATCATATGTTATGACACCTTTGGTCTGGAACATGTAGCTTACGCATCCAGTTGCACCCAAAGAGCCACCAAGCTTTGTCAAAGTAGATCTCACATCTGCTGCAGTTCTGTTTTTGTTATCTGTTAGAGTATCGACAATGATTGCGACTCCACCTGGAGCATATCCCTCATAAGTAAGCTCAAAATAAGTAGATGCAGAACCTTCGCCTGTTGCCTTCTTTATAGCTCTTTCTATATTGTCCTTAGGCATGTTTTCTGCTTTTGCCTTGAGGATTGCTGTTCTTAGTGCAGCATTGCTATTTGGGTCGGTACCGCCTTGCTTTGCAGCGACAGTAATCTCTTTGATAAGCTTTGTAAACTTCTGTCCACGCTTAGCATCTGCAATGCCTTTAGCGTGCTTTATAGTTGCCCATTTGGAGTGGCCAGACATATTTCAACCTCGATCATTAATAAGAATTTATTATACCAATCCATTGTGCACAATCGTTTTTTGCTAGTCAATATAGCATTGCTTTAAAATGACATTGCAAGAGACAATATTATCCTATCAAGTCGCATCATTCCTTCTTCTGTAAGAGAAAACCTTTCATTGTTGTTTATGTATTCGTGCTTTGGAAGAGTTGAAATTGCATCAGCGTACCTTGAATCGAAATCAATCAAGAACCTATTTTTGTATTCTTTTTTATCTATTCCATCCTTGCATCTTAAGGAAACAATCAAAAATTCCTCTTCAACTTGCTCTTTTGTCAATCTTTCACATTGAAATGATGGATCGTTTATATAAGAGATTAAATCTTCAGTATTCCTCATTGAAACAATTTGATCATATCCAAGTGATGACTCTGCTGTTGGTCCAAGACCTATGTATTGGCCAAGATGCCAATAAACCATATTGTGAAGCGATCTCTTTCCATTTCTTGCAAAATTCGAAATCTCATAGTGCTCATAGCCCAAAGACGAAAGCTCTTTCCAACATTTCGATAAGAAAAGAGCCTCCATATCCTCGCCTATTGGCCTCTCTCTTTCTAAAATTGGAGTACCTTCTTCGAAAGAAAGACAATATAGCGATATATGATCAGGCTTGAAGCTCGCAATTGTTTTAATATCATATAGTGATTCCTCGATTTCCTCGCCTGGAATCGCTGTCATTATGTCAGCATTGAAGTCAAGGCCTGAGCGTGAAAGAATGCCGAGCGCTTTAATAGATATTTCCTTATTCGTGTTTCTCCCAAGAGTTCTTAGGTTTTTCTCGCTCAATGATTGTATTCCAACAGATATACGCGAAACATATGGCTTAAGCTTCTTTATATCGTCCGTGACGTCCTCGGGGTTCAATTCAACAGTCACTTCCTCAGGCATTCCATTTTCTTCAGCAAGAGAAAGAATCGAAACAAGGTTTTCATAGCCAATAATGCCAGGATTTCCCCCTCCAACGAAAATTGTGTAGTAAGGCTTTTTGTATTCTTTGTTTATTGCTTTAATCGATGCTTTGATTCGATCAAGATACAAAGCGATTGCATCTCTATCCAGGCAAGACTCAGCTATTGAATAAAAGGCACAATAATCACATTTCTTATGACAAAAAGGAACATGGATATATAAAGAAAGTTCGCGACTTGGATCCAATCCTTCCATACTATTTGTCTGTCAATTTGGAGATTCTTGAAAGAGGCCAGAATCTTCCAACAACTTGGCCATTGATCCTATTTTCCGCAACTGGGCCGAAATATCTTCCATCTCTTGAGTTGTCTCTGTTGTCACCAAGGGGCAAGACATAACCAGATGGTACATATATTCCATTTACGTAGTGGCTGTAGCTTGAGCGCTTCGACATGTCGGAAGGGTCAAACAAGCTTTCTGTTCTTAACCTCGCCCTCTCGAACTCGTACAAGTCAAACTTGTAGTCATACTCTGTGCCGCTTATCTCAGAATATTGATTCTTCAGATATTGAGGAATACTGATAGAATTGTCGTTATATGCTGTAATTGCACCAGCTGCTTTCAGTGCAGGATAGTACTTTTGATCAATTGAGCGATTTGGGCCATCAGATAAAGAGTTCTCAATCCTGAAATCGCTTTCCTTTACGCTTTTACCTGTTCCTGCTGGAGTGATCATAACGCTGCCATTATCAAACTCTATTCTATCGCCACCCAAGCCAACAGCACGCTTTACATAAAGACGCTCAGCTGGTGTCCCATCGTCGTTTTTGTCGATATTGACCAAAGTCAAAGTCCCCATATAGATGATTTGTGAAAGAATATCAAAAATTGGCCCTTTGCTATCATATTCCGGGTTGTAGAATGTGATTATGTTGTCTCTCTGTACTCTTCGTGATTCTGTAGCTATCTTCTTGCCTGCAGGATAGAGCTCAATTCCATAAGCATCCTTGTTGACAATAACCCTATCACCTACCAAAAGAGTCGAAACCATCGATGGAGATGGAATGACAAAAAGCTGGAATAGGTATTGGTTTATTATAATTACCCAGAATATTGCAAATATCAGAGCATCAATCCAACTCCAAAGCTCAGAAAGAACAGTACGCTTCTTGCTTTTATTCAAAAGCCTCTTTGCTTTTCTATTAGTAAGATATTTCGAGGCCAAAACTTCTATTCTTGTTAGAAAGTTATCCATATGTTAAACCATAAACCACAAGGCTTTCATTGACAAGAGACTATATAAAATTTAACTTTTAGCTGTATGAGAAACAAATCAAAGCTTCCAGAGATAGATGCTGTAGAATTGAAACCGATTTTAGGACTTCGGCCAGGTGTATACTTGTTGATTGCATTTGCAATAGTTCTTGCATTGCTTTTTTTCGCTCTGTTTGTGCTTCCTGGTCTTTTGTCTGACAAAGCATATGTCTCTTTCAAGTTAAATGCAAAGAATGTCGCTATATATGACAATGACAAATACCTTGGATCGTCGGAGGGATCTGTATACCAGATAGAGAAAGGAGTACATCGATTTTCATTCTTTGTAAATGGCGTATCAGCTGGCTCTATTGAGACGAAAATAGAAAAGAACATTTTTTTCTCGCTTTTCCATCGAAAGATAACCCAAATCGATTTCACTATCGCTAAAAACGATGAGATAGAAAAAAGCATAGTCGAGAATTTCGCAAAAAGAGTTGCAAAAGACTCAAGAGTTATCGACTATTCAGCATCATATCATTTCCAACCTATTTTCAGTGAATTTGCATCAAATGCGGTATCGCTATCAATAACTGACATAAAAGATGTGTGGCTATATGGCGCATTGCATATAAGTTCAAGAGTTATGTACGAAGATTACATTGAAGCATCCAATATGCTGAAAAACAGTGATGCAGATTTTTCATCAAAGGACCTTGTCCAATTAAATAGCTACCTTGAAAAAATATTTGGCGATGGAAACAAAAATGAGACAATAGCATTATCTGGAAACAAGGAAATTTCAAAGCCTGAAAAGGATGGCGAGATGTTTGTCTATCCTCAATCAACAATCGTCATTGGCAATGATGCACATCTATCATATCCAGATGTGAATGAAGCACCAGTTGAGGCATCTGTCGATTCGTTTGCAATCTCAGCAAAATTGGTCTCGGAATACATGTATGCCCTCTTTGTAGCGGAAAACCCATATTGGTCAAAGGAAAACAAGGAAGATCTTATCGCGGATGGAATGGTTGACGAGAATTACCTAAATGGAATAACACTTTCCACATTGATTGCTTCTTCTAAGCCAATTAGAGCTGTAAGCTACTATGCATCTGAAGCTTATGTCAAATGGTTATCAAAATCCACATCGATTGATTATTCCTTACCAAGTGAAAAAGAGTGGTATGTCGCTGCTCTTTCAGCGAAAGACAAAGTTTTTGCTTCTTCCTTGATTAGCATGGATACAGATGATACGACTCCATCGAACCTCATGGGTCAGCTTTGGGAATTCACATCAACAAGCTATATTCCGCTTGGGCGCTTGATCGATCAAGATGTCGTTTCAAGACTTTCATCTATGTTTGATTACGATGATGACATAGTAAAAGGCGGAAGTTATATTAATAAAAATGATGGAATAACTTTGGACAGTGTTGGAGTCGTAGAGAAAAACACATGTTCGGACTTCATTGGATTCAGGACGGTTCGCCATGAGTGATTTCAAATTGATACAAAAAAACAAAAAAGCATACTTCAATTACGAAATGATTGAGGAACTTGAGTGCGGTATAGCACTTCAAGGAACAGAAGTGAAATCGATAAGGGAAGGAAAATGCTCCTTCTCCGATTCGTATATTGTTCCAAAAAACGGACAGCTTATTCTTGTCGGCTTTTTGATTCAACCCTACTCCCATGGCAATATCTTCAATCATAAAAGCGACCGAAACAGAGTCTTGCTTGCGCATAAGATGGAGATTAAGAAATTCACTAGAAAAGTAAACGAAAAAGGCCTCACTCTTGTCCCCTTGGAAATTTATCTTAAAGGAAATCTAGTAAAGATGAAAATTGCACTCGCACGAGGAAAGAATGTAAGAGATAAAAAAGAAGCAATCAAAGAGCGAGATGCGAAAATCGACGCAAGAAGGCAATTGAGGGAGTTGAACCAATATTAGCCTATAAAAGCATTCTGGCCATACTGAATTAATCTATTTAATGTATATGCGAGATCTTTTGGAGAATCCTGGAAACCTTCTTTTACCCATTGCTCGATTACATAGACCACTCCGCCTATAATGAAATAGTAAAGCTTCTTTGCTTTTTCTTCTTCAATGTTAAAATCCTTTGACCAATTCTCTATAGCGGAGGGAAGTACAAAACCAAAGAGATTTCTCATGAAGTTCTTGTTGCCATTCTCTGAAAATAGAAGCTCTGAAACCTCTGCATTCTCCTTAACGCACTCAAGTACTTTTTCTATAGTTTCGCTTGCGTTTCGCATCGACTCGCTATCAACATGTATTTTTGAAAGAATCATTTCCAGAAACTGAGCATCAATCTCATCCAACAAATCTTTTACACTCTGATAGTGAGAATAAAAAGTATTCCTATTAACAGACGACTTAGAACATATTTCGGAAATAGTAATACTATCCAATCTTTTTTCTTTAAGTATATCGAGAAGAGCTCTTTTCAACCGCTCTTTTGTCTTTACTATCCGAACATCCACTTTATAAGCCATACAACCCTCGCCGTCTCTGGAGATGGGGGGACTCGAACCCCCGTCCTAATATCCTACCCACAAACATCTACAGGCTTATCTATAATTCGAAATCTTGCTATCCTTCGGCATTATAGAGAGCGTTCAGATAACTCAGTGCCTTAATCTCGCATTAGGCCACAGCACAAAGCCCAAGCAAAGCCCCCTAAGTCAATGAGATATCATAGCCAGAGGCTTAGCCATAATATCCCATGCATTTACAGATTAAGCTGCAAGTGCGTATGCTTCGTCAGAGACGAACTCGTCTTCTTTCTTTGCATTTAATTTTGTTTGCCGGTTTTACAAGTCAGCTCTTGACCTGCAGTCTATGGCACAGCAATACCAGTCGAAACCAAAACATCCCCGTACAATAAACTTTAGCTTAATATAATAAGATGATGAATTTTTTTCAATCAGAAATCGAACTTTTTGTTCAAAAACGCACAATAGATATATTCTCTTGTACTATTTTCGAGTATCTAGATATGAAGAGAACATATCAAAAAAAGATTTAAGATCATCAAAACGTAGCTTTGCATAGTCATCAAGATATGTTTTATCTCTGTTTACTATGACGACATTTGCGCCATTATTAACTGTCAATGATGGTAGAGACGCGGCAGGATTTACAACAAGGGATGAACCAAAGACTAAAGCAAGATCCGATTTGGAAAAAGCATTGTCAGCTCGCTCAAGCATTGTACTATCTAACGGCTCTCCATAAAAGACAATATCTGGCTTTATCACTCCACCGCATTGAGAGCAAACTGGAACCATATCCTTATTGACCCATCTTGAAATCTCTTCATAACTGTACCAAGCATGACAATTTGTACAATAGCCATTTCTCAAAGAGCCATGGAGCTCATATACTTTTTTGCTTCCAGCCTTTTGATGAAGTCCATCGATATTCTGAGTAAAAATTCCTTCACTCAGTTTTCCTATAGTCTCAAGCTTGGCCAAAGTATAGTGGATTATATTTGGCTTAAAGCTTTCGAGAATATACCAATTGCCTTTTGCCCATGAATAGAAAACATCTGGATGCAATGTAAAAAACCTTATATCCAATATCTCCTCTACACTCATATGGCCAAATTTCTTTGAATAAAGACCGTTTGATGATCTGAAATCAGGTATTCCAGATAGCGTCGATACTCCAGCGCCTGTAAGTACAACTATTCGTCTTGCTTCCTCAAAAATGTCAACAAAAAGATCAAAATCACTCATTTTCAACTGCTCTGAATGTATTTCCACTAAGTTCTTTGGCGTATATTCTAACTACATCTCCCGGCTTGTGCTTTGCATTGCTCTCAACAGAAAAATAGTTATTATGTTCATCCCGAGCCAAAAAACGTTCTTTCTCATCACGAGATATTCCTGTTATGATTGCAATAGTCGAAAAAGGAAGCATTGATTGTTTGATTCTTTTCTGTCTTGCAATCTGTTCATCTATAAGTCTCTCAAGCCTCTTGATCTTTATGCTCTCGTCAATCTGGCCTTCCATTTTTTCAGCTTTGGTTCCTTCTCTTGGGTTGAAGTAATACATAAATGCTTCAGTGCAAGACATCTTCTCCATCATGGAAAGAGTATCTTCATACTCAGAATCACTTTCTGATGGGAATCCAGTCATTACATCTGTTGCAAGCGTAAGAGATGGGATCCTTTTTTTCATCTTATCAACAAGAGTTATGAAATCCTCTCTCGTTGTCTTTCTGTTCATTAATTGAAGTATCCTTGTATTTCCTGATTGCATTGGTAGATGAATATGCTTTGCAATCTTATCGTTGTTTGCAATAACATCAATAAGATGATCCGAGAAATCCTTAGGATGTGGACTTTCAAATCTAACCCAAAGAATATTATTAAGCTTTGGTATCAAAAGCTCCAGCAATGTTGGAAAATCAATTTTTTTCCCATTATAGGATGCACTATATGAATTGACATTCTGCCCAAGAAGGCAAATTTCCTTAACTCCTTTTCGATCTAGGCCTTCAATTTCATCAAGAATATCCTCAACATCACGCGACACTTCTCGTCCTCTAACATATGGAACTATGCAATAAGAGCAGAAATTGTTGCATCCATTCATTATAGGAACGTAGGATGAGAATTCACCATCCTTATGATAAGATGATAGAAAAGTATATTTATCAGAAAACTCTTCCTTGCTTCCAAGAATATAATCTGGTATGAATGCTTTCTTATTTGTTCCAATAACGATATCCACGAAAGGAGCATCCTTCTTTAGCTCATCTTGGAGCCTTTCTGCCATGCAACCTGTCACTATTATTTTTAGATCTCTTTTTTTCTTTATCGCATGATAAAACCCCAAGCGTCCCCAAATTCTGTTTTCCGCCGTTTTTCTGACCGAGCATGTGTTTAGTATGACAGCATCAGCCTCATCTGGATTATCTGTTTTATCAACCCCTCTCCCTTTGAGGAGAAGCTCTATTGCATTCGATTCTGCTATATTCAATTGACAACCATAGCTTTCGATCAAGTATTTCATCTCATGCTCCTTGCTTTTGCTATCTCGAGTGTGTTTGCCATAAGCATAGCGACAGTCATAAGACCAACACCACCAGGAACAGGAGTGATTTGGACATCTCGCTCTTCAAATGAATTGTAATTGGCATCTCCAACTAGTCGATAGCCTTTTTCTTTTGTGTTGTCTGGAATCCTATTGACTCCTACATCTATTACAGTTGCCCCATCCTTGACGAAACTGGAGTCAATCGTATTCGGAGAACCTGTAGCAACAATTATGATGTCGGCACAAAGCGTATGCGCCTTCAAATCAACAGTTTTGCTATGGCATATAGAGACAGTTGCATCGATTCCCTTTCTAATAAGAAGCATAGCCATTGGCTTTCCAACTATATTCGAGCGACCTATGATTGTAACATTTTTTCCTTTTGTCTCGATTTTGTAATATGAAAGAATCTCCATGATGCCTGCCGGTGTGCACGGAACTATACAATCCTCACCGATGCATAGTCTACCTGTGTTTATCTCGGTAAAACCATCGACATCCTTTTCAGGAGAAATTGCATTGATAATCTTTTTCTCATCAATTGATATTGGAAGAGGAAGTTGAACCAAGATTCCGTCTATTGCCTCATCATTGTTCAAATCATCAATAAGAGCAAGCAGCTCTTCCTCCTTGCAATCTTCACTTAGTGTATACTGAAAATGCACAAAGCCCATTTCTTCTGCTTTGATTGTTTTTTGCCTCACATAACTCTCGCTTGCAGGATTGTTGCCAACAAGGACAACAGCTAGTCCTGGTGCTCTATGTTCTTTCTCTATAAACAATTCAGTATCTTTTTTTACACGCAAAAGAACATTTTGTGCCACTATCTTACAACTTAATCTTTTCATCTATCTTTTTATACTTCAAATAGAAAGACTTAACAACATGCTATTTGCAGTAAGAAGCTTGTTAGTCTATAATTTTTCAAAGGAGAAATCATGAAAAAACATATTTTAGTTTTCCTTCTTGTGCTGATTGTATCTGCATCAATGCTAGCATCAACACCCTATTATGATGTGGGTTCGCAAATATTTACTATATCGGCTGGGACCAATGTCCCTTTAACAGCCTCTGCAGACAACAACAATGGATCGTGGAAAACATTGGTTGGAGTCGGCAAGAATGGGACACATTCTTCCATGGGAGGATATGGCTCTTTGGATTATGAGGTCTTCGTTAATCCATATATATCTATCGGAGGGGAGCTTGGCTACCAATTCAATTTCGGGCAAGACAAGAGCATTTTCTCCCAGGTCCCGATGCTTTTCAAGCTCTCGTACGTTCCTCTCCAAGGCTCGATAGAGATCCCTATTTCCTTGGGAGCTGGACTGAACTATATGAGCTACAAGGGCGAGTCGAAGATCAACTTGATGGCACAATTGACATTCGGAGCTAGATACTTCTTCAATGAGGAATGGGGCCTTGGGTTGAATACAGGGCTTACGGTAGTCCCTGAATTCCATTCTGATAGCGTTGAAAACGGCCTAATTACTTTTGTACCAATCAATATAGCTGTTAGCTACAGGCATTAAGGAAGATACATATGAAGATACACAGATATTTTTTATCCCTAATAATGGTTGTTTTGTTGATTGTCTCTTGCTCAGATACTGGGCTAATCAAAGCTTTGATGTCATCCGAATACACTGAAGAGATCAAGATTATGAATATAGTTGGGTTTGGTCTATCATCAGACAATAAAGTTGATAAATTCTATGTTGCAACAGACAAAGGAATCTATTCTCTATTATCGAATGGAGATTTTGTTTATGTAGCTCTAGATGGAGAAGATGCAAAGAATGTTCTCTTCTATTATGATGAGAAATCGCTTATCTATAATGGTGATGGTACATATACTTTTAATACAACAGATGAATCTGTTATTAATAAAAACTTCGGAGTGGATCTACTAAAAGATTATGAATTCATTGAAGCCTATTCTCCTAATGGTCTTGACTTCAGTTACATATTAAGAAAAGACAGTGAATATTACTTTACAAGATATACAGCAGCTAGCGGTTCTTTCACTGCTATAAGTGGACCTTTTTCCAATCTAAAGATAATTGGATTAGATGCATATAAATCATATAAGGATGGCAAATACTATTACTATTTTGGTAGTGATAAGCCTGATACTGTTAATCTTCCAGATGTTAACCTCTATGGATTGAATTTTAATTATGAACTTAATTTATACATTAGCGCAGGTGCGGACGGATCGATCTATTGTGATAAAGCGAAAGTTAAACCATCATATTCAACTCCGACCGACAACAGAATTATACCTATTAGTACTGATGGCTTATTGATTTTCCCAAATTCAGATTATTTCTATAAACCAACAGCAGATAGTTCCAATGCAGAAAGAGCTGATTCGAGACTTGGATCTGTTCAACCAAAAACAATAATTGAAGGTACAGATGGGAAATACTTAATAATCACAGCTCAAAATGGTGCTTATATTCTTTCTGGAAAATCATTAAAAACACTAAAGGAATATGGATTGACTGACTTCAGCAATTTTATACCAATTAGAATTGTATAACCTTGATTGTTATCGATATTCCATTACTAAACTAGCTCTCATCTTCCATGCATTTGATATATAGAAAGACTTAACAACATGCTATTTGCAGTAAGAAGCTTGTTAGTCTATAATTTTTCAAAGGAGAAATCATGAAAAAACATATTTTAGTTTTCCTTCTTGTGCTGATTGTATCTGCATCAATGCTAGCATCAACACCCTATTATGATGTGGGTTCGCAAATATTTACTATATCGGCTGGGACCAATGTCCCTTTAACAGCCTCTGCAGACAACAACAATGGATCGTGGAAAACATTGGTTGGAGTCGGCAAGAATGGGACACATTCTTCCATGGGAGGATATGGCTCTTTGGATTATGAGGTCTTCGTTAATCCATATATATCTATCGGAGGGGAGCTTGGCTACCAATTCAATTTCGGGCAAGACAAGAGCATTTTCTCCCAGGTCCCGATGCTTTTCAAGCTCTCGTACGTTCCTCTCCAAGGCTCGATAGAGATCCCTATTTCCTTGGGAGCTGGACTGAACTATATGAGCTACAAGGGCGAGTCGAAGATCAACTTGATGGCACAATTGACATTCGGAGCTAGATACTTCTTCAATGAGGAATGGGGCCTTGGGTTGAATACAGGGCTTACGGTAGTCCCTGAATTCCATTCTGATAGCGTTGAAAACGGCCTAATTACTTTTGTACCAATCAATATAGCTGTTAGCTACAGGCATTAAGGAAGATACATATGAAGATACACAGATATTTTTTATCCCTAATAATGGTTGTTTTGTTGATTGTCTCTTGCTCAGATACTGGGCTAATCAAAGCTTTGATGTCATCCGAATACACTGAAGAGATCAAGATTATGAATATAGTTGGAAGATCTTATGATTCTACAAAACTATATGTTGCAACCGATAAGGGCATATATTCACTATCAGCTGATGGCAGTTTAAATTATGCTGGCTTAACTGAAAAAGAAGCTAAAAACACTCTCTATTATGATGAGACAAAGTCTCTAATCTATAACGGTGATGGTTCATATACCCAAGAAGGAATAGATGATGCAACCAAGTTGAGTGGCTACGAATTTATCGAATCATACTCTCTAGATGGCATTAGCTTTAGCTATGTACTTAGAAAAGATGGAAAATATTACATTGCATCATATACTGCTTCACCTTCAATTTTAAGCATCAACACTACAGCTCATTCTTCTTTGAAGTTAATAGGATACAAAGCATATAAAGAGACATTAAAAGATGGATCATACAAGTATTATTATTCCAATGATACTGAATTGACTAATGTCCCAGATGTTGAGCTTTATGGATTAAAAAAAGACAATGACGATTATATCAGCGCAGGAAAAGATGGAAAGATTTATTATAATGCAAAAGCGGTTGATGGCTCACCATCTACAACTCCAACATATAGCATAATTCCAATTACAAGCGATGGTTTATTGATTTTCCCTGATTCTGATTATCTATATAGACCAGACGGAAATAAAGCTAATGGACAAAGAGCTGATTCAAAACTTGGATCTGTTCAAGCAAGAATAATAATTAAAGGAAGTGATGAAACTTATCTTTTAATCACAGCTCAAAATGGTGCATATATTCTCTCTGGAACATCGTTAAATTCACTGAAAGATTGCAATTTAAGTGATTTTATGGCCTATGAGATAACATAAGTCAATATTGAAAATAAAAAGCTGGGTTCAAACTATGGAATCCAGCTTTTTTTGCAAGATGATACTCTTTTATTCAAGAATCGAATGCAAGATATCTCGTACTTCCTTATCGTTATAAACTTCATCAATCTCATCATGTGTAAGACCAATGAATTCATGGCACGTGTAATGAATCCACTTTGAATCCTCAGGAGAGTTCAGAATATGCTTCCTGCACCAGTAATCAGGTTGGATTGGAAGCTTTTGCTCTCCTGCATTGAACTTATAAAGAGGTACTTTATAATCATAGACAGCAACCTTTATGTCTTCTCTAGGTATACCAGATTCCATTATTGTAGCAACGAGAGAGTTAACAGTAAGTCCTGTATCATATATATCATCAACAACAAGAACTTTTTGGCCAGGCTGAAGATTCTTTGGAGACCAAGTCCACCCATCGATATCGACATGGTTTGAATGCTCACTAAGCTTTCCATAGCTACGAGCAACCACAGCAGCATAGAAAGTTGGCTGGTTCCCAGTCTTCATTGCAACAAGCTTATAATATTCACTCATTACATTCGCCATGTAAGCACCACCACGCAGTGAATCATAGATAACATCTGGCACAAAATGATCCTCTGTATACATCTTATGAACCAATTTTAGTGCAGCATCCCTAATCATATCACAAGTGATAAATTCCTTGCTCATAACTCTCTCCTATAATACTGTTAAGATTTCCAACCCACTATCTGTTATTGCTACAGTATGTTCCCAATGGCATGCAGGTTTACCATCCATTGTATAGACAGTCCACCCATCTCGTCCTGTCTTGATCTTATAACTTCCCATGTTGATCATTGGTTCAATTGCAAAGACCATTCCTTTTCTTATCCTTGGATTCGGGCAAGAGAGAGAAACATAGTTTGGGATAGTAGGATCCTCATGAATCTCAAGACCCACTCCATGACCACAATAATCTCTAACAACACCATAATTGAAAAGTCTAGCATGCTTGGAGACAGCAGCACCAATATCTTGTACTCTCGCATTAGCTCTTCCAGCAGCTTCTATACCAAGGTAAAGCATGCGCTCTGTCTCTTTATTTAGCTTGTGTACATCATCAGATACTTTACCAATTTCATATGTGTGAGTCGAATCTGAAATATATCCATCGAGATCGATGCAGACATCCAAAGAGATGATATCACCATCTTTTAATATTTGATGCTTATTTGGAATTCCATGGATAACAACATCATTTACAGATGTGCAACTTACATTTGGATATCCGCAATATCCTTTGCAAGGACCACTTGCATGGTGCTTCTTCATAAATGTCTCGCAAAGTCTATCGATATCCCAAGTAGAAATCCCATCTACGATTTGAGGACCAACCTCTTCAAACATCTGAGCCAAAAGCTTGCAACTTTTTCGAATCATCTCTATTTGATAATCATCTTTCAGTTGAATCATTTCTTCTCTGCCTTAGAAAATGCATCCAATATTCCATTTATGAACTTAAAGGAAACATCATTAGAAAATAATTGCGAAAGTTTTACAGACTCATCTATGATGATTGTAGGATGAGTATCCTTATCATACAAAAGCTGGAAGAAACCTAATCTAAGAATATTTCTGTCGACACAATCTATCTTATCGATTGATCTGTTTTTCGAGTATTTTGAAATCAAACTATCAATCTCATCCAAATGCTCTATCGTTCCATTGATAAGATAAGATGCAAATATCTGTGTATCATCATCAAGCTCTACAAGCTCTTCGTCATTCATTCCCTGGAACACATCAAAATCACCAACAGGTGGCAAATTGGAATTGAAATCCAAAGAATATAGAGTTTGTGTTGCAATCTCTCTTGCCCTATGTTTTTGAATCGCTACTTTATTTCTTTGCATCATCACTTTATCAGCCTATTGATCTTTGCTTGGCTTTTCAAATCGTCAATCAAGCTTTGGTAAGCGTTTAAGAAAGCATATTGGCTATTTTGATACAGCAATCCTTGCCTGATGTATTCTCTTACAGTCATATTCGAATCTGGAGAAACATAATCATCAAGAGAAAGGATCTTAGCCTCCTCAGATGCTGTTACTTTCGCAATAACATAATCTGATGGAGTTGTAATCACACCTTTGATCTCTCCAACGTCAAGTTCCATTACAGTATCGACAAACTCATCTCCAACAGCTTGTCTTGATACATCGCTATCAACAAGCCAACCAACATCGCCGCCTTTAGATTTTGAGGATGTATCTTCAGAGTATTGTTGGACAGCTTTTTCAAATGTAAGTGTACCGTTTTCAATCTTAGAATAGATTTCATTTGCTTTTGCAAGAGAAGCTTTATCTACAGCCTCGTCAGAGCTTCTGGCAAATGTAATTACGCTAACTCTCACCATATAGCCTTGGGAGAAAATCGATGTCTGGTTCTTTCTATACCAATTCGTTATATCTCTATCAGTAGGCTGTGCTACATTCTCAACCATATCAGCTTTCATGGCTGGAACATATTGATTCATTATGGATTGCTCTCTCAAATAATCTTTGTATGCATCCACAGACCCATATTGAGAAACAACCATATCTTCAAATTCTTTATCGGTAAGGCTCTGTCCAGCTTGAGCCTCAATGTTCTGTTTTTGTGACAAATAAATCGAATCCAAAGTTCTATCATCTACATAGTATCCATCTCGTTTTGCACCTTGAATGAATACTATCTCATTAATCATAGCTTCCAATACATCGCTATCTGTTACACTTGAGTATCCAGCAGCCTTGTACTTTTCAACCTCTGATGCTAGTTGATCTCTTGTAATCACTTCATTTGTAGTCAATTTAACAGTAGCTGCAGGAGATGATATTGATGCTGCAAATAAAGCAGGAACCAAAAAAACTGATAGAACAAGAATAGAGATTAATTTTTTCATTTAAAATTCCTTTCAACATTAAGATGAGCACCAAATGCTTTTGCCTCATCCTCTTTTTTTAGTATATCACTTGTTTTGAGGATAATGCCCTGTCCTTCTGTGATTTTCATTAAATTCAATAGAGCTTTGCTAGCTCTAAGGCCTCCAGTGATTACACAAGCAGCCCTTTTTCCGCTAACAGTTCCAGCATTCTCCAAGTATTTTGAAATATATTGGGGAATCTTGCCAGAAAAAAAAGAAATAGGCTCAGATACTACGACAATATAGTCATAGATTGTAAGCCTTTTATCATTATCAACCATCATATTGAAAACATTGACATTTGATATACCTTGGCTCTCTATGCCCTTTGATATAGCCTCAGCAATGTTTCTCATTTTAGTATTTTCTTTGGCTTTAGCACCATAAACAACACATACTTGCATATAACACCTAAAGAGAAAAACAGCTCCAAGAAAGAACTTGAAGCTGTTTATTGATTAATTAGTTATTGGCAGCTTCTGAACCAGTCGAATCGGAAACTGCATTCGAATCTGTATTATCACTGTCGAGCCATGTTGTTGTCTGAGCTTCTTGTGCACTTTGCGCTTCAATTGCTTTCAAGACATCCGCATCACTGGACTTGTTGACAATTGCAACAACAAGCGATAGCACCATAAAACATATAGCAAGAACAGTTGTAGTCTTTGTAATAAAGGCTCCTGTATTTCCGCCAAATGCTTTTTCAGCACCGCCCCCAAAGATACCACCAAGTCCACTGCTCTTCTCATCCTGTATTGCAACAAGGAAGATCAACAAAATCGAAATAATACAGAAAATTACCAATAAGACTACACTCAATACACCCATTTTCTACTCCATCAATCACTTATCAAAAGCAATGATAGGAAGGAATTGCTCAACGGATAGAGATGCGCCACCTACTAGTGCACCATCGATGTTTTCCTTAGCCATCAGAGCCTTGACATTATTGGCCTTAACAGAACCACCATACTGTATTATGAGCTTTTCTGCAATATCTTTAGAGTAGATTGACTCGATAACAGAACGAATAAATGCATGAGCAGAGTCTGCATCCTCTGGAGTCGCTGTCTTTCCAGTACCAATTGCCCAGACAGGCTCATATGCAATAGTGATATGATCCATATCCTGCTCTGTTACACCCTTTAGGCCAACCTTGATCTGCCTAGACAGGACCTCCTCAAGCTTTCCACCTTCTCTTTCATCAAGTGTCTCACCTACGCATAGATCAACATCCATGCCTTCCTCCAAAGCCAAGAGAACCTTGGAGTTGATGATTTCATCACTTTCCCCATAGTATTGTCTTCTCTCGGAATGACCGATTATGACAGTGTTTACTCCGATGTCTTTAAGCATCAATGGAGAAACTTCTCCTGTATAAGCACCGCTTTTATGATTGGCCATATTCTCTGCAGCAACAATAATCGGAGAGCCTTTTACAGCCTCGACAACAGCTGGAAGATCAACATATGGACATGCAATCATTATCTTGCAATCTGCTCCAGACTCCTTGTAGGCTTTTGCGAGCTCCTTTGCATATTTCGCACCTTCGGAAGGTGTTAAGTTCATCTTCCAGTTTCCAGCAATATATGGTCTTCTCATATTAATTCTTCTCCAGTGCTTTGATTCCAGGGAGAACTTTTCCCTCCAAAAACTCCAATGATGCTCCGCCACCAGTTGAAACATGAGTAATCTTATCAGCAAGACCAAACTTGTTGATTGCAGCAACCGAGTCACCACCACCTACTACGGATATTGCATTTGAATTTGCAAGAGCTCTTGCTACTTCCTCTGTTCCCTTTGCAAATGAAGCAAACTCGAATACTCCCATTGGTCCGTTCCATACAACAGTCTTTGCATCTTTGATTGCTTGCTCGATCAATTCGACTGTCTTTGGTCCAATATCGAGTCCCATCAAATTGTCTGGGATATTTCTAGAATCAACCAAGATAGGCTTTGCATCTTCAGAAAAACTTTCCGCACAATAATGGTCAACAGGCAAGATAACTTTAACACCCTTCTCTTTTGCAGCTTCAAGGAAATTCTTTGCTGTCTCAAGATAGTCATCCTCGACAAGGGATTTTCCAACAGAATAGCCAAGTACTTTGTCGAATGTATATGCCATTCCTCCACCGACTACGATTGTATCACATGTCTTTACAAGAGATTCAAGAACTGTAATCTTGGATGAGACTTTGGATCCTCCAATGATTGCAACAAATGGATGCTCTGGATTTTCCAAGAGAGGTGCCATGTACTTTACTTCTTTTTCAATCAAGAATCCTGCATAGCTTGGAAGGTAATGCGAGACACCCTCAGTTGATGCATGAGCCCTATGGGCTGTTCCAAATGCATCGTTTACATACAAATCACCATATGATGCCAAAGTTTTTGCGAATGTCGGATCATTCTTCTCCTCCTCTGGATAGAATCTAACATTCTCCAAAAGAAGAACCTCACCTGGTTTCAAAGCCTTAACTTCTTTCTCAACCTCTGGTCCTATTACATCTGGTGCAAGGCGCACAGGCTTTCCAAGTAGCTTCTCGAACTCAGCTCTAATTGGAGCCATCGAGAACTCTGGATTCTTCTGTCCTTTTGGTCTTCCAAAGTGAGACATAACAACAAGTGATGCACCATTGTCAAGGATATACTTTATTGTTGGAAGAGCCGCCTTGATCCTGGTTGAATCAGTTACGACACCGTTCTTTACAGGAACATTGAAATCAACTCTTATAAGGACTCTTTTTCCTGCCAGAGATGCTTCTTTAACTGTATTAAGTTGCATATTTTCCTCCTATCATCTAAAAAGGCCTGCCAATACGGCAGACCCCGTTAATCCGAAGAAGCCGGATTTTCATTTAAGGCTAAGATTAACCATTAACCTTCTTCATGTGTGCAATAAGATCAAGAACCTTGTTTGAGTATCCAATCTCATTGTCATACCATGAAACAACCTTTACAAATGTTGGTGTAAGCTGGATTCCAGCCTTAGCATCAAAGATTGATGTTCTTGTATCGCCAAGGAAATCAGATGAAACAACAGCATCCTCTGTATATCCAAGAATTCCCTTCAACTCGCCCTCTGAAGCTTTCTTCATTGCTGCACAAATCTCTTCATATGTAGCTGGCTTTGCGAGATTACATGTAAGATCAACAACTGAAACATCGAGAGTAGGAACTCTCATTGACATACCTGTAAGCTTGCCATTGAGTGAAGGAATAACCTTTCCTACAGCCTTTGCAGCACCAGTTGAAGATGGGATAATATTTCCAGAAGCAGCTCTACCACCTCTCCAATCCTTCATTGAAGGACCATCAACTGTCTTCTGTGTAGCTGTTGTTGAGTGAACTGTTGTCATAAGACCATCTACGATACCGAAGTTATCATTTAGAACCTTTGCAATTGGAGCAAGGCAGTTTGTTGTACATGATGCATTTGAAACGAACTGTGTTCCCTTGACATATGTATTCTCGTTAACACCGCAGACAAACATTGGAGTATCATCCTTTGAAGGAGCTGACATAACAACATACTTTGCGCCTGCATTGATATGAGCCTGTGCTTTCTCTTTTGTAAGGAATAGACCTGTTGACTCAACAACATACTCAGCACCAACTTCATCCCACTTCAACTCGTTAGGATCCTTGCATGCTGTTACTCTGATCTTCTTTCCATTTACGATAAGAAGGGACTTCTCTACATCAGCCTCTATTGTTCCCTCGAAGTGGCCATGCATTGTATCATACTTAAGCATATATGCAAGGTAATCTACTGGGCAAAGATCATTGATACCAACGATTTCCACATTCTCTCTCTGCATAGCAGCGCGGAAAACAAATCTTCCGATTCTTCCAAATCCGTTAATTCCAACCTTCATGATTATTCTCCTTAATCAATCGATAATTATATATCCGAATATCTAACTTTATTCTCTATCACTTTTAGTAGAAAAAAGCAATTAGCTAAAACACTTTAACACCAATTTTGTCATTTATCGCAAAAAACCCGACTATGCTAGAAAAAGATCCTTAAGAATCTTCTCTTGCTCTATGAGCATTGGCTCTGATGAAAAATCGTTTGTCTTATGATCCATTCCTCTTAAATGCAAAATTCCATGCACTAAAAGTCGGCTTAGTTCCTCATTTTCATCAACAGAAAAATCACTTGCATTCCTTTTCATAGAATCCACAGAGATAAATATATCGCCAAGCTCCTCATCCTGTCCCTCTGGATGAGGAAAAACTTCACCATCATTCAAAGCAAAAGTAAGTATATCTGTAGGACTATCGATGCCCCTATACTCATTATTCAAATCCCTGATTTCATCATCAGAAACAAAATGCAACGAAAAATCCCTTCTCTCGTTAAAATATCCAAGAATCGAATCAAGCGATTTCGCGATTTTGTTGACATCAATTCTTGGGTCGTTGTTCTCAATGTAATACATATTTTCCTCTTTCAAGTATATTTAGGATTGGGAGTTATCACCATTATCATACTCGATTCTATGGTGGTCTCGTCCCATCAGCTGATGGATAAACGATTCCTTGATAATATCAAGATCTGTAATTGTCAGCTTTGAATTATCAAGTTGATTGTGGTTTATCTTATCAAGGATTATATTTGATATGAATTTCTCATATTTCTGCCTATTCGGGTTTTTTATTGTCCTGGTTGCAGCCTCAACGCAATCTGAAAGCATGACGATTGCAGACTCTGGAGTCGAAGGGATTCTTCCTGTATATCTAAAGTCCTCTTCCGATACAGATGCACCCAATTTGTTGTTCTTTACAGCTTCGTTGTAAAAATACTTTATCAAATCGTTTCCATGGTGCTCACCTATTATATCGATTACTTCTTGCGGAAGCCCAATCTCTTTTGCCTTCTCGATTCCTATCTTGACATGGCTTTTTATTACAGCAGCTGAGAGAGTCGGAGACAAATCCTCGTGGACGTTCTTGCCTATCTGGTTTTCGATAAAGTACTCTGGGTGTTCGATCTTCCCTATATCATGGTAAAGGCCGCCAACACGAGCAAGCTCAGCATTCACTTTAATAGCCTTTGCTGCATTATATGCCATGTCTGAGACATTCTTTGAATGGTTGTAAGTTCCAAGTGCAACTTGATTCAACCTGTTGAGAGTAGGACTATCGGCATAAGAAAGCTCATGCAAACGATAACCGGTAGGAATATTGAATATCCTCTCAAAGATGGGAAGTATTATCGACATAAGTATATGAGTTGAAATTGTATTCAAAATCGATCCGCCAACCGACATGAGAGCATTTTCAAAGCTCATATCCTCCAATATAGTAAAAAGCGCTGTAACTATGGCAACAGCACATGCGCTTATGATGCATTGTGTTATCACACGTATTCTGTCATTGTTGAAATTGATGAAATAAAGGCACACTATGCTACAAGAAATAATATAGAAAAAAGTATAGATGTTGCTTGTTGGCGATATATTTTGAATCGACGCATAGAACACAGCACTTGTAAAGCCAATGACTTTGTTGTTGGCAATTGCTGAGACAATCATAGGGAGAATCAAAAAAGGCAAAAACGAATCAATATCATCGATTCCTCTGTTCAATAAAGGTGCAACGATGAAATAGCTTGTAATAAGGATGAAGATTGTCAACGAGAGCGTTATCAATGTATATTCAGCTATCCTGTATTTGTATTGCAATGATTGGAAGAAAATATACAAGAACATTGTTATCACAACAGCAACATAGACAATTTTTCCGATTGTATCCAAAACATCAACTTTTAGTGTTGCCCTGCTGTTTATTTCATTAATTGTACGCAAATCCTCCTCTGTCACAATCTTGTCAACAGATAACAATTCATCACCTTTCTTGATGTCAACCAAAACAGGTTCGACTAGCTTCTTCGCATCATCTTCCTTGGTCTTTGTCAGGACTTCATCATAAGACAGGTTCTCGACAGCAATCAATGAAACTCCATCAGCTATCAATTCAACAGCGGATCCTTTCAATGCAGGGTAAACAGATGAAATCCAATTAAGTATATATGAGCTTAAGTCTTCTCTTGTGAGCAAGTCTGAAAGAGGCACCTTTTTCCTCGATATGTTATAATCTGAGTCAGCTGTCTCCAGATCAACCATAGAATAGCCCTCTTGCTTGATTTGCTCCTTGCCTTCTTCGCTAAAAAGGCCATCGCTCATTATTTTCGACACGCCCTCCTCTATCAGACGCACAAGCACCCTTGCGCTTTTATTGTCCATGGAGGAAAGGCGATGAATAACATCCTTTTGATCATCGAGTGAAAATTTGGACAAAAAGGATTCATATTCACTCTCGTCGCTTGTCTTTGAGAAGATTGCTTCCAGATTTTGGGCTCTGTTTTTTGCGAGCATCGATGAGCTTACAGAGTATGTTATTTGTGGCAAAACGCTCTTTTCAGCCTCATCATAGAGCCTTTCTGTGGCGACTTTATCAATAAAAGAGAAATCTACAGGTGAATAAACTGTCTCGTCCGAAAGTTCTCCGACTTTGTATTCCCTAGAAAGCTTAATAGTTGGAATGTAATAGCTTGCAAGCATTATGGGTAGGAATATGCTAAAGAACATAAGAATCAACGACATAACAATAATTGCGGTCTTTGCTCTTTTTGAAAGAGAAAAAAATGGTTTTACCTTATCTTGAGTGCGTCTTATTCTATCAATGGCCACCGCAAATATCCCTCTCATGCGAATATGCTTTAGCAATTTCTCGTACGATTCTTGATCTTACAATGTCAAGATGTGAGAATTCTACCATAGAAATACCCTCAATTCCACTAAGTATGCTCATTGCATCAACCAATCCGCTATCTTTTTTCCTATCAAGATCAATTTGGCTTGGATCTCCTGTGATTATTGCTTGCGAATTATCTCCAAGACGCGTAAGAAACATACGCATCTGAAGCGATGTTGTATTTTGAGCCTCATCGAGAATTATCATAGCATCATTCAAGCTTCTCCCTCTCATATAGGCAAGGGGAGCAATTTCGATTGAACCATTCTCCTCTAATCTTTTTATATGCTGATGTGGAATCAAATATTCCATTGCATCATACAAAGGTCTTAGATATGGATTGATCTTCTGTGCCAAATCACCAGGAAGAAAACCAAGCGATTCACCAGCCTCAACAACAGGACGAGTCATTACAATTTTATTCTTCCTGCCTGAAAGGACCTCTTGCAAAGACCATGCAATTGCCAAAAAAGTCTTTCCAGTACCAGCAGGTCCAGATGCAAAAACAACTTGATTTGATCTAAGTGATTCAATCAACTTCCTTTGCCCATTGCTTTTGGGCCATATAGTTCGTGACATTACGGAAATTGTCGAGATTTCGTTATTACAACTCGAGAATGATGAGAAAACATCATCATTTCTATCGAGAAGATCGAATACCATGAAAATTTCGCTTTCTGATAGTACTCCTCTCTCTTTCGCACATAGCTCCAGACGGGAGAAGAACATTGGGAAATAGTCTTTTGTTGTGTCCGATATGAGCATGTTTCCTTTTACTGTCAAATCGGTACCTAGTAGAAGCTCCATATAAGGAAGATTCTTATCATTAGGCCCGAGTACTAAAGAAACGATATCATCTGAAAATACATAGCTTTGTGACATTTTAGTCCTCAACCCATTGGTAGTTTCCATTATTGTTTTCCTGCTTCCACTTTCGATCAACTTTCAGATCTGGAAGAGTCTTCCAAGCAAGATAAACCGAAAACTTCGGAATCAAGGAATATGTGTTGCTGGATTTTACAACCTCTGTAGAATATGTGCAATGCAAATCCCAATCTTTCATGTAATGCACAAACTCAATAGATGCGGACTTCAAAAGGAAATTTGTATGGTACCGTCCATTTCCAAAGAAATCTATGCTATTGACAAGATCTTTCAGCATTAAGTTGAATTTAAACCTTTCATCAACGAAATATGAGCTGAAGTTATTGTTATAGGAGCTGAAGCTGATCTTCATATCCAGAAATTCCGCAATTGAGAATATAGTCGAGGGCGTTATTCTGAATATTGTATTCTCTGGGCTCTTCACATCCATAGTAAATGATGACTCAACACCAAATTTCAAATATATCCTGCCCTTCCAAAACTGGATTGGATCAGAATAATAATTGAGATTTAGCGACAGGTCATTAAACTCTATTTTGTTATTGCTTTGTGTCTTCCAATTCAGATCAAGAGAGCCAAATGGCGATGCAAAAGTAGTCTTTATATTATTGAAGTAGTTGTATTTGTTGTTCTTGAAGTATGAATAATCCATATATTCTGTTATCGACCACTTCTTGTCATCTGTTCTGATCGATAATGAACCAGTCATAGAAAAAGGATATAAAAAATCATTTTTTCTGTAATCCTTGCTCATATATTTAAAAGCTGTTGAGAAAGTAAAATATCTTGCTGTATAACCTAGAGAGAGCCCAATTAAGTCAGATTCATACTTTCCGCTTTCATCTTGTGTAAATTTCCATGAGAAAGCGGAAGCAAAGTCCTTGTACTTGTAGCTAAGCTTAGGTTCAAGAACCCCATTAAGAGGCTTAAGTGTGTAATTCAGAGAAGGAGAAAATATACCAATTCCTGTCTCGAATGATTTTGAGAATGCTATCTGATGCTTAATAACAGTATCCTTATCCCATTTGGGAGAAAAATCATTTTGCTCACTTGCGTTGCTATCCCAAATACTATCAAGCCATGTATTTTTCTTTTCAAAATTAACAAGCCTTACAGCCAATGTGTATGATATGCCAAGAAATGGTATCTGTGTAATTATTTCATTATTTACAGTGAAACGCTCCGTTTTCTTGACACTAGTGCTGCTGTTATTCAAGTAGCTTTTATTCTCAGAATATGAATAGGATGGCGTCAATATATCGGAGAGGGAGAAAAGCGAACCAATCGATGCTGACAATGTAAGCTTAGAAGAAGTGGATGATGAAAGAGATTCTGAGTCCAACTTGCCATATGTAAACGAATCCTTGTTGGAAAACGTCTCAGATATAGAATACTTCAAGCTTGAAGAGTATGCACTATTTGGTGATGAAGAACTCTTATCATCATTTTCCTTATAAAGATCATAAAGAAGCGGATCTGAAAGTATATGAATCTCGCTTTGCGGGATCTCTTCAGTCTCAGCGACATCGATAGACACCCTTTTTTCGCTCTTTGTTTCATAGATTGAACCAGAAATACTCAAACTCAAATATGGCTTCTCAAACTCGTCTAAAATGAATTTTCCTCTTTTTCCATCATCAACATAACTCGAGTTTGGGCTTATCCATTTGTAGATTGCTCTAGTTCTGAAGCTGGAAATAGAAAATGACGAAAGATATGTATTTGTATACTTCGAAGGCAAACTATATGACAAATCGATGCTTTGATTGAAGGATGTTAATTGTGATGAATATTTTTCATTGAATTCGCTGTCTTGGCCTAAGATGGGATCCAGCGAAAATCCCACAAGCCTGTTTTTGAAATCGATAAGAACATAATCATCTGAGTAGAATGGAAAAACAGCATCTACTCGCAATCCAAAGTCATTGTAAGAAAGAGAGTTTATTCCATAGTAGCGAAATATAGAATCCTTTGGGTATGCATTCGTCAGTCCAATCCCATCCTGAATTAAGATCTTTAATTTTTTTTCAAACAAATTGATCTTGCTATCAATGCCAAAGTGCAAAATGCCATCTTCAAGACGTGCATCTCTATTTGATCCCGAATATACATCTGCCAATAATGATATATAGCTCTTGCTATTCCTTGCCCATGCTTGCGCTTTGGATATATTTTCATCATTTGAGTAGTAGAAGCCTGACGGAACAAGCTCCGTGTCATCTTCAATAGAGCGGAAAAGAGCTGTGAATGAAGATGATGTATCAGATGATTCAACCTCGTCGGAGGAACCAAGGATTTCGAATGTGGTGTTAACAAAAGAACCTTTTTGAGAGTCAAAGCCAAATGCAGGATTTCCTAAAATTCTTGATCCAGGAAAGAAGAAAAATGGCACATAGAGAATCGGAACTCTGCCTATTGATAAAAAAGCATTCGATAGGAACATATCGCCATCTGAAAGGACAGCAATCTCATCTGCCTTTATGCTTGAATACCTATTTTCAGTATCTGAAGACATATAGCCATCCTCGTAGAAGATTCCTCCTGATGGAAAGTATGTCAGCTTTTTCCCTGTAGTGTAGAATGTTACGCTCTCATCTTCGCTGTTTTTCCTCTCTGAGCTGGTTGTCGCATTCGAAACAGATAGCTCACCTGTTTTCCAATGTATGCTTATAATGTCAGCTTTAAGTTCATTGAGGGATGCATTCTTGCTATCATCAACCAAATAGACATTCTCCAAAGCTGTTATCTGGCTATTATCCAAGTCAACTATAATCCTACCAGCAGATAGCTTCTTTTCACCTATATCCTCGGATTTGAATGAAATCGATGCATTTCCAGAAACAACTATGGCACCATCTGAACGCTCAAGGCTCTTTGCAGAGATAATTGAAAGCGAATACTCAGACTGCTCGTTTTCCTCTAATGAATATGTATCCAGTCCCTCATATTCATAGAGTGCTTGACGCATTTTCTCTGGCTCTTGTATTTCCAATCCTCGTGCTCTTGACATACTCTCAAGCTCACTGTCTGATGCATAGTAAATTGCTGATGCACTATAGGATGCAAAAAGCTGTGTTATGCATAAGAAGAAGAAAGAAAAATACAAAAAGATTCTTTTCATCCTTTTAGATACCTTTGCAAATATTGGCCTGTGTAGCTCTCTTTGACTTTTGCAACATCCTCAGGAGTTCCCTTTGCAACTACAGTGCCACCACCATCGCCTCCATCTGGCCCAAGATCTACTATGTAATCGGCACATTTTATCACATCAAGATTATGCTCAATCAAGATAACAGTGTTTCCTTGGTCCACTAGCTTTTGCAATACTTCGAGGAGTTTTTTCACATCAGCAAAATGAAGCCCTGTAGTTGGTTCGTCAAGAATATATAAAGTATTTCCAGTCTGGATCTTGGAAAGTTCTAGAGCAAGCTTTACTCTTTGAGCCTCACCTCCTGATAAGGTAAGAGCGCTTTGCCCTAAAGTGACATAATCCAAGCCAACATCCATCAACGTTTGCAATTTTCTCATAATCCTAGGATGAGACGAGAAGAAATTATATGCCTCCGAAACTGTCATATCCAAAACATCTGAAATATTCTTGCCCTTGTATGTCACAGCCAATGTCTCTTTATTGTATCTCTTTCCTCCGCACACATCACACTTTACGTAAACATCGGGAAGAAAATGCATCTCGATTTTCAACGTGCCATCGCCAGAGCAATTCTCACATCTTCCACCGGGGACATTGAATGAGAAACGACCTGACTTATACCCTCTGATCTTTGCTTCAGGCATAGTTGCAAACAACTCTCGGATTGGAGTAAAGAGATCAACGTATGTTGCTGGATTCGATCTAGGTGTCCTACCAATTGGGCTTTGGTCTATCGATATTATCTTATCTATATTCTCAATGCCAGTAAGTAGTTTGTAACCATCGAAATTGTCTCTCTTTTTCTCAAGTCTTATCTTTGCAGCTGGAAGCAAAATCTCATTCAAGAATGTAGATTTTCCAGAACCTGAAACTCCAGTAATTACAGAAAAAGTCCCAAGTGGGATATCCACATCGATATTTTTTAGATTGTTCTTTTTGCAACCTTTAATTGAAATACAATTGCCATTTCCAATGCGTCTTTTAAGTGGAACTTCTATTTTCAGTTTGCCAGAGAGGAATTGCCCTGTAATGGAATTAGGATTTGCCTCAATCTCGCATGGAGTGCCCTTTGCTATTACTCTACCCCCCATTTCTCCAGCTCCTGGCCCAAGGTCCACAACATAGTCGGCTTCTCTGATTGTATCCTCATCATGCTCAACGACCAAAACTGTGTTTCCGAGATCTCTGAGGTTCTTTAAAGTATCGATAAGCTTCTGGTTATCTCTTTGATGTAGTCCAATTGATGGCTCATCAAGAACATACAAAACCCCAGATAGTGCTGATCCGATTTGTGTTGCAAGCCTTATTCTTTGCGCCTCGCCACCCGAAAGAGTTGCAGCGCTCCTATATAAAGTCAAATACCCCAGCCCAACGTTCTTCAAGAACATTAACCTGCTTGTTATTTCACGCAAGATCAAGTTGGCAATATCCTTCTCTACAGGTGTCAAATCAAGGCTATCGAAGAATCTCAAGCTATCGTCGACAGATAGTCTAGTTGCATCCATTATGTTCTTTTTCCCCACAAAGACAGAAAGCGCTTCCTTTCTAAGTCTGTCGCCATGGCATTTTTTACAGACAAATTCGCTTTTGAAACTATCCATCCACATCCTTATTTGCATGGAATATGTGCTTTTATATCGCCTTTCAAGCTCAGGGATTATACCCTCGAAAATATCAAACTTCTTTGTTTTTTCGCCTTTTGTATTCTCGTAGACATAACTGAATTTTTCGCCACCTCCATATAGAAGGATATTGAGAAAAGACTGAGGCAAATTCTCAATCGGATCCGAGAGGCTGAATCCATAATGTTTGTAAAGCCCTTCTATCTCAGAGCGATAATAGTTTGCTGTAGGTTTATGCGTCTTTATTGCTCCCTGGTTATAGCTAAGAGACTTGTCAGGGATTATCTTGTCTGGATCGAATGAGATTGTTACACCAAGCCCATTGCATTCAGGACATGCACCAATAGGAGAATTGAATGAGAAAAACCTTGGCTCAACGGGAGGAAAAGCAATACCGCAATAAGGGCATGAATTCTTTTCGCTATAAAGATCTATCTTTCCCTCGTCAAAGTAATCTACCTCAACGAGACCATTTGAAAGCTCACAGCATCTCTCAATAGCATCAGAGATCCTTGTCCTTTCGCTTCTTTCTATCTTTACTCTATCGACAACGATAGAAATATTGTGCTTCATTTTCTTTTCCAAGCTTGGGATACCATCTTCAAGTGAATAAGTCTTACCATCGATTTTCGCTTTCAAATACCCCATTTTCAAGCTATCTTCCAAGATTTGCTTGAATTCGCCCTTTTTCTCTCTGGCAATTGGCGCCAAAAGCACTATTCTCGAGCCTTCATCATGAGAAAAGATAAAATCTATAATCTGGTCAACTGATGTTTCGGATATCTCTCGTCCGCACTGTGGACAATGAATTTTACCAATCCTAGCCCAGAGCAGTCTGTAATAATCATAGATCTCTGTAACTGTTCCAACTGTTGACCTTGGGTTTCTATTTGTCGACTTTTGTTCTATTGCAATTGCAGGCGAAAGCCCTTCAATTAGATCTACATCCGGCTTTTCCATTCTTCCAAGGAACATTCTTGCGTAACTTGAAAGAGACTCCATATAGCGCCTTTGGCCTTCAGCAAATATCGTATCAAAAGCAAGAGAGCTCTTTCCTGAGCCCGATAGTCCAGTAATTACAACAAGGCTATCTTTCGGAAGAGCAATGTCTATATTTTTCAGATTATGTTCCCTTGCACCGCGGACAACAATCATATTATTCATTTTCTATCGCCTCAAACAGAATCTTCTCTGCTTCATCCAAATCCTTGGCTGTCGCAAAATGAGTACCTTTCTTATATAGATAAATCTTTGTTCCAAACCCTGATACAGCAAAAGTTGCATTTTTCGCCTCTCCAGGCCCATTTACAGTACAACCCATTATTGCAACAGAAATATCCTTATCACAAGAAAGAAGCTTCATTTGGACTCTTTCCAAAAAAGCTTGGCTGTCAAAAGTATGCCTGCCACAACGCGGGCAAGCAATGATTCTTACTCCGCTTTTCCTCAATCCAAGAGTTCTTAGTATTTCGGATCCCGCCACTATTTCATCCTCTATTGGACCATTTATCGAGACTCTGATCGTATCGCCAATGCCTTCGGAAAGAAGGTTTCCAAGCGCCCATGTGGATCTGACAGAACTGATGATTGCGCTGCCAGCCTCTGTAACACCTAAATGCAATGGGTAGTCTGATAGAGAAGAAAACCTCCTGTTTGCTTCAATAGTCTTGTTTATATCAGAGCTTTTCAATGAGACAACTATATTGGTAAAATCAAGTGACTCAAAGTCGTTTATATAATCCAGAGCAGATTCGACCATGACAGAAACATCATCCATCTTCTCATCATGCTTTGGCAAGGATCCTGTATTGAGTCCTATACGTATTGCAGCATTGTGGTCTTTTGCGCATCTTACAATCTCAGCGCTCTTCCATTTAGCACCTATATTTCCAGGATTTATCCGAATCTTGTCAGCACCGCATTCAAGTGCAAGCATAGCCATCTTGTAGTCAAAATGTATATCAGCAACAACTGGAATAACCGATTTAGAGCATATTTTCTTGAAATTGGGTGCATCCTTCTCTGAAACAAACGAAAAGCGTATCAGATCGCATCCCAAAGAAGAAAGAAAAGCAATCCTCTCAATTATCGGCTCTGAATCTACTGAGCAAATAGCGCAATCATACATTGTTTGCACTCTAACTGGATAGTCCTTTCCGATACCAAGGTCTCTTACCATTGCAAATCTTTTGCTATTCACTTAGTTTATAGAGCGAAACTTCGCTCCCCTCCCCAGCCTTGGCAATGATTGGCTCCCCTGGAAGATAAAGAACAAACTCCCCTTGCTTTGCTTTTATCACAGCTAGCGCTTCCATCGAAGAGGGATTTTCTCGCCAACTTGTTGCAAAGAAGGCCTCACCTTTGTTTACTGTAAAAAGATATGAACATGATCTATCTACAATAAAACTATTGAATTCAGGAATTTCATCTGAATCTTTCAACGCTATATTCTTTAGTTTCTCATCAAGTGAAAAGTATTCACGCAAATTGAGACATTTATCTGAAAGCATAGTACAAATAATACAAAAAAATGGTTCACTTGTTAAATAGAATGGTAGATCAAATCACTTATTAAGCTCAGCGATCAATGCCAGACCTCGTAGCGTATGGAATCCATCTATATAATCAATACGCTTAATCAAAGGAGAAATCGTTTTCGACAGTCCTCCTGTTGCAATCACATAAAGCTTCTCTCCAAGCTCTTCCTCGCTTCTTTTTATGATTGAATCAACCATTCCAGCATAACCCATCATAATCCCAGCTCTTATAGAGCTTTGGCTATCACGTCCAAGAACCGACTCTGGAATCTTCAACTCGACTTGCGGAAGCTGGGCTGTATTTCCAAATAGCGCATTTACAGCTGTTACTAGACCAGGGGCAATTGCAACACCCTTCACTTCTCCATGCATGTTGACAGTCGAGAATGTAAGAGCTGTACCGAAATCGATTATCATCACGCTCTTGTTTTTATGAGCATAATGGCCATAAGCAAGATTGCAAAGCAAATCCGAGCCAAGCTCAGCAGGAATCGAATCCTTATCAAGGCCTGTATTTACATCATGAGTCACGATTATCGGATCTTGGTTGAATATCCTTTTCATGTTTTTCTCGATTGACCTAGAGAGAAAAGGAACAACAGATGAAATTATGACCTTCTCTACATTATCGAAATCGATTCCAGTTGTTTTCAGAAGAGAATTGAATATGACAAAATACTCATCGCTAGTTTTCTTTTCATCGGTGCAAACCCTGAAATCGAAGAGCCATTTGCCATTATCAACTGCAGCTATGACAATATTTGTGTTCCCAATATCAACAGTAATCAACATAACACTATTATAGCAATACAACGCCTCTGACGTCTTTATAAGCTTTATCTCTAAGCGCTTTCACGCCTGGATCAACAAGATAATCCTCGAAATTCATCATCTTATCAATGATTCCATTTGGAGTGAATTCTATGATTCTATTTGCAATCGAGTCAACGAATTGATGGTCATGGGAATTGAACATAAGCATGCCTTTGAAATTGATCAAGCCATCATTGAGAGCTTGTATTGACTCAAGATCCAAATGAGATGTTGGCTCATCAAATATCATGCAATTAGCTCCTTCAAGCATCATCTTCGCAAGAACAAGCCTTACTCTTTCCCCTCCTGAAAGAACAGATATCTTCTTCAATGCCTCGTCACCAGAGAAAAGCATTCTTCCCAGAAATGATCGAACGAATGAGTCATCATCCTCTGTTGAGTATTGTTGAAGATATTCAGCCATAGTCTCATCTTCCTTGAACATCTTTGAATTGTCTTTTGGAAAATACGAGAGAGATGTTGTGACTCCCCATGTAAATGTTCCTGAATCTTGCTCCATCTCGCCTGCGAGTATCTGGAATAATACTGTCTTCGCAAAGTGGTTTGGTCCAACAAACGCAATCTTGTCTGTTGGATTTACAAGAAGATTTAGGTTATCAAGGACTTTTACTCCATCAATTGTCTTCGTAAGCCCTTTTATCTCAAGGCAATTATTTCCAATTTCCCTGTTTGGCTTGAAGGCAACATATGGGAATCTTCTGCTTGATGGTTTTATATCATCAATTGTCAACTTATCAATAAGCTTTTTTCTGCTTGTTGCTTGCTTTGCCTTTGCAACGTTGGATGAGAAGCGCTGAATAAACTCCTTGAGTTCAGCAATCTTATCCTCTCGCCTTTTTTTCTCATCCTTAAGCTGTTTTGCTGCAAGTTGCGATGACTCATACCAGAAATCATAGTTTCCAACATATAGCTGTATCTTGCCATAATCAATATCGCAAATATGAGTACAAACTGTATTCAAAAAATGTCTATCATGTGAAACAACAATAACTGTGTTGTTGAAATTCTCAAGATAATCCTCAAGCCAATGAATCGATTCTAGATCCAAATGGTTTGTAGGTTCATCAAGCAAAAGAATATCTGGATTACCAAAAAGCGCCTGAGCCAAAAGAACTCGAACCTTAAGATTGTCCTCGATTTCCTCCATTTTTTTCTCATGCATATCAACAGGAATACCAAGTCCATCAAGCATCTGGGCCGCATTTGCCTCGGCCTCCCATCCTCCAAGCTCAGCAAATTCCCCCTCAAGCTCGGCTGCTCTTATGCCATCCTCTTCAGAGAAATCAGCCTTGGAATAGATCTCATCCCTCTCTTGCATGACATCATAAAGCTTTTTGTATCCCATGATTACTGTATCGATTACTCTATACTTGTTAAAAGCAAAATGGTCCTGTCTTAAAGTCGTCATCCTTTCGCCTGGAGTAATAACAACTTCACCAGTATCTGGTTCTATCTCTCCAGAAAGGATCTTGAGGAAAGTCGATTTTCCTGCACCATTTGCACCAATTATCCCATAGCAATTGCCTGGAGTAAATTTTATATTTACGTCCTTGAACAAGACTTGTGTACCATATGAAAGAGAAATATTCGATGCTGTTATCATTTTTACTCCTGACAAAAAAATAAGACAGCGCAAAACTAACGCTGCCTTATAGTCCCTAGCGGAATCGAACCGCTATTTAGAGACTGAGAATCTCCCGTCCTAACCGTTAGACGAAGGGACCAAATAATCTGGGATGGAGGGATTTGAACCCCCAAAGGCAGAACCAGAATCTGCAGTGTTACCATTACACTACATCCCAATCACCTCAAAGAGAATACGGTAATCGTGTTAGCAGTGTCAATAGCTTTCACAAAAAAGACCTCATAATTTTTCCAGCCTTTTTCCTTTCCAGACTTGTTGAAAATAACAGAAAAAGAAAACTTATGCAAGTGGCTTAAAAACTTTTAAAAGCACTGACTCTTGCACTTGCACTAAGACTTTCATCATCAAAGTATCCATCTAAAAGATATCTATAGCCTAGGCCAGCAACCATTGCTCCATTGTCTGTACAAAGCTTCAAAGAAGGAAAAGAAACTATATAGCCACCCTTCTCTAAATCCTTTAACTCAGATCGAAGAAAAGAGTTTGCAGCCACACCTCCTCCAGCTGCGATTCTCTTCAGACCAGTATCTTTCAATGCAAGCTTTACTCTTTTCATCAAAATACCTACAGCTTGTCGTTGAAATGATGCAGCTATATTTTCCGGGGTATCTTCTTTATCGCCATTCTTGAACTTCTCACGTTGGTTTATAACAGCTGTCTTCAATCCAGAGTAAGACATATCATATGGATGCTCTGTCCTGTCAAGCATCGGACCAGGGAAAAGAAATGCACTTGCGTCGCCTGACTGGCTAAGCTTATCAATTGCGACACCACCAGGAAAACCAAGATCATAGAATTTCGCAACTTTATCAAAAGCCTCACCTATCGCATCATCAATAGTGGTTCCAAGCACATCGATCTTATCATAATCCTCGACTTTGCAAATAACAGTGTGTCCTCCAGAGACCAATATGCCAAGATATGGATACTCAAGAGGATTCTCGATTTGAGATGCATACAAATGTGCTCTTATATGATCGATTCCAACGAAAGGTATCGAAAGAGCTGTCGCAAAAGCCTTAGCAAAATTAACACCAACAAGGAGTGACCCTAAAAGCCCAGGACGTGATGTAACAGCAACAGCATCTATGTCCTTTTTCTCAAGCCCAGCCTGCCTTATAGATGCATCCACAACCTGAGCAATCCACTCTGTATGAAGCCTCGATGCCAACTCTGGAACGACTCCCTGATAGGGCTTATGAAGCTCGATTTGAGTCGCAATAACATTCGACAGAATCTCTCGGCCATCCCTTACTATAGCAGCTGAGCACTCATCACAACTGGTTTCTATTCCAAGTACATTCATTAAAATCTATCCTGCAAATCAATATCGACAAACTCACAATCAAGGAGATTCTCAAGATTAAAAGCAACATTGCTCTCAAAAATATAATTAAATACATCCTTGCTCCAAGGGACACCCGTCTGAGGCCCCTCGTTTTTGGACTTGTCTATGATATATCTAAACAAATCCAACTCTCCATAATCTCCACCAATATCTATATCATCTATCTTTATTTCTTCAATCATAATAAAACATCCTAGCAAGCAAGTGCTTACTTATTACAATAATATAATCAATGAACACACAATTAACAACAATTAGCGATTATTCTCCAACCTTGAAATCAAATAAATTGAAGCAAAACCAATAACAAACAATAGAACAGTCGGAAAAATATTATCCAAAGTTGGAAAACCAGGAAAAACAGATGCAATGCTACCAAGAAGAAAACCAAGAATAATCATATATGTTGCTTTTGGATGCATTCTCATAGCCCATGAAAGAAAACCTGTCAAAGCAAATGTACCTAGCAAAACGCCAGTAATCAGTGGAAGTAGCACAAGCACCTCAAAATGCGATATAGCCTCAAGTATTGGCTGGTAAAGGCCCAACACAACAAGAAGATATGATGTTGATATCCCAGGAAGAACAAAACCAATAGAGATAATAACACCAGCAAATAGTTGCAAGGCTATTGACTTTAAATTTAAATCAAGCGTTGGATTTAATGCTCCATCTGGCAAGATGCCGATCAAATAAACGGCCAAGAGGCCAAAAGCAACGCACAAAAGATATAAAAAATGGACAAAAATCGACTTCGCACTTGGCTCAAGCCTCTCTATTTGAGCATCTTTCACCATCATCGGGATTGTACCAATAACAGCACCAATAAAAAAATACATTACTGTGACATGGAATTTTGAAAGCAATGAAGCAATTGGCTTTGAAGCAACGAAAATGCCGATGAGAGCAAATAGTCCAAAAACAAAAAGAAACAATAGCGACTTTTTAAAGCTCTCTTTTCTCAGCAAACCAGGGACGCTATCGATCAAATGATCATACTCTCCAAGAATCATTGCCATAGAACCGCCAGAAACACCAGGAACTGTCATCGTAGAACCAACGACAAATCCTTTGATTGCTAAAACCAAATTGTCCTTTAAAACACTTATCATCGCTTCTATGTTACACACCACGACAGTAAAAATACAACATGAAACAAAAGCTATGCACAACTTTTTCCGCAATTTAACAAGTTTGCAATAAAAAATCCTTTTAGTAGTCTTTGTTATACCTTAGAATAAAATGTGACGAATCTAATTAAAGGAGATAAGAGGGTTACTGAAGGAATTTCTCTTGATTAAGTATGGATGTTAGATTGGAGGAACTGACCAAGATCTTCACCTCTAAAGACAATAAAGAAACAATAGCTGTAAATAATATGAACGTTACTATCCCAAGTGGACATCTTGTTGGGCTTCTTGGACCATCTGGATGTGGAAAAAGCACTACCCTATTCATGCTTGCTGGCCTATATGCACCAACAAGGGGCAAAATCTTCTTTGGGCAAGACGATGTCACACAGCTACCGCCAGAGAAAAGGGATATTGGACTTGTTTTCCAAAACTATGCTCTTTATCCACATATGACAGTCTATGACAATATTGCATTTCCGCTAAGGAACAGCAAAAGCTTCAAAGCTTTATACTCAAATGCAAAAGAAAGAAAAGAGGCTATTGATGATATTGTTGCAAAGACTGCAAAGATTGTTGCAATAGAAGAACTTTTGAAAAGGAAGCCGGCCCAGCTATCTGGAGGGCAACAGCAAAGAGTTGCGATTGCAAGAGCTATAGCCAAAAAACCAAAGGTCCTTCTTCTTGATGAGCCGCTTTCCAATCTTGATGCTCGTCTTAGGATCCAGACAAGGGAAGAGATAAGAAGAATACAGCAAGAGACTGAAATCACAACAGTTTTTGTAACGCATGATCAAGAAGAAGCCATGAGCATTACAGATGAAATAATAGTAATGAAGGATGGTTTGATTCAACAAGTAGGAAATCCTCAAGAGACATATGACCACCCTGCAAATTCTTTCGTTGCTCAATTTCTTGGAAATCCCCCGATTAATATATTCAATGCAAATGCAAAGTGTGGCTGGATTGTAATAAATGGCCAAAATGCAATAAAGACGACACTCGATGATGGCGAATACCTAGTTGGAATCAGACCGGAAAGCTTTGTCCTTTCCAAAGAGGAGGAAGAGACATTCCCTATCAAAGTAGACTTCAAGGCCACAATTGGAAGAGATTTCCAGATAAGGTTCTATCTAAATGATAAATACTCAGAGGCTCTGATCGAGTCAGGCAGCCATGTGAATTCCGGAGAAGAGTTGCACGTCAAGCTAAAGAGAAATGGCGTTCATATCTTTACAAAAGAGGGGCTTGTAATAGAAAAATGGTAGGACAAAACCAGAGAAAGACATTCTTGAGAGCCATGCTATATCTATTGCCAGCTTTGGTAATAATAGCTGTCTTTGTTATTTTCCCGATGATACATACTGTAAGAATGAGTCTTTACAAGGAATTCAATATTTTCACAAAAACCGGATCAGGCTTTGGGCTTTCAAGCTATATATGGGTTCTGAAGGATCCAAACTTCCATAAAGCAATCCTAAATACATTTGTATATGCATTTGTCACAGTTCCTGTTTCCATGGCAATCTCATTGGTGATTGCAACACTGCTCAACAGCGGGATCAAGGGCTCTCGCTTCTTCCAAACAGCCTATTTCCTGCCATATGTCACAAATGCTATAGCGATTGGGCTTGCCTTCCGATTCATATTCCATAGCGAATTCGGCATCTTCAACAAAATAATAGAATTCTTTGGCGGTAATGCAATTGGCTGGTTAAGCGATCCCAAGTATTCAATGGCTACACTATGCATCTTTGGGATATGGTCATCTCTTGCATTCAAGATAGTTATCTTTCTTGCAGGCTTGCAAGCTGTTGATCCACAACTATACCAGGCTGCCAGAATAGATGAAGCAAGCAAGTGGAAACAGTTTACCAAGATAACAATCCCACAATTGAGTCCGATTATCGCATATCAATTTGTCATATCAACTATAGGGGCATTCAAAGCTTATGTTGAAGTCGTAGGCTTATTCGGAAACGATGGGCCATTGCATAGTGCGACAACGATGGTTTATTACATGTATGATAAATTCTATGGTGCGAACAAATACACAATAGCTGCAGCAAGTGGAGTATTGATGTTTCTCATAATAATGGTTTTCACATTTGTTCAACTCAAAATAAGCAACAAACGTGTAGAGAGTTGAGGTGGATAAGATGGACAACAACCAAATACAATCAAAATTCGCACGAACAATAGTATTCATTGCACTTTTAATAGGCTCGTTGATAATGCTCTTTCCATTTTTCTGGATGATATCTGGATCTTTGAAAACTCTAAGAGAAATCACATCTCCTGACATTGTATGGCTTCCAGAGCATCCGCAATGGCAAAACTACAAAGAAGTACTTACAATGAAGGCAAATCCTTTCGGTATCTACTTCAAAAACTCAATTATAGTTTCTGTACTCAATACTGTTTTTACTCTATTTACAACCATACTAGGTGCATTTGCATTTTCGCGGCTTGAATTCAAAGGCAGAGACAAGCTTTTCAGTTTCTTACTAGCAACAATGATGGTCCCTTCGCAAATGTATTTGATTACAAACTTCATTACAATAACACGAATGGGGCTCTATGACTCTCTTTGGGCTCAAATCCTGCCATATACAGCAAGTGTTTTCTACATTTACCTTCTCAGGCAGTTTTTCAATCAGATCCCAAATCAGATTTACCTAGCTGCAAAAGTCGATGGATGCTCTGATTGGAAATACCTATGGAAGATGATGGTTCCTAACTCAAAAAGCTCGCTTGTCACAATTTCCCTATTCAATTTTATTGCAAGTTGGAATGCATACTTATGGCCTTTATTAGTCACAGGCAATATAAACAAACGTGTTCTTTCGATTGGACTTCAATACTTTGCAGGAGAAGCAGGCGTCTCATACCATCTTATGATGGCTGGCGCTACTATAGTCGTGCTACCTTTGGTTATAATATACCTTTGTTTTCAAAAGTATATAATACAAGGAATTGCAAGAGGTGGCCTTAAAGGATGAAATAACGGTTTAGCCGATTATTTATAAGGAGAAAAAAATGAAAAAAGCTTTGATTTTCATGATTGTTTTCTTGACAGCATTTTCAATGTTGTTTGCAAGCGGGAGCAAAGAAGAGGCACAAGTTTCAACTCAAGCGAATGCTAATGTAACAGCAGATGATTTGAAGAATGCCAATATCACATTGGAGCTTTGGCATGCGCAAACAAAGGAAAATGGAATAGCATTGGACAAAGTCGTAGAGCTCTTCAATGAGACAAACGAATATGGAATCACAGTCAATGCAACTTGCCAAGGTGGCTACTCTGATACGCACAACAAAATATTAAGTGCACTTGCAGCTGGCACAGCTCCAAATGTCGGGCAAGCTTACAACAATAATATGATGACATATATGCCTAGTGGAAAGCTGATGGATCTTACATCATATCTTGATGATGATTTTGGAATCACAAAAGAAGAGCTTTCTACTGTTTTCCCATCATACCTTGAAGAGAACAAATCATTCCCTGATGGACGAACATATGCAACAAGTCTTGGAAAATCAACTGAAGTGTTCTTCTATAACAAAACATTCTTCGATGAGCATAACATTGCTGTTCCAACAACATATGATGAACTTGCCGAGTGTGCAAAGAAAATCGCTAGCATTACAGGAAAGCCTTCTGTCGGCTTTGATTCCATGGACAATCTTGGAATCTATGGTCCAGTAAACTTCGGAGCACGCTATGCTGATACACAAGGAAACCTCTACCTATTTGACAAAGATAATCTTCCTAAGACAATGGATTTCTACAAATGGTGGCAAAAAGGCATCCAAGAAGGATATTTCCGTACAGCTGGTGAAGACAGATATTGCTCTGGTCCTTTCTCTAGCCAAACTTTGATTGCTTACATCGGTTCATCTGCAGGAACAGCATATATTCTTCCTGATGGATTTGAGGCTGCTGTAACATACTCCCCTGTTGGCGTACATCCTGCTGTAATTCAGCAAGGAGGAAACTTCTGCGGTTTCTCATCAGGCGATGCTCTTACAGATCTTGCTACAAGCATCTTCCTTGAATTCATGTATGATGCTGAGGCATCAGGCTTATATGCAGCAAACACAGGATATGCTCCATCAAACAAAGCTGCTCTTGAGACAGAAGCATACAAAGAGAGCATAGCGAAAGGTGGAATTGGACCAGAAGCAAAGAATATCAGTGCAACATATCCAGATAATGTTCTAGCTTATGATCCAGTGTTCAAGAACAGCTACGAAACAAGACAAGCTCTTGCTGACATCGTTGAAGGAATTGCTCTTGATAAGAATGCTGATATTGAAACTCTTATCAAGCAAGCACAGAGCAACATAGCAGCTCTTTAACACTTTGATAATCAAGTTCAAGCCTTGGATTTTGTCCAGGGCTTTTTTCTTCTCTTTTACATTGTTTGCTTATATAATTTATTCATGAACTTATTTGACATAATAGAAATCGAAATAAAGAAATATCCAAAGACAATAATACTAGGACATATTCAACCGGATGGGGATTGCATCGGCTCATCCTTAGCTCTTAAATATTTATTGGCTGATAACTATCAAATAGAGCCAATAGTTGTAAACCAAGAGATAAAGCAACTTGAATTTCTTGGCACATGGAACACTGATGGCAAAATTGACTATTCCAATTCATTCGTAATAGTTGTTGACAACTCTGTAAGGGATAGATGTGCTGACAAGACATTCATCACAGCGCCATCTATTTTAAAAATCGATCACCATATTGTTAAGGATAGTTATGGACACTACAACGTTGAGGAGCTTTTATCCTCATGCTCTGAAATAATCGCATCGCATGCAATAGAGAAAGGACTGAAAATAAGCAAAGATGCTGCAAGATGTCTTTATACTGGTATGGTAACAGATACTGGAAATTTCTCTTACCCAAATGTAAACTCCAAGACATTGAGAGTCGCTTCTATACTTCTTGATTCCAATTTCGATATGCCACAGCTGATGTCAGATATTCGAAGGAAATCCTTAAGCGATGTAAAGTTCATCGCTTATGCTTATTCCCAAATAAAAATAAGCGAAAAAGGTGTTGTATATATGTATATAACCCAAGATATTATTGACAAATACAATCTTACACCAGATATGGTGAGCTCAGCACTTTCATGCATGCGCGACATAGATCAACACCCTATTTTCATACTCTTTTCCGATTTGGATGGAAAGATTAGAGTTGAATTAAGATCTGAACGAATAAAGATTAACCAGGTTGCAGAGCACTTTTCGGGCGGTGGTCATGCATATGCATGTGGAGCACGACTAGATGATAAGTCAAAGATTCCATTAGTAATAGAAGAAGCTGAAAAATACATGCCTTAAGAGCCTTGCATAAGTATTTAGAATTGAATGACAAAGTAGAAAAAACGACCACACAGTCGAAAGAGCTGTATGGTCGCATTGCAGAAAGTCAATTAGACAAAGCTTTATTTTTTCTTTTTCTGAATTGCTGCTTGTGCTGCAGCAAGTCTAGCAATTGGAACTCTAAATGGAGAACATGAAACATAATTTAGTCCAATATCATTGCAAAATGCAATTGTCTTTGGATCTCCACCATGTTCTCCACATATTCCCATAACCATGCCAGGTCGTGTTTTTCTGCCAAGTTCTACAGCCATCTTCACAAGTTTTCCGACTCCATCGAAATCCATTGTTGCAAATGGATCATAGTCGTAGAACATCTTGTCTGGATCGTTTACATAGTGAGTAAGGAATGAGGCTGCATCATCTCGGGAGAAACCGCATGTCATCTGAGTAAGATCATTAGTACCAAAAGAGAAGAACTCGGCTTCTCTCGCAATCTCATCGGCTGTAATTGCAGCACGAGGTACCTCAATCATAGTTCCAATTTCATATTTAACTTTCAGATGGTTCTCACCAAATACCTTTTCGATTTCCTCTTCGGCATTCTTCTTGCAATAATCAAATTCCTTGTATATTCCAACAAGAGGAATCATAATCTCAGGATGAACATCAATACCCTTCTTCTTCACATTGATAGCAGCTTCCATTATTGCTCTTACTTGCATCTTCAAAATCTCTGGATAAACAACAGCTAGTCTACAACCTCTAAATCCAAGCATTGGATTGAATTCATGAAGTGCATTTATTTTCTGAGCAATCTCTTCTGCCGATATTCCAAGTTGCAATGCCATCTCATGTCTTGACGTATGGTCGTTTGGCAAGAATTCATGAAGAGGTGGATCGAGAAGCCTTATAATCACAGGAAGACCATTCATCACTTCGAACAACCCCTCAAAATCAGATCTTTGCATTGGCAAAAGTTCAGCAAGGGCTTTCTCTCTTGCAACAGTGTTGTCAGCAAGAATCATCTTTCTCATCGAGATTATTCTGTTACCACCAAAGAACATATGCTCAGTTCGGCATAGCCCAATTCCCTCAGCTCCAAGCATAACAGCGTGTTTTGCATCTGTTGGTGTATCAGCATTGGTTCTTACTCCGAGAGTCTTTATTTCATTTACATAGCTCATAAATGTCTTGTAATTCTGGAACAGCTTTGATTCTGATTCACGCATTGTGCCTTCAAGAACTTGCATGATTTCTGATGGTTTTACTGGAATCTTCTGCGCATAGACAGCGCCTGTAAATCCATCGATTGCCATATAATCGCCTTCTGAAAGAATCTTGCCGTTGACTTCAAGAGTCTTCTTAACTTCATCTACATGAATATCACCACAACCTGATACACATGGGCATCCCATACCTCTTGCAACTACTGCCGCATGGCTTGTCATTCCGCCTCTACAAGTTACAATACCCTTTGAAATGGCCATTCCGCCAATATCCTCAGGAGATGTCTCGACTCTAACAAGGAGCACATCCTCTCCTTTTTGAGCTGCTGCTTCAGCATCTTTCGCTGTAAAGTATATATGCCCACATGCTCCGCCAGGTGATGCATTAAGGCCTTTTGTTGCAACAGCGATGTTCTGGTCTTTTATTATCTTGCTATCAAGAATAGGTGCAAAAAGCTTTGAGAACTCTGCAGCAGGAACTCTCGATACAGCTGTTTCTTTATCAATAAGCCCCTCTTCTACCATCTCAACTTGGCTTCTTAGCCAAGAGAATATTGTCCTTTTTCCATTTCGAGTCTGAAGCATGTAAAGCTTGCCCTCTTGGATTGTGAACTCAAGATCTTGCATATCATGATAGTGCTTCTCAAGCTTTTCCCTGATCTGGCAAAGCATCTTGTAGGCTTCCGGGTTAACATCCCTCATCGTCTCGATCTTTTGAGGAGTTCGTATTCCTGCAACAACGTCCTCTCCTTGAGCATTCATCAAATACTCGCCAAAGAACTTGTTTTCACCAGTTGATGGATCTCGAGTAAAAGCAACACCTGTTCCTGAAGTTTCGCCCATATTGCCGAAAACCATGGCCTGGACATTTACAGCTGTTCCCAACAAACCTCTTATATCATTCATCATCCTGTACTTGATTGCTCTTTCATTGTTCCAAGAGCCGAATACAGCATTTATTGCTTTGAACAACTGGAACTGTGGATCTGTCGGGAAATCATCTCCAGTAGACTTTTTGTATATAATCTTGTATCTCTTTATGACTTCTTTCAAATCATCTACATCAAGCTCTGTATCAAAGACCTTTCCACGTTCATCCTTTACTGATTGCAATGCATATTCGAACTTTGCATGTGGAACTCCCATTACAACATCGCCAAACATCTGGATAAATCTTCTATAGCTATCCCAAGCAAAACGTTCATTTCCGGTTTTATCAATCAAGCCTTTCAATGAATCAGGATTCAAGCCGAGGTTCAAAACAGTATCCATCATTCCTGGCATAGATTGAGCCGCACCCGATCTGACAGATACCAAAAGAGGATTCTTTCTATCACCAAGCTTTGCACCCATAAGAGCCTCTAGCTTTTTAAGATTTTCAAGCACTTCCTCCTTCATTCCATCTGGATAAGCACCATTATGCTTATCATAATAATCACAAGCCTCAGTTGTAATTGTAAATCCGGGAGGTACAGGCAATCCAATTGATGTCATATCAGCAAGATTTGCACCCTTTCCACCTAAAAGATCTTTCATTGACGCACTGCCTTCGGCCTTACCATCGCCGAAGAAATAAACGTACTTCTTCTTTTCCATTTTTTCCTCTTTTATTTTCTTGATTCTCGTTTTCAACTTGAATGCTAGCAACAAGCATAGATAAGGTCAATGTTTAAAACAACATATAGCTTATTTTCTTTTAATATTGAGAATTACAAAGAAGAAAAAACGAGAAAATCGAAACATGGTTTCATTTTTTTCAAATCAATTGCAAATAAAAAAACCACTCTATTCTATCCAAATAAAGTGGCATTATTCATTGCAAATCCATTCTAGACAGCTTTGCAATAAGAATCTATCTCTTTCTGCTCTGCAGCAACCTTAAGCTTCTCAAGTGCTCTCTTCTCAATTTGTCTAATTCTTTCCTTAGTCAGATTGTATTGAGTACCAATGTCCTTAAGGCTAAGCGGTTTCGAACCATCAAAACCATACCTCAACTCTATGATTCTTCTTTCCTTGTCATTCAAGACAGAGAGCAAGGAGCGAACATTTTCCTTCATCGATTCATTCATTACTTGGTCTTCGGGTCCTTTTTCCGAATCCTCAACGAAATCACCATAAGTCGAATCGGAATCACTATCCTTCTTCCTTACAGGAGAATCCAAGGAGACCATATCGCTTGAAATGGTAAGCAAATCCTTCACGACAGACTCATCAAGCCCAGTCGCCTTCGAAATATCCTCAACGCTAGGATCCGATGTAGACATATCATCCATCAAGGATTTTTGCGCCTTCTGTATCTGTACAAGTTCATTTGATCTATTGAGAGGAAGCCTTACTGCTCTACCCTTATCGGAAAGAGCCTTCATTATAGACTGTCTGATCCACCAAACAGCATATGATATAAAATGATATCCTTTCTCTGGCTCGAACTTGTCAAGAGCTGTAATCAAACCAACATTGCCTTCATTAATCAAATCAAGCAATGGAAGCCCTTGGCCTCTAAATTTCTTTGCAACAGAAACAACAAACCTAAGATTGGAATTCAAAATCTTCTCTCTTGCTTCTTTATCGCCCTGTTTAGCTTTCACAGCAAGATCATATTCCTCTTTGTAAGTAAGAAGTGGAACCTTGTTGATTTCTTTTAAATAGATAGAAAGAACTTCGTTATCTGAATCATTTAATTCCATTTTCGTTGCATTGACATCCATTTCTTTATCTCCTTATGAAGTCACTAAACTATGTAGCAAGAAATGTGCCAACTATAATAATTGTTTACATTGTAAATAATTATTAAAATAATATAGATTTAATCATCGAATAACAAAAGTAGCAATATGACACTTAGCACTATCAAGAGTATTAAAGTGGCTCAAAATGACACATGAGCAAAATCCAAAGAAAAAGCAGAGACAATTTGACACTCTCTTTCTATAAAACCTTCTCATCCTTCTTGGGTATTGGGAAAAAAACCTCCACAGCTGAAAGAAGATTCGTCCTTCCGCTTTTAGTTATCTTGAAAGGCGATAGCATAATCTCTTCAAGAAAACTATCATACGCATCAAGAATCAAATCGCTTATCATATCACCCTCAGATAAGGCAACAATATGATTTTTCTTTCCATTGAAATACAAGGCAAACTGCCTTTGATAGAAGTTTTTGAATTCGCTTTCACATGAATGCTTAGTGCAAAGGCGTGGCAAGAACGTCTCAACATAAAGCGCAAAAGCCTTACTAAAATGCTTCAGTTTAGCCTCCTCTATCGCTTTCTTGTAAATATTTCTTGTCATTGCAAACATCTCTTGCATCACTACACTTCCCAGTAACTATAAAGATAATCGAATTGAGCAATTAGACAATAAACAAATATAAAAAAAGAGCTAAAGAATTGCACTTGTCGTTATCATCTTTTCATTTTATATTCAGATATGTGTTGGTTATGCCAACAACAATGAATACACTATAAATAGAGGTATTAGATATGAAGATTATTCCACTTGGAGACAGAGTTCTTTTGAAAGCAAAAGCAACTGAAGAGAAAACAGCATCAGGACTTTTCATTCCTCAAACAGCACAGGAGAAGACACAAATTGCAACTGTTGTAGCTGTAGGCGATGATGAAGCAATCAAAGTCAAAGTTGGCGATGAGGTTTTGCATGACAAGTATGCTGGAACTCAAATCAAGGACGGATCTGAGGATTACTTAATTGTAAACAATGCAGATATCTTGGCAATTGTAAAATAAATTGGAGATATATGATGCATAGAGGAGCTAGAGTCTAGCTCCTTTTTTTTCAAAGGCGGGAAATATCTACCTTCTTCTTCCCTCTTCATCGAATTCGACAGCCTCGTTATCATCATTCATTATGACAGGTTGCCCCTTTACAGATCCAATCCTGTAAGCAACAGCCGTTGATACGCCAGCCTCTTGTTGCGAAACACCCAACATTGAATTTCCACCAGTGACAGTGTGTTTGTTGTGTGTGATTATAATGAATTGGCTTTCTTTTGCAAAATCTTGCAAAACATCGAGAAAGAATCCGATGTTTCTATCATCCAAAGCAGCATCGATTTCATCCAATATGCAAAATGGAGATGGTTTTACTTGATATGTTGCAAACAAAAGAGCAACAGCTGTCATGGATCTCTCTCCGCCAGAGAGTAGAGATAATGTAGCTTTGGATTTTCCTGGAGGCTGTGCCAGGATCTCAATTCCTGACGTAAGCACATTATCCTCATCGACAAGCCTAAGTTCAGCATTGCCACCGCCAAAGAGACGCTTGAACATGGCTTGGAAATTATCTGATATCGTTTTATAGCTTTCAAGGAAGAGCTCTATGGATTTGTTCTCAATCTCCGAAAGCACATTTTCCATATCAGATTTAGCCTTATTGTAGTCATCAAGCTGTCGCGTATAGAACTTATATTGATCCTCAGCTTGGTCAAACTCATCCTTTGCCAAGTGGTTAATTGACCCAAGAGACTGTATTTTCCTTTGAACTTCTTCATACTCGGCTCTCAAACTCGCCTCATCTCTTAGATTGTCGTTTAGCCTCTCCTCGAACTCATTTAGGTTTCTTGCATGTTTTTCAAAGAAGTTTGTGAATACATCCTTTATCGAATTCTCTGTATTTGTTATATACATGGCTTGCGCCTCAACCTCATGCTGGGCATCATTCATCGCCTTGTATGCATCGTCTTTTTCCTTTCTCTTGTTTGCAAGCGCATTGAACTTCTCAGAAAGCTTGCCATTTGCATCCTCTCTTTCTGCACTCAACTTCTTTATTTGCGCAACCAATGTTGATTTCTCATCATCCTTTGCCTTGATCCTATCGCCTATTTCCTTAACTCTAACTCTCGCTGTTTCCGATTTTTTCCTTTCATCTTCCAAGTCGAGTTCTTTTTGCAATATTTGCCTATCATAGCTCTTGAGCTTATCACGCTCTGAATCAACATAGCTTCTTAGAGAGCCTATATGCTCTTTTATCGATGCAATATTGCTTTGGAATGTCTGGATATCCAGTTGACGCATCCCGATATCGGTCCTGCCATTTGCAATTATCGCTTTGTTTTTCTCAATCTCATCTCTTGCTTCTTTCTCTCGAGCCTCAACTGACCTCTTTTTGCTCATCAGACCCTCTGGCGACAAAAGAGTATCAACAACAGGCGGAATAGATGATTTGTACTCAGAGAAAAGGGACAAAAGCTTATCGATATCAGCCAAAATCTTCTCATAGTCCTTTCTTGCAATCTCCTTTGAATACTCAACGCCATTTGCAATAGAGTCTATGAATTCAAGTCTTCTCCTAATCGAAGAAGAAATACTGTGGATACTGTCAATAAGGCTTTGGTTAGCTTTCTCTCGTCTTTGAAATGAATACTCTGCTCCTGTCTTCTCGTCAACCTCAGCAATCAACTCCTCAATGACATCCTTCAGCTCTTCGGAAAGCGACAGAAGCTCATGATCGAGCTTGGAGTTCTCATCCTCTGTCTTTACGATGATCCTGTTCAGCTCCTCGATTTCCTTTTGGCTTTTATCCAATTGATTCTGTGTATACTTAAGTTGCCCCTCTTTCTCTTCAAGGCTCTCTTGATACAAAGCCAACTGATCTTCGCTCTCCATCCTTTCGCTTTTGTACCTTTCTATCTCAGAAGCAATTGCCTTGCATCGATCTTCGCTCGAGTTCATGTTTTCGATATATGAGCGATAGTTATCTTCCAATGTTGAGATCGTATCAGAAAGCCCTTGGATTGTCGCTTCATTGCTAGCAATCTTCAATTCAAGTGCCCTAACCTCGTCTCTAACAGAATCGACTTGCTCAGATGATTGGACTATATCATCATCGAAAGACGAAAGCTTTGCCTTCAAATCTTGCATCCGACGCTCGGCTTCAACCTTCTTTTGCTCTCTTACATCTTTCAGCTTCAAAAGAGTATCCAAGCGAACAAGGCTCGAGTCTACATCTAGATCAAATGCCCTTTGGCTAAGTTCCTCCCATTGCATTGCCTTTGCAGCTTGGTTTCGTGTCCTGTCATATGTCCTTTTTGTCTCAGCAACAGTTGTCATAAGCTGTGCAATGTGCTCATCGGCTCTTGCGATTCTGTTTTGAGCTTCGATGCATTTTGCTTTATATCGCGAAATACCAGCTGCTTCTTCGAAAATATAGCGTCTATCCTCTGGTTTGTTAGACAAAATCTGGTCAATCTTTCCTTGCTCTAGAATAGAGTATGCCGATTTTCCGACACCAGTATCCATAAAGAGCTCTTTGATATTCTTCAATAGGCATCTTTGCCCGTTAAGGTAATACTCAGACTCGCCGCTTCTATATATCCTTCTTCTGATGACGATTTCAGGAACATCTGTCGGAAGATTATGGTTTTCGTTGTCAATCGAAAGCGTGACTTCTGCCATTTGCAATGGCTTACGAGTATCGGTTCCATTGAAGATGACATCTTGCATTGAGCCTGCTCTCAAAGTCTTTGTCGACTGTTCTCCAAGCACCCACTTAATAGAATCGACGATATTTGACTTCCCACACCCATTCGGTCCCAACAAGGATGTGATGCCATCAGAAAAGTCGATATGCGTTTTATCTGGAAAACTTTTGAATCCGTTTATTTCAAGTGACTTTAAAAACACTCGATTCTCCCATAAAATGAATATGTTTTCATTATATAAGGACAAGATGATTTATGGAATACGAACTATTCGAATATGAAAATGACGAAAAAACGATAGCTGGATCAGATGAGGCCGGACGAGGCCCACTTGCGGGACCAGTTGTTGCCGCATGCGTTGTCCTTGGCAACGATTTCCCAGTTGATATTCTGAATGACTCTAAAAAACTTAATGAAAAGCAACGTCTGAATATCGAACCAATTATCAAGGAAAAGTCAATCGCATTCTCAGTTATCGCTATCCCAAATGAGATAATAGACAAAATCAATATCTTGCAAGCATCGCTTCTTGCGATGAAAATGTCATATGAGCAAATAAAAGACAAAACAAAAATCGATATGCTTCTTGTAGATGGAAACAAATTGCCAGATGTAGATGTTGCTGTTGAAGCAATTGTAAAAGGAGACTCCAAGATCCATGCAATTATGGCAGCTTCCATCCTTGCAAAAAACGAAAGAGATAGAATAATGAAGGAGTATGATAAGATATATCCGGGGTATGGGTTTGCAAAACACAAAGGATATCCTACAAAAGAGCATTATGAAGCGATCAAGAGGCTTGGCCCATCTCCTATCCACAGACTATCATTTACTCTATATAAGGAAGAATTTGAGCAAAAGCTTCTTTTTTAGTCGGATATATTGACAAAAAAATAAAATCAAAATGATAATAAATCTCAAATTGGATTACCATGAAACGAGGGTTCTACTGTACAAGTCAACAAAAATATATCATCGAATACTTGAAAGAGCATAACAATGAAGCACTTTCAGTCGAGAAAATATGCTCAGCTCTTTGCCAAAATTCATCGATTGGAAAGGCTACAGTATATAGAACACTGGATCGCTTGATTGATAAAGGCTGTGCAATAAAGGTTCCAGCCTTCGAGGGAAAAACAGCACTTTATAGATATATCGGAGAAGAGACAAATCCAAAGGAAGCAAGTATGGTTTGTCTCTGTTGCGGACGAACTATAGCTATCGAATGCAATCATCTTAGCAAACTTGTCAACCATATAAATGCTGACCATGGCTTTTCGCTCGACACTCGCCATACACTCTTTTATGGGTATTGCTCAGCTTGCAAGGAGAAAAAATGAGAAAAATAGCATCGGTGTTTGTCTATGTCATGCTTATTTGTCTATTTATTCTTATTCTTCACCATTGCAATGATTGCAATTGTTATTTATGCATGCAAAGACAACAATTGAGCAAAATGAATTATTTTGGCTCAATCTCAATTTTAATACTTTTGTTATTAATTAAAAACATAGTTTCAAAGAGAAAAGCCAAAATAGAGAATAATCCTCTTTCGGCGATTAGAATCAATTCTTGATTCCTTGTTTTTTGTCGAAAAACAAAAAAATAAGGAGAAATAAATGAAAAGAATAATTAAAACCACAACAATCATATTAATGTTAGCTTCAATACTTCCGTTTTTTTTATTTGCATCCGGCAGTAGCGAAGATGTCGATGATGGCAAACTTGACGTTGTTGCATCATTCTATCCTATGTATGACTTTGCCAAGAAAATAGGTGGCGATAAAGTCAATGTCTATAATCTTGTGCCAGCTGGTACTGAACCTCATGACTGGGAACCATCAACAAAAGATATAATAAGAATAGAGAATGCAAATGTACTAGTTTACAATGGAGCAGGCCTTGAGCATTGGACTGATGATGTCCTAGCCTCTATTTCAAACAAAGATCTTGTTGTTTGCGAAGCTTCAAAGGGCATTGCATTACATGAAAGCACAGATGAACATGAAGGCACAGATCCTCACGTATGGCTATCAATAAAAAATGCAATTATTGAGCTTTCCAATATAAGAGATGCCTTAAAGCAAGCAGATCCAGACAACTCAGGCTACTATGACGAGCAATATCAAAAATGGGAAAAGCAATTTCTTTTGCTTGATTCTGAGTACAGGAAAGAACTTTCCTCAATATCGCGCAACGACATTGTAGTAAGCCATGAGGCTTTTGGATATCTTGCATCAGAATATGGCTTGGAGCAACATGGAATTGAGGGAATAGAGCCAGACTCCGAGCCAGATCCAGCTAGACTTGCCAAGATCGAGGATTATGTAAAGAAGAACAATGTGAAAACAATATTCTCAGAGGAACTTGTATCAAAGAAGGTTGCACAGACTATAGCAAATGCAACAGGAGCCAATATCGAGACATTGAATCCAATCGAGGGCCTCACTGACGAGGAGCTTGAAGCTGGAGACGATTATCTGTCTATAATGAAAGATAATTTAAATGCAATTCTGAAGGCTTTAAAATAAAGGAAAAAAATGAACGTTCTAGAAGCAGAAAAACTCTCATTTTCATATAACGATGTCCCTGTATTCAAGGATATATCTTTTGCTGTAAAAGAAGGCAATTTTACAGCATTGATTGGCGCAAATGGAGCAGGAAAAAGCACTTTGCTAAGAGTAATACTAGGAGAGTTGGAACCCTCTTCTGGAAGAATATCAATCTTCGGACAGGATTTGGGAAAATTCCATGACTGGAAAAAGGTAGCTTATGTGCCACAGGAGGGACTTACAAGGAAAATCGATTTCCCCGCATCTGTATATGAAGTAGTAGCATCTGGCCTATACAACTTGACTGGCTTTGGGCATTTTCCATCAAAGAAGCAAAAGGAAATGGTCTATACAGCACTTAAAGATGTTGGGCTCTCAGATTATTCAAAGAGAATGCTCTCTGAGATATCTGGCGGACAGCGACAGAGAGTTCTGCTTGCTAGAGCAATTCTTTCAGAGCCAAAGCTTATGCTACTTGACGAGCCGCTTACAGGAATGGACGACGAGAGTTCAAGAAGTTTCTATGATCTTTTGGTGAAACTGAATAGAGAAAGAAACCTTTCAATTTTAATGATCAGCCATGATCTAGAGCGAATTGGCAATTATGTTTCAGATGTATTCTGCCTTGAATATGGATCTATTGTGCATTTAAGCTCAAAAGAGTTGTTGATTGAACAAGAGCATAGACATACACATATTCATGTAACAGAGGAGGCTTGATTTGGAAATATTCAAATATGCATTCATGCAAAGAGCTTTTTTGACAGGTATCCTACTTTCCTTAATCATTCCGTCAATTGGCTTGATTATTGTCTTAAAGCGCCTTTCCATGATTGGAGATGCTCTATCTCATACATCACTTGCTGGTGTCGCAGGAGGCCTATTGGTCGGCATAAACCCAGTCTTAGGCGCGACTCTCGCCTGTATTGCCGCAGCATTTGGTATTGAAGCCATAAGAAAAAAAATACCTCGTTACGCTGAAATGTCGATTGCAATCATAATGTCTGCCGGCGTTGGTCTTGCTGGTGTTCTTTCAGGCTTTGTAAAGAGTGCATCATCATTCAACAGCTTTCTTTTCGGAAGCATCGTCGCAATAAGCAATTCAGAGCTGTACATTGTAGCTGCAGTAGCAATGCTCATCCTATCTTCTTTCTTGTTTTTTTATAGAGAGCTTTTTTATATATCGCTAGATGAAAGATCCGCACGTCTTGCTGGTGTTCCAACAAGCATAATCAACCCTTTATTCACAATATTGACAGCTATTACTGTATCGATTGCTTCAAGAACAGTAGGTGCTCTTATAGTCTCGTCCATGATGGTAGTACCAGTTGCTTGTGCTATGCAAATTGCAAAAAGCTACAAATGTACATTGATTTTGTCGATCGTATTTTCTGAATCATTCACAATAGTTGGACTATTTTTATCATTTTATTTTGGGCTCAAGCCAGGTGGGACAATCGTTCTTGTAGGAGTTGTGATCCTTGTTTCCCTATTTGCAATTAAAGCAATACTGAAAAAGATGCGAAGTAAGGCTTAGATAGCATGTCAAAAAAAATGCTGTATCTCTACAGCATTCTTTGGAGGATACAAGGATTGAACTTGTGACATCCTGCTTGTAAGGCAGGCGCTCTCCCGCTGAGCTAATCCTCCGAACACATGACACTATAGCGTACAAGAAAGCATAATGTCAAGCGTCAATAAAAAGAATTATTATTTGAAGTTGCTTTGGCTGTTATCCTTTAAGATAACATCATGCGCTCCTCCCTCAACAATTGATGTCGGAGAAACAATAGTAAGCCTAGCATTCGATCTAAACGATTCAAGATCCAGAGAACCACAATTGCACATCGTAGACTTTATCTTCAAAACTGTTAGAGCAACATTGTCTTTCAAGCTTCCTGCATATGGAACATAGCTATCTACACCCTCTACAAATGAAAGCTTCTTTTCTCCACCCATATCATAGCGTTGCCAATTCCTTGCACGAGCAGACCCCTCGCCCCAATACTCTTTGACATATGTTCCGTTGACATTGACTTTTTGCGATGGAGATTCATCAAATCTTGCAAAATATCTTCCAAGCATCAAAAAGTCAGCACCCATTGCAAGTGCAAGAGTCATATGATAGTCATAGACAATTCCACCATCGGAGCAAATTGGTATGTATTCGCCAGTCTCTTCAAACCACTCGTCTCTAGCCTTTGCAACCTCAATTAAGGCTGTGGCTTGCCCTCGCCCGATTCCCTTTGTCTCTCTTGTAATGCAAATGGAGCCTCCTCCGATTCCAACTTTTATGAAATCTGCACCGGATTTTGCAAGGAATCTGAATCCATCTCTATCAACAACGTTGCCAGCACCGACTTTTACGCTCTCTTTATAATGCTCTCTTATCCAGGAAAGCGTCTTTGATTGCCATTCTGAGAAGCCCTCAGAAGAGTCTATGCAAAGAACATCGGCACCAGATTCAACCAAAGCTGGAACACGTTCTTCATAGTCTCTAGTGTTTATACCAGCCCCGACTATATATCTTTTATGGCTATCAAGAAGTTCATTAGGGTTCTCCTTATGCGATGCATAGTCCTTTCTGAAAACAAAACTTCTAAGATGTCCATTCTGATCCACTATAGGAAGTTGATTTATCTTGTTGTCCCAGATTATATCGTTAGCTTGCGACAGCGTGATTCCATCCAAAGCATAAATAAGCTTTGATTTAGGCGTCATAAAAGAGGAGACCTTCTCATCATCTTTCATTCTTGAAATTCTGTAGTCGCGTGATGTAACAACACCTTCAAGTATACCATTTGGACTTCCGTCAGATGTTACAGCAACAGTCGAGTGGCCGGTCTCAGCTGTTATTCTCAAGACATCCCTCAAAGTATCTGATGGTTTTACATTTGAGTCAGATGGAACAAATCCAGCTTTGTAGTTTTTTACTCTCAGAACCATATCAGCTTCATCTTTTATCGATTGGGATCCATATATGAACGCTATTCCGCCTTCCTTTGCAAGCGCCTCTCCCATTCTCTCGCCTGAGACAGATTGCATAATCGCTGAAACCATAGGTATATTCAGAGATATCTTGGCATCTTCCTTGCCTTTCCTGTATTTCACAAGAGGTGTCTTTAAAGATACATTCGATACTATGCATTTTGAAGATGAATAGCCTGGAACAAGTAGATATTCACTAAAAGTCCTAGAAAGCTCTGGGTAAAAATAAGCCATAGAAAAAACTCCTTGGCCCATTATGGGAAAGAATGGAACTTCATTCAAGGCTTATTTTGAATTTGACAGCAATAAGACAGCTGATTTCTTATCATCTACCTCGATTTTTAGCCTGCATCCATCAAAATAGCCATTTGCAATACCTACAGGACATTCAATCTTATCTTGAGGAAGCAAAAAAGAAGAAAGCTCGAGAATCCTTTTTTTGCCTTTGTTGACAACAGCTACAAGAGCATTGTTGCTCGATATTCTTTTTATCGCAAATGCATCTTTATCGAGGACTTGAATATCGAAAGCCGAATATGCAAGCCATCGTAATTTCCTAAGCTTGCCAAGCTTCTTGTAAAAAAGAAAAGTATCAAAATCCCACTTTGATCTATCCCATTGCATTGGATATCTAGAGCCTTCAACAGAGCCCATTTGACCAGAGAGCGAAATCTCATCTCCATAGTATATATTTGGCATTCCTGGAAGAAAATAAAGCACAAGCAAGCTTCCCAAGTAGAGATCCTTATCATAAATAGCCAAATTGTTATGAAGTCTTGGAGTATCATGGGAGTCAAAAAGATTCATTTGAAAGAATGACATCTGGTTATAGCATGAGTTTATTCCATCCTTTAGCGCACTAACCATCTCGTAGCTATCCCACATGCATTCACACTCTGGGCTATGCCCCCATCCCGATGACAGAAACCTATCCCGCTCTCCAAGCCAGGATCTAATCGGACGGCCACATCCGAAGTAGTTCATCGTGCCATCCCACATATCTCCGCGAAGATAATCAGATGCATCATCCCACTCCTCTGCAACAAGATAGCAATCCTCTTTCACGCTTTTGAGGTTTTTTCTGACATCTCTCCATATCTCTTGGCAAAGTTGCATATCATCATATCTTGCAACTTCTGGAGCAACATCCAGCCTCCATCCATCTTGATTGAATGGTGGACGAAGAAACTTCTTGAGAGCACTGTCATAATCGCTATAGATTCTTCCCCTTAATGTATGCGATTTATAATTTAGCTGCACAAGAGTCGTTACTCCTTGCCAGAAACGAGGCCTTCCATTTTCATCTATCACATAAAAACTATTATAGATGGACTTTCTGTCCTCAAGAGCTTTTTTAAGCCATGGAGAATCAGAAGAAGTATGGTTTATTGATATGTCTACAATTACTTTGATTCCATTTTTATGCATTGTATCAATCAGAGAAATCAAAGCCTTATCTCCGCCAAGTTTCTCATCGACATGAAAAAAATCCGTAGAGTCAAACCTATGGACTGTTCGAGAACATGTAATTGGATTCAGGTACAGCAAATCGACTCCGAGCTCTTTGAAGTAATCAACTTTGCTCTCTATCCCCTTAAGATCACCATTATAGAAATCAAGGCACTTTGCTTCCTGGTATGATTTTGGAATGGAATCAAAGGCAGGAGTAGTTACTGACGCTCCATCAAACTCATACATTCCTTCTTTAGCGCCGACAGAAGCATCTCCATTGCAAAACCTATCTGGAAAAATCTGATAGCATGTGGAGCGTGCAACCCACTCTGGAGCATTCAAAGATCCAATTAGCTTAAAACGCTCAATGCGACTTGGACAATTGCGTGTAACACCTGCATTCGAGTAGTAAAAACTCTTGTTGTTTTTGGAAAACACGAAAAAATAAGAAAATGGAAATTCATCTGATGAGACTTCTACACTTTGGCTGTATTTGATTGCTCCGTTGAAAAAGCCTTCCTCAAACATGTCTTTTTGCCACAGTAGACCTGAATCTGTGTAGTACTTGATTTTTACCCAATCAGGACGTTCAGAAAAAACAATCGAAAGCTCAACCATCTCGCCTTTCTTTGGAAATAATGGTGATACAAAATCCTCACAAAATGCAGAAAAAACCATGAATTCCCCCATCAAAAATACCTCGCTGCATATCATCAGCAAGGCATAAAATAGAGACTATCTTACAAAAGCAACAATCATTTAAGCTTCTTGATAAGGTCTTTCAGAATATCCTCTGGAGCACCTGAGCAATCAAGATCAATCAATAGACCCTTTGATCTATAATAATCGATAAGCGGTGCCGTCGATGCTTTATAAACATCCAAACGATGCGAAATAGCCTCTGGCTTGTCATCATCTCTTTGAATCAAGACCTCGCCTGTCTCATCATCAATTCCATCAACCTTAGGAGGATTTGATGTTATATGGTATGTCCTTCCTGTCGACTTGCAGACTCTTCTTCCCGAAAGCCTTCTGATTATCTCATCCTGATCTAGAGTAAAATTAATCACAGCATCTACATCAGACATTGCAGCAAGTGCCTCTGCTTGTGCAATAGTGCGTGGAAAACCGTCTAGGATATATCCCTTCTTTGCATCATCGTCGCCGAGTCTTTTTTCAACCATCTTTATTGTGACTTCATCTGGAACCAAACCTCCAGAGGCCAAGATTGACTTTACTTGCTTACCCAACTCGGTTTCATTCTTGATATTTGCTCTGAAAAGATCACCAGTGGAAATATGTGGAACACCAAGCTCCATCTTTGCTATAGCTGCTATTGTACCCTTTCCTGCTCCTGGAGGGCCAAGAAATACTAGATTCATTTAATTACCTCTTGGTTTTAATTCTAACAAAAAAAAATAACCTTTTATAGCTATTATTACAAAAAACAGCATCATGATTGTAACAACAAAAACTATAGGTTATCATCGATGTAAGGAAAAAAGATATGCAAAGAAAAATTGTGCTACATGCCACCGATCTCGATGGTTACCTGCTAGATGAAGATAAAAAGAACATAGAGAAGGCCTCTCTCCTTTACGAAGAAAGCGAAAGAGCTTGCCAAAGACTCGACAGAGATTGTTGCGATATAGAAGCAAAAGAGGATCTTGTTGCATCTGCAAGGAACATTGGACACTTTCTTGAGGATATAACAAAGAAAAACAATAGGATACATACATATTGCTTTGAGACGCCCAAAGAGCAACATGGGGAAGCTTCAAGGATAATAGCCAAGCTAAGAAGCCCTGAGACTTCTCATGAGGAATTCGTGTATTATATACAAAGAGCATATGAACTTATGTTTGCTCATGCATTTGCTGATCAATGTCTGTCCAAAAAGAGATCTATAATACAGAAAACGCCTGTAACTGTCCCAGTACAAAGCTATGCTGTCCATAGAATTCCAGACATAGACGACCTTGCTCACAATGCTGTAATGTGCGTAATGCTCAGGGGTGCATTGCTCCCTTCGATGATAATATCAAAAGAAATAGAGGATTTTTCATCTGATAAATACATTACTCCTTTTGCGCTTTTCAAAATAAAGAGAGATGAATCCAGAAAGGAATCAAATATGGACTACATACTTGATCTCGACAGGTCGTTCTTCTCTCTTGAAGATCTGGATGGAAAGGATTTGATATTTGCCGATCCAATGAATGCGACTGGCGGATCGCTTGTAACAATAGTAAAGTATATAAAATCAGAAGGAATCAAGCCTAGATCGATAAAATTCATCAATGTAATATCAGCGCTTAAGGGAGCTTTGCGTATTACAAGAGCTATTGAGGAGGCTGAGATATATACACTTTGGATGGATCCTGTTCTGAATGAGTCAGCGTATATTCTCCCAGGTCTTGGAGATGCAGGCGACAGACTAAATGGAGTCGATTCACCAGATAATCCTCGAAACATGATTCAATTGATTGCTGACTATGGCACAAATATAGTTAATCTATATAGAGACCAGGTAAGGAAAATTGAAAAAACCGTTTTGGGCTAGCCTATTATTGATTCTGATCTTTGCCTCTTGCACTACATCCTACTCTGACAAAGAGACAATAAGAGATGGATACTATTTATCGGGCACAGAGGCTGTGGCTTTTTATTCTTCATCAAAAGATAAAAGCCCCCGAGTTTCATACAATCTTGCATATTCTTTCTTGGAAAGCGGAAATATCGAAAGAGCACTAGAAACAGCAATTGAAGCTAAAAACGAATATCCTCTGTACATACGCTTTTACTTGTTGGAGGCCTATTGCTACAGAGAACTTGGTGAAAAGGAAAAATATCTAAACTCTCTGAATGAAATAATCTCGCTTGATTATTCAAACAAAGAAGTCAGAGAGTCAATCATAGCATTTTATACAGATGAGGAAATGGAAGAAAAAGCAATCGAGGAAGCGCGGATTTTGCTATCCATCGACAGCAATAACGAAATCGCGCTAAATGCATTATCCATGCATATACCTTTCTTTTGTGATCTCACTGGTTATAAGCAAGATGAAAACAGAAAGGAAATAATCGAGAACATAAACAAAATAGAGATTTTCAATCTCAAGCCAAAACTAAACAAGGTACCTGGCACTTTGCTCTCTGACTAAACTATCACAAAGTTCATTGCCATCGATTCCCGCATGGCCTTTTACCCAAGACCATGTCACCTTTAGCATTTTATTCAATCCATCGAGTTGTTCCCAATATTCTTTATTCTTCACAGGATCGCCGGAGGCTGTTCTCCAGTTCTTTTTCTTCCAACTGGTTATCCAGACTGTGATTCCATTCTTTACATATTGGCTATCTGTCAGAATTGTTATCTCTCTGTAATTATTCTCAATTGAATATTGAAGAGCATTTATTACAGCTGTTAGCTCCATTTTGTTGTTTGTTGTTTGTTTTTCGCCTCCAGAAAGCGACTTCAATAGAATCTCGCCATCATAGGCTGCAAAAGCCCAACCTCCAGGCCCAGGATTCCCCAAGCAACCACCATCTGTATATATCTGAATCATTACCTTACTCCAGTCTTCTTTATTATATGATATCCGAATTGGGTTCTCACAGGCTTTGATATAGTTCCTGTTCCCATTCGTCTTACAGCATTCTCGAAAGCTGGTACCATCTGACCTTCCTTGAACCATCCAAGGTCCCCGCCCTTTGATTTCGATGGACAAGTTGAATATTGTCTAGCAAGAGACTCAAATGACTCACCGTTTTTTACTCTTTGGTATAATTTCTCAGCTGTAGCTTGATCTTTTACAAGAATATGCGATGCTTTAAACTCCATATTGGTTACCTATTTATCATCGATCAAGAATCATCGAACGATAGCTTTTCGTCTCTATATCACCATCGTTCAAGCCAAATTCAGAAAGAAGCTTATGAAGATGCTTGATCTCATTTTCCTTGGATGAATTATCAATATCAAAATCCATAAGCCTCTCCATCTCCAAAAACCATCCAAGGTCATTAACAGACAAAAGCTCAATATGAACAGATTCGAAATTCCACTCGAAACCATTTTTGTATTTGTGGAAATAAAATTCAAAACCCAAATCGTTGAAGAATGCTAAAGTCTCTTCAAAAGATGATCTGATCTGTATCTCATACTCAAGATTATCCTCATCGCCATTTTCATCTTTGCGAGTCTCTTTTGTTGTAGATTCAAGATTCCCATTATTAATTCGAATTCTCATGAGCTTGCCTTTCTCATTTTTCAAATATGTATCTTTTTTATCTACAAGCCCTGCTTTCCCTGCAAAACCCTCAATCAAGAATTTAATTCTATCAACATCAAAAACATGCGCTTTTATCTCAATTTCTCTCATCTGGCATTTCCATGACAAAGATTTATCAAATGCATAAATCCTCTTTTAACATAATAAAAATTATAAAACCAAAATACAATATCGAACAAAAGATAGATATCGCTAATACTAACTGGTTGTTACATCTTGCGTACAATTTATCAAACTACCGCTCTGAGCAATTATTTCGAAAAAAATCCACAGAGTTTAACACTGTGGACAAACATTTTGCGAAAAATAAATAAAAGTTGTGGATATATGATATCGACTTATTCAAACATATCAATATTTCCAAGGGAAAATCATCGACTTCAAAGATCTTGGACCAACTTTCTCTTTTTCATCATAGAGCAATTCGCTCCAAGGAAGTTTTCTTCTATTGGCATCTGGATGTGATTCCAGATAATCATATTTGAACATGAGCAACTTCATTGCATCCTGAGAAGCAAGCATATAACCACAAACTCCAGGAATCAGACCCATTGTAAAGACCGAGAAGGCAACAATTATCAGGTTGTAAAAGAAAAAGAAGAAAGAAAAACCAATATTGTCACCTAAAATGATGAAGCATTTTTTCAATGTCTTCAGAGGCCTATCGCCTGGAAGAAGATTCATCAACGGAAAATAGTATGGCAAAGCAAACAAGAAAACAACCAAAACCCAGAAAAGGACTACTATTATAATCGTCCCAATCATATTCGACATCGAAGCATAAAAAGGAATGGCCATAGTTACTATAAAGAAGAGGAAAAATGAAATGAAGAAAAACAATATCGAATGTTTAATATTCCTACGCAAACACCTTCCAAATGGCTCCCAGGTTTCCTTTTCATAATTTGAATATCCGAAAACAACACCCGATGTTCCCCCAAAGAACAAACAGGAAAGAAAGAGTATAACAACATCAATTGCAATAAAAAGAAGCGTTGAACTTTCCAATAAATAAAAAGATCCAAGAAAACACCCAACAAGGACAATATATATAAGATTTTGCAATACCATGCCAATCAAATTGTCCCACCCATCAAAAAATGCTTTTTTCAAAAAGAATCCAATCATGTTTACAGTTTATACAAAGTGCGAACCAAACTCAACAAACTACATATAAAGAACAGATTTAAATAACTCCGATAAACAAATACAACAGAAATTTACACTCTTGCTATAATACTAGATGCAAAAAGGAAATAAACTCCTTTCACTTATTTAAAAAATAGTAAAAATTTATATAATTACGATATTTACAAATATATTTTTTAATGCTATAAGTTACTTAGAGGCTTAAATTGGAGCAATCCTTGGTTGCCTAGAAGAGGGACTGTCTTAGTCGTACTAGAGAAGTCTAGTATGCAAAACGCAAAGCAACGTTTTTACGTGACTTGCCCCTGTTTGAGAATTTTAAACAGGGGTTTTATATTCTCCAAATCTCTATTTTTTTGCATAAATATTCATATTTATCTTGAAAAACTTAATAGAATATGCAAAATGGGACTTATCATTCAAGGAGATAATATCATGTCAAAAGAAAAAGTTATTTTAGCATACTCAGGTGGATTGGATACATCTGTTATTTTAAAGTGGCTATCGAATAAAGGTTATGATGTCATTGCATATGTTGCCAATGTTGGGCAGAACGAGGATTTTGATGCAATAAAAGAAAAAGCACTTGCCACAGGTGCATCCAAGGTCTATGTAGAGGATTTAAGAAAAGAGCTAGTAACTAATTATGTCTTCCCTGCGCTGCAAGCTAATACAATATATGAGGGTACATATATGCTAGGCACATCGCTTGCTCGCCCGATAATTGCAAAAAGGCATATTGAAATTGCAAAAAAAGAAGGAGCAAAATATGTTGCTCACGGTGCAACAGGAAAAGGAAACGACCAAGTAAGATTCGAATTTGGCTACTACATGAACATGCCGGATGTGAAGGTTATCAGCCCATGGAAAGACCCTGAGTGGCTATCAGAGTTTGAAGGAAGATCCGACATGATTGCTTATGCAGAGAAATATGGAATCCCAATCAAAGTCACTCTAAAAAAACCTTACTCAGAGGATGCAAATCTAATTCATATTTCACATGAGGCTGGTATTTTGGAAGACCCATCAAAAAGGTGTCCAGAGGATGTCTTTTCTATAACTGTTTCTCCTAAAGAGGCTCCAGATGAAGAGACTATTGTAGAGATAAAGTTCAAGGATGGAATTCCTGTAGAAGTCAAGAATCTTAATGATGGAACTTCCAAACAAGAGCCAGTTGAAATGATTGAGATGCTAAATAAGCTTGGACATGATAATGGAATCGGAAGAGTTGACCTCGTAGAGAACAGATTCATTGGAATAAAAAGCCGAGGAGTTTATGAAACACCGGGATGCGAGATCCTATGGAAAGCACACCACAATCTTGAAGGTCTCACAATGGACAAAGAAGCAATGCACCTAAGAGATATGCTATCTCCTAAATATGCAGAGTTAATATACAATGGATATTGGGGCGCTCCGGAATTCAACATGCTCACTGCCCTATTTAAGCAAAGCCAACTAAACGTAACAGGCAAAGCAACAGTAGCTCTTTACAAAGGCAACGTAATCAATGTAGGAATCGAATCTGACTACTCGCTGTATAACGAAGACCTTGGTTCGATGGACAAAGCTGGTGGCTATCATCCTATTGATTGCAAAGGTTTTATAAACATCAATGCAATTAGGCTAATGGCATCAGCCCAACGAGATTCAAAAAACCTATAACTAATACTAGGGAGTGTCGCTAAAAAAAGCACACTCCTATTTTTTATTAAATGCATAATAACTTTGGAAATTGGATTGCAAAATCAATCTATTGGTTATCATCCAACCCTTCAGCCCTACCCCACCATTCCAAAACTATACCATCATCGGGATTCCAAGCAGAGCTGCGACTTTTATCATCTACATTCCTCTGGCTCTGTCCTTCTTTCTTTTCCTTATCTTCATCCATGATTCAAACTACAACAAAGAGATTTTAAAAAATATCGCCGACGAAAGCCAGCGATATCATAAAAACTACCAACCAAGATTAACTTGAACAGTCAATCCATCTATACCCTTTTCACCGGCAACTGAGCCAAATTCATGCCAATAATATGCAGCCTCGACTCTTAATGCATAGAAATCAAGACCAGCACCAAGCGTCCAATAACCACTATCGAGTCCACCTCTAATATCAAAGACCCATAGGCCTCTGATTTCAGCACCAAGTTTCAAGTGATTAACCCAAGCTCTTGCAGACAAATCCTTATCAGCGACAAATCCCAGGATATCGACGAAATCAGCCTCTACTGTTGGTTTGAAAATAGAAGAGAAATCAGGGTCCCAAGCAACTCCCACATCCCAAGTCATATCTGTATTGAAGCTAAACTTTTTATCACTATTAAAAGGCGATTCTAGTACTGCAGAATAATTATCATATGCATTCATGTTGAATTTTCCATTGATATTATTCAAAACAGATGCTACAGAGAAGCCAAGTGGCAAATTCAAACGCGCGCCAACATTAACAGGAATTGCCCAGCCAGCCATGAATGGAATAGTATCAATCGGATTTTGTTCATTGCTATCGGAATTGACAATCTTGAGCAAAGTAGAGATATCGACTGCTTTGTTGTATGCAAGATATCTAAATCCAACAGAAAAACCAATATCAAGAGAGAACTTGTCCGTGAAATTGAACTTCAAGCCATAACCGACCCTCGTCTCTGCTAGTAATTGGTTGATGATATTTGTCGAAGTAATTTGCCCATTTAAATATGTAAGAATCGAATCTTGCACAGCAAAACCAAAACCAAATCCCCCAAAAGAGAAAGAAATATTCGAGTTTATATCGGCAATCTTTCCATAGCCATATGAGAGTATTTTGTTGACATTCTCATCATTGTAGATCTCGCTGATGTTATTCTCATTTATTTCACCATTTGCAATTTTCTCGAACAAACCACTCTTATATGCCTTATAAAGAGCAACAGGATTATATAAGCTAACACCAACATTTGGAGTTGATACCTGAACTTTGTTATCAGCTAAGCCAGCAGGGTTAGACCAAAATGATTGGTAGTTATCCAATCCAGCAATGCCTACGCCACCCATTGCAAGAGATCTAGCATCCAAACTCTTGTAAGGAGACCCAAGTGCACCATAAACATCTCTATTTGTATTTGGTGATACTTCCTCACTTAACGCAAAAGCTGAAGAACATACAATAATCAAAATAATAAGACTCAAGACAATCTTTTTCATTTCGCTATCCTTTATTTATTGCTGCTACCCATGAATGAGTTTATAAGAGATCCAACATCCACATTGCCTGTAAAGTTTGAAGCAACGCTAACTATATTTAGATATGACTCAACAACTACGACAACATCACTTACTGCTTTTTCTGAGCCTTCATTTTCTAGAAGTTTTCCAACATCCGAAAGTTCAAAAACCGGATCGCCTTCTTTTTCTGCTTTGTTTTCCTTTCCAAACAAAGCATTGATTATATCCTTGCTTTCAACTTTGATTTCCGTGCCATCCTTTGTTATTCTCAAATCCTTGTCATCGATAGCTTTTGGAATCTCTTCGAGAAGACTTAGAGTGTATTTTAGAGCAATGATATCACCTTGTTTTGCATTTTCAGGACTATTTACAAGTGATTCTGTTGTTTCTTTCAAATTCGATACAAGCTCCTTCACAGACCCATCTTCCATTGAACTTGTATCTATATCCTTTACATAATTATTGATGATTTCAGCTGTGCCTTTAATGCCTTTTATATCATCCGCTGTCAAATCTGTGCTCTTCTCCTTCAGTGACTCAAGCTCTTTTTTACCTTCAGCTGACGAATAGTTTTTCTTAAGATCATCTATATCAGAGGATGAGAGCGGAGAGACGACAGTAATATCAGTCAAATCCTCTTTTCCAGCAATAATCTTCAAACCTGTTGATAGATTCTTGTTTTCTTTCGCAAGCTCATCAGCACTTTGAGATTCTGCACTTGCGTTTACATCCTTTACTTCTTGCTTTAGCACATTCTTACCCATCATAGATGCAAATTCCTCTAGCGAACATGAGCTTAGAGCAATGACAAAAAATGCTACTATGGATGCAATAAATAGCTTTCTCTTCATATATCCTCCAAACAAGACAACATTTTATTATCCAATATATAATAAAACAATTATACAACCAAATGGATACAGAAAAATCATAAAAACTCTGATAAAAGTGAAAAAGAGCTTAACATATTGGCTTTATCTATTGATAACAACAAAAGGTTCTGGTACGATTTTCCTGTTGTGCTTTGCACGACGATTTTCCGCCCGTATGGGTGAGATATAGTGTTGGTAGGCTATGAATACTTTTCACAGCCAGCGTAAGGAGTAACTACTATGGCAGTAGTAACAATGAAAAGCCTGCTTGAGTCAGGCGTACACTTTGGACATCAAACAAAGAGATGGAATCCAAAGATGGCTCGTTTTATTTTCACAGAAAGAAACGGGATTCATATTATCGACCTTCAAAAGACATCTGCTTGCATTGTCGAGGCTTATGAAGCTGTAAGAGCGCAAGTGCAAAACGGTAAGCAAGTTCTTTTTGTAGGAACAAAAAAACAAGCACAGCAAGCAATTGAGACAGAAGCTAAGAGATGTGGAATGCCTTATGTTTCAAACAGATGGCTTGGCGGTATGCTTACAAACTTCTCAACAATCAAGAAGTCAATTGCAAAACTAAAGAAAATCGAGAGAATGGAAGCTGATGGCACATTCGATTCATTGACAAAGAAAGAAGTTGCTCTCTTGACAAAAGAGAAGACAAAGCTCGAGAAGAACCTCGGTGGAATCAAAGACATGAAAGAACTCCCTGGAGCACTCTTCATAATCGATACAAAGAAAGAAGCTCTTGCTGTTGCAGAAGCAAAGAGACTTGGCATCCCTGTGATTGCTGTTGTTGATACAAATTGCGATCCAACAGACATTACATACCCTATCCCAGGAAACGATGATGCAATCAGAGCAATTTCTCTTTTCGTTGAGATAATTGCAAATGCTGTAATCGATGCTGATAGCGAAGCAGGAATCCAGATTATCGAATCGCTAAATGATGAGGATGAGGAAGCAGCAATCAATGCAGCTCCAGTAGAGAATAAAGACGAAGAAATCATTGACTACTCAAACTACATTCCATCTGAAGATAAGCCAGAGGATGATGCTGAAGTAGAAGATGAGGAAGAGGATTACTTCTCAAAGTAATAACAAAGGAGAAATATCATGGCAACAATCAGTGCAGCTGACGTAAAAAAGCTTAGAGATACAACTGGCGCAGGAATGATGGATTGCAAGAAAGCCTTGACAGAAGCCAATGGCGATTTTGCAGGAGCTGAGAAGATTCTGAAGGAGATGGGACTCGCTGCAGTCGCAAAGCGCCAAGACAGAGCAACAGAGAATGGAAGAGTCTTTGTAAAGATCAAGAATGGAAAAGCTGTTTTGCTTTCGCTTTCTTGTGAAACAGACTTTGTTGCAAAGAATGCAGACTTTGCCAAGCTTGGCGAAGAGATGTGTGATGTGATCATTGGAAAAGGATATACAGAGCCAAATGCTGAGCTTCAGTCAATGGTAGATGGCCTTATTGCAATAATCAAAGAAAACATGCATCTTGTGAAGTTCCAAGTCATTGATATCCCAGAGAATGGTTACGCAGATGGTTATATCCATGGAGAAGGTTCTGTTGCTGTTGCTGTAGTTCTTTCATCTGACAAGAAAGAGGCTTTCGACAACAAAGAAGTAAAGGAGCTTGCTCATAACCTTGGTCTGCATGCAGCAGCTTTCAAGCCTCAATACCTTTCAGACAAGTTGGTTGACAAAGCTTATGAAGAGGAACAGCTTTCAATCTTCAAAAAGCAAGTCGAAACAGACGAAAAAATGGCATCAAAGCCAGAAAAAGTCAAAGAGGGCATCGTAAGAGGAAAGCTTGCTAAACTCTACAAGGAGATTTGCTTCCTTGATCAACCTTATGTAAAGGATGACAGCATTTCAGTTGCTGAAGCAATCGCTAATGCAGGAAAAGCTGCGGGAGCAAAGCTTGAACTTATTGCTTACGGTGTATACCAAGCTGGCGTAAATTGAGAGGCATAACATGCAAAATGTATTAACGACATGCGAAGAGAGAATGAAGAAATCTGTGCAATCACTCTCTTCAGAGTATGCAAGCCTTAGAACAGGAAGAGCCTCTGCCCAGCTTTTTGAAAAAATCAAGGTTGATTACTATGGAGCAGAGACACCGCTTTCACAAATTGCAGCAATATCTGTTCCAGAGGCAAGACTTGTTGTTATCCAGCCTTGGGATAAAAGCGCTTTGTCAAACATTGAGAAAGCTATACAGAAATCGGAGCTTGGACTCAATCCAAACAACGATGGAAAGCTTATCAGAGTGAATTTCCCTCCTCTAACACAGGAAAGAAGAAAGGACCTTGCCAAGCAAGCAAAGACAACAGCAGAGAATGCTCGTGTTGCTGTCAGAAACATTAGAAGAGATGCAATGGAAGAGTTGAAGAAACTTCAAAAAGCATCTGAGATTTCCGAGGACCAGCAAAAAGAAGGAGAGACGAAAATCCAGAAATTGACTGACAATGCAATTGCAGAGATTGGCAAGCTCGCTGAGGCCAAGGAAAAAGAGATAATGGAAATTTAACGATATGGGTGGGGATTTGAATCATCTAGCCATAATAATGGATGGAAATGGTCGCTGGGCCGAAATGAGAGGCCTTAAGCGATCTGAAGGACATAACGAAGGCGGAAAGGCCATTGAGCGAGTAGTCAAAGGTTGTCTTAAACATGATATCAAATTCCTAACCCTGTATTGTTTTTCCACAGAAAACTGGAAAAGACCAAAACAAGAGGTAGACTATCTCTTGGATCTCTTTGCAAAAGAAGCAAGAAAGGGAATCAATCGATTCAATGAGCTTGGAGTAAGGATTCTACACACTGGATCTCGCGACAAGCTCTCAAATTCCACTCTTTCTGCTTTGGATGATGTCGTTGATAAAACAAAAGATAATGATACTCTTATACTCCAACTTGCTATAAACTATGGCGGACGAGATGAGATTGCTAGAGCAATAAACAAAGCACTCCTTAATGGTGTTAGACACTTCTCTGAAGATACTTTAAGACAGTACATTGACAATCCTTGGGTACCAGATCCTGATTATATTTGCAGAAGTGCTGGAGAAAAACGCATTTCAGGCTTTCTCTTATATCAATCGAACTATGCAGAATTTGGATTTTATGATAAGCTTTGGCCAGATTGGGATGAGTCTATGGTTGATTTGCTGGTAAGTGACTTCAGCAAAAGAATTAGAAAGTTTGGAGAATTGAGATAGATGAGATCGATTGCTAAAAGATTATTGACAGCTACTATTGCACTTCCCTTTCTAGCTCTTATTGTCATATTACTTCCATATTGCAACCATTTTGCATTCTTCTTGGTTATAATATTTGCTGACATTGTCGGCACGATAGAGATGAAGAACAATATATTGGAAAAGAAAGGCGAAGTACCTTTCTACAGCTACCTTGGAATCTGTCTTCCTATAATCCAATATATACAAATATACAAAATACCTGAGATTGAAAACCTTGTTTTCTATTCACTTTCTGTAGTCATTGGTCTAGTTTTCGCAATAGAAGTTTTCTATGGCGCTAAAGACAATTTCACTGGCTCTATAGGTAGAATAGGAAGAACAATACTTTGCATAATCTATCCATCTTTTCTAGCTGTATTCCTAACAAAGCTATGTTTTTTGGAAAATGCATCATGGCATATTGTCTATTTTCTTGCTTTAGTCTTTGGTGCTGACACTTTCGCTTATTTCTTCGGGATGGCATTCGGAAAAAACAACAAAGGTTTTGTCAAAGTAAGTCCAAACAAATCAATCGCAGGCTATTGCGGTGGAATTCTTGTACCGGCAATCATTGGCACAATTGTTCCTGTATTATTCGGAGGTGTCTTTTCATATTCGAGCTTCAACGGTTTCTTGATTGGATTGACAACAGCGATTTTTGCTTGCATCGGCGATTTGATTGAATCTTGTTTCAAGAGAGCCTCAGGGATAAAGGACAGTGGCTTTATAATCCCAGGACGAGGTGGAATGCTTGATTCTATCGACTCTATCTTAATAGCAGCTCCATTTTATTATCTACTAACAGAGTTCTTCTTGGGAGTTTAAAGTGACAAAGATGCCAAATGGCAGGAAAGTTGTTGTTCTTGGTTCTACAGGTTCTATTGGAACCACTTTTTTTGATTCACTAAGAAAAAACAATCCAGGAATATCGGTTGTTGCGATTGCAGCATATTCCAATGATGAGAAATTGAATAAGCTCAAGGAAGAATTCAATATCGATAGAGCATTCTTGTTCAAAGGAAAAAACAAGTCCGATATTGATTCATTCCTAAAATCTGTTGATGCTGACATTGTATTGAATGCAATTAGTGGCTCTGATGGACTATATGCAACTCTCTCTTCTCTTGAGAGCGGCAAGGATGTTGCTCTTGCAAACAAAGAATCAATTGTTATGGGTGGTAGTTTCCTCTTTGATTATGCAAAAGCAAATGGAAAAAAAATCATTCCAGTCGATAGCGAACATAGTGCGATATACAACCTGAAAAACCAGATTCGAAATGTTGATTCAATTGTATTGACAGCATCCGGAGGACCATTTATTGATATGGTTGATTTTTCGAAAATAACGCTTGAAGATGCTCTAAAACATCCGACATGGAAGATGGGAAAGAAGATAACAATCGATAGTGCAACTCTTGCAAACAAAGGCCTTGAAGTAATTGAAGCATCCTACCTATTTTCTATGCCTGTTGAAAAGATAGAAGTAACAATACATAGACAATCAATTGTGCATTCAATGATAAGGACAAAAGAGGGTGCTGTATATGCACAAATGTCACCACCAGATATGGCATTACCAATTATTGCGGCAATCTCTGATAATACATTGGAACTTGAAAATATCGTCAAGCCTCTCTCCTTCTCTCAATTGACGCTGACATTCGAAAGCCCGGATCTCAATCGTTTTCCAATGCTTTTCTATGCTTATAAAGCACTAGAAAGTGGAGCATCCTACCCTATTGCTTATAATGCATCAAATGAAATTGCTGTTTCAGCTTTCATTGAAAACAAAATTTCATTCACTCAAATTGCAAATGTTGTTGAGGCAGTCCTTTCAAACGATTTTTCAAATCATCCATCTTGTTATGATGAGATAATGATGGAGGATTTAAGAGCAAGAGATCTAGCCAAAGAGGCAATATGCTCTCTTACTTAGTTAGCATCTTAAAATACATTCCTGTCCTTTTCGGAATTGGAGTAATAATTTTCTTTCATGAGCTAGGTCACTTCATTGCTGCAAAATTGACTAAAGTCGATGTAGAAGTTTTGTCATTTGGTTTTGGACCACGTTTGTTTTCGATAAAGGGGAAAAAAACAGAATTCAGAGTTTCTTGTATTCCTTTTGGAGGCTATTGCAAACTCAAAGGCTCGCTTGATTTGATCAAAGCGCTTAAAGACCAAGCAAAATCAATTGAAGTATCAGAGGCTGGATCATATTTCAGTACTACTCCATTCATTCGATTTCTGATTTATCTTGCTGGGCCTTTGATGAACTTCATTCTTGCATCAATCCTTCTCACAATTGCAGCTTTGATCCCTGTGGAACGAATATCCAATCCTGCAATCTTAACTCCAGCTTCGGAGTACAGAGAATTATTTGGATCCATTCCTGAGCAAAAAGCAATTGAAAAAGGTGACAGAGCAATAAGAAGTGGCAATATTCGATTTGAAGATTATGAAGAGCTTGAAAGCTATCTAAAGGATAATGAAGGAAAAGAAATACCAATAACTGTTGAACGAGGTTCGAGACTCGTCGACACTGTTCTTATTCCACTTTATTTTAATGGCAACTACACATTTGGAATAACGAATCTTCAAAAACCAATAATCGGAAGAAGCATAAGCGATGAATTCAAAGAAGGAGATATAGTAATATCGGCAAATGGCAGACCAATTGAATATACGCTTGATCTATATTCGCTAAATACAAACGATCTTTATCTTGTTATAAAGCGCGGTGATAAAACTATTGAAACACATATTTCAGATGAAACACTTCCCTTTGCATGGAAGAGCGATTTGCGAAAATATACTGTCATAGATAATGTATTAACCTACGGTTTTAAAAAAGCATCTACTCTTTTTGTTTCCACTCTCGACATGCTTGGTGCGCTTTTGACATTCCAAATAGATGATGCACGTATGGTAATCACAGGACCAATGAAAGCTGCAAGCAAATTCAACCAGATATCAACTATAGCATTCCAAACATCAAAGGAAAGTGGAACAAGTACAATTCTTTACCTTCTTGCAATAGTTTCGATATCGATATGTGTTGGAAACATATTGCCAATACCAACATTCGATGGTGGACAAATGCTCATAAACATTGTCGAAATGATAAAGAGAAAACAATTGAGACCAAGAAGCTACTTGGCATTGCAAGCACTTGGGATGCTCATAGGCTGGCTGATAATAATTGCGATGTACTTGTTCGATTTGAAGAATCTATTCCTCTAACGTTTCTTGTCTTGTGGCGTTGGCTCAACAAACTCAGCATCTTGCGATGCAAGATCAACATAAGAAGTAAGCTGATCATGGAATCCAATCTTGAACTCTCCAGTCTCACCGTCCCTGTTTTTTGCAACAATCAACTTCGTAACTTGCAATGTTGCTCTACCCTCGTTGTCCTTCGCATTTTTTAGTTTTTCTTCTTCTGTTAGGCTTCGCTTTCTATGCAAAAAGCACACAACATCAGCATCTTGCTCAATCGAGCCAGAATCTCTTAGGTTTGAAAGTATAGGTGCTTTCTCCTCTGAATCCCTTGAAACCTGGCACAATACAACAAAAGGAACCTTCAATTCCCTAGCCAATGATTTTATTCCCTTCGATATCTGGCTTACTCTTTCATGAGTAGGCATGTCGCCTCTTGCATTTGCAAGTGAAATAAGACCAATGTAGTCAATCACGATAGCATCAAGATGATGCTCTTTATGCAAAGAACGTGCTTTACCTCGTAAGTCAGTCATTGAAATATTTGGAACATCAACTATGAAAAGATTGTCTGATTTCCCATATAGTTTCTCTGCAGCATTATTGAAGCGGTCAAAATCATCTCCAATCAAGTTCGCTGTATTGATTTTTGAAGTTGGAACCTTGGAAACCATTGAAAGCAATCTCTTTGCAATTTTATCACCAGGCATCTCCAAGGAAAAGAAAGCTATTTTTTTATTATCATTTATCATATTGAGCATCATCGAAATCGCAAAGGCTGTCTTTCCTATCGATGGACGTGCGGCTATGATGATGTAATCTTCTGGTGAAAAACCACCATTGCAATATTTATCCAAAACGGAGAAACCACTTGCAATCTTGTCATCGGATGCCTCTCCAGCAATGCGAGCAAGAACCTTTTGGTATGTATCCATAACAATGGAGCCAAGAGAATAATCCTTTGAACTCTTACCTAAATCCATATAAAGATCGGTAAGATCCTTCGCTCCTTGGTCCAAAGTTTCTTTGATATCAGCTGCGATATCAAAAGCATCGGATGAAAGATGGACAGATACCTTATAAAGCTCTCTTCTTTGCCTTGCTTCCTTTACCATTTCAGCATATTGCTGAATATGGCTTACAATAGCATCGGAGTTTGTCAATTGTGCAATGTAGCTTATTCCACCAGCATCCTTAAGAAGATTCTTCTTTTTTAGATAATCGGTTAAAGTCAGCAGATCCAAACCGGAATTGCCATTGGCTCCTTCAAGTATTTGCCCAATAGCTTCATAGATAACTTGATGATTTGGTCTGTAAAAATACTCTGGGGCTTTAATGATATCAGAAATCTGATCATAAGCCTCAGGGTTCAACAAAAGAGCCCCAAGGATAGCTCTTTCAGCCTCATCATTATGAGGTAGCATTTTAACTTTTATATCGTCTTGGGACTCATTCATAAATTAAGCCTCGACATTCTCCTCTGCAACAGGCACAACCTCGTCTGTTGTAGCTTCTTCGACAGCTTCTTCAAAATCTTCTTGAGCTTTTTCTGCTTCTTCTTTTGCTTTTGCTTCAGCCGCAGCTGCTTCTTGAGCCTTCTTCAAAGCCTCCTTAGCTTCTGCCTCAGACTGAACAATAAGCTTTATGTGGGAATTATCGTTCTCATAAAGATGGGCAACAATTGTATATGTTCCTGTCATCTTTATTGAATGTGTTGGAACATCGAGCTTCTTTCTTTCAATAGAGAAACCAAGCTTAGAAAGCTCTTCCTGGACCATAAGAGATGTTACGGATCCGAAAAGTTTTCCAGACTCGCCAGCAGGAACTGTGATTGTAATAACTACATTGTCAAGCTTCTCTTTCAAAGATGCGGATTCTGCTCTCTTTGCAATCTTTCTCTTTTCGATAGCATCAGCACGCTGTGCAAACATTGCAGCATTGCCCTTGTTGTATACAACAGCAGCTTTTGTTGGAAGAAGATAGTTTCTAGCATAACCATCTTTTACAACAACAACATCACCCTCTTCACCCAGATGTATAACATCCTGATTAAGAATAATCTTCATTTTTTCTCTCTCCAATCTTCTTCAAGTCGAAGAAGCTTTCCAGAAGGCCTAGCAAAGGCAATCCGAAAAGAACAATAAAATTAATTCCCGGAACTACTGAGGATATTATGAAAAGAACTAAAAAAAGCGACATGCTCTTTAACCTTTCCATAGATCTAGAAAGCCACGAATAAAGGACTGCAAAACCCTGAATAGAATAAAGCACTCCAAATAGCAAAGCTATATTTATGACAATCACCTCAAGTGCCAAAGGTGCAGATACAAAATAAAATAGAAGAATAAGGGCAAAAAAGAAGATAAAGAACCAAACCATATTAGGCGAGAATTCTATAGCCTTGACCTTACTTTCCCAATCATTTTCTCTTGAATGCAATACTGTTTCATAAATAAAACAGTTAGCACAGACTGCAACCAATGTGGTTGGCAAAATCAAAGAACTCATGGAAACTAGAAAAAGAAGGAACAACCAACTTATATCTGCAGAAAAACCAAAAGTATCCAGAATCGGCGAGACCATGGTTGCAAACGCATTCTCGCAAGTCGAATAAAGAGATGCAAAAAGCGCCCTATCTACAACTAACACTAAAGAAATGATCGATGCAAAAACAACAGAAGGAAGCACAGAGACAAGAAGTCTAAACACCAACTTCAGTTTTTTTGCATACATCCACAATATTCCAGCCGCTGACAGCGACATTGGGATAAACAACAACAAACAAAGCTCGATAAGGGAAGTAGAAGACGATTCCTTTTGCAAATGCAAATGAACAAATTCAAGCAAAAAACAAATCACAAGCGAAATGCAAATTAGAATAGAGCCCCTATTCCTTCCATATCTTGCTGAAAAAACCAAGAGTGGAGCCAAATACAATAACGTTGATATCCCAAGATTGTATAGCACAATGCTGAATACAATCATAAGAATACCATCGATGAACATTCTCCAATTAATTTTTGGAGAGCTCTTTTTGCACTCTTCAATCTCCACTTTCAATATCCTCTATTATTTTTTCTCAAATGGAAGATATGCAAGCACTCTAGCTCTTTTGATCTCTCTGTTGAGTGCTCTTTGATGCTTAGCACATGTGCCAGTAATTCTAGCAGGAAGAATCTTCCCCCTCTCTGTTATGTACCTTCTAAGCATATCAGGATTCTTGTAATCTGCTGGAGCAGCTCCCTGACAGAACTTACAAACCTTTTTCTTGAATCCAATCTTCCTAGCACCAAGCTTTCTATCCTTTAGTGCTGCATCTTTCTCATTAAAATCCTTATCTTCTCTCATTTTGATTCTCCTAAAACTCAGAACGGAATAGAATCGTCCTGAAAATCCTCTGGGCCACCAACTGGTGGAACACTAGCTTGCGGAGCTCTAGAATAGCTGCTTGCGTCCTTCGAAGCATGAGCTGAACTATTCTGGCTTGGAGCAAACGAGCCACTGCTTTGCTGGTTTTGGCCTTGGCAAAGTTCAAGATTATTGACAGAAATCTCCACTCTGGATCTTGTCTGGCCATCTGCTTCCCAACGCGACTGCCTCAGTTCGCCTTGGATTGCTACTTGCCTGCCCTTCACCAGATATTGACTAACTCCTTCAGCGGCCTTCCCAAAATAAACGCAATCAAAGAAGTTCGCTTCGTCTGTCCAAGATCCATCCGAATTTCTCCTTGCTCTATTCACAGCAATCGAAAAACGTAAGATAGCTTGCCCATTCTGGAGGTACTTCAATTCGCTATCACGAACAAGTCTCCCTACCATAACAACGGAGTTGATATCTGCCATATTATCTCCTTATAAATCTCAATTCTTCTCTGGATTGACGAACAAAAACTTCAAAATCAATGTTGATAGCTGAAATTCTCTGGACATTTTCGCAATAGTTGATCCATCAGCCTTGATTTCAAAGTAAACATAATGTCCTTTTTCTTGTTTCTTGATCATGTATGCAAGAGATTTTACTCCCAAATCTTCCTGCTTGGTGATCTCTACACCATTTGCTTTGAAGTTCTCCTCGACTAGAGCAAGACCTTCCTTCATCTTATCCTCATTCGAATCGAGGATAACTGTGAACTCATAATTTGAAATCATGAATCCCTCCTTATGGACTATAGTATTTTGATCCAGTAACACTGGATAAAGAGGCTTTATGATTCTAGCAAAAAGAAATATATGAGGTCAATTATTTATCAATAGATAAAAGGCAATTTGCATTTGTTGTCTCATACGCCTATTATGTTCTTATTATGGTTGAACCGAGCATGAAAGATATGGAATTTCGCGAAGAAGCACTTGGAGGGCGAATTTGGCCTTTGATAATAAAGGTATGCTTTCCATTGGCTATTTTCCAGGGGATATCCCAGCTTTTTTCTATAATTGATAGTCTTATGGCAAGCCATATTTCATCAAATGCCGTTTCAACTGTAGTCTATCTCGTGCAATTGAACAAAATTGTTTCAGCTATAGGTTCTGCACTTGCTGTAGCATGCTCTATAGCATTGTCGCACGCATATGGAGCTGGAGAGTACCGAAAAGTAAAACGCATTCTTTCGACATCTATAGCACTTGCAACGATTTTCGGAGTTGCAATACTTGTTTTGTTGCCATTTTCTAACAATATATTGAAGATTACAGGTACTCCTGAGCCTTTTATAGAGGAAGGCAGCTCATACTTCTCTATCTCGATGATTTCTGTCATAGTCAATTTCCTCAATTTGATTTATATATCGACAGAAAAGACAAGAGGAAAATCCAAAAAGATATTGTTTCTGAATCTCATGACAGTTTTGATAAAGCTTTCATTAACAGCAATTTTCGTATATTTGTTCGATGGAGGAATAATAGATATTGCAATCGCAACTTTGATATCAAATATTGCTTTGCTTTTATTTGCAATCATCAGCCTCTCAAAGAAAAACGATATTTTCTCATTCTCCATAACTTCAATATCATTGAAATGGGATTCCATTCAACCGCTTCTAAAACTTGCGTTTCCATCGATGATTGAAAAAATGGCATTTTCATTTGGGAAAAGCACAGTCAACAAAATGGCATCAAACTATGGAACCAATGCTGTTGGGGCTGCTGGAATTTCGAATAACATGTCTGGACTTCTTACCGGATTGCAAGTTGGTTTCCAAGATGGAGGCGCATCGATCCTTGGACAAGCATTTGGAGCAAAAAAAGAAGATAGACTAAGACAGTTATATAGAAGGATACAAATACTTATTGTAATCACGGGTTTAGTTGGATTCGGGATTTTCTATGTCATTTCGCCTTGGATCGCGAAGCTTTTTTCGCTTTCGCGAGGAGGATATGATAACGAATTTTTCTCAATGATTGTGACAATATACCACTACGAATTATGGGGTACGATGTTTTTATCGTTTAACTATGCATCGACATCATTGCTTTTGGGATGCGGAAAAACAAAGCTTACCTTAGCTGTAAATTTTGCACGTATATTCATCTTCAGAATTCCAATCATCTGGGCTTTTCAGACATTCAGCACACTTGGCTATGAAGCGGTTGGGATAACTATGGCGATTTCAAATGCCTTGACAGGCCTGTTTGGCCTAGTAGTAGCCGAGTATGTATTGAAAATGCAAAGGAGGAAAGAATATGTTTGACAGTCATGCACATAAAGGTGATATAAGTTTCCAAAATGGTTTGGTATGCACAAGTTCACCGGATGAAGCCCCTTTAGGATTTAGATTCAAATCAATTGGATTGCTGCCAGTAAGCAAAAATGAAGAGATCGATAGACTCGAAGAATATGCAAAAGAGGGATACCACATAGGTGAAATCGGGCTCGATAAACGCTACCCTGACATAGACAAGCAAATCTTTCTCTTTTCTCGGGCTTTGATGATAGCAAAGAAATACAATAGATTTGTTTCAATTCATATCGTTGGATACCAAGAACTAGCTTATGATTTGATAAAGGAATCACAAGTTGACAACTTTTTGATCCATGGATACACAGGCTCAAAGGAGATGGCAGAGCGTTTTAGCTCAATTGGAGGCTTGATTTCAATCAACGAGAAGGCAAAGAAGACAAAGAATTTCGAATCACTGCTATCTCTTCCTTTTATAACAGAGACAGATATGCCAATGTCAGCAGAGGAAAACAAAAAACTATCAGATTGGAATTTGTATTTATCTAAAATCCTCGACAGGGACGTTGCTCATGAAAGTGAAGAAAGAATAATGGAGCGGCTAAATGGCTAAAGAACAATTCTTGAGACTATCAAGGCTAATAGGTGAAGAGAATGTCGATTTACTCTCACATAAGTGCGTATCTTGTGTCGGAGTTGGAGCTGTAGGAGGTTTTGCTATAGAGGCATTGGCACGCTCTGGAGTCGGAAAGATAAAGATATTCGACTTCGACCGAGTTGCTGAAACCAATATCAATAGGCAGATAATAGCACTGCATTCAACAATTGGGATGCTGAAGACAGATGTCATGAAGAAAAGACTTATTGATATAAATCCAGATATAGTTGTTGAGGACTATCCTTTCTTCATATCTGATGAAAACCATGATATTGTTTTCAATGGCTCGGACCTTGTAATTGATTGCATTGACTCATTGAAGCCAAAGATCTCTCTTCTTTCTGATGCTTATAACAGAAACATTCCTATTATTTCATCAATGGGAGCAGCTCTAAGGAGAGATCCTACCCTAGTGCGATATGGGGATATCATGGACAGCTGGGGTTGCCCACTAGCAAGGCAAGTAAGATATGGGCTGAGGAAAAATGGAGTCAAACATGGAATAAAATGTGTATTCTCTCCAGAGAAAGTCGACTTTTCGTATGTCGATCCGGAGCATGATGACAAAGCAGAAAGAATATTCAACACGAACAAGAAAAGAGCTGTCCTTGGGTCACTTCCAACTATTACAGCAATATTCGGAGAATATATGGCTCATCTTGCACTTAACACGCTTCTTGGCAATATCCTAGTTGGCAAAGAAAGCTAGCAAATCACCATTCCCTCTGCCCTTGCATCGATACCACTAGCAATAGCTTGGTCAATTTGGACAGTCAATATGTAATGGGATCTTTTGTTGTTATTCTCTAATATCACAAGATCAAGTTTTGCATCTTTCAAGGTAGATTTCAAACCTGTTGTGAACATCTCCCATTTTCCATTGCATAGCAAACAAACTGTATTATCTCTCTCATCCCCCATCCTATATAACAAATCTGTGATTATATCAAATGAGAAGTATGTCTTGCCGTTTCTCTCTTCAACCTTCAACTTCCCTTTTTTTGTACCTGCTTGTTTAAATTCAAATTCCATAAGAGTGAGTATACATCATCATAAAAAAATAAAAAATCAAGCATTTTTGATAGTTATTGGCATTAGATAGTAGGAGGATTATTAATGAAAAAACAAATAATCATTTTATTCATGCTCGCAATCAGCGCGCTTATTGTCATTTCTTGCGAAAGTGAAAGCCCAACAACTGGCTCACTCAGACTGTATTTCGGAGACTCCTCAAAAAGGCTTCTAGCTCCAGAAAGCACTTACACAGAGGATCTTGATTACTATGATTTGCAACTTACAATGCCAGATGGCAAGCTTTACAAAGCAAGCAATATAAAAGAAAACTCAATAACCCTGAATACTCTTCCGCTTGGAGACTATCAATTGATTGTCTTTGGATATAAGAAAGGAGTGGAAGACTACAGAGCAAAAGGTATTGCAAAATTCAGGTTGTATGCAAATGACAATTCAGTGACAGTTCCTCTTGTCTTCAATGGCAATGGCACATTTGAGATAACACTCAAATATGATACAACCAAATTGGATGAATATGATGGCACAATCAAGATAGATCAAAAAATCTATGATAGTGAATTCAATGAAATGGAATTTAAGATTTCAGAAGCAAAAAATAACATAGGCGAAATTAAATTTACGTACAAGCAAATTCCTTCCGGAACTTATACATATAAGGCTTTGCTTAAAGAAGGCAATAATATCATTTCGACTGTTATCGATACATTGATAGTCTCTCAAGATAAGACAACTGCGGGGGAACTCACATTCGATATAGCATCAAACGTAAGCACTGTCCAAGCCAATATAATACCTATCGACAATTCTTGTACTATTGAAGGCGAAATAAAAAAGGTAACAGAGACAAATGACTCAATCACATACAGTACAAACATCAAATCGAAGCCTGTATACATCAAAAATGGCGACTTGAGGACAACTTGGTTCGTAAATGGCCAAAAAAGAGAAGAAACAAAAGAGATTACTATCACAAGTAAAGATACAACCAATGGTCTTGTTTTTGTCTCAGCAATAATATCATCAAAAACAGATGGAATTATGGGTTCAGCATCAATTTTAGGAAATTTCAATAAAACTTTTGAAGATGCGAACCCATCGTTCAAATTATCTGAATAATCGAACCAATTAGCTTCTATTTGTAGTATATGTTTGCCTTTATCTTGTCAGATGTAGATTTGCCAATAAGCACTTCAACGAGCTTAAGACCAAGATCAAAGGCAAACCCTGCAGCCTTTGCTGTTATGATACGACCATCTACAACTACTCCATCAGATGAAAAGACAACGTCTGGCGAATATGATTCACAACCAGGAAAGCATGTTGCTTTCTTTCCTTTCAAGAGCCCCAAAGGCCCAAAAACAAGCGCAGGAGATGCACAAATAGCAGATATTACCTTACCTTCATTATAGGCTTTTACCAATATCTCATTGACAGCCCAAGATTGCGCAAGATTCAAAGCGCCTGGCATTCCACCTGGGCAGAAGAAAGCATCAAATTGCTTGTAATCAATAGAATCCAAAGAACTATCGCATTTGATCTTTATACCATGTGTAGAAGAAATCAAATCGCCTTCCACTCCAGCCAAAACAACATCAATATTAGCTCTCTTAAGAACATCAATCGTACAAATTGCCTCAGCCTCTTCAAATCCATTTGCAATAAAAACCAAGACTCTCTTCATAGAATATCGATCCCTCCTCTTTTTTTCGCATCTCTTAAAAGCTTTGCGCCATTTGAGATTATTCTCTCTGTTTCATCCCAACCTATACAAGCGTCTGTCACAGAAACACCATAACGAAGACTTTTCAAATCATTACCTATCTTCTGATTTCCTTCAAACAAGTTAGACTCAAGCATAAATCCCCTTATGTTCTTGTCTCCCCATATATATTGATCCAGAACACTTCGAAGAACTCTCTTCTGTCTTGTATAGTCCTTTGCGGAATTTGAGTGGCTGCAATCAACCACTATAGCAGGATTAAGAGATAGTTCCTTCATTCGTTTTGCCGCATTTTCGATAAATTCCTCATAGTAATTTGGGCCATGCACACCTCCTCTTAAAATCAAATGGGTACAATCGTTTCCACAGGATCTGAATATAGCGCTTGTTCCATCCCTTCTGATACCTATGAAGCTTGCTGGCTTTGATGCGAATTTTGCAGCATTAACAGCGGCATCGATTTCACCTGAAGTTGAATTCTTGAATCCAACAGCAACAGATAGCCCAGATGCAAGTGATCTATGGGTCTGGCTTTCGGATGTCCTAGCTCCGATGCTTGACCAAGACATAATCTCATCTGTGTATTGCGGAACAATCGGATCAAGGACTTCGCAACCAACTGGAAGACCTATTCGTGTTATATCAAGCAAAAGCTTTCTTGCTATTTCCAAGCCTTTCTCGATGTTATACGTTTCATCCATATCTGGATCAAGGATAAGCCCTTTCCAGCCAAGAGTCGTACGAGGTTTTTCAAAATAGGTCCTCATAACAATAAAGAATTGATCAGAGACCTCATCTGAAAGTTTCTTTAGCCTCTTTGCATATTCTATTGCTGCTTTTGGATCATGAATTGAGCATGGGCCTACTATTGCTAGCAATCTATCATCATCGCCTTTGATAATAGAATTGACGCTATTACGATATTTGCATATTGATTTTCTATCATCTTCTGTAAGGGGATACATCAAAGCAATTTCCCGCGGAGTCTTCAGGTCTTCGATTGCTTGAATCCTAACATCTTGTGTTAATTCATTTACCTTTTTCATATGATGATTCTACAAAAAAGAGGCGCTTTTAAACACCTCTTTTCCTCTTAGCTTTATTATATCAAGGCTTTTTCTCTACGATATTGCCTTCTTGCCTCTCTTTTGTCCTCTTTCATTTTCTTCCAGAGTTCGCTTTTTTTGAGTTTTCTCTCCTCTTTTGAAAGTTCTTTTAACTCTGTCTTGTATGAGTTCGAGATCTTTCGCTTATTGCTTTCGAATTCTTTCTTCAATGCTCTTAGCTTGTTCTTCATTGCAACTTTGTCAGCCTTCAATGCTCCCTTTTTGTTGCAACTTATCTCTTTGTTTTTTTCTGTTGCTTTGGCATTCTCTTTGCCTTTGTTTGAGTACATGAAACGCTTAATCTTCTGAGTTGGGGTCCTTTCGAATTCTTCTTCTTGGAGCTCAACATCATCAAGTTTTGAAAATGACGAGAGTTGCGAATTCACATCCTTTCTAATCGACATCAAGTACTTTTTAGCTTCCAAAGCAACCTCATGCATATCAAGGTTCATTTTATTGGCAAAGGCCTTCAAATCAAGCTTAATCAAGGCCAAAAGCCCACCATCAGATGGAACGACAAGAGATTCTTGGACAAAGTTCATATTGTTGATTAAAGATTCAATCGACTCTGGATATATATTCTCACCTGCAGGTCCCAGAATCATAGTCTTGACTCTACCCTTGATTGCAAGCCTGTTGTAAAAATCAATCTCACCAAGATCTCCGGTTTTGAAATAACCATCCGGCGTAAATGCTTCTTTGTTCAACTCTGGATTGTTATAGTAACCAGACATGACATTAAGGCCTTTGACAGCTATCTCGCCTATTCCATCTTGATTTCTGTTCAAGAGTATTACATCATCATCGGCAACAATTTTTCCTATCCAACCTGGCTTTTGGTCAGAGTACTTGGACGCACATCCTGCAATCAATGGAGATGTTTCTGTCAAGCCATAGCCAATTGCATATGGGAAATGCGCAAGATGCAAAAACTTCTCAACCTCTGAATCCAATGCGGCACCGCCTATTCCAAAGAACTTCAATCTATGGCCAAATGTTGCAACAAGCTTTTTGCCCATTGCTCGATAGACGTACCACTTCAAAGGCGATTTCAGCAGTTTTTTGATCTTTTTGTTTTCACTTAACACTGGAAGAATCGCTGACTTGTAAACTTTTTCAATCAAGAGCGGAACTGTCAACATTATTTGAGGCCGTACATCTTGCAATGCCGGCAATAAAATTGACACGGCTGGTGGTTTTCCAAGAAAAGTTATATGGCAACCACGCATCATAGTAAGAACCTGTCCGATTGTAAATTCATAGACATGGCTCATAGGAAGAATTGAAAGCACATTATAGCCTGGTTTTATCTTCACATAAACATCAGATGCCAAATCAGCACATCTTAAAATATTGATATGCGTCAACAAAACGCCCTTGGACGAACCCGTTGTTCCAGATGTATAGATCAATGAAACAGGATCTGTTTCTTCGGGCTTTCTCTTTGCCAACTCATCCATCTTATATTTGCTGCTTGTCATTGAAAAGCCAGGTGCAGATGCAAAATCCAAAGCATTTTCTCTAGGGATATGCAACAAATCCTCCATTCTGAAGAGATCTATGTCATGGTCAGTGATAAAGCTCTTTATCTTCGAAAATGATTTTTGGTTAACACAAGCGCCTTTCAAATTACAATCGGAAAAGATTGTATTGGCCTCATTTTGCGAAAAATCAGGTAGTATAGGAACAGCAACGCAGCCAATATAAGCAATTGCAAGATACATGACCATCCAATTTGGGCAACTTTCCGAGAAAATAGCAATCTTATCACCATGATTGTACCCAAGTTTCATTAAGTATGATGCAATGCTTCTCGCTCTTTGCACAAGTTGTGAATATGTCATATCGCTTGTATCATCGCGAAAAACAGAATATACAATCCTATTAGGATATCTTGATGCTATTGCCTCTGCAAAATCAACGAATGTATAGCCTAGCAAGGATTTCATTTGCAACCCATCTGGCCTAAGCGCCTTCTTGCATCTCTTGAATGTTATTTTCTCATTGATATGTTTCTTCTCTTTTTTATTCATTGATGAAACCCCCAACCATCTCGCCTCTTGCAAGAACTTTCACAAAAACACCTGAAGGAATGTTTTTTCTCGCAAGAGACTCTACGATACTCACTTTGTTATTGTTTTCAGATAAGTGGATAAAGCAAACTTGATCGCCTTGCCTGCTTGTACGAGATGCAAAATCGATAGCATCTACATTAGACAAATGGCCATATGTTCCCCTTACTCTATCCTTCAGCCATTTCGAATAAGGGCCGTTTTCCAGCATCTCTTCATCATAGTTCGCTTCGATGAATTTCAACTTTGAAGATCGAGCAAGAGAAAACGCCTCGTCTGGAATAATGCCTGTATCAGTCATAAGAAACACGCTTGATTCTCCATGCTCTATGTAATAGCCGGAGGAACCAATCGAATCATGGTATGTATGAAAAGGCGTGATTGAGTATCCTCCTATATTAAGTTGCTCGCCATGATTGAAAGTTGAAAGCTTGTTTCTGTCAATCTTTTGTTTTTCAAGTTCGACCTTGCAATTATCAAAACTTTCTTTTGACAAATAAACGGGAAGAGATGTCTTTCGAATAAAGACACCTACTCCCTTTGAATGGTCTGGATGCAAGTGTGTCAAAAACATAGCTTTTATAGATTGCATTGGAATGCTATGTCTTTCAAATTCGTTGCTTAATTTTGTAAAGCTAACACCATCGTCTATAATCAAGCTCTCACCATTTTCATGGAAAATGTAGCAATTGCCACAGCTGCCAGTTGTCAATACTATATATTGCATTTCAATAATTCCTTGACAAAATCCATATCAAATCCTACTCTCGCCTTGCTCTCTTTCCTTATAATTGGAATAGTCAGCATCTCTGGATGTGCAATAATCGCCTCCAATGGATCATACTCCATCCATTCATAGCCATGTTTGATATAGAATTTTGATTTCTTGTTAATCAAATCGTTGGCATCATTAACGCTAGAAAGTATAGCCAGCCACTCTTTTTTTGAAAGGTCTCTTTTATCTAGATCCAAAAACTGGAACTCATATCCATGTTCTTTGAGATGCATTATCGCTTTCTTTGTCTCTCTATCGCTATTTCGTCCAATAATCTGTATCATTTCTTTTCCATTTTAATAATCTGGAGTCTTATCAACAATATTGATTTTATACACTTTTGGCCTTAATACATCACAATCATTGACTAATTCATCCTATATTTCATGAAAAAAATTCATAGCGATAAATAACTAGATAGCAAATTGCTCATTTTTCTCGCTAATATTGACCTTGCAAATAGAAAGTGCAAAAATTCAATAAGCTGAGATGTAAACAAGGAGAATAGTATATGGAAGATAGAATAAAGGGATTGCTTTCACGCACTCCATCAGATGAGACAGTATTTGCAAAAGGTTGGGTCAGAACAAAGAGAGACAGCAAGAATGTATGTTTTCTCGAAATCAATGATGGCTCCTGTCTAAAGGGATTGCAAGCTGTTATCGATAAGGGTTCTTTTCAAAATGATAATCTCCTTAACTCTATCTCAACAGGCGCAAGCGTTATCGCTGAAGGGAAAATCGTAGAAAGCCAAGGTGGCAACCAAAGTGTTGAACTTCTGGTTGAGAATCTAACTCTTGTTGGAGAGTGCCCATCGGACTATCCATTGCAAAAAAAGAGACATTCTATTGAATTCTTGAGAGACAATGCACATCTAAGACCAAGGACAAATCTTTTTGGAGCTATTGCACGAGTAAGAAACAACATGGCGTTTGCTATACACAAGTTCTTCCAGGAAAACGGCTTTCTATATGTCAACACTCCTATAATCACAGCATCTGATTGCGAAGGGGCTGGCGAACAATTCCAAGTAACAACACTGGACCTTGAGAATATTCCTAAAACAAAGGATGGAAAAGTCGATTACTCAAAAGACTTCTTTGGCAAAATGGCTAACCTTACAGTATCTGGACAGCTCGAGGGAGAGACATATGCAACAGCACTCTCCAACATATATACATTCGGGCCTACTTTCAGAGCAGAAGATTCAAATACGCCAAGACATCTTGCTGAATTTTGGATGGTAGAGCCTGAGATGGCTTTTTGCGATCTAGAGGGTGATATGGCTGTTGCCGAATCATTCTTGAAGTACATTTTCAAATATGTTCTTGACAACTGTGAGGAAGATATGGATTTCTTTGACAAGTTCGTTCTCAATGGTGTCAAGGAGACATTGAAGCTTGTAGTGGATTCACCTTTTGTTCATATGACTTACACAGATGCAATCAAAGAACTTGAGAAAAAGAATGACCAGTTTGAATTTCCTGTTCATTGGGGTTCAGACATTGCATCCGAGCATGAGAGATATCTTTCTGAAGTAATTGCAAAATGCCCAGTTATAGTGACTGACTATCCGAAGGAAATAAAAGCATTCTATATGAAACTGAACCCTGATGGGAAAACTGTACGAGCTATGGATGTGCTTGCTCCAAGACTTGGAGAGATTATTGGAGGTTCTGAAAGAGAAGCAAGGCTCGATGTCCTTGAAAACAGGATGAAAGAGCTTAATCTCGATATTGAGAACTATTGGTGGTATCTAGACCTAAGAAAATATGGCTCTGTTCCACATTCAGGATTTGGACTCGGATTCGAGAGAGCTGTAAGGTATGTTACTGGAGTTGCCAATATCAGAGACGTAATACCATTCCCAAGAGCTCCTAAGCTTTGTCAATTCTAAGAAAGTCATTGAAGGCCAGCTTTTATAAGCTGGTTTTTCACTAACATATGTCTCTTTTATTACGGTTTCATTTCAATAAACGCAGGAGAGACGTAGACTCCTGCATCGATCATGCCTGAGAAGTAAGCATATGTGTATCTTTGGCATGCATTCTTGTCAGATGAGAACTCTCTTGCAACATTCTCTTCTGGAGAGTTTGATTGATAGAGGATGCTGTCGTTGGCTGTAGAAAATGTTCCTATATTGTCTGTGGCGGACTTGATCTGGTCTGAGTTGAAAACAACATAATCGTCCGCTATACCTTTTGCTTCATATATATAGCTACCAACATCATAAACATTGCGAAAAATAGCACCATCGTACAAGCCTGCTGCCTTTGCTCTTTTTGCCTCATAATTTGTATCTGTATCAAACACACGTCTGTCTGTGCCAAATATCCTACTCCTTTCTAAATTATTTGCTCTTATAAAAGCTTCGGCGTCTTCTCTTGTCTCGAATGCACGGATAGACCCATCGCCGTTTCTTACGTAATCGTATTCATCGTATCGATAGTTGGCTTTGCCGTGCCCCTTTCCTTTTTTTGTGAGATACTCCACCTTTGATTCTCTTGTAGCAAATCCTCTAAAGCTAGTATTCTTGAAATCGAAAGTATATGGGTTTCTTATATTCAAGAAGACAGAATAAGTTGCTCCATAAAATCCACCCTCGTCGTCATAGAAATCATAATCCTCTTCAAATGGCTTTTGATAGATAGGGCTTTCAAAAGACCCATTGGCAGAGTATGTTTTTGCCACTTCCTTGCTTGAAGTAAACCATGCAGTATTCTCTGGCACGTTCTCGTGAGCTCTTTCTTCCTCGCTTTTCCCCATATTAAACGTATCGAAGAATGGGTGTTTCGCTCCATGATAGACAACCAAAGGTTCTCCGTTTTCATCAACAACTTTCGAACAATCATTGACCTCTTTTAGAAATGATGCTAGCTTTAAATCGGAAGCAACGGCTGGAGGGTTTGCCTGCAAAAATAAAGCAGATACAATGTCAGCGTTGCTAATTTTTATATCAGTTAGCTGTTGAGAATGAAACTCATGAATTCCGTCAGGCTTTCTTGTTCTTAAGTTCTGTACAGTATATCTTACAAAATAACTCTTTCCATCTATCTCTACTTTATTGATAAAATGAGTAAAACTTATGATATTATTCTTCTGCTTATGAATGCTACCATCAGCTCTGGGCGTTGTAAAATCCGGTTTTTCTTCATTCATTAGAATTGCTGATGCAAAAAGTTCTTTCAATGCACCTATCAATCTTGGATCATAACCTTTATGACGTATAATCTTTCCTAGTGCTTTATTTACAAAAGCAACATTCATATTGGTATCCTCATTTGTAACTAATCCTATAGCCTTGTAAACTTCCTTTGCATTTTCAGCAGTTGTCTTATATGAGGATATATCCAAAGCCTTACTTCTAATGAGATTGTTTATTTTAAAAGCCTTCAGCCAGTCTCCAAACCATTTGATGAACGAAGGCGTTCTAACCTGCACCCATTGCCTTTCAGTGAGGTTCGTAGGCTTCCCATTCGGAGCTTTCATCCATTGGTCTGTGCCCTTGTATCTTCTCTCTACTTCTCTGTATTCCTCGTTCTCTATCTCCTGTTGCCTCAGGATTCCATTGTTTGTTTCAACGGAGCTTGAGTTGTTTGTTTGAGCATTGTTGTTCTCGACAAACGAGCTGTACGCAGATGCAAGCCCCTCTGGCATCAAGCTCTTGCCTGTGACGTTCTTGTAGATTTTCTGGAAAGTGTCATAGAGTGCCTTGAAAAAACTCTTGAGCGAAGACGGCATCCTCTCCTTTGCCTTGCTCTCAAAGTTGTTGTACATCTCGAACATGGATGTCTTCTATTTCAATCTTTTTTCGACATAATTCGAAGTTATTTGCATTTCTATATATATGGATGATGAGAGATGGATTGAACAGCTCAGAGAGAAATTTGGAATAACCTATCTAAGGCCATTTCAAGAGTTGATCATAAAGCATATTTTTGAAAATGACTTTTACAATAAAGACTCAAGGATGTTGGCGTGCCTTCCAACAGGAAGTGGAAAGAGTCTCTGTTTCATGCTTCCTATCTTGGTTTTGAGAAAGACAACAATAATAATCTACCCTCTTATTGCACTTATGAATGACCAAGCCAACAGATTCAAAAAAATTGGAATTAATGTGGAAATAATAAAAGGCGGCATGAGCAGAGAAGAAAGAAATAGAGCTATAGCAAGGCTCAAGAGAAAAGAAAGCATTGTCATGTTGACAAATATAGAAATGCTTCTGTACCTGACAGAAAACAACTTTTTGAATCTGGATGTCTCTTTTATGATAATCGATGAAGTCCATACTGTAGTTACATGGGGAGAGCAATTCAGGCCTTGCTACATGAACATAGGAAAAGTCATCGAGAAGATAAGGCCAAAACACATCCTCGCATTTACAGCGACTATGGACAAAAAAATCCTAGATGGCATTGTTGAAAAAGTCTTCTTTGGGGGAAATCCATATATTATCAGAGACTCTCCTGATAGAGAGAACATTTTCTATAGATCAATAATCGCACTGAATAAGGAAAAGGAGATAGAAAGCATATTGCAAAATCCTATTTACAGGCCAACCTTGGTATTCTGCCCTTCAAGGAAGATAGCAATGGATCTTTCTCAAGATTTTTCAAGGAAATTCGAATGCAACTACTACCATGCAATGCTAGAGAAAGATCAGAAAAGGATAGTTGAGGAATGGTTTTCAAAAACAAAGGATGGGATATTATTTTCAACGATTGCATTCGGCATGGGAATCGACATAAAAGGGATAAGATGTGTTATTCATTACAGCATTCCTAAAGATGCGAGCAGCTTTTTGCAAGAAGCAGGGCGTGGAGGAAGAGATGGCAAAAACTCATATTCATTCATACTCTCATATCCAGACGAGGAATCAAGGCTAAAGGACATATTCTACGGCTCAAAATGCATACGATATGGTCTACTAGTCGAAATGAATGAAGAGCCAGTGGAAAAAAATTGCCTAGGATGCAATCATTGCATAAGGGAAAACTATAGACGGTCTGGCGAGAATGAAATAACCTCATTTATAAAAAGACATCCATTTACAACGAGAGAAAGAGCTTCAAAAAAACTCTCGTCAAAGCACATCTTCAAAAGAAAGAACAATCTATCCTCATGGTCAAAAAAAGATATAGATAGAGCATTAGCAATACTTATAAAAGAAGGCAAAATCAAAGAGATAGTAAAAAAATTCATTATCATCGACAAAAATAATGTATAGAATTCTTTCATAAGTTCATTTCAAAATGCTAGAATTTTCAATAAGGAGAGTTGATATGGATTTTACACCACTGCATGGAATTTATCCCGAGTTATATGGTTCTGAATATACAGAAAAGGATATGGATACACGTTTTGAATCTCTAGTAGATACCCATAATAAACTATTCGGAGAAAAAAACCCGATGATTTTCTCTGCAGCAGGAAGATCCGAAATAGCAGGAAACCACACAGACCACAATCTTGGCAAAGTAATTGGAGCAACTGTTAGCCTTGATACTATAGCTGCAGTCTCGATGCGAGATGACAACAAAGTAATCGTCGCATCAGAAGGTTTTCCGGAAGTTGAAATAGAGCTAGATGATCTCAAGGCACGAGAAGACGAAAAAAATACAACACATGCACTTTTGAGAGGCATTGCTGCGACTTTGAAGGAAATGGGCTATAAAATCGGTGGATGGCAAGCAAATACAACAACTAGAGTGCTTAAAGGGTCAGGCCTTTCATCATCAGCTGCGATAGAAGTACTATGTGCTGAGATTTTCAACAATCTATTCAATGATGACAAACTTACACCAATCGAGCTAGCAAAGATTGGACAAAAAGCTGAAAACATCTACTTTGGAAAGCCATCTGGGCTCCTTGATCAAGCATGTTGCGCACAAGGTGGAATCGTTGGAATAGACTTCAAAGACAAAGACAATCCAGTATTGACGCCGCTTGATATAGATTTTAACGAATATGGATACACAATGATAATCACAGATACAAAAGGTTCTCATGCCGACTTGACAGAAGAATATGCATCGGTACCTCCAGAGATGAGAGAAGTTGCACACTATTTTGGAAAAGAAAACCTTAGAGAAGTCGAGTTTTCAGACTTTATTGATAACATTGCAAAGATTCGTGAATCTATAAAGAACGATAGAGCAATTTTGCGTGCGTACCACTTCTTCACAGAAAACAGACGTGTATCGATGATGCTAGATGAACTCAAAAGAGGTGATATCGATTCTTTTCTATGCAATGTCGAGGACTCTGGCAACTCCTCTTTCAGATTCTTGCAAAACGTATACCCAAGCTCAAAGCCACAAGAGCAAGGACTTTCGATTGCAATTGCAATGAGCGAGGAAGTCTTGAAGGGCGATGGTGCTGTAAGAGTCCATGGAGGAGGATTTGCTGGTACAATACAAGCTTATGTTCCTGAGCATTTGATTGATAAATACATTTGCCAAATGGAAAGAATATTCGGCAAGGGATGCTCAATCAAAATCGCTATCAGACAAAGACCAGTTAGCAGGATTCTATAGATAAAAATCATTTGGGCAAGAGATAAAACTTGCCCTGATTTTATCTCATTGTTTTCACTTTACAAAATGTTTTTCTAATGCCACAATCTCACTTATGCGCAAATGTTCAAGCAAGTTGAAAAATGGAATTACTGAAGGTGTAATCTGGAAACAAATCCTATTGTTCTTCTTTCCAATTCTTTTTGGAACACTTTTTCAAACATTATATAACACAGTTGATGCAATAATCGTTGGCCAGTTTCTAGGTAAGCAAGCACTAGCTGCTGTAGGTGGCGGAACTGGAACAATGATCAATTTGATCATAGGATTCTTTACAGGACTATCATCTGGCGCAACTGTCGTAATTTCACAATTCTATGGTGCAGAAGACACAGACAAAACAGAAAAAGCTATACATACAGCAATTGCGCTTGCAATTGTTGGTGGTATATTAATCTCTATTTTTGGCTACATATTCACTCGACCGCTCCTGGTATTGATAGATACTCCAAATGATGTTTTGGATATGGCTGAAACATATTTGCATATTTATTTTGCCGGGTCGCTCTCAATAGTAATGTACAACATATGTGCTGGGATTTTTCGTGCAATGGGGGATTCGAATCGACCATTGTACTTCCTTATTATTGGCTCTGTAGTGAACATAATCCTGGACATTGTCTTTATCGCCAAGTTCAATATGGGGGTTGCAGGTGCCGCTTTTGCAACAATATTCTCGCAAATAGTATCATCTGTGCTGTCTCTTATTTGGTTGGGAAAAAGAAAAGATGGTTGCAATTTGCGTATAAGCAAAATACGATTTGACCTGCCTATCTTGATTAGGATGCTGAAGATCGGGCTTCCATCAGGAATACAATCAATAATGTACAATATATCCAACATGACGATACAAGCCAGAGTCAACTCATTTGGTACAAACACTGCAGCTGCATGGGCAGCATATGGGAAACTTGATGCTGTCTTTTGGATGATAATCAATGCATTCGGAATCTCAATCACGACATTTGTTGGCCAAAACTATGGCGCAGGAAAGATCGACAGAGCAAAGAAAGGTGTTAAATCTGTTTTCTTGATGTCTACGATTACAACTGTATTTCTTGAGATAATCTATATTGCATTCGGGCGCTTTGGTTATCTTATCTTCTTGTCTGACAATGAAGTGATTTCAATTGGAATGAGGATAATGAGGACGATTGCTCCATTTTACTTCACATATATCTCAATTGAATTGTTCTCTGGAGCAATACGTGGAGCTGGAAAAGTCCTGGTCCCTACTCTCTTTACAGTCATTGGTATTTGTGGAATGCGAATCTTATGGCTTTCAATCCCTGCCCTATGCAAAACAATTGAACTTGTCATGGTGTGCTACCCTGTCTCTTGGACAATTGTCTCAGTGCTCTTCTTTATTTACTACAGATATGACAACATTTACGGGTATGCAAATCCAAAACTAAGAAGATTCAAAGAGCAATACAGAAGCATAAAGTAGAGAAATCAATCTTTTCTATAGCAAACTTACTCCATGGCATAAGGCTTCTTTTCTAACTTCTTCAGGCCAAACAGAGGCTTGGACTTCTCCTATATGAGCTTTATGCAAAAGAAGCATACAAAGCCTTGATTGTCCTACTCCCCCTCCTATTGTTTGAGGAAATTGACCACTTAGCAATCTCCTATGCCAATAGAGTTCTTTTCTTTGTTCAAGACCTTTTAGTTCAAGTTGTCTTAATAATGACTCCTTGTTGACACGAATTCCCATGCTTGAAAGCTCAAGATTAGACTTTCTGACCTTATCCCAGACGATTATATCGCCATTGAGGCCATGATAGCCATTCTCATTCTCACTCGACCAGTCATCATAGTCTGGAGCACGCCCAGAATGAGGCTTGTCTCCATAGCCTATCCCAATCAAAAACACAGCACCGTATTTCTTTGCAAGCTCATATTCTATTTCATTTGGACTCAAATCAGGGTACAGTTTTGCAGCTTCCTCTGTGTGTACAAAAGCAATCTCGTCTGGAAGATAATCATCAAGCTCTGGATACAGCTCCTCCAAAAGGAATGCTGTTCGTTTGATAGCAAAATAAATCGATCTAACAGTCTTTTTCAGGTAATCAAGATTCCTATCAGAGTCCATAATGACCTTCTCCCAATCCCACTGATCAACATAAATAGAATGAATTGCATCAATATCATCATCAGGCCTCAAAGCATTCATATCAGTGTAAATGCCTCTGCCAGGTGCCACATTGTAATCTGCAAGTGCCATCCTTTTCCACTTGGCAAGCGATTGGACAATCTCCATTTTCTTCTCTCCCAGATTCTTTACAGGAAAGGAGACAGGTCTTTCTACTCCATTTAGATCATCGTTTATGCCACTTCCAGCCTCTACAAAAATAGGGCTTGTAACTCTTGATAGCCTTAATGCTCCACTTAGCTCTTTTTCAAAGATATCCTTTGCAGCCTTGATGGCCTTCTCTGTATCATGCTGGCTTAAAACAGATTTGTAATTATTTGGGAATTGCATAATCACCTCTATAATGATTATTGCTTTTTTGCTATATTTCATCTACATGCATTTTTGATTATTATGGAGAAACGATAAGATGTCAGAAAAAAAGAATGGATTTTTCAATGAATTCAAGCTTTTCATTGCTCGCGGAAATGTTGTTGACATGGCTGTAGGCGTTGTAGTTGGCTCGGCTTTTACTGCTATAGTCAATTCATTGGTTACAAACATAATCAATCCTATAATAGGCCTTGCAACAGGTGGAATAGACTTCGGTTCATTAAAGATAGTCTTAAGAGCCGCAACCGAAGAAAAGCCAGAGCTAGCAATAAGCTATGGCTTGTTTATAAACGCAATAGTAAACTTCCTTATCATAGCATTTGTGATTTTTTCTGTCGTACGTGCCATGAATAGATTCAAAAGCAAATTAGAAGAAAAAAAGAAGAAGGAAGAAGAAAAAATAGCTGAAGAAAAAGCTAAAAATCCTCCACCAGAGCCTCAAGAGATTGTTCTATTGAAAGAGATTAGGGATTTATTGAAGAAATAGAACATATCTCTAAATTCTTTCAAGCCAGATTTCGTTTATCGTATATTCTTTGTCCATCCCTTTTTGCTCGAATTTTGTAATAGGTCTCCAAGCAACTGGGGGTGCAAAGCCGTAGAACGGATTTTTCAACAAGGGTTCATTATTTGCTAAATCAACAATCTCATTGGCATATTCTTGCCAATCTGTGACTATATAAATGTAACCGCCGATTTTGAGCTTCTTTGAAAGGAGATGCAAGAAGTCGGCGTTTACAAGCCTTCTTTTATGATGTTTTTTCTTTGGCCAAGGGTCAGGAAAGAAGATATGGAAGCCAGCAACGGAACCATCCTCTACCATATGCTCAAGTACATCCACAGCATTAAAACGCATAATCTTCACATTCTCGATCATGTTTTCACCGAGTTTTGATAGAAGCTTTATGTATCCTTTCATGTAGACTTCCAACCCAAGATAGTTATTCTCAGGTTTTATCAATGCCATTTGCAATGTCGTATCGCCCATTCCAAATCCAATCTCTATGATAAGTGGATTGTCATTTCCAAAGATCTTGGAGAAATCACAAGTTTCTTTCGAGAAGAAGATGCCATTTGATGGAAAGTATTTTTCTACAATTTCCCTGTCTTTTTCATCCATGACATTATTTCTCAAGACATAGCTTTTTATTTGGCGCTCTTTGCCTTCCCTTAATTCAATCCTTCCAAGGCGTTCTAAAATATTGTCATCCATCAAATCAATCTCCTAAGCTGTTCAAGGATAAAAAGAGCCTTATCCTTGAGTGATATAGCCGATGTCTCCATCTTCATGTAATTCATCCTCTTTGCATCCATAGTAACCTTCCCATTTGAAAGCTTCATCAAGGAAATTACTCGATCCGGATTCAGTAAGCTTACATTCGAGAACTCTATTTGCACAATCCCCCTCGATTCTGAAAGATGGTATATTGCAAGTTTCTTGCAAATAATCTTTATCTCAGCAATGCAAAAAAGATTATCGACTTCCTCTGGAATCGAACCAAATCTGTTTTCAGCCTCTTGGCGTAGCGACTCAAGTTGACCTTCAGTTGCAATTGATGCAATCTTTTTATACATTTCAAATTTAGCGACAGGATCTGATATATACGAATCTGGGATAAAACCTGTATAATCGAGCTCCAAAAGCACATCGCGCTGCTGCTCATTGCCATTTGTAAGCTTATCTATTTCCTCTTCCAAAAGACGCATGTACATATCCAAACCAACAGCCTCAAGATGCCCTGATTGCTCCCTTCCAAGGATATTGCCAGCTCCACGAATCTCCATATCCTTCATTGCTATCTTGAAGCCAGATCCAAGATCTGTATTCTCTGAAAGAACACGCAATCGTTTGATTGCATCATCGTTCAAGGCGCATTCGTTCGGATACAACAGATAACAATAGGCTTTTTTGTCGGATCTTCCTACTCTTCCCCTGAGCTGGTATAGTTGTGATAGTCCAAGTCGATCAGCTCTATCTATGATTATTGTATTGACATTTGGAATATCAATACCATTTTCAATGATTGTCGTAGACACAAGAACCTGGACTCCTTCATAGATAAACCTATGCATTACATCTTCAAGATCCTCTGCATCCATCCTTCCATGAGCTGTTTCAATTATAGCTGAAGGAATCTCAGCTCTAAGGTTTTGTGCAACGTCCTCCAAATCATCAATCCTGTTATGCAAATAGAAAACCTGGCCACCCCTTTCAAGTTCCCTTTTTATTGCATCTGTTACAATAGACAAGTTGTATTGGCTGATTTTTGTCTCTATAGGCAATCTTTCCCTTGGTGCTGTTGTAAGCAAAGACATATCCCTTACCTTAAGAAGAGACATGTAAAGTGTCCTCGGAATTGGTGTAGCTGAAAGCGAAAGACAGTCGATATTGGTCTTCATTTGCTTGATTTTTTCTTTTGCTTTGACTCCAAAGCGTTGCTCTTCATCAACAACTAAAAGACCAAGGTTCTTGAACTTCAACTCCTTGCTTAGGATCTTGTGAGTCCCAAAAAGCACATCGACCTTGCCCTCCTCAAGTCCAGCCATGACAGCTCTTTGCTCCTTAGGCTTCACAAACCTTGTGAGAATGGATGCCTTGACAGGAAAAGACCCAAGCCGTGAGATGAAATTTTCATAGTGTTGCTCGGCAAGAATAACAGTCGGTGCCAGAAATGCAACTTGCTTTCCAGACATGACAGCCTTGAAGGAAGCACGGAAAGCAATCTCTGTTTTCCCATATCCTACATCTCCGCATACAAGTCTATCCATGACTTTATCTGACTCCATGTCTTTCTTGATCTCATCAATGCACTTTATTTGGTCTGGAGTCTCTGTAAAAGGAAATGATGCTTCAAATTGTATTTGCCAATCATTATCTTTGGCAAAAGGATAGCCGAACGAGTTTTGCCTCTGCGCATAGAGCCTTACAAGCTCAGATGCAAGCTCTTGGGCATTCTTCATAGCCTTCTCTTTCTTCTTTGTCCAACTATTTGAGCCTATTGTATCGAGCTTAGGCACCCTTGCATCATTTCCAATGAATTTTTGTACAAGATTGGCTTGTTCTATCGGAACATATAGATACTCTTCATTTGCATACTTTATTTTTATATAATCGCGTTCGGTCCGTGTTGTCTTTACCCTATCTATCTTAACAAACTGTCCAATTCCGTAGTTGACATGCACAACATAATCGCCCTCCTTCAGTTCTACAAAGGAGTCCAATGGTGATGACTCAACCTTCTCTATCGTTGCTCTCGCTCTCTGCTTTCTTCTGCCGAATATTTCTTGATCCAAGACTACGAGTGTCGATATCTCCTCTATTTGGAAACCAGAAGAGAGATTCATAACACTAATATCGACATCATAGCCTTTTAGGAAATTATCGAGCCTTTCCTTTTGGACTTGGGATGGCGCAACAACGAAAATCTGCCATTTGTTCTTCAAAAGCGATGCGACATCATCCTTGAAATATGAAGCATTTCCAAAATATGAGCGAGATGGACTGACATCGAAATGGAAATTTGTGCTTTGAGAAATATCATATATAAGAAGCCCTCTTTTTAAAGATGATGAAAAATCCTTCCAATCAAATAGCATCCTATCTGGAAGAGGTGCATCTATGTTTTGGCTATAAGCAACCTTGTATCTTGATCTTGCCTCGTTTTCGATACCATACCAGCTTGTCGCTATTCTCTCCATTCCAGAGAGCACAAAATAATCATCGTCTTTCAAATAGTCTTTTATTGTCGAAAAACAGTAGTTGGTATCTGAGTCGCTATCAATCAATGGAATCCTGATCTTTTGCAAACTTTCCTTGGTTTTTTGGCTTGTTGTGTCATATGTTGATATCCTATCCACAGTATCCCAATCAGCATATATCCTTATAGGATAATCATGAGAATATGGATATATATCGAATACTTCACCTCGAAGAGAAAAAGTCCCTTCTTCATAGCAATTTGGAACTCTAAAGTACCCAGATTCGGATAGTTTTTGTGCCATTCCCATAGCATCAAATCTATCGCCGACAGCTAATGTAAGCAAAAGTTTCGATGCTTGGTCTTCAGATAAAAGCGGGGAGACAAAAGCCCTTAAGGAGCTAACAACAATACCCCTTTGCATTGACGCGATACTATCCAATGCCTTTCGCCTTTCAATCTCCGACCTAGTCTGGCTATATGAGGAATATAGCATCTTTCCATCGGTTGGAAGATAGACTAGATCCACATCTTTCGTGTCTGACAGATCATCAAAAAGGGATCTTGCGCCCTCTTCTGTAGGCAAAATAGCAAATAAACGACCTCTCCTTTTATCGGCCCAGAGCTTTACAGCTCTCGATAAAGGATAGAAATCAAGACCATCAGATTTCAATAAAGCATCATGATTTTCAATATATGCTTTGTATGCTGGGCTTTTCTTGATATACTCTGTTACAAGTTTTTGAAGTGCCATTAGATGGAACTATAGTTCAATAAGGGGAAAAACTCAATGCAAGGGATGAACAAGAATAATCTTGATATACTTGAAAAAACAATAATCGAATGTGGCGAATATGCAACTCGAATGCAAAGCCATGTACATAGATCTCACAAAAAGGATGGCTCCATCCTCACCGAAGTCGATCTGGAGATAAGCAGGAGGATTTTGACCAAGATCAATGAGCTTTTTCCAGATTGCGCTGTAATAAGCGAAGAAGAGACAACAGAAGAAAAATACAATGCTCCATTCACATTTGTTCTTGACCCTATAGATGGGACAGATGTCTATTCATTAGGCCTTCCATCTTTTGCTATTGCATTGGCTATACTCGACAAGGACAAGAATCCAGTTGGTGCAATGATCGATGCTCCCAGATTCGGAATAGCAAAGCCATCACTATTTGTACGATTGGACCCAAACGGGCAATTGATTGTAGATGGCTCCGAGTTTGTCCCTGAGGAAAAAAGCAATGACAAGGAACAAATAACAATGGGTTCCAAAAGCCATAAGGTTTTTGACTTTTCGCTCTTTCATGGCAAAATTCGCACATTCGGCTCATCTGTTATCCATCTTTTGCTTCCTTCCCTAATCAAGCAGTTCAAAGGTGCTGTCATTGAGCCTTGCTTTGTTTGGGATATAGCAGCATCGCATGCAATTGCAAAAAAATGTGGTCTCGATATCAAATACATAAATGGTGACGATTTTGAGTACACAAATGATTTCATTTGGAAGAAGAAACCATTCAAGATGCCAATCTATGCAGGTTCAGACGAATACATCAAGGAACTATCGGAGGAACTGAAACCACTATAGCATCATCAAGGGAAAAAGCGTTGATAATCGATTGCACAAACTCATCTCTTATAGCTAGAGTAAGATTTATCTCCCTTTCCTTGAGCATTGATAACGCTTTAGAAAAGCCTTTGCCTTCAAGTTCAAGCCTTCCAACTTCATCCAGAAATACATCCCCATGATCCAAATGGTAGAGTTTTTTGTATGCCCAATCGAAGGAAGAGTAATCTATATACCATTTGCCGAATCTATATTCGAAAATAGGATTTATCGAAAGATAGCGTCTTTCTTCCTTGCTTTCGATATCCACAAGCGAATATCCCGATCGATCCTTTGATGAAATGAATCCTCTTGCCATTGGCGCTTTAGCAATAAGCTCAAGCATGTAACTTGTTTTGCCAGAATCAATTGGCCCTGTTACTATCCTACAACTCTTCATTCAAAAACTCTTGCAACGTCGCATACGCTCTCAAACTGTCTTTTTTCTCGATTGCAAAGGTGAGGATATTTGTTGTTGATACAATCTCAAAGACATTTATATTCTCCCACGCAAGCTTTCTAAGTGCAAGATACATTATCCCTGGCGTTTTCAGAAAATCACCGTCATTGAAAACAATTGTCAAAGCAACGAGGTCTTGCATCCTTGCAACTATATTCTCCCCTTCAAGCAATTTGTCCACAACATCCTTGTACTTTTGCGACACCATTAACGAAATCTCATGAGAACCTATAGAGACATTTATGAAATCACCTGAATCAACATGGATTTTTTGGTAAAGAGTCGAGAGTTTAGACATGAATGCCTCATTTCTGGTGAAATTGATATCATATATATTCGTCTTCATTGATATGTCATAGCCAATTGTGCCATGTACCTTCAATTCCTCTTTCTTCTTCAGTTCGCTTGCATAACGCCTAATAGCCATAACTATCGTAGATGTGTTGACACTATCGCCATACATTGCCTCAACTTTTGGCTTTATGAATTTTGCGAGATTGGCAAACGAAATAATTTCTTGGATAAGCATTTCTGAAGTAAATGGACTTTTGTTGATTATATCCTTAACACAACTAGCAACAGAATTACCCATAAACACCTCTCAAGTTATTATAGTAACATAATGTTGTATCTTTAACTAATAGTCAACATATCCTTTATTTTTGGCACTCATTATGATACAATACAAAAATATGCGTTGTCCTCGTTGCTCACATAATAATGACAAAGTACTAGAGTCTCGATCTACTAGGGATGGAACCCAAATAAGACGCCGAAGACAATGCTTGAATTGTGGCTTCAGGTTCACAAGTTACGAAAGAATCGAGGAGCGTCCAATCATAGTAATCAAAAAAGATGGCAGGCACCAGCCTTTTGATATCTCGAAAGTCGAAAGAGGAATCAGGACATGCACAGACAAATTGGATCTGGATCCTAAGGATTTGGATAACATTCTGAGAAACATCGAAGACAGAGTCTATGAGATAGCAGGTGTCAAGAATATGATTACAAGCAAGGAAGTCGGAGAAGAGACGTTGAGGCAATTATATCCTATATCGCCTGTAGCTTATGTAAGATTCGCTGCTGTATACAGAGCCTTCGATGATGTAGATCAATTTATAAAAGAGATTGAAACATTAAGAAAGAGCCGCTGATTTTATTTTACATCAAACCATTTACCAGTGAGAGACTGATCTATCTCTTCATTTAAATGCTCCGGGATTAAAATCTCATTGACGCAATCAAGGCAGAAGTTGTCTGTCATTCCTGCAACATAGTCAATAATCATGCGCTTGTCGCTTCCTTCCCTCTCTATATATTTTGGGTACATATCCCTAATATGGTTGAAGAAACCGGCAGCAAGCATATTATGCTCTGCATGATAGCCTCTTTCATCAAGTCCAAACGAAGCATAAAGCTCCTCAAGATAATCGACTATGATCTTAATCAATCTTGAAAAATATCGAGTGTATCCATTAAGGATATCGGATTTGTATATATTTTGGTAATTGAACTGAGAAAAAGCCATCACAGCCTCGAAAACATCGTCAGAAAAACCTATCCCATCGTTGTCGTTTGCACCATTGATTATATCCATTACAAGCGTATCTATAATCTTAGAGTTACTTGTTCCAAGACGCTCTTTTACTATTTGAGGAAGCTCCTTGTCCTTCAAAATCCCCAATCTTCCAGCATCCTCATAGTCTCTTCCTAGATATGCAATCGTATCTGAAAAACGGACAACAGCTCCTTCATACGTTGTTGGTATCAGCCCTGATCTCTCTTTTATTTCAGAAAGATCCTTTAGCTCATATGTTGGAATAATCCTCTTCTTCAAGCTCTCGCCATTATGGCATACGATCCCATCTCGAACAGCATAAGTAAGATTAAGTCCTCTTCCCCCATCAGAAAGAAAATCGACAACTCGAAGCGAATTGATCTCATGCTCAAATGGACCAAGCCCCCTTTCCTTTGAAAGCTTTGATATTATTCTCTCTCCAACATGGCCAAAAGGTGTATGCCCAAGATCATGGCCTATTCCAATAGCCCAGGCAAGCTCTGTGTTCAATCCAAGCGGTCGCGATATTGTAGTAGCAATCGATGCAACATGCAAAACGTGTTCCATTCTTGTGCATATATGATCATTTGAAGGAGCAAAAAAAACTTGTGTCTTGTGCTTTAAACGTCTGAATGGAGATGAATGGATGATTGCTGTAGTATCACGATAATATGCCCCACGTATGTCCTCCACACGTGGTCTTATTCGGTTTTCCAGAAAAGGACAATTTGCACCTCTTGTCAATTTTGTCATGCTTTGCCTCCAAAACTATATATGCTATACTTTATGATAGTTCGGAGTCGATGTGTTTGTATATATAATCGTTATTGTTGCTTCAATGCTATCATTTATGGCACTACTATCATGCTTGAGGTTCATATTCACCAGACAATGCTTTTTCTGGATAGTTCCTCTTCTCATCTCATTGATTCTGCTTTATCAAAATATAAACATGGTTATCGTTTATGGAGAGGAAGCAAATGCAAAAGCTACACTCTCTGTCCTCTTACCGGCATTCTTATCTCTTTTTTGGTACGCACATATTGTGATCTTCCATTACGCTCTCAAGCTTGCGATTCCAGAGAACAAATACATAAATGACTCAAGGAAGAATCTGAAGGAAGCTATGTACATTGAGAAATGCGAACGACGAAAGAACAGAAACGAGCGAGAAGATTATAAAAACAAAAAGACAAGCAAGAACTCGATTCCCAACATACCAGCGATGCATGATGGAAAACTTGTCGATTGAATTTTGGTTTGTCACAAATCACATTTTTCATTCAAAAGGTCAAGTATAATAGAGTATGCAATCAACTGTCTCGAACAATCCAAATCAAGTTTTGATAAAAGTTTGTCTTTGAGTCGTCTTGTGCTTCTTTCGCTCATATTCAACATTTTGCCAATCTCCTTGATTGTAGATCCTAGTGCATACTCAGAAAGCAGGAACGATTCCTTTTCACTTAATATGCTTTTCTTTTTCTCTATTTGACCATTTGATGACAAATAATCTTGTATTCTCAAACGATGATTATCATCACTATCATCAAGTATTAGAAGAGTTGGGAAAAGAGCTTTATATATTTTCAAATGCTTTGCTTTGACAACAATAACAGCTTTTTTCTTTTCTTTATAGCAAGAAGAATACCAATCAATGACATTACCAATAGACGGATTGAAGAAGACATTTACATTCTTCAGATAATTGTTTTCAATTTTCGCTTCTGATACAGCTTCTAATCTTGTCATATAAGATAAATGGAATTATTTGCAATTTATGATAAAATATAATAAAAACAAGATATATTATTCCGAATTAACAATATTATTTCTTCTGATTAATCAATTTCTGAAGTGATCGATCAAAGCAATTTGCGAATTGATTATAGACTGTCGGTTTAAATCGCTCAGATCTTTCATACTCTTTTCCCATTTGCCTTAGCTCATTGTTGATACCCCTCAACGACAAGACGTATCTTATGTTATCGCGTGTGAATTCCCGACCTCGATCATCGATAACAATTAGACCTTTCTCCAAAAGCCTCGATGCTAGCAAGATATCATGAGTTATTGCAATTGCTGGTTTTGTGCATATATTGACGATTTCATTATCGGCCGAGTCCATATCACTCTCAACAACAATCATAGATATCCCTGATTTTATCTTCTTAAGCTCTTCTTTGGGCAATGTTGCTCTAAATTCATCTCGTCTAGATGTTGTATCTTTAGCAATTGCATCCTTTAGATATGGGAGTTCCCTATCGGCAACAAAAACAGCCTCCAGCTTGTCTTTGAGTATTCTTCTAACAACAATCTCCATGATTTTTTGAGGAAGCGAATCAGCATCAATATATAGGTCAGCCATACAAGGATTCTAATAGAATAGAGATTTTTTTTCTACAAACATCAAATAATCACATTTTTATAGAAAAACTCAAACCAGATATATTATAATATTCAATTGGATTTAAAACAGGAGGAACAATGGAAATATCTCCACTTCAAATAGCGCGCTACGGGTACAAGCCGAAATTGCCATCGATTTTGAGAAATGACATCGGCAAGATTACAGCAGTTGATGGTGTTGCCACAGAATCAGCTGGTGACAATGATAAAATCAAGAAACTCTTTCCCAATACATATGGCATGAAAGAAGTCTCATTCCAAGTTGGCAAGACCAAAGAAACAAGGCAAAAGGAAATTGTAGGTGTGATTCTTTCTGGAGGACAAGCTCCAGGTGGGCACAACGTTATCTCCGGCCTTTATGATGCATTAAAAGCTGAGCACAAGGATAATGAGCTAATTGGATTTCTTGGCGGACCTAGTGGACTGATTGAGAATAAATACATCAAGTTTACAGATGAAATAATCAACATGTATAGAAACACTGGGGGGTTCGATATAATTGGTTCAGGTCGAACAAAACTTGAAAGCAAAGAGCAATTTAAAATTGTTGAAAAAGTTGCAAAGGAACATAAACTTGATGCAATTGTAATAATCGGTGGAGATGACTCTAATACAAATGCAGCTGTGCTTGCAGAGTATTTCCTTGAAAGCAAGTCAGGAATACAAGTAATAGGATGCCCAAAAACAATCGATGGCGATTTGAAAAATGATGACATCGAAACATCTTTTGGCTTTGATACAGCATGCAAAACATACTCTGAGTTAATTGGGAACATTGAAAGAGATGCAAACTCAGCAAAGAAATATTGGCATTTCATTAAAGTAATGGGAAGATCAGCGTCTCATATTGCTCTTGAATGTGCTTTGGAAACACAACCCAATATATGCTTGATTTCAGAAGAAGTAGAGAAAAATGAAAGCTCCCTTTCTGAAATTGCATCACAAATTGCAGACTCAGTTTCAAAGAGATCAAAAAATGGAGATAATTTCGGAGTTGTGATTATTCCTGAAGGCCTTGTCGAATTCGTACCTGAGGTAAAGAAGCTTATAGCAGAGATAAATGATATCCTTGCGATAAATGACGATGAGTTCTCAGAGTGCGATACAGCTGAAAAGAAATTTGTATTCATGGACAAGCATCTATCCTCCGAGTCATTCAAGGTTTTTGCAATATTGCCACAAGACATACAGCAACAGCTTATGATGGATAGAGACCCTCATGGCAATGTACAAGTTTCCAGAATTGAATCAGAAAAGCTAATTGCATCACTAGTTGATGCTGAGCTTAAAGAAAGAAAAGCAAAAGGACAATACGATGGGAAATTCAATGCACTTCATCATTTCTTCGGTTATGAAGGTAGATGTGCATTCCCATCCAACTTCGATGCTGACTATTGCTATTCACTTGGCTACAATGCTGCGATGCTTATAATCAACGGATATACAGGATATCTTTCAAGCATAAAGAATCTTTCAGAAAGCGCAGACAAGTGGTGTGCTGGTGGCATGCCTATCACAAAGATGATGAACATCGAAAGAAGACATGGAGAAGATAAGCCTGTAATCAAAAAAGCTCTTGTAGATCTTGAGGGAAAGCCATTCAAATACTTTGCTGAAAGAAGAGAGACATGGGCAGAAAAAACATGCTACACATATCCTGGTGCAATACAATACTACGGCCCAGAATCCGTTTGCGATATTACAACAAAGACACTATCGCTTGAAAGCAAATAAAAGAACATATCAGGTTTCAATCAGGTTATCTTGGAAAAGGTAGCCTGATTTTTTCAATCTTCTTTCATAGAAAAATCCTCCAAGCACTTTTACAAAGCTCAGAGGACTTTCTAACTCTTAAAAGCTTTTTAGACAATCAAACCTAGATTTTATAGATTCGCTTCGGATCTTTAGCATCCTGCCTAAAAAAGACAGATGTGAAACCTGTAGTCGCAATGAATGTCGAGCTCGTCGACTCTTCAAGTTTTCTAGAAATCTCAGCAATCTCATCCTTGCTACTTTGGAAGCGAACCTTTACAAGCTCGTGTGATAAAAGAGCACTATCAAGAGCTCTCACAACCCCATCAGTAAAACCTTCCTTCCCAACATAAACAATGGGATCCAACTGTTGCGCCTTTGAGCGCAAAAACGCTCTTTGATAACTTTTCAATTCCATGTCTATAAGTTAATCCAAAGATCAAAAACAAGCAAATCAAAGAGCATACTTTTTCGCTACTTCGAATCGTTTTATCTTTTGCGTAGATGTTACCTCCAAAGGCTCATCAACAACTGTAACCATTGTTATCCTTCTGTAGCTTTGAAGTCCTCTGTTGACCTCTTGTACAATTTCATTCATTCTTTCTTCGATCTTCTTCTTATCAGATCCACATGATTTGACAAAGTCTGACGCAGGGTAGATAACAGCTCTAATACCCTCTTCCTTCATTTTTTCATTAAGCATATATCCTATGATACAAATTTGCTGAATCTCTGTATAAAGCTGGAATTTATCTTCAATCTCTTCTGGGAAAACGTTCTTTCCTCCCTCTGTTACAATAACAGACTTTGCTCTGCCAGTAAGATAAAGATAGTTTTGGGAGTCTATATGGCCAACATCTCCAGTATTAAGCCAACCATCATCGGATAGAACCTCTTTTGTAGCTTCAGGGTTTTTATAATAACCCTTCATTACCATTGGTCCTTTTATGAAGATCACTCCATTCCCATCAGAGTCAGGATTTATTATTTTGCATTCAACACCAGCAATAGCCTTTCCAACAGATGACTCTTTATAAGCAAAAGTTGGATTCAAGTGTGTAATAGGAGATGTCTCTGTAAGTCCATACCCTTGGACAAAGTCAACACCAAGCTCATTAAAGCCTTTGAAAGTTGAACTTGGAAGAGCACCTCCTCCACAGATACATATCCTGCACTTGTCAAGAGAAACCTTCTTCAACAAAAACGAAAACATCTTATGTCCAACATTTATGCCCAGGTATTTCTTCAAGAAGCCAGATATGCCCATCATGCCTCGGATTGTTCCATAGACAACAACACCCTTCTCCCTCACTCCCTTCAAGATGCCAGCATAAAGCTTGTTAAAGAGCATTGGAACAGCCAGGAACATTGTAACGCCACCTTCCTTTAGCTCCTTCATCATTTGAGAAACAACAAGCTTCTTTCCGAATACAATCTTACAACCAGAAATCAAAGCCTCCATGAAAACAGCTAGCATAGTGTATGCATGGTGAATAGGAAGAATCGCATAGAAGACATCTGATGGATAAATGTTCATGTTCGATTGAGCAAGCCAAGCATCTGCTATTATATTCTTGTTTGTGAGCATAACACCTTTTGGAACACCAGTTGTTCCTGATGTAAAAAGAATTGCAGCAATATCATTCTCATCAGTCTTGAATCCCTCTTTCTCCGGTCCATTCAAATCCATTATATATTGCCATTTGCTTCCTTCCTCAAGGCAAACAGTTGCTTTGAATCCAAGATCTGGTAAAGCCTTCAACCTATGCTCATCTGCAAATATTATTGTTGAATCAGAAAACTTCGCAAGAGTAACAAAATCCTCATCCAACAGACCGTTGTCAAGAGGAACAACTGTTGCACCAGCGTATTGAACAGCAAGATAAGCACATGCCCATTCAGGGCTATTCTTCCCAGACACTATGATCTTCTCGCCCTTCTCAATCCCATTTGACAAGATCCAATTCGATATCTCTATAACTTTCTTCTCTGTCTCTTTGAAAGTCATTGAAAAATGTTTTGGTTGGAAAACCTCAAGAAAGACATTATCCGGATATCTCAAACTTGTTATATGAAGCTGTTCCTTTATTGTTGGGAATTCACCATTAAACTCTGTTCCTCGCCAAGGTTCAAGTTGACGCCATGGAGTATTATTATGCTTTTGTTTCATTGTTTTCCATCCTATAAATAACAATTTTTAAAAAACTGTAAAAATACATATTTACTATACATAAGAATAAGCTAACAAATCAACAGTTGAACCAATAAAACAAAGAGAATAAAACATGCAAAATTAGAACTTGAAATTTTTTACGGGGGGGGGGTATTCTATATTAAGCATAAAATATTTTTTTCGAAAAGAAAACTATGTTTTGTTTAATATTCGCAAAAAGGAGTAAAGATGAAAAAGTTTTTTAAAAGATTTTCAATTGTATTGTTAGCTATTCTAGCTCTTGTGGCTCTCGCGTCTTGTGATTCAGAGACATACAAAGAAAGCTGTGAAACAGCTGGGCATGTAAATCCTGGGATAAACACATATAAAGAGATTGATGGCAAAACGTACTGTGGATATATTTGTTCAAGATGCAATGAATTTGTAGAAATTAGGGAAGTAAGAGCTTTTGACAAAATCAAGCTATTTAAGAAGGATGGAACAGAGATAAAGGAAGATGGAAGCTTCCCAAACAATTCAGGAAAACCAACAGAAGCAAAATACAATGATGGTTATGAGACAATCATTGCAGCAATGGCAATAATCAACAGCAAAAAAGAATATTCTGGAGCAATTATCGAGCTTCCGTATAATAAAACTTGTTATGCAGGTGGAGCTCATGTTAATGTGACAAGAAGCGTCACTATTTATGGTAACAATGCAACAGTTCTTCAAAGCAGTACAAACAAAACTGGTGAAAGCGACTTAACAATCGAACAGTATGCTGATTTTGCTGAAGACGTAATCATCTCTATAGAAGATTGCAAAGACCTTGGTGTTTGGGGAACTAGAAATACAGATAAAAAACTAACTCTTAATATCAACAATGCAACATATGAAAGAGAAAGAATCCATATAAATGGTTCAACAGGAGAAAACTATATTTCAATCAAGAACTCAAAATTCGATGGTTTAGAATATCCAGCAACTAATTGCACTATTTACTCAAATGCAGCTGGAAAGCTAAGCGTTGAAAACTGTTCTTTCGCTAATATATCCGAGCCAATCAACATAAACACAAAAGCAACAAAAGGTTCTGTTGAAATAAATATAAAGAATTGCAAATTCTCAGATTGCGGGCTTGGCAAAGAAGACAATTTTGACATTCAATGGGCCGCTCCTATAAGAGTTCTTTTGACAGGATCAAAAGACGTTAAATCAAGTCTTTTAGTTGATTCTTGCGAATTCTCTTATGCAGAAGAAAAAACTGATAATGCTGATAATGGTGATATCCTCATTGGTGAAGGAAGAGAGAATAATAATGTTTTCCCTCTGAGTGTAACAGTAAAAAATACAAAGGGAGAGTTACAGAAGCAATACCCGTCAAAGAATAAAGAAATAGTCAAACTTGATGGCTTTGAGCTGAAATTCGATTACCAGAATTAAGCTTTAATTTTGCTACACTACCCTCTTAGCTAAGCTTTGAGGGTATTATTTTTCACTACAATCTTTTCGACAATTGGTTTAAACTCACATCTATGATCAAAACAGTTGAACAAATCGATGATTTCTTTAACTCAAGACTCGCAAGTTTTGCAAATGGGAATCTTAGAGATAACAGAGTCAAAAGAATGGAGATTTTGCTTGAAAGGCTTGGAAACCCTGAGAAATTCTTTAATACATATCATATAGCTGGATCGAAAGGCAAAGGAACTTGCGCTAGCTATCTGTCAAAGTTGATAGAAAAGAGCGGAAGAAGATGCGGTTTGTACCTATCTCCGCATGTATATGATGTCAGAGAAAGATTTACACTTGCAACATCATTCTTCCCTCTGGAAGCCTATCTAGATACTATCAATGAACTTGAATTGAAGATAAGGGATTTTTCTCTTCCATGTGAGCTTGGACCCGAAAAGCCTACTACATTTGAGTTATATACAGCGTATGGCTACCTTTTATTCAAAAATGCCAAGTGCACAGATGCTGTTATAGAAACAGGACTTGGAGGAAGGCTTGATGCAACAAACACATTGACACCAAAAGCAACAATATTTACAAACATCGAGCTTGAGCACACAAATGTTCTTGGCAATACATATGAAGAGATTGCAAAAGAGAAGCTTGGAATCCTACGAAAAGGAGTTTATGCATTTTGCTCTCAAAGAAAACTTTACGATATCATCAAAAAAGAGTATGCAGACCTTCATTGTCCGACATTTCTTTTTGATGAATATGATTTTGATAAAATCAATTACAAAGTAGAGAACAATTGCTATATATACAAAGAGACAGATGGAAACAGCATTGAAATCGAAAACGATTCAAGGATAATACACTTCGATGCACTCTATGCTTATTTCATTGCATCAAAGCTGGGGCGTTTGAAACAAGATGACTCCAAAATCATAGATTTAAGATCAATATCGCTTCCAGCACGCTTTGAGAAAGCAACAATAACAAAAAATGACAAAAAGCTTTTTTTGATTCTTGATGGCGCACATACAGTCAAATCATGCAAAGAGGCACTAAAAAGCCTTGAAAACAATAATGGATATAACGGCAATACCTTGTTGATTTTCTCTCTTGCAGATGGGAAGAAATTAAATGAAATTGCTAATGAGGTTTTTCCTAAATTCAAGCGAATCATAATAACAGGACTTGGCGATTTCAAGAAATCAAACCCAGAGCAAATCCATATGCTTGCAAAAAAGATAGTCCCTAATAGTACAGTTGATCTTATACAAAGTCCAATCGACGTTGCAAATAAAGCCATTGCAGAAAGCGAAAACGGCTCTACTATACTTGTTCTTGGATCATTTTATCTTGCATCTAGAATGAAAAGTGCATTCAAGGAGGTCTCTTTTGTCAATTAACTGGAAAGAACTTGAAAAGATTCTGTCTGAACTCCCTCTGACAAACAGTTATATACAAAAAGTGACAGAGCATTCATATAATTCATTTACACTATCGATGTTCTCTAAAGAAGAGAAAGCATGGCTATTATACATTGAAATAGGAAGCCAGCACTCAAGAATATGCAAAACTGACCATATTAGAGAGAAATCAAAGCAATCCCAACGATTTACGCAATACCTTAAAGCGCATATTGTCGGAAGAAAGATCACAAATGTGCATCAATTCGCATTCGACAGGGCACTATGTTTGACTTTATCAAACAGCGAAGACGCGATAAAGATGTTTATAAGGCTTTTTTCCGGTCCAGGGGCAAATATAATAATCACAGACATGGACAACAAAATACTTGAAGTCCTCTATCGAAGAAGCAAAAGACATGAATTTGCGGGAGAATATCTTGATATAGAAGAGCGAAAAAATGAAGGCGATAAATATTTTGAGGTTCGTAGCTATCCTCAAGAGATCACTTTCAATGAATTCATCGATAAAGACGAGTCGAAATCAGCATCAAGTGACAAAAAAGATGAACTTGTAAAAAGGCTTAGAGAGAAGAAAGAAAACGAGATGGATGAGTTATATAAGAGCCTTGAACGACTTAAGGAGAGACTTGATAATACATCTGGATTTGAGCAAATGAAGAAATCGGCAGACCTTTTATCGGCATCGATTTACCAAGTAAAAAAAGGAATGAGCTCGATAACTCTTCAAAACTGGGAAGACGGAGGAGAAACGACACTCTCGCTTGATCCTTCGCTAACACCAAATGAAAACCTTGAAAAATACTATTCAAGATACAGAAAAGACAAGAAAAGCTATGAGCTTGCAAGAGAAGAGATAGAGAAGAAAAAGGAAGAGATTGACGAAAGAAAAGCATATTGGGACGAGCTACTCTCCTCAGACAATCTACAAAAACTCAAGAAAGAATGCGAAATAAACGGACAAAAACAAATACAATCAAGTGGACGAGTTGGCTTATACTTGAAATCCAATGGCTGGGATCTAATTGTTGGCCGAAATGCAAAAGAAAACGATCAAATCCTTCGCTCAAATATAAAGGGCTCTGATTTATGGATGCATACAAGAGACTATGCTGGTGGATATGTATTTATAAAAGCTATTCGAGGCAAGAGCGTTCCACTTCCTGTTCTTCTGGATGCAGCTTCACTTGCAATACACTTTTCAAAAGCAAAGAAAAACAAAAAAGCTGACTTATATTACACTGAAGCAAAGTATCTTAGAAGAATCAAAGGAGCAAAGACAGGCATGATTATTCCAACACAAGAAAAAAACATGCAAGCTGTACTTGATGAAAAGAGAGTGGAAAAACTACTAGGAGAAAAACAATGAGAAAGACATATCATGAGAGCATATTCTACCCTTCTGAAAAAAAGCAACTTCTAGATCTTTGCTTTCCCCTTGAGAAAAAAGAGAAAAAAAGAGCATTCATTGTTCCCCATCAAGATTTAAGGAAATGCTACAAATCATATCAAGAAGTTTTTAGCCACATTCCAGACAACTCGAGAATTATTGCTCTCTTGCCGTTGCACTCGGAGAAGCTTTTACAAGATAGTGACTATATTGCCTTCGAATCGGATGACAAGATTGAAACACCGCTTGGAACCATAGAGCTTGAGGATTTAGGATTGAAAAAATGCCATTATTATAGAGAAGAGGAATATTCTGCAGAGCTTATTATCCCATTTGTGCAAACATCCTGTCCTCACTCAACACTAGCGCTAGTCTATGTAAGTGCAAAAGACGCATCTGAAAGCAAAAAAGTTGCTCATCTGATCAAAAGATGGGACAATAACAACACATTCTTCATAATTTCCTCAAATTTGACTGGTATAGTTGCTAGTGAGGATTTAAAAAAAGAGAAAGAGAAGTCGATTTCAATGCTGGAAAATGGACAAAATCTTCTCGACAGCTATAGAAAAGGACAAAATGGCATATGCGCAAGTGCAATTATCGATGCACTTTCAAGGGTTATACCAGGAAAGTGGAGAATGCTAGTCTCAATCGATGATGACACGATAACCGGCCATGCATCATTTTGCAAGGAATCAAACTAAGATGAAAGAAACAAGAACTATCGAAAACAATATAACTACGATAAACCTAAATGGTATAGAGTATTCTGCAATCAATATCGGGCCAGAGGCAAGCGGAGTACCAAAGCACATCATGCAAGCTGAAAGACAAAATGGCATGATTATTGACAGAGAAGAGATAAGGCCTTTTTATTGGAGAGGTGTAACAAAAGATCAAAAATACCAATATGTCTACTTCGACAAGGCAAACATAGAGCCATTCGAGACAATAACGACAAAGCATAGAGAGATAGCACTCTCTCTTATCAGGGATCTTGCATATGGCATCATGAAAGCAAGCAATGACTTTTTGGATATGGCTGTTGGCGTTTTTCCATTGTACAGAGTATATATCATTGATGAAAGAAAAATCCTTATTCTCCCACCTGATATGGGTGCGTTGATAGCAATCTCTAAAATCGGCGATTGCTGGGATAAAGATCTAGGCGCCTTGAAAAAAAAGAATACAGAGAAAGGATTTACTCTTATCCAAGAGATGGCTGAACTCATGTACTGGTCCATTTCAGGAAGACTTCCTTACGAAAACAAAGACATAAGGATATCGGACTATGATGAAGTTCCACTATCGTGGTATGAACCAAAGATAGATGGGAAGGTGCTGGGCTTCATAGAGTTTATTTTGCATGCGAAGGAGCGCCAGATGAGAGATATATCAGGAAACAGAAAAGCCAATGAAAATCTCTCCTGGTTCATAAAAAGATGTGATAGCCTTAGCTGGGATTTCAAAAACAGGACCTTAGAAGAGAGGGAAGAAGCGATAGATAAATGCGAGGAAACAGAACAGTTCAAGCATTTTTTCAAGAAGATAGAAACAAAAGCCAAAAAAAGGAATTTCTGGAGAATCAAAGGCACTTTGATACTTTCGCTTGTTGCGGTTTTACTAGTTGTATCTACAATCGCTGGAACAATTTTGAAGTCAAAGCTATCGGCCCCATATACGAGAGACATGAGCCAAATTGAAATTGTTGAAGACTTCTTCAAGAATATGAACAACATTGATCCATCAAACATGGAAAACAATGCATTCAAAGCCCAAGCACCTCAATACAATGCTGTGATGGGACTTTATGTGAACAAGCAAACAAGAGCTGCATACGAGTCTATAAATCCAGCTGTAAATCTCGACTTGTGGCTCGATGAAGGAAAACCAGCAATACCATCCACAAGTTTCATTTACGGTGCTGATATAAATGAAATAACAACAATTGGCGATAACAAAGTAAGAGCAAGCGGCACTTGGTATTCGCCATACAGCGATGATGATAGCCTTAAAATCGATATTCCAGAAGGATATACAGTTGTATACATGTATGATGTAGACGAGGATTTCACATTCGAATGGTCCAAACGAGGATGGTGGACTGTAACTGGGATAGAGATATCTAAATATGAGTACATCGGATATGAACTTGTTGAGACATATGCAGAGCAAAGCGCAATGGAGAAATTGCTAGGATCAACTTAGAAAATTCTTAACGGCACTATCAATCGCTTGGACATCATCAGGAGAGAAGAATAATGCATCTTTGAATGAACGAAAGAATGTCATTTGCCTCTTTGCATATTGGCGAGAATTCTTGGCAATCAAAGCTTTAATCTCGCTGATATTCATCTCTCCACTTTCTTTTGCAACGAAGAACTCCTTGTATCCAATTGCTTTCATTGCTGGCATTGTTGCATCTGCTCCATTCGCAATCAAACCCTTGACCTCTCCATATAGACCGTCATTGAACATTTGCTCGACACGGAAGTCGATTCTCTCATCAAGGATTTTTTTCTCCCTCGAAAGTCCGATTATCAAAAAATCGATATCTTCTCTGATCTCGTTTCCAAGGGGAAACGAAGAAAGCGGTTTCCCTGTCTGATAGAAAACCTCCAATGCTCTTGAAAGCCTATAGATGTCGTTTTTGTTTATTCGTTCATAGGAGATAAAATCGACTTTCCTAAGCTCTGAATAAGCCCATTGGTTTCCATTTTGAGCAATCAAATCCCTGACTTTTTCTCTTATATTGATATCGACAGCAGGTGTCTTTGCCTGCCCATATATGAATTGTTTGAAATAGTAGGCTGTTCCTCCAGTCAAAATTGGAATTTTGCCTCTTTCATTTATCTCTTTTACAAGTGCCTCAGCGTCATTAAGAAAATCCCCAACAGTATATTGCTGGTGGGGTTCTCTTATATCCAATAGATGATGTACTATCTTCTTTTGAAGTTCCTTTTCAGGCTTTGCAGAACCAATATCAAGTCCCTTATAGACTTGGACCGAATCGCAATTGATAATCTCATAGCCAGAAGAGAAAAGCACCTCTGTCAGCGCGGTCTTTCCAACGGCGGTAGGCCCAAACAAAGCGATGGCTTTTGGTTTAGTTTTCACCCTCTGTATACTCTATTTCATTATTGAGTGCACGTGTGAGAACAACCGAAACAACCTTCTCACCTTTCTTTTCAATATCTTCTCTCATATCTGTAGATGAATAGATATCAGCTTCCTTTATTGCTACACAAGTCATCTCGTAAACATTGGATTCATTATCAATTAGTGTATTTAGTGGAATGCTCATCATTGCTCCTTAGATTTATAACTTTATTATAATACTCAAAATACTTATGTGTCTTCAAGTGGCTATTTAATGGTTTTAATTTTATCGATGATCAAGTCTACTATCTCCTCCGGAGTCTTGTCATCTGTTGAAATCACAAGATCAGCAACTTCGTCTGCACTTGTATTATCAATTCCGTATATAGCTTTATAACGCTTTGTATCGTTATTGTCCCTTCTTACTGTTTGATTATACCTCTCTTCGAAAGTCCCTCCCTCACGCTTAAGGACTCTGCTGGCACGAGTTTCTTCGCTAGCTGTGAGATAAACCTTCAAGTCAGCATCTTTTAGCATCCAGATTGCAAGTCGAGAGCCTAGAATACAATTATCTTCTTTCATAGCCATCTCAACTTGTCTTCTATCGAGCTCTCTGTCTATTTCAAAATCCTTCTCAGCAAGTTTGCAAAAATCCCAAAAATCAATTCCTCTCTCAGCTGCCATCTGCCTGAAAGTGAAGTTGACCATTGGATATCCAAGTCGTTTTGAAAGAAGAGTTGTTACAGTAGTATTTCCACAACCTGATTTCGAGGAGATCGCTATTCTCATTCTATGTTCCTTATTTGTTCTCTGATGTTCTCGAGGTTATCCTTCATTTCCACAACTTTCAAGTTTATCTCAGCAAGTTGCGATTTGGATGCAATTGTATTGCACTCTCTGTTCATCTCTTGGCAAAGAAAATCAAGCTTCTTGCCAACAGGCTCATCTAAAGACAATAGCCTATTGTATTCTTCAATATGCACTTTAAGCCTAGATATCTCTTCATTGATTGAATATTTTACTAGAAGAGCTGCAACTTCAGAAAGAAATCGTGGATCATCAGAGCTGAATTCGGCCACAAGCTCATTGAATTTTTTCAAAAGTATATCTTTGAAGAAATTCTCCAGCTCACCTGATTTGCTATAAACAAAATCAACAGCATTCGAGAAATTCTGACCAAGTCTAACAAGATCTTTTTTTGTACCAATGCCATCCCTTTCTTTCGACTCTTCCAACATCTTCAAAGCATCAGAAAGCGCGCTTTCTACACCTTCTTGATAAACTGATTGGTCACTTGATTTCTCGACAACAATCAAATTTTCTATATTGGCGTAATCGCTGAAAGATGGCCTTTGCTCTGTTATCCTTGAAATTTCATTGTAGACATTCTTATATTCTCCAAGCAAAGCTTCATCAAGCGAAAGAGTCGTGCCAGAATGAATAACATTTAGTTTAACCAATATATCCAGATGTCCACGAGATGCGACCTTTTTTATCTCTTGTTGAATATATGATTCAAAAGAAGATAATAGAGGATTCAAACTAAAACATGTATCAAGATAGCGATTATTGTAGCTTTTAATCTCTATCTCTATGCAATAGTCATCGTTTTTGAATAGGCCATAGCCATAGCCAGTCATCGATTTCATATTTTACTCCGATATAATCGTTATGCATTTTTCGCTGTATGGCAATGCTTGAATGATATCTCGTGCTTCTTCCTGGTCATTTACACATATCGATCCGGAAAGAGCTTTAGGCAGTGGTGAAAAAACTTGCGCATCGAGAAGAGATAGAAACCTCTTAAGATACTTTTCATCTTTGTTGCCAAGTACGAGAACAAAACTAGCCATCGAAAGCACTCTGACCCAAGTTTTTGGCTCAGAGAGAAGATCCAAACCAGGAATGAGAATGACAGCATAGCCTTGTTTCTCTTTCATCACATCTTTTGCATCATCGGCACAAGAGCATGTAAAAACATCACCCTCTGTGAAAGAAAACGAGGATGCAGAATATTGCACCCTCACTTCATCTGGTAATTTGCATTTTCTCTTATTACCAAACAGCTTAAACATAGAAAAAAACTACTTTGATAGCTTCGAATTGCACTCTTTGCAAATCTTAACCTTAGCTCCATCGATTTCTTTCTCATATAGGCATTTGATTGCTGTTCTCTTGCAAACTGGGCACTCACCTCTTCCGTTGTTGAATTGATCTCTTATACCTGTTCCTCTATGTGCTTTGGACATTTCTCGCTCCTTGTAATGAATTGACTGTTGAAAATCTTAGCTTAAGTATCAAAAACGGTCAATAGTTCATTTCTTCACAGCAATGACTGAAACCACATGATCCAGCTCTGGATTCTTGTCAGCTTCGATTGCTTTGATATCAAAACCGATAATAGACAATGCCCTTACCACATCGTCAGCCATATAGTATTTCATATAGATTTCCTCATCCATGGAATACCAAGCTGGATAGAGGTTTTTCTCCATAGCAGTCGGTGCAACAGCATCTGGAAAAGAAAGGTAAAGACATCCACCAACTTTTAGCGAATCATGAATATTGTATAGATAAGGTGTCAGCTCCCTTGTATCCAATGTGTTTATCGCCAATAGCGACAGCACTATATCATATGTATCCTTAGAGTAATAGCCATTGAATGGCTCATTTATGACAATCGCATCATGACACTCAGACTTTGCGTCCGAAAGATAGTCCTCCCTAATATCCACAGCATCAATCTCTGCCTGTGGATACAGTGTTCGATAAACTCCAGCCATCATTGCTGATACTCCACCAGAAAGAAGTATCTTATTTGCACTTTCTTTCATGACTTTAACATCAGATGCATAACGAAAAAGCCCCGCGTTATCCTCAATCCATTGTCCAAGATGTGTCTTCATATGAAAAATTATAATCGAAAAACCCAATCAAACAAAGTTGAAATTTTGGTTATCCAAATTGCTATACACGTAATTCTTTTTGCTAAAAGAAGATAATCAGTTTAATAAACATAGATTGCATATTTTGGCTTTTTTTATTGACATAAGTTGTTAATTAGCGCATAAATGCACTGTAGCTTAGACATTATCAAAGCTTCCAATCTTAGTGTTTAGGGGGATGGGGAAATGGATAACAACTCTGTCTCTAATGTCAAGAAAGGCGTGGCAGTAACTGTGATAAATGTCACGAGGGAATATGAGGATGGCTTTAAAGCCTTGGACAGTGTAAGCATGAGGATAGAAAAGGGTGAATTCTTTTCGCTTCTAGGGCCATCTGGATGTGGCAAGACTACCCTTTTAAGAATTATAGCTGGCTTTGATTCCCCAGATAGTGGTTCAGTCTTGTTTGATGACAAGAATATACTATCGCTTCCTCCTGAGAAGAGAAGCAGCAATACTGTCTTCCAGACATATGCCCTTTTTCCTCATTTGACAGTCTATGACAATATTGCTTTTCCATTAAAGCTCAAGAAGATCGACAAGAAGTCTATCGATGAAAAAGTAAGAAGCTATGTGAAGCTCGTTCAACTTGAGGAGCATATCGACAAAAAACCGAATATGCTATCTGGTGGCCAAAAGCAAAGAGTGGCAATTGCAAGAGCACTGATAAACGAACCTTCTGTTCTTCTTTTAGATGAGCCACTGTCGGCATTGGATGCAAAACTGAGACAGAATTTGCTTGTTGAGCTAGATAGAATCCATGATAAAGTCGGCATCACATTCATATATGTGACACATGACCAATCGGAGGCCTTGTCTGTATCGGATAGAATAGCTGTCATGAATCATGGCAAAGCATTGCAAATCGGAACTCCATATGAAATCTATGAGGCACCTGCCACAGAGTTTGTTGCAAGATTCATAGGCGAGACAAATATTTTCGATTGCGAAGTACTCTCATGCGAAGCTTACAAAGATGAGTACATGTGCAAAGTCTATGTGCCTAAACTTAAAGCAGAGGTTCTTGTCACAGATTCAGAGCCTCAAGCAGTGGGCGCAAAGTTGCAATTCACTATAAGACCAGAGAAAATACAAATTGTGCTAAGCGATGAAAAAATCACGCACAACGATAACATGAATATTTTCCATGGTATAGTCGATGAGCCTGTATATTCCGGATTCCAGTCAAAGTTCTTCGTAAAATTGCACAATGGCGAAATAATCAAAGTCTTTAAGCAACATACAACATACTTGGATGATGGACCTGAGATTGAATGGAAAGATGCTGTTTCAATCGGATGGCGTGCTGTTGACGGCTACCTTGTGAAGGAGAAAGACTAATGGGGAACAGAATTGATAAAAAAAGATCGAGCTTGCTTGGTTATATCTACTCTTTTCCTATGGGGCTTTGGTTGATTGTATTCTTTGTAGTCCCTATTTGCATAATCGTTACATATTCCTTTCTTAAAAAGGGCTTATATGGTGGTGTTACAAACCATTTTTCGCTATCAGCATATGGGCAGATATTCAATCCAAGCTTTCTTCTCCTGACGTGGAGAACGATATGGATTAGCGTACTCTCGACGGCTATTTGCCTTTTTCTGGCTATTCCTTGTGGCTATGCAATGGCAAGGTCAAAGCACCAAACACTCCTTCTGGCAATGGTTATAATACCGTTTTGGACAAACTCCTTGATAAGAATCTATGCTTGGATCAATATCCTATCTACAGAAGGTTTCATAAACAATCTCTTGCTGAAACTGTCGATAATAGACTCGCCACTCTCTCTTATATACAATCATGGGTCTGTGATTTTGGTTCTTATTTACATGTATTTGCCATATGCAATACTACCGCTTTTTACAATCATAGATAAATTTGATTTCTCGCTCCTCGATGCAGCAAGAGATCTTGGAGCAAAGAAATTCACAGCATTCATTCGCATATTGATTCCTAATATCAAATCTGGGATATCAACATCATTGATCTTTACATTCATGCCAATTTTTGGAGCTTATACAGTACCTCTTTTAGTCGGAGGAATGGACTCTACTATGCTTGGCAACGTAATCGTAGACCAGGTGCAAAAGACAAGAAACTGGCCTGTTGCTGCTGCCTTTTCTGTAGTTCTTACAATGCTTTCCATGATTGGTGTCTTATGGATGATGAGAACATCCTCAAAAGATGAAGAGCAAAGGAAGTCAAGCTCACATACAAAAGAAAAAAAGGAGGCAAGATAATGAGCGAGAAAGCATATTCCACTAAGAGAAACAGCTTTTTTTCATATTCCAATCTTATCCTTTTCTTTACGATGATTTTCCTGTTTATGCCACTTGTAGTTGTAACAATCTACTCATTCAATGCAGATAAAGGCATGATATGGACAGGTTTTTCCCTAAAATGGTACAAAGAGCTTTTCACAGCTTCCCCGGATCTTTGGACTTCGTTTCTCAACTCGATTGTCATTGCTCTCACAAGTAGCATCACAGCAACAGCTTTGGGCACATTGGCATCAATTGGAATTAAATGGTATGAGTACAGAGGGAAAAGAGTCCTCTCAGCAATTGCCATTCTTCCAATGATCTTGCCAGAAGTAATCATTGGAATATCGATGCTCATATTCTTTTCTGCTGTGAATATACCTCTTGGCAAATTCTCAATCTACCTTGCTCATGCTACATTCAATTTGCCATTTGTGTTCATGCTAGTGACAGCAAGGTTAGATGAATTCGACTATTCTACTGTAGAAGCTGCAAGAGATCTTGGAGCAACGGAGCGACAAACCCTTTTCAAGGTTATAATCCCATCGATCTTGCCAGCAATCTCATCCAGCTTGCTTATATCAGTAACAATGTCTCTGGAGGATTTTGTAATAACATTCTTTGTATCGGGTCCAGGCTCATCAACTCTTCCACTATATGTTTATTCATCGATTCGCTATGGTGTAAGTCCAGTAATAAATGCACTTTCATTCATAATAATACTTGCTGTGATGTTGCTGACTATTGTTTTCAAGCGATTTCTAAAGACAGTCGCGGCATCGACATAAGGAATTCAATTGAGAGCTTTGATTGCGACAGCCACAATCTCGTCTGTCAATTTCTTTATCTCATTGTCTGAGACGAATTTGATAGAATCCGAGACACCTGCAGCCCAATTGATTGAATAAGAGATTGATGCGTTCTTTATTCCAGCCTCTTTTAATAGAATCGCTTCTGAAGATAGCGTCATCCCTACAACATCGGCTCCCATGTTTCTGTAAGCTCTTATCTCTGCTTTCGTCTCCAGTCTTGGTCCCACTGTTGTTATATAGACAACACGGCTTTTTACCCCAGACATAGACTCGATTCTCTTCTTCAACTCAATGTCGAAAGGTTCTGTCATATCTACATGCTTGACACCTTTATCCAAGCCTGTGAAGAATGTCTCCGAATGGCCTGATATGTCGATAAAATCATCAACGATGCCCCACTCCATTGGCTTGAGTTTTTCTGTAATGGAACCAACTGCATATATTGTAATGGCTTTACAAACGCCAAGTTGCCTCAAAGCCTCTATGTTTGCCTTGTAGTTAATCAAGTGAGGAGGATATACATGGCTTTTCGAATGACGGGGAAGAAAGATTATCCCATCTCTTTCCTTGTAGAAGACACTACCATACTCATTTCGTATTTCTTGCAAGCAACTTGAGAAATCATCAAGTTCATCTATTCCTGTCCCGCCAATTATAGCAACTCTTCTCATAATATTCCGTCCTCCGTTATTATGCCTTTTACAAGATCTGCTGGGATTATATCAAAGCATGGATATAGTGCATTTGCATTTTCATCTGCAATCTCTACTCCTTTGTAAGTCTTTATCTCACGCGCATCCCTATCCTCAAGCTTTATGTCATCTATAGTTTTTGTATGATCTATTCCTGCAGAGAAAGCATAATAAGGTATTGAAAAGTGCTTTGAGCAAATTGCATTGGAAAGTGTTCCTGTCTTATTGACTACTGTCCTGTCATCCAAAGCCATATCAGAGGCTGTCATGTAGATATCTATATCGCCTTTGGCCATGAAGTACGCTGGCATAGCATCTGTAATCAAATAAGTCTCGATGCCCATCTCCCTTAACGACGGCTCTGTCAAATGGGCACCTTGGAAATATGGTCTTGTCTCTGGCACATATACTCTGATGTTTTTGCCATGTTCTTTTGCCTTTGCAAGCGAAAGGATAAATGAATGCTCGGCAAAGCATGTCGTGAGAATACCCATTCCATCTTTGATAAGAGACTCGCCAAAGTCAGACATTTTGTCATAACGAATATCGAATGAGAGAAAAATATCATTTACGACACACTCAAAATCCTCTCCCGATTTATATCTATCCATAAGAGAAGAGAGAGCTTTTTTCATTGTAGTGTTTGTCTCTCTTGCTTTCGAAAGCACTTCTTGCGCTTCTCCAAGATTCTCTTTGTCTTTCATATATGTCAAAAGCATGGCATTCAATGCCACTTCCAATGGCCCTCCTCCTTGCGTAACCATGTCTTTGATTGCTTTTGCACACTCTTTGTAGTCATGGCAACATACCTTGTCTTTCTTAAACGGAAACGATCTTCTGTCGCCTATATATACGCAATCATCTTTTATGTACGCAATATTCTCATGCCTCAATATATATGGCAAATCCAAAGACAGTCCAAAAGTCATTATACCATTTCCATTAATAGATTCATTTGAAGACAACGAGACCTCCCTTTTGCATAGAAACGCAATGTTTTTAGATATTCTAGACAATACCAACAATCCAAGCAACCTTAGAGATTACACCAAATCTTCATATATAGAAATGCAAAACACACAACAATTGTGCTATCATTTATTACGTAATTTTAATTAACAAAAAAGGACAAAGGATATGAAGATAAGAAAAATCATCATTGCACTTTTGGTTTTTATTGCAACAAGCTCTTTGCTTTTTGCTCAAGGTGCTTCAGAAAAGAGCGAGAACGAGAAACTTATACAGGTTGTTTCGTTGGACAAGACCGAAGATGGCTACTATGACATAACAGGACTTTTGGAAGATGGCAAGACTATAATCTACCATGTTGCTCCGGATGCTGAGATCGACTTTCCAATAGAGAACATCTATGCTGGGATGTATCTCTATGTCAAAGACAATGGCATAATGACCATGTCTATTCCTCCCCAATCTCCAGCTGTAGCAATCAGAGACGTTACAATGGCTGTCAAGGGTGGCGTTATTGACACAGTTTTTGCTCCAAAGAAAGTTGAATTGAAGATTTCAGAGACAAATCTTGATGATCTATTTTCTAAATTCAGCTATGCATATGGCTATTTGACAAGCAAGAACTACATGCTAAATGGAGTCTATTTCAATGCTGGCTACTATGCTAAAGGCATGTTTGATGCTTGGGCATATGGCGATATCGAGCCATTTTTTACAATGGAAGAGATGTATAGCTATGTAGAGCAATTCGTCTCCCAATATCAAAATGAAAGCTCAATGCCAAAGGAAATCGGAGATGTATATACAACCGAAGAAGAGATTTCATCCCTCACTGAGCCAACATCTCTCTCAGAGCAGTTCTCCTACTCCTATGGATACCTAACAACTCTGGATCTTCTTTACCAAGGTTATGATATTGTTGTTCCAGACTTTGCCTCCGGTTCCCTTTATGCTCTCTATGAAATAGATCCAATCATGAGCGATGAGCAAATGGATGGCGCACTCGATGAATACAACAGCTATCTATCAAATCTCTATAGCGAGTATTTGGAAGAGCTTAAAAGTGCCAACTTGGAGGAAGCAAATAAACTTCTAGAGGAAAATGGCAAAAAAGATGGAGTTGCAACTCTACCTTCTGGAGTGCAAATCGAGATAACAAGCCAAGATGCAGAACCTGGAGCGATTCCTGAAAAAGACGATAGCGTAGTTGTAGATTACAAACTTTCATTGCCAGATGGTACAGTTGTAGATGAGAACCAAGATATAACATTTGACCTTGATTCATTGATTCCTGGTTTTGTCGATGCTGTTACAAATATGCATGTTGGCGATACAGCTACTGTCTATATACCACCTGAGCTTGGCTATGGTGAGAATGGTGCTGGCGATATCATTGGACCAAACCAGCTTCTTATTTACACAATCTATCTCAAATCGATTGTTGAAGAATAAAAGAAGAACATCAAACATGGGGAAGCGAGTTTTTGCTTCCCCTTTTCTAACTGAGAGCTAGAATACGAATCTAACAGTTTTAGTAGCGACAGGAAGTGAGAACATGACTCCACGTTTCACGTTTTCTTTGTCTTTATATGCAATGAAACGCCCTGGCGAAAGTTTGAAGACTGATCCATCCACATTGACTATCTCCTCGCCTTCCAGACAGATCTCAACATAGAGTTTCCCAGCTTCTGTCTTTGTCTCGAAACCATTGTCTGATGTCAAGAATGCCTCAACGATATGAATTCCATTCTTCTTGGGATTCTCATACTCTCCAACTTTCTCGTCATATGGCGTGGAATGATCCATTACATCAATTACGGTATTTATATCAACAATGGCAAGTTTGTAGCTCTCCAATTCATCCAAAGTATCGAAAACAATCATAGCCCAATTATAAAAAAAGGAGGGTAAACGTCAAATACCCTCCGATTGCAACGAAGCACCCCTATCTGTCCAATGACTCTTTGATTGCATCCGCAAGCTCCTCCAAAAGAGGAAGCTGGCTTTCCTTCAAGGAGCTCTTAATTGTAATTGTGTTGTTTAAAATATCGATTTCTTTAAGAGAAGAGAGAATCTCCATCATTTTCTTTCCGCTAACAGGAGCCCACGATCCGTTCTCAACTAGAGCAACGCTTCTGTTTTGCCAATTGTGCTCCTTAAGATCAACTAAGAGCCTCTCCATCGGTGTGAATATCTCCATGTTATACGTTGGCGACATAAAGACTATAGTCGAATATCTGAATGCTTCGGAAACCAGCTCGGAAATATCTGTTTTTGAAACATCATACATATGGATATTCCTTATTCCACGTTCAGAGAGCATTGAGCCAAGAACCATGGCAGCATTCTCAGTATCACCATAAATTGTTCCATAGAGAATCAATACGCCTTTTGTCTCTGCTTGATAGGATGCCCATGTAACATGCTTTGATATATACCATTTAATCCCATCTTCATCTCTCCAGATAGGGCCATGCAAAGGACAAATCATCTTGATCGGAAGAGTTCCAGCCTTCTTCAGAAGGTTCATTGTCTGGATGCCATACTTTCCAACGATGTTGATGAAATAACGCCTTGCATCATCCAGCCACTCCGATTCGAAATCATATTCGTCAGCAAACAGATTGCCTGTCAAAGCACCAAATGTTCCAAACGCATCTGCGCTGAAAAGGCATCCTGTGAAGCTATCGAATGAAACCATTACCTCCGGCCAATGCACCATCGGAGCAAAAACAAAGCTGAATGTATGTTTTCCTGTGGAGATGCTATCGCCTTCCTTAACTGTTATCGCTCTAGAGTCTATATCGAAATCAAAGAACTGCTTTATCATCTGAATGGTTTTCGCATTACCAATAATCTTCAGCTCTGGATGTTTCGAAACAAGGCTTTCAATCATTGCGCAATGATCTGGCTCCATATGATGGACAACAAGATAATCAAGTGCTCTTCCATTAAGAACAAAATCGATGTTTTCAAAGAACTGCTTCGAAACACTATGATCCACAGTATCGAGAAGCATAGTCTTCTCATCCAAAACCAAGTAAGAATTATAGCTCACGCCCCTCTCTATCGGATAAACATTCTCGAAAAGAGCAAGACGCCTATCGCTTGATCCGACATAAAATATATCCGTGGCAACTAAACGTGTATTATGCATAAAAGACTCCTCTAATCTGTTATAAAACATTATCACTCGGATAATACAGGAAAAGACAAGTTTTTAGAATCCTTGTCGATTGAAACAGTTCATATCAATCAAGTTTTCCATCATGGTCTATGAGTGACAATGTTGCCTCTGCTGCAAGAGCCGAAAGATTCAATGCACTTATCAAAGGGATGCCATCATAATCTCCTGCAAGGTATTTGTTTTGAACATTGTTCGTCTTTTGTGTTCTGAACGAATAATCTTTTATGCTAGAGATTGTCTTGTTTCCATGGCTATCAAGCTTGATTATATATACAAATTGCTGTGGCAACTCCTTCATCAATTGCGTGTTATGGATAGTTGCAACAAATTGTCCACTGATCGATTTAAGCATATTCTTTGACAGCTCAAGCAGCACTATATCATGAAGCCCGCTTCCAGCCTCATCTACAAATGCTGTCTCGCCCATCACAGCCGAAAGCATGTAAGGAAATAGCTCAGCAAGCTTCTTTATCCCTGTAGATTCCATCTCATATGGAACTTCTATCACGCGTCCGGCGAGCTCTCGAACAAATACAAGCTCATAGCACAACCTCTTTCCTATCAATGATGTCCTATAGTAAACACGCTTTATATCCTGAAACAGTTTCGTATAGTATGAGTTGAGAAGCTTCTCCATTGCATCCATGCCATCATCTCCAAGGCGATCGGAGAATCCGAATGCAATGTTCTTCGACATAAAATTACTTGGGTATATCTTGCCATCCTCTGAATAAACAGAAATATTCCACAAACCATCCATGACTTTGATAAGGTTGTCACCAACCATATTCTCAAACAGGCCTTTGTTGATCCTATGGCGTTCAGCCATTAGCATTGACATGAAAGTCTGAGAGCCAAAATATCGTTGCATATTGTCATAAAGCTCGCTTCTATAGTCCCTGTCTGTAAATATTGAGGGACTCAAGAACCACTCGTCTTCATTGATTGAATATACAACGCCATTTCTGTTTCCTATCCTGTATGTCAATTTTTCAGAAATTACAGAGTCAAAATCAAATTCAAGTGAATACGTACCTGGTTTGCCATCTATTACAAACCCTACCTCTATTTGCAATGGATCGTCGACACCAATTCGCCTTGCTGTACGCAGAAGCTGCGACAGATTTTGCATCGAATTCTTGATTCTGAAATCCACTTCTTCACTCGAAAGCTCTGGATAGAACCCTTGTGGTCTTGACGGAAGCTCTCTGATAGCATCTTCATCCTTTATGGTTCTGAATGTACGGCAAAGAAAATAAAGAGCTGAGACAAGATTCGATTTTCCTGCCCCATTCTCTCCATAGATATAAGCTGATGATTTGACACCACCATGACCATCAGTTAAATCCAATGTTACATCCGGGAGCGATCTAAAATTTTTCACATGAATAAATGAAAGCATAAGTTAATCTCCATTTGTTATAAAATATACCATAATTGAGTGATTATCAATTATAAAGCACAAGATTATAACGAATTTTTGTATGTTTTATTGAAATTTGGATTCCAATATATCATACTCCTCTCATGGCTAAATTAACTTTCGAGCTTTTTGATTTAGAGAAATCCATTGCTGGCAAATACATATCCAGCTTCAATTATCCATGGGAAATTCTTTCCCAAACTTCTTATATCATAGAACAAATTGCATCTCAACTTGACATGTCGAAATTCAATGAAAGAAGCAAGGGAATATGGATTGCAAATAATGCAACGATATCGCCATCAGCTGAAATAATCGCGCCTTGCATTATTGATGAAAATGCAACGCTGCGCCACTCAGCATTCATAAGAGGAAATGCAATAATTGGCAAAAATACCACAATAGGAAACTGTGTAGAGATAAAGAATTCAATCATCTTCGATTTTGCTGAGGTTCCGCATTTCAACTATGTTGGGGACTCTATATTAGGATACAAAGCACATCTTGGCGGAGGAACAATCACATCAAATGTCAAAATCGACAAGTCGAATGTTAAAGTTAGCCTTTCATCAACTATTATTGATAGTGGAATGATGAAGCTTGGGGCCATGATTGCTGACTGTGCAGAAGTCGGCTCCAATTGTGTCTTGAATCCTGGATGCATTATCTCTAGAAGATCCAGGGTGTATCCTTTGTGTTCTGTTAGAGGATTTATACCTCCTGATTCCATATTGAAAGATAAAAACACACTCTCGCAACTCAAGTGATTTTATAAAGATGTTCTTTTACAAACTCCTTGCTAGATAATGTATGTATTTCCTTGTAAAAACAAGAATACTTGGATAGCCCAAAATCCACTATCTCAGCATTTTGCTTGGCAAGCGTGCTTGCTTTTTTCTTGAAAGAATCAAAGGATGGAGATGATGAACCTGCATGTATTACATAAAACAAAGTTCTCTTTTTTATGTCCTCAATGCTGATATTATTGAAAACAGCCTGTTGCAACAAATATATTGAATCAAAAGCCTTCTTTTGGATAACTCTCCTGTCAATATTCCTCGTTGGTTGGTTTTTGAATTCAATCAAGTATATAAGACCGTTACTAAAAGAAAGGGCATCGGCAGAAGACAGATATTCGCCTGCCCTATATTCTTGGCAAATGTCTTTGGCTATATCATCGAAGTTATACACTACTCTATAATCCTCTTTCACCAGCGACTCTTTCTTCATTCCATCGTAGCTTGTTTTTGAAAAAGTCGATGCATATTTTTCCAAATCGACTTCCATCAAAGGTCCTCCAAAGGTTTATAAAGCTCGCTATAGATTACATCTGTATTTTCTGTTGCATCGAAAGAGCTATAGAGCTTTGTTTTCGCATCTTGCTTCATTGTATAAAATCTGAAGTCCTTGAGAGTCGATTCCAAAAGAGAGACCTCCAAGGCTCTTATGAAATATATATTATGCGATGTTAAAAGCATCTTTATTTGCATTTTCTCTGAAATCTCAACTAGAGCTTTTGCAAGCATTACTTGCTTTGATGGATGCAAATTCGAATCAGGCTCATCAATAATCAGAACAGAGTTGGCTTTTATTGTTCCATTTCCTATCAAGCGCGACAGTTCAAGAAAAATCATAAGTCCAGATGCTGTATTGTCAATCGAAACACCATAGCGTGGGAAATCCTCATCCCTATAGAGATAATTATCCCCATCTGAATCCATGAATCCGCTAGCAGCCTTGTTAAGAATATCCACTACCTGAGTTTGATTTGCATCTATATTTACAACAGGTCTTTCAAGTTGCGACCTGAGCTTGTCAGAGAAAGAATCGGACCAACGAGATGGACTTCGCAAATATACAACATCAGGAATCTTGCATTTCATACTTTTTGAAAAAGAGAAGCTTTCTTCACAACTTGGGACAAAAGAAATCGAAAAATCATCGTTCTCTTGCAATTTTATTGATGCAAGATCATCATAGCCAAATGTTGCAATCTGGCTTGAGAAAAGAGAAGAAAAAGATTTTTTTGCTTTGCTTTCTGTAAAAGAGGCGTCAGATGCTATTTCGAGCATTCCATAAAGACATTTAGAGATCGTTGTTTTACCAGAGCCATTGTAACCTGCAATTACAGATATCGAGTCTAAATAGAGATTGGCAGTATCTACTTTTGCAATTGATTTGATACTAAGAAACATAAGCACCTCCTCAAATAGCTTAACACAGAAAATGCTATCATTGCTCAGGTGTTATAAACAAAATCAATAGCAAGCACCAGCTTTCCTCCTGAATAAACAAAGGAGGAAAAGCTATTGTACATTAACAAAATTCATCCGCTTTCTTCTTGATTAGAGATATTAGAAAGTCAATTTTATTCTCATCAAGCTTAGGATTAAGGAGAGTAAATTTGAGCATTGTTTCATTGTCTTTTGTTGTTTGTCCTATGACAATGCCATCACTTAAAAGCGATCTACGTATCTTTTTGTTTAAATCATCCGAGCCTTTAACCTTGAAGACAACGCTTGATATCTCAGGCTTTAATGCGACTAGGAAACACGGGTCATTAGATATCTTTGAATGGAAGTAGTTTGCATTATCAACAACTTTGTCTATTATTTTTGAATATCCATCCAATCCCCTCGTCTTGAATGAAACAAAAACCTTCAAAGCATCGAATCGCCTTGTTGTTTGTATTCCTTTACCAACAAGATTGATATAGCCATCTTCCTCATCCTCTTCCCTATTCAGATAATCGGCATGAAGCTCAAAGCAATCCAAGCTAGAATGATCTTTTACAAGCAATGCTGAGCATGATATAGGCAAGAGAAACATCTTATGAAAATCGACTGTAATAGAATCACAAAGAGCGAGTTTGCCAATACGATTCGAGTACTTCTTGCTAAGGACCAAAGCTGAACCATAAGCTGCATCAGCATGGAGGTACATCCCGTACTCATTGCAAATCTTTCTCATCTCCTCCACATTATCAATAGAACCAAAATCAGTCGTTCCAATTGTTGCTACAGCGGCAAATGGGATGTATCCTGCTTTGACATCTTCCTTCACAATATTGCGGAATTTATCTATATCGATTCTGCATGACGAATCAACAGGCACCTTCACAACAGCATCATAACCAAGCCCGAGCAAATGAGCACTCTTCTCCATCGAAAAATGAGAAATCTCAGAAGTATAAAGACGCAATTTCCTATAGCAATCTGGAAGTCCTTTCTTTTTGACATCCCAAGATAAAGCCCTCGAGCAAAACATATCCCTATGAGCTATGATGGCACTAAGATTGGACTGGCTGCCACCAGATGTGAATGCGCCATCAGATCCTTCTTCATACCCGAATAATGTGCATAGATCCCTTATAACGGAAAGTTCTATCTCGGTGGCAGCTGGCCCCTGGTCCCAACTATCCATCGAATCATTGAAAGTAGCTATTATAAGTTCTGAAGCGATACTTTCTATCAAAGCAGGCGAATGGAGATGAGGCATGTAATCTGTAGACCAAGTCCTAAGCAGATTTGGCATTATCGCTTTTCTGACAATCTCTAAGGTACTGTCAAAGCCAATGCCTTTCTTTTCAAGGATTGTTTCTGATGAGATTTGCTTTCTCAAATCATAAGGATCTATTCCGGAGAATGCACTCTCATCGGAGAAAGATGAGAGTATTGCATCCAAACTCTTCTCGATAGCTTCTCTATAATTCGCCCTATCAAGTTCAAGATTAGATAGAATTAGGCTATCTGACACTCTTATCTACCTCTTTAACTACCTTTCTAAAGATAGAGAGCATTATATCGATATCTGAATCGGAAACATTCAATGCACAAAGGCATCGCATGACAGATCCATTTCTTCCGCCCTTTTCCATTACTAGCTTGTTTTCAAAGCAAAGGTGCTGTACATTTGCAGCAATAGTTCCAGAAGGTTCCGGATTGCCCATTATATCCTTCGGACCATTTGGATCGATGAATTCAACACCGAGCATCAATCCTTTTCCTCTAACATCCCCAATGATAGAGACTTCATTTTTTAAATCCTCAAAAGCTTTCTTTATCTTTTCTCCCTTTCTTACTACTTCAGAAAGGAATTCAGGCTTCTTTATTTTCTCTATCACAATAGTACCTGCAGCCATTGCAAGTTGATTTCCCCTGAATGTACCAGCATGAGCGCCAGCTGTCCACTTATCAAGAGCCTTGTTATAAATTACAACACTCATTGGCTGAGATCCACCAATCGCTTTTGATGAAAGAATGACATCTGGAACAATACCAGCATACTCGAATGCAAAAACTCTACCGCTTCTGCCCATTCCACATTGTATTTCGTCTACAATCATCGGAATATCGAGCTCTTTAGTAACACGGCGAACTGTTTGCAAGAACTTAATCGGAGCTGGAATCACTCCACCCTCTCCTTGTATTGGCTCAATAATCACTGCAGCAGGTTTGACAACTCCACTCTCTGGATCCTTTAGCATTCTTTCAAAATATGCACAGCAAGCATCAACGCCGCTTTCGCCACCAAGGCCAAAAGGGCACCTGTAGGAATATGGGTATGGCATAAATTGAACGCCAGGCATCAGATTCTGAACATGATTTTTAGCGTTTTGGTTTCCAGTAAGAGCCAAGGCTCCATGCCCCATCCCATGATAGCCACCAGAGAAAGCAATTACATTACCTCTGCCTGTTGCTGTCTTGCAAAGCTTTATTGCAGCATCTGTTGCATCTGTTCCTGATGGAGAGCAAAACTGAATCTTGGCATTCTCTCGAAGCGCTTCAGGAAGAAGAGAGAATATCTCCTCAACGAACTTATCTTTCACAGGAGTAGTTAGATCCAGAGTATGAAGAGGAGCATCCGATGAGATCAAGTCAACCATTGCTCTATTCACATCATCATCATTGTGTCCAAGCGCAAGCGTTCCTGCGCCACAAAGAAAATCAAGGTACTTATTGCCCTCAACATCCTCAATCCAGCTCCCCTTTGCTCTCTTCAATGCAAACGGGAATTTACGTGGGTAGCTTCTAGCAGAAGACTCAAAGTCGTTCTGACGATCTGTGAAGTACTGGTTTGACATAATCTTGTTCATTACTCTTCTCTTTTCCTTTTACTCCATAATACTTATCTGGCAATGCCAGCCTTTGGTTTTAAACCAAGTTTGTGCGATTTCAAAAGCCGCGAATCGATAGTACCAACTTTCTCAATTAATTGATAGCCTTTAATTGCAAATTTTATTTGGAAAGCCTATTTGCCATAATATACATCAGAAAAACATGCTAGATCATAATAGATCTATCGAATGTTCCAGCATTTTTCCCAAAGCAATAAGGAGAAAAGAAGTCATAAAAAAATTTTTGATGTATACTTGAGGACGAATGTTGTTCAATAAAAAAACGAGGAATACAAAATGGCTAACTGCCCAGTGTGTGGAAGGAAAATATCATTTATGGAAGGCTATAACTTCTATAACCAAACAATTTGCTTCGAGTGTCATAAGCTTACAGACACAGATTTCCTTTCGTCTCTAAGCTCTGAGGCGATAAAAGCAAAGATTGAAGGCATAGATTCCATGCTAAATAGGCATGGGATTTCAGAAAAGACTCGTTCGGATCTTTTGCATGTAAACAAAATCCTTGAGGATGCTTTTGAAGAGCAAGCTCTGAAAGAACGGGAAAGGCATGAAGCTGATGAAAACATAAAGGGGTTTTATGTAGGGACTCTACAATCACGCGCAGGCTATACAATAAAAAAGACTATCGGTTTTGTCTATATGAATCCAAGGCAGGATGATATTTTGATGACAAGCTATGATCAATGGATGACTGACTCCATAAAACACATTTCAAAGAGGGCATATGACATGGGTGCAAATGCAATTCTTGATCTACATATCATACAGCAAGGAAACTACATAGATAGCTGTCTGTTTTATGGGACAGCTGTGGTTCTTGAAAAAGAAGTCAGCCTTGAGTCTGTATAAATTCGATTTCGACTCTTTTTTTGCCTGCTCTAGCTAGATTCTTGATTTCTCCCAATGTCGGATTTCCTTCCAAAGAAAGAATTTTATTTATCCTTTCCGGCTTTATTTCAGATAAATCTGAAAGCTCTTCAATGCTCATAGTTTCTAAAAGCGATGCAATCAAGGAAATTATAGCCATTTCAGGCTCAAACATATTCATTATGTTTTCATAGCACATTCTCTAATTCTCTCTTAATCTTCAAATAGCTCTATATTTGTTTCAAATATGGCATTGGTTTTTGGGAATAATTACCTATATTCTTCTCCATCCAGACAATATCCCACCACTTGCTAAACTTAAAACCAGCATTTTCGACAAATCCGCACTTTTCAAAACCGATGCTTTCATGAAAAGGAATACTCGCACTTGGAAGGTAAACACTATCATTTTCAGAATAAGCTATACATGAAAGAATCTTCAATAAACTCCTTTTTCTTGCTTCTTCTTCCAATGCTTTGTATAGAATTCTGCCTAGCCCTTTTGATCTATTGTTTTTATCAATATAGATAGATAGCTCAGCACACCAAGAGAAAGCCTCACGCTTGTTGTACCTGGAAAGATATGCATAACCAATAATATTGTATTCATCATCCTGTGCGACAAGATATGGATAGTTTGATGATATTTCACTTATTCTCTCTTTGAATTCGCTTATCGAAGGAACAGTCCACTCAAAAGTAATTGCTGTGTTCAGAATATAATATGAGTAAATATCGAGAATTGCACTAGCATCATCTTTTGTCACAGTTCGAATAATCATAGCAACAATCTATGACTTTTCGACATTTTGTGAAACCCATAAAAAGCAATCGATTGATGGAATCTATTTAAATAAGAGAAAAAAATGCAACCTCCACTATAAGAAGTTGCATTTCAAAAAGCGAAAGGCGGGAATCGAACCCGTGTGAACCACCTTGGCAAGGTGGTGCCTAACCACTAGGCTACTTTCGCATAAGAACCTACACAACCTTAGGTTCTGGATTGCGAGCGGAGAGACTCGAACTCTCACGCCAAGGCACTAGATCCTAAGTCTAGCGTGTATACCAATTTCACCACGCTCGCATTTAGGTTCATGAGCCGCAAAGGGATCGAACCTTTGACCCACAGATTAAGAGTCTGTTGCTCTACCAGCTGAGCTAGCGGCCCTCAAAATTGCTGCGCCCTGCAAGACTCGAACTTGCAACCTGCAGATTCGAAGTCTGACGCTCTATCCAATTGAGCTAAGAGCGCATTCTCTCCTTATGGGAAAGATAGGGTGGAAGAAGGGGATCGAACCCTCGACAAGCAGATCCACAATCTGCCGCTCTACCGCTGAACTACTTCCACCATTATGGAAAGCATTGCGATTGCACTGCAATTTCAACATGCAAGACTATATCAATAAACAAGAAAAATTGTCAACAGCTTTTAGCATAAAAAAATAAAAATATTTGAATTAACAAAGAATAAGCCAAAGCAATTCATTGCAATCTAGACAATTGTCTCTAGTGTGTTTTATCGACAACTTCCTTCCAATCATCTTGTACCTTTGCTCTTTCTATACTGGAAAAACCACTTTTGATGATTGCAATAACATTGGTCCAAACAAAACTCTTGTCAGAGAAATCAGCTATGAAGCTTTCTTTGTCAACTCCAGAATCGAAATAAGAATTATCGTACCAGGAAGATAAGTTCTCGCTTGATAATTTCCTCTCCTCTTTCTCATACGAGTATGAGATCTTTGCATCTGGGAAATATGCTTTCACTTCCTTTTCAAGCTCTTTCTTTCCCCAATTTGTAAGTTTGTTTCCATTGCTATATATTTTTCTTTCTGCGTTTAGCAAAATGTTTCTCAACTTCCCTGATGAAAAATCGGACAGGCGAGATGAAAGTGATGGTATTGCCTCGATCAGTCTGATATAACCACCTTCATCCAGAGCATTTTTCATATATGAAAGCAAAATTTTGTCATCATCCAGCCTGGAGAGGATATTCCTAGCAGCAATTACACCAAACTTCATCCCCTCCTCTAGATTCAAAAGGGCATCTTTGCTAGTTGCGACAATAACAGTTGGACGCAACAGCTCCTCCAGCTCCGATGAAAAATGCTCAATAACCTCCTTTTCCCTTATCGTCCTTACCTGTGCGAAAGAAGAGCCTTCTGGATTCATCTTCATCAAGGGCCAAAGGAGAAGACCATGAGATGCATTAAGAACAAGAACATTTTGATAGCGCATGATTGAAACGTCATCATAAAGCTCCTTGACAAGTCTCAATAGCATCCCCGATCTTGTAGACATCGCACGCTCAGCCCATTTTGCTCTGGTGCTATCGCCAGGAGAAAATGTCAAGTTCTCTTGAAACAGATCCTCTGTAACAGCCTCCAGTTGCGCTTCTCTCTTGAGTGTCACTTCTTCTTTAATCTCGGCCTCATATCCCATATCTGAAGGTTTGTAGTAGACTTTGCCTTGCAAAGCAGATGGAAGATATTGCTGGGCAACCCAATGGTCCTTGTATGAATGAGGATACATATAACCTTGCCCATGACCAAATCCTTTTTGATCACGAGATGCATCCCTTAAATGATTAGGAACTTCCTCTGACTTCTCGTTCTCAACATCCTTAAGAGCGTCAAAGAAAGCAAGCGTACTATTGCTTTTGGGGCAAGTAGCAAGATATAGAGCTGCATGTGCAAGATGGAATCTACCCTCTGGAAGACCAATGCGGTCAAAAGCTGATGCATCTGCCTCTACAACTGTTATGGCATTAGGATCAGCAAGCCCGACATCCTCACAAGCTAGAATCAACATTCTTCGGAATATAAAACGAGGATCCTCTCCAGCAAAAACCATTCTGGCAAGCCAATATAGTGATGCATCAGGATCCGAGCCACGAAGTGATTTTATGAAAGCAGAAATCACATCAAAGTGGTAATCACCTTCCTTGTCATAGAGAACAGCCTTCTTCTGAATAGACTCCTCTGCTGTCTCTTTTGATATGAATATCTCACATCCCTCTTCCGGTGGGAAAAAATCAGGAGTGGTCTCGACAGCAAGCTCCAGTGCATTCAAAAGCGATCTTGCATCTCCGGATGCAACATTGACAAGATGCTCAAGTGCACCATCTTCAAAGACGACCCTGTACTTGCCATAGCCCCGCTCCTTATCGCTTAGAGCTTGATGAGCTATTTTAAACAAGTCATCATCTGATAGCTTTTTGAGTTGGAATATCCTAGAGCGCGATACCAATGCAGCATTAACTTCAAAATATGGGTTTTCAGTAGTTGCTCCAATCAGTATGAATGTACCATTTTCAACCCATGGCAAGAGTGCATCTTGCTGGCTTTTATTCCATCTATGCACTTCATCAACAAACAATATGGTTCTAATACCAAAATGAGCTAGTCTTTCTCTAGCTTCATCGATTTCAGTACGAAGCTCCTTTACACCGGATAGCACAGCATTCAATGAAGTAAAATGGCTTTTGGTAGTATTCGCAATCACTCTTGCAAGAGTAGTTTTTCCAGTTCCAGGCGGACCATAGAAGATTACAGATGAAAGCTGATCTGCTTGGATTGCTCTCCTTAAGAGCCTTCCCTTTCCTAGAATATGATCCTGGCCAATATACTCAGACAGATTTCGAGGCCTCATTCTTGCCGCAAGAGGTTCGTTTGAGTTTGAAGAAGAATAAAAAAGGTCACTCACTACCTAACCTCCCAGAAAATCGAATAGACAGAGTCCGACGAGCGATCAATAATTCTGTTTTTCAAAATACGCTCAGATTGCGCAAGGGAATCGAAAAGGGCATCAACGGAAGCTGTTGCAATCGAGTCGATACCAATCTGATCCGGTATTGGCAATTCCTCTTTGATCTCAATTGCCGAAAGATTCAAAAAAGCGCTCCTAGTTGACATGAACTCCTTCAGTGAAGGGGCAAAAACATCATCAAGCTCCGCACCTTTACCTGAAAGTACATCAATCATTAAATCGATCAAATGATTCCTTGTATCACTTCTAAGTGCTTGAGTCACAGATGTATCATCATAGATAAAATCCTCTCCATTTTCGGAAAGGCTATTTATCTCTTGCTCAATATAATCATATAAAGACGGAATAAGAGTCCTAACTACATCAGCAACCCCATCAAGATAGCTACTTTCATACTCATCATAAAGAGGTACATATTGCTTATATATTTTGTAGCTTTGAGGAATCGAGGATGAAAGAGCACTAGAAGGAACAGCAACATCCAGATCTGAAAGCATGTCGATTCCAAGTTGCCTTATTGCCTCTGATGCTCTTTCTCTATGCTCACTATCATTTAAATTAGCCTTGTTGCTCTGGCATGAAAAAAAGAGAACGACTAAGATAAACGCCAATAAAAACCAATTACGCTTCAACACACTACAATATTAGATGTAAATCCATCCGAAATCAAATGTGTTGAATCAAATTGCTATGCATCAAAGCTCTTTGACCCAAAGCCCATGAAGATTGCAATATGCATATACTCTCTTGATCCAGTTGTTCTTATTGCAAAATGTTGCTTCTGGCCTCTCTCCTGGTTTCAAATAGGAAATCTTCATTCCATCATCGCCCTCTGCTGCAATCCATTCTATATAGTGCTCAGCAAGCATTGGATGCAAAACCTCACCCACTTGAACTTTTATCTTGTTCTCTTCAACCGTGACAAATGGGACATGCTTCTCCTTCGATGCATCAATTGAATTCGCAACAAGATTCTTTAGTGGCAACTTCGAGCCATCGCCTGACAAAACATAAACAACTGTGCCACACTCCTGGCATTTGTAAAATCCAGCCATATAATCCTCCCCAAATCAAAATACATTTACTGGAAGATAATCACTTACAAGGCAATCGCCAATACAGGAATCAATATAATAGAAAAGATTATCGAGACTGTGTTCACAAAAGATGCGAGTTCCTCGTCGCCATTTAAAAGTGCAACATAAGCAGGAGCTGCTGACGCAATCGGCGACCATGAGACGATTATAGCTGACTTTCTCGCTTCCAGTGGCAGGAAGTCAATGGAGGCCAGTATAAAAGAAAATACAATTGCCACCAGACATCTTATACCCATTATTATTGCAGCGCCTTTCAAGTATTTCCTCGAGAAGCTTATTTTAAGCATTATACCAATCATGAACATAGCCATAGGGCCGTTCGCCTTTGCAATTTCCTGTGCAATCAAGATAACAAAGGACGGGACACTGCCTCCCGGGAGAACAATAGCCATCATCAATAGGTATGCATCAAACGCTGGAACCGAAAGGAATGTCTTCACTATCTTGCCAATACTCATTCTCGTTCTTTTGCCATTTGCTGCTGTCTCAGCAATAGTATAGTTAAAACCCAGCAACATTATGGCATTTCCACAATCATAAAGACTCGTAGCAATTGTGCCCAAGGGGCCGGAGAAGGAAGATGTGAAAGGGAGCGTGAAATTGCCTATATTGTATCCTGCATCCGCTATGTAGAACACCTTTTCCTTGCGATTCATCTTCCTTGATATAAAGTAGCCCGCAGACACATGTATGACATTTCCCATGAATCCGAAAAGGATTATGATGAACAGAGAGAAATCGACCTTGAATGTTGCAAACGATGCGACAATCGCAGCTGGCAGCGTAAGCTTCATCACAAGCTGGGCAAGGGCCTTGCCATCCTCCTCTCTTACAAGCCCAAGGCACTTGAAAAGATATCCTAAGGAAATCATCAACAAATAAGAAACCGCTGTAATAATAATAGTACTCATTTTAACCTTACATCAATTTTCAAGGAAATATTCGACAAAAATGAAAATAAAATCAAGTTGATGCTACAATCAAGGATTATAAAGTTTGCATAGATACCTAACAACTTCGATTTTTGAATGGAACTCGAATAAATATTCAAAAAATGCAAAGAAAAGAATTTTACTATTGATTTAAATACACTTTGCGGTATAGGCTTAAACATATTTTGAATTAGGGAGGCAGTGGTTAAAATGAAAAAAATCATGGTAACCTTATTGGTTTTGCTTGCCATAAGCTCATTGGTATTTGCTAATGGAAGCAAGGAAAGCGCTAATGCTACAACACAGTCAGCAGAGAAGACTTCGGCATACCACATAGGCATCGTCACAGGAACAGTATCACAATCAGAGGATGATCTCAGAGGTGCTGAGGCATTGATTGCTGAGTACGGTTCTGTTGCAGATGGTGGAATCATACAACATGTCACATATCCAGACAACTTCATGGAAGAGGCTGAGACAACAATTGCTGTAATTGCAGGACTTGCAAATGATCCGTTGATGAAGGCTGTTATCGTAAACCAAGCTGTTCCTGGAACAACTGAGGCTTTCCGCCAGATCAAGGAAGCTCGCCCTGATATCATCACACTTGCCGGAGAGGCACATGAGGATCCAGGCGTAATCCAGACAGCTGCAGATCTTGCTGTAAACAATGACTTCGTCGCAAGAGGATATCTTATCATCAGGACAGCTCATGAGCTAGGATGCGACACTTTCGTACACATCTCATTCCCTCGTCATATGTCATATGAGACAATCTCAAGAAGAGCTGCAATCATGCAAGAAGCTTGCAAAGACTTCGGAATGAAGTTTGTACTTGAGACAGCTCCAGATCCTACATCTGATGTCGGAGTTGCAGGTGCACAGCAATATATTCTGGAGAAGGTCCCAGCATGGGTTGAGCAATATGGACAGAACACAGCATATTTCTGTACAAATGATGCTCATACAGAGCCTCTCTTAAGACAGCTCCTCACATACGGTGGATACTTCATCGAAGCAGATCTTCCTTCTCCTTTGATGGGTTATCCTGGCGCTCTCGGCCTTGATTTGTCACAAGAAGCTGGAGACTTCCAAGCTATTCTTGCAAAAGTCGAGCAAGCAATTGTTGCAAAAGGCGGAGCAAACCGCTTTGGCACATGGGCATACAGCTATGGCTATACCACATCAGCAGGCCTTGGCCAGCATGCTATAAACGTCCTTAATGGAGAGTCAGAGCTACTAAAGCTCTCTGATTTGATGAAGGCATATGGCAAATATACACCAGGCGCAAAGTGGAACGGTTCATTCTACACAGATGTAAACACAGGCGTATCGGCTCCTAACCACGTCCTTATCTACCAGGATACTTATATAATGGGCGGAAGAGGCTTCATGGGAAATGCTGATATCGAAATTCCAGAGAAGTACTTCACAATAAAGTAAAGACAACATCAAAAACCTTGGGGAGGATTTTCCTCCCCCTTTTGATCTATTTTCAAGGATAAATAATGAGCAATACAAGCGAAAATCTATTGGAAATGCGGAATATCAGCAAGGATTTCAATGGCAATGTTGTCCTAAAGGATATTTCCTTCCAAGTTAAACCAGGCGAGGTAATAGGCCTTGTTGGCGAGAATGGTGCTGGGAAAAGCACTTTGATGAACATCCTCTTTGGAATGAACGTGATAAAAGATACAGGAGGATATGGCGGCGAGATGCTGATCGAGGGAAAAGTTGTGCATTTTTCTTCTCCTCATGATGCCTTGAAGTCTGGAATCGGGATGGTGCACCAAGAATTTTCATTGCTTCCCGATTTCTCCGCAACAGAGAATATCGTTCTGAACAGGGAACCTGAAAAAAGAAATATACTGGATATCGTCTTTGGCAAAAGAGTCGACACTCTTGATAGAAAGGAAATGCACAGGATTGCAATAGAGGCAATAGAGAAGCTCGGAGTTGATCTGGATCCCGACATGCTTGTTTCATCTATGCCTGTTGGCCATAAGCAATTTACAGAAATCTCAAGAGAGATATCGAAGCCTAATATAAAGCTTCTCGTCTTGGATGAACCGACTGCTGTACTTGCAGAAAAAGAAGCAGATGCACTCTTAGAGTCAATCAAAAAGCTCTCAAAGGCTGGGATTGCTGTAATATTCATAACACATAGGCTTCAAGAAATACTTGATGTATCGGATAAAGTCATCGTCATGAGAGATGGCAAGATTTGTGCAGAGCTAAATGCAAAAGATACATCGATAACAGAAATGGCAAAATTGATGGTGGGACGCGAAATCTCGTCTTACAGCAAGAAAGAAGAAGAGGAGAGACGTGCGTCTGGGAAAACCATCCTGAAAATATCAAATCTTTGGGTCGACATGCCTGGAGAGACCGTAAAGAACGTAGAGCTTGATGTAAAGGAAGGCGAGATCTTTGGAATAGGCGGTCTTGCCGGCCAAGGAAAACTCGGAATTCCAAATGGCATCATGGGGCTCTACCCCGCTGGCGGCAATATAGAGTTCAAGGGAGAGAAAATACCTTTGAACAATCCAAAATCATGTCTTGACCATCGGCTTGCATTTGTTTCCGAAGACAGGCGCGGAGTCGGATTGCTACTTGATGAAAGCCTTGAATGGAACATATCATTCACGGCCATGCAAAGCCAAAACATGTTCCTGAAAAAATATCTGTTTATAAAATGGAGAGACAACAAAGCAATCGAACAAGTAACAGAGAAATACATAAAGCAATTGCAAATCAAATGCACATCATCAAAGCAAAAGGCAAAGGAACTCTCTGGTGGCAACCAGCAAAAGATATGCCTTGCAAAGACATTTGCACTTGAGCCAAGTCTGATGTTCGTCTCAGAGCCAACAAGAGGAATAGATATAGGCGCCAAGGCTCTGGTGCTTGATGCCTTGAGACAATACAACAGGAAAATGGGAACGACTATAATCATGATCTCATCAGAGCTTGAAGAACTTAGGCAATGTTGCGATAGAATCGCAATAGTCACGGATGGCAAAATCGCTGGCATTCTCCCCGCCTCTGAGCCTTCCTCCGAATTCGGGCTTCTAATGGTTGGGAAGAAAGGGGAAAGTAGATAAATGCAAACAATATCGAATGAAAACAAATTTGTTAAAGCTCTTAGGGATTTTGGTCTTCCGAGACTGATAATCGCATGCTTTCTGCTTGTTCTGTTTATAATCGCACCATTTGCGGGTGTAAGCATTTCAACATCGCTTTCCGATGTTCTCAACAGATTTGGAATGAATGCTGTAATGGTACTTGCAATGGTGCCAATGATCCATTCCGGATGCGGCTTGAATTTCGGCTTACCCCTTGGGATAATAGCTGGACTTTTAGGTGCAACTCTTTCGCTTCAAACGAACATCGCAGGCCCGGTCTCTTTCTGGCTAGCAATTTTGTATGCAACTCCAATCTCTCTATTGTTCGGATGGGGCTATGGAAAGCTTTTGAACAAAGTAAAGGGCGGAGAGATGATGATTGCTACATATGTTGGCTTTTCAGCTGTATCGTTCATGTGTATGATGTGGCTTCTTCTCCCCTACTCCAACCCAGCAATGGTCTGGGGATACGCGGGATCCGGACTAAGGACAACTATTTCCACAGAAGGCTACTATTACCATATACTGAATGATTTCTTAGCAATAAAACTGAACAGCCATTTGACTATACCAACTGGCATGATCCTGTTCTTCGCGCTTCTGGCTCTGGGGATGTGGGCTTTCTTGCATACAAAGACAGGAACAGCAATGACAGCTGTTGGATCAAATGCGACATTTGCACGTGCCTCAGGAATCGACATAGACAGGACAAGAACCCTCTCTGTAATAATGTCTACATGGCTTGGTGCATTGGGCATCCTTGTCTACCAGCAGAGCTTCGGCTTCATACAGCTTTACAATGCTCCATTTTACATGGCGCTTCCCGCTGTATCAGCAATATTGATTGGTGGTGCGAGTGTCAACAAAGCCTCTATCACAAATGTGATTATAGGAACCATACTCTTTCAAGGCATTGTGACAATGACACCATCTGTAATGAACTCATTGATCCATACAGATATGTCAGAAGTAATCAGAATCATAGTCTCAAACGGCATGATCCTATATGCTTTGACAAGAAAAACGGAGGCAACAAGATGAAAATGCCTAAAATGAAGAAACTCAATGCAAAGGAATTCTTGATAAACAACACTGTTCCTTTGATGTTTGTTGTCCTTTGTGCAATTTGCATACCGCTATCGGGGCAACCGATTTCATCTCTTGCAAGGGATATAGTCACAAGAATCGTCAGAAACAGCTTCCTTGTGCTTTCTCTTTTGATTCCCATTATGGCAGGAATGGGGTTGAACTTCGGAATGACGCTGGGTGCAATGGCAGGCCAGATAGGACTCATATTCGTAACAGACTGGTCAATTGTAGGAATCCCAGGATTGTTGCTTGCAGCAATCATATCAGTGCCAATTTCAATAATGCTTGGATGGATTTGCGGGCATATGCTCAACAAAGCAAAGGGAAGAGAGATGGTCACATCATATATAATCTCCTTCTTCATGAACGGAATATACCAGCTGATTGTGCTCTATGCAATGGGGAGCTTGATTCCAATGCGCTCATCGTCATTGATCCTTCCAAGGGGTTATGGGGTAAGAAACACAGTCAACCTTGCAGGTGCAAAGGGATCCATTGGGTTAAGAAAGTCACTTGACAATTTCCTATCGATACAAATCGGCCAGGTCCAGATTCCAATCTTGACAATATTGATCATTGTACTGTTGTGTTTTTTCATACTTTGGTTCAAAAAGACAAAGCTTGGGCAGGACATGAGAGCTGTAGGACAAGATATGGAAGTGGCTCGTGAGGCTGGAATCAATGTCGAAAGGACAAGGATTCTTTCTATTGTAATATCGACAGTGCTTGCAGGATTCGGAATGATAATCTATCTGTCGAACATGGGAACACTCAATACTTACAACTCACACTCGCAAATCGGCATGTTCTCGATTGCTGCATTGCTTGTTGGCGGAGCATCTGTAACAAAAGCAAACATAAGAAATGTCTTTCTTGGGATAATACTCTTCCATACGATGTTCATAGTTTCCCCATATGCGGGAAAGAATCTCATAGGGCAAGCCCAGCTTGGCGAGTATTTCAGAGTATTTGTCTCATACGGTGTAATCACACTAGCTCTTGTGCTTTACGAAGTAAGAGCACGTAGGGAAAACAGCATCAAATCCAAGCACATTGCTGAAAGCCAAGCCAACAGTGCAAAAGAAAAGAGGGAGGCATAATATGAGTGATAGGGATTTTTCAATGACTACACGCCTCATTGTACGTCTGTCGCTTATCGTCTTAATCGTATTGCTTGCCGTGGTATTGTTTTTCACAGGCAAGCAACACCAGTTCCTTCTAGACAACAATACAAAGGAATCAAATGGCTCGACCTACTCGTCTCTTAGCATCGTTGAGGTAAGCATTGACGATCAAGAGCCACTGGAGATACCAAGGCGTACAAGACTCAACTCATATGCAACAGGACAAAGGCATACTTTGACTGTCACATATAGCGAAAATGGCAATGAAGTCATAAAAAGCGCCAAATTCAAGGTGCCTGTGGGAGAGGAAATGACACTTATTTCGATCCCTGCATTCGTAAAAGGCGCCGATGAGAGCATCTGGAAAGAAGAGTTCGTATCGACTCAGAAAGCAGTCGAGGAATCGGATGCAAGCATAGAAGATGACATGTCTATGGATATCGAATTCTGACAAAAGATCTTTAAAAGCCATTGTCTCCCCTATCAACATGGGGAGATTTTTTTGCTACGCTTTTGAGCACCATTTGAACAAGAAATCAGCTTAGTGGCAAAACCTTTAATCCATTTTGAATCTCAAAGAGTTTGACCTATATACAAAATTGCTAATTTTTATTATTTTAAGTTGGTTATTGAAACACAAAATAGCATTTTATTTAAAGGATGATAATTATGGTCGTTGAGAAAAGCGTAAAGGAGCTCGAAAATAGTCAGATTGAGCTTACAATCACTGTAGATGCGGCAACACTCGACAAGTCTTACGAGGAGAAAATCGCAAAATATGCAAAGAGCATTGAGGTACCAGGCTTCAGGAAAGGGCATGTGCCAACATCTGTAATCGAAAGAAAGTTCGGTTCCGAAATCAGAAACGAGGCAAGCTATGACACTATGGAAGAAGAGCTTAAGATAGCTATCGACTCATTGCCAGACGACCAGAAGCCTCTCTCTTTTTCCACTCCAGTATTGCAAGATGAAGAGAGCTTGAAATTCGAGAAAGGAAAGGATGTAACATTTAGAGTAGTCTATGATGCTTTGCCTAAGGTTACATTGCCAGCATACACAGGCCTGGATGTCGAGATCGACTCTGTTGAAGTAACAGACCAGGATATCGATGACAAGATCAAGGAATTGCAAATGCAAAACTCCATGGTCAAGACAAAAGACGGCAAGGCCGAGAATGGAGACATAATCACAATCGATTATGTTGAGCTTGATGAGGAAGAAAAGCCTGTTGAGAGCACAAAAAGAGATGGCTTTACATTCACAATCGGTTCAGGATACAACTTCTACAAACTTGACGATGATGTTATTGGCATGTCAAAAGGTGATGAGAAGACTGTAGAAAAGACATATACAGAAGATGACAATGTGCCTGGCTATGAAGGAAAGACAGTAAAGATCCTTGTCAAGTGTGATGAAGTCAAGACTCGCATACTTCCTGAAATCGACGACGAGTTTGCTCAAGATGTCAAAGAAGAATACAAGACTGTTGATGATCTAAGAGCAGGAATCAAAGCTGATTTGATGAAAGAGATCGAGAATGAGGAGAAAAACGCTAAAACTAAGGCCATTCTTGCAAAGATCTCAGAGAGTACAGAGATAAATCTTCCTCAATCGATGGTTGATTTCGAGCTTGAGCAAAGCTGGAAGAGATTCATACAGCAATCACAGCTTCCAGAAGAACAGCTAATGGCATTCTTCAAGATGCAAAACCAGACAAAAGAGGGAATTCTCAAGAGCTGGGAAGATGAAGTAAAGAAAGACTTGAAAGAGCAGCTTATAATGGAAGAGATCAAGAAAAAAGAGAACTTCCAGATAAATGAGGAAGAGTACAATAAGACTTGCGAAGAGCAACTCAAAAACGTAAGCGATGAGAATGTGAAGAAATACTATCAAGACTCAATAAGAGACAACATGCAATTCTCGATGGTTATCCCTTTCCTTCTTGAGAAGAACACATTCAAAATTGGCAAAAAACTGAGCTACAAGGAATTCAAGAATAAGAACATTGAGGAGTAATTACTTGAACAATCCAAGATTGAATACACTAGTGCCATATGTCATTGAACAGTCTGGCACTGGCGAAAGACAATATGATATCTTCTCGCGTCTCTTAAAAGACAGGATAATCTTTATCGACGGAGAAATCGGTGATGCAATGGCAGACTTGGTCGTAGCACAGCTTCTGTTTCTTGAAAGCGAAGCACCCGGAAAAGATATCAACCTTTATATAAATAGCCCGGGCGGTTCTGTGACAGCTGGGCTAGCTATCTATGATACAATCCAATACATCTCTTGCGATGTATGTACGATTTGCATAGGACAGGCTTGTTCAATGGCTGCTATTTTGCTTGCATCTGGCAAAAATGGTAAGAGAGCTATTCTTCCAAATGCAAGAGTTATGATCCATCAGCCATCAGGCGGAGCGCAAGGCCAAGCAAGCGACATCCTAATATCGAGCAAGGAGCTCCAAAGGATCAAGGAAGTCACCACTCGCCTTCTTTCTGAGCATACAGGCAAAAGCAAGGAAGAGATCTTGAAAGATATATCAAGAGACTACTACATGGATGCTGATTCAGCACTCGAGTATGGTATCGTGGACAAGGTGATGAGAAAGTAATATGGCAAGAAGTGTAAAATATTGTTCTTTTTGCGGACGCCCAATAGATGCGACAACAAAGGTTGTAACAGGACCAGGTGTTGCAATATGCGAAGATTGCATCAGAACATGCAATGAAATAATGAACACAAGCAGTCCTAGTGGCTCTGGCTACGAGGGCTCCGATCTTGTAATCCCCTCACCTGTTGAGATAAAGGAGTACCTTGATCAATACGTAATTGGGCAAGACGATGCAAAAAAAGTCTTGTCTGTTGCTGTTTACAACCATTATAAGAGAGTTAAGTTCCAAAAGAAAGTTGAAGAGATGGGAGTTGAGCTCGACAAGTCAAACATTCTCATAATTGGCCCTACAGGAACTGGAAAGACTCTCTTGGCTAGAACTCTTGCGCGAAAGCTGAATGTTCCATTCGCAATTGCAGATGCAACTACACTCACAGAGGCAGGATATGTTGGAGAAGATGTCGAGAACATACTTCTAAAGCTCATCGAAGCTGCCAATTATGATATTCCGAAGGCTGAGAAAGGCATCGTGTTCATCGACGAGATCGATAAAATATCAAAAAAGGGTGAGAATGTATCGATCACAAGAGATGTATCGGGAGAAGGTGTACAACAAGCCTTGTTGAAGATAATCGAAGGAACAGTTGCATCAGTACCTCCCCAAGGCGGAAGAAAGCACCCAAACCAAGAGATGCTTAAGATCAACACAAAAGATATACTCTTTATCTGCGGTGGAGCTTTTGTCGGCTTGGATAAAGTCATAGAGAAGAGAATATCGACATCGGCAATGGGTTTTGGCGCAACAATAAAAGACAAAAAAGAAAAAGATCTTGGTTCTTTGTACTCGCAATTGCATCCAGATGATCTTGTAAAGTTTGGTCTAATCCCAGAATTCATTGGAAGATTGCCAATACATACATATCTGAACAATCTTTCAAAGGATGATCTTGTAAGGGTTTTGACAGAGCCAAAGAACTCAATAATAAAGCAATATGAGGCTTCTTTTGCACTTGACAATGTAAAGCTTACATTCACAGAAGATGCAATTGAAGCAATTGCCCAGCAGTCATTTGAGCAAAATACAGGAGCCAGAGGCCTCAGATCGATTGTCGAGAATCTAATGCTTGGGATTTCATATGACATTCCTTCAGAAAAAGGCGTATCAGAAGTCATAATAGATAAAGACAACGTAATTAATAAAACCACGCCAAGGATAATAAAGGATGGAAAGTATATTTGCTGAAATCCCCAAAAGCATTCTTAGTGAAATCGAGAAAAACAACAGCATTGTCATCATTTCGCATAAAGCACCAGATGGCGATGCTCTCTCTTCTTCCCTAGCTCTTGGATTGATTGCACGAAAACTTGGAAAGGAAGCCATAATATTGAACTCCGGCCCATTCCAAAGAAAGGAGCTTGCTTTCCTTATCAATGATATTCTTCCATGCGCTCCAAGAGAATTTATTGCAAAAAAACCTCTAGTCGCGATTGTTGATTGCTCTACAATTGACAGGCTTGGAGATGCATATATCGGGCTTGAGGATCTGCCGACAATTGTCATAGACCACCACTCTTCAGGAAAGCTTTTCATTCCTGAAGAGATGTCATATATAGTTTCCGAATCACCATCTACTACCCTATTGATAGAAGAATTGCGATGTGCTCTGGGCATTGATCTTGATAAAGAGCTTGCAACATATCTATATATTGGCTTAGCAACTGATACAGGCTTTTTCCACTTCCTTTCTGACAAGACTGGGCCTTATGCATTTCAAAAAGCATCGCTTTTTTCTCAATATGGCGTTAATCCATACGAAATCTACGATACTTTGAATGATGGAAAGAGCCTCGATGAACTTAAGACAGCATCATCGCTTATAGAAAACTCAAGGCTTTTCTATGACGGGCAACTTGCGATAATATACCAAGGAAAAGAATCTCCATATGCTCGTCTATCTGATACAATCTACCAGCAGATGCTGACAGTGGATGGAATAAAGGCTGTTGTCTTTATAAAGACAAAGCAAGAAAAGTTTGAACTAGGCTTTAGAGCAAAGAGAAATTCAGGCATCGATGTTGGCCAGATTGCAGCCTCTATCGGAGGTGGTGGCCATAGACTTGCATCCGGTGCAACAATTTCAAATCAAAATGGAAATATTATTTCCTATTGCGTAAATCTTTTTAGCAAAATCCTTTAGCTGAATCAAAAATACATACCTCCAATTTCTTGGCATACTTCTTGCATTTCAAGGGTTGGAGGGAATAATGAAAAACTGCAACTACTACTCATTGCAAGAGGATCAACGATTTAGCAATATCGTTGTTGAATTCAATCAAATGGATGCTAGAGAGAGCAAGAGGGAGTCGCTGAAAAAAGTCATCTTCGACAGAACCCAGATATTGATATACGAGCTTCCGATTCGAAATCTATTTCTGAATGAAGATGAGGCTGCTGAAATCTACCTTTGTCTGCGAGATGATGTGGAACGAATCGTGGACTCATATCGCTACATAGGCAAGACTTACAACAGCTACATAACATCAATATGCAAATTCAAAGCGCGGTCGCTCGACAAAAGAAACAAAGCGGGTATGAATATCGAAGATAGCTACAAATCGGATCTTCTTTATGAATTGGAGGCAAGAGACTCGATTCAATTTTTCGAAAGAGAACCATTCTATGGCACAAACCGACCTGAAATATACACAATGGACATGAAAGCACTCGTTGAGTTTATCTCCTCTAGCAGCGATTGCAATGATTTCACGCTCGATTTAGCACCTAGGGAGATCAGGCTTGCAAAGTCATTGGAAAAAAGAATCAGCAGAAAACACATGATGATATATCTAATGTATCTCCCACAAATGGAGAATCCATATTTCATTGATTCAATTTCTCGTGTCATGAATCTTGATCCCATGGTATTTTCCTATTTCTATGCATTGAAATTCGAGCTTTGCACAAAAATAAACGAGAAATGGCAAAAGAAACAAAATACCGCCGCAAGGCATTTCAAAACCCTTTTGAAACTAAGAGGCCAAATCGCATATGAAGCTGATAGCGAGAAGATCAGAAACCTGAACAACATATACACGAAAGTATACAACTATTACATTCTAAGCCTTGAAAAGTCAAAAAGACTCAAGAGAGGCTTGAATCAGAATGAGATTGCAGAGCATCTTGGGATTAGGCGCAGTTCAGTATTCTATGCCATAAAACAAACAAAATCGATTCTAACCGATGCGCTAGCTGAGATTGATTGCACATAACTTAACATTTATAATCGGGCTATGAAACTATATTTCGCATCTGGAAATGAACACAAGAAGCTTGAGATGTCTAGGCTTTTGGGAGGCTTTGAGCTTACCCTGCCGAAAGAGGAAGGAATAGAGTTCGATGTAGATGAAAACGGATCGAGCTTCATTGAAAATGCAATAATCAAAGCAAAAGCCCTTTATGACATTGTCAAGGCTCCTGTTTTATCGGATGACTCTGGCCTTATTGTTGATGCTCTTGGCGGAGAGCCCGGCATACATACAGCTCGATATGGAGAGGAAGAAGCCGGAAGAAAGCTCACAGCAAAAGAGAAATACATGCTTCTGCTGAAGAATATGGAAGGCATAAAAGAGAGAGAAGCAAGATTCACTGCGGCTCTTTGCTTGATGCTCTCTCCTACTAGGATCTATGTAATCGAGGAAGACATGGATGGAAAGATAGCAACTTCCCCATCTGGAGAAAATGGATTTGGGTACGACCCTGTTTTCTATATCAATGATGCAAAATCCATTGCAGCAGAGCTCAAGGAAGGAGAAAAAGACAAATACTCTCATAGATCAAAGGCTGCTAGATGCATAAAAATGCTTTTGGAGAAGGAATTCAATGATAGAAAGAAATGAACAAAAACAAGATGACATGTGGGATCTTTCAGAACTATCTAAGTCTGGGAAAGACTGGGATTATGACATTGAGATGATAAGAAACAGGTCCTCGGAAGCAAAGAGCTACAAAGGACGACTTTCCCTATCTGCTGACAATCTCTATATGGCACTATCGTACATAAAGGATTGCTACATGGAGCTTGAGCGGCTCGGCTCATGGGCAATGCTCAATTACAGCGTAGATAGCACAAATGCTGATGTGCAAAAAAGAGCTGGAATATACCAGCAAGTGGAAGCTGAGTTCTCTTCAACGCTTTCTTTTTTCGAACCAGAGTTATTGCAAATAGACGATGAAAAGCTCTCTTCATGGCTAAAGGAGCCTAGGTTTGAAGAATACAGACGATACATAGAGAAGATCCGAATGTTCAAAGAGCACATCCTTTCAGAGCAGCAAGAGTCTCTCCTTGCTCTGTACACACCGCTTTCCGACAGCGCACAGGAAGCATTCCAGGATTTGAACAATATCGACATGGATTTCGGCTATATAAATGGCAAGAAGCTTACACACTCGACTTTTCCTGCATTCATGCAAGAAGAAGATGATCAGACAAGAGAGAAGGCATATATGCAACTCTATGGGGAGTATGATAAGCATAAAAGCGTAATATCACGCCTCTACTCTTCCTCGATAAAGAACGATATATTCTTGTCGAAAGCACGAGGATACAAAAGTTCTCTTGAAATGGCGCTCTTTGCCGATAAAATCCCAGAAAGCGTATATACATCCCTTATTGAGTCAATCCACCAATCATTCGATATCTTCCATAGATACTACTCAATCAGGGCACGAATAATGGGAAAAGAAAGCCTAAGACACTGGGATGTATATCTGCCGCTTGTGAAAGAGCAAAAGACAAGACATACATACCAAGAAGCTGTCGCATTGATAAAAGAGGCTGTTGCTCCGCTTGGCAAAGAATACCAAGAAACACTTATAAATGGGCTTACGACTGAGCATTGGGTCGACAAATATGAGAACAAGGGGAAACGTTCTGGCGCATTTTCCTCCGGCTGCTATACAGGAAAGCCATACATCCTTACGAATTTCGAGGATGAAGTTATCAGCTCTGTCTTCACATTGATTCATGAAGGCGGGCACTCGATGCATTCATACTACTCTGTCAGAAACAATCCATTCATGAGCTACAACTATACAATTTTCGAAGCAGAAGTCGCATCGACATTCAATGAGAATTTGCTCTTCCACTATATGATCGATAAAGCTAAAACAAAAGAAGAGGAAGCATATCTAATTTCAAAGAAGCTAGACGATATCGTTGCAACGCTTTATAGGCAAACAATGTTTGCTGAGTTTGAACTAAAGGCACACCAGCAAGCAGAGAGTGGACTTCCTACAACTACATCATGGCTTAGAGAATGCTACAGAAATCTGTTGGAGGAATATTTTGGCCCAATAATGAAGCTTGAGGATGTAAGCGATCTTGAGGCATTGAGGATTCCTCATTTCTATCGTGCTTTCTATTGCTACAAGTATGCGACAGGAATTTCTGCATCGATTGCACTATCTGAGAAAGTTTTAAACGGAGGAGAAAAAGAAAGGGATGACTATCTTTCATTTCTGAAGTCTGGAGGATCGTCATTCCCGCTTGATGCATTGAGGAAAGCTGGAGTTGATATGTCGACAACTGGACCTGTAAAGGAAGCCACAAAATACTTCAAGTCTCTTCTGGATCGTTTTGAGGCTCTTGTTCCTTGAGAGAAACCGCAACTATAGTATTGTTCTCAAGGATGACAGAGACCGTCGTCTTTGAGTTCAAACTGTAGATAGTGACCGTATTTCTATCACTTGATACAATCATGTTGGACATAGGAAGGATCTTCGATAGCGTATCAGTGTACGCAAGAGCGAAAAGTTCATCAGAAGCAGCATAGCTATCGAGCCATGCTTGAGTATATTCCTCTGAAAAAGCCTTAAGGACCATCTGTGCACTACTGCCATCTTCAATGTTGACTAAAACAGTACCAATTGATTCGCTACGTGGCACTATTGATGCATTCAACGGGAGCAAGCTTAAGGCTATGATGATCGGTAAAATTCTCCTCATAGAAAATATAATCATATCCAAAAGCTATTTTGTCAAAGCACTATTCGTGGTAATTTTATAGAACAATGAAAAGATTTGAAGCACTTGAATTCCTAAATAATGATTTTATCCATTCGATAAAGGATCCGCTTTGGCAAAACATTGCTATGACAAAGCCACTAAAGAATCTTGTTTCGACAAAAGATGTACAAAAACTTGCAAGGATCAAACAAAATGGACCTGCATACCATATATACCCTGGAGCTGTGCATACAAGACTGAACCATTCGATTGGTGTTTACTACCTTGGGCGAAAAATACTTATATCGCTTGCATCAAGGTGTGAGGATTTGCCACTCACAAAAACAGGGATGATGAGCTTTCTTGTTGCATGTCTTTTGCATGATATAGGCCATTTCCCATATGCCCACTCTTTAAAGGAGCTTGCAATCAGAGAGCATGAGGAGATTGCATCATCGATGATAAAAGAAGATGGAGAGCTCAAGGATGCGATAGAGAAGACAGGTGCTGACTACTTAATGGTAGCTAATATCATAGACAAGGATGCACCTTCATCCGATGAACAAACAAATATATACAGAGGAATCCTTTCCGGAACTCTGGATCCAGACAAGCTAGACTACCTTTCCAGGGATGGCTTCTTCTCAGGTTTGCCATATGGAAAACAAGATACAGATTACATAATATCATCGCTGGCCTTCTCAGACGGCTCTATTTGCCTTGACCATGAAGCAATATCGAGTGTTGAGCAAGTTTTGTTCTCAAAATACATGATGTACAAAACACTTTATTGGCATAAGGGTGTAAGGTCTGCTACATCGATGATCAAGAAGGCACTCATAATAGCAATCGAGGAAAAGACAATTGACTACAACGAGCTGTATTTCCTTGATGATTTCGAATTCAATATGCTTTGCAAAGAGAGAGAAGCAAAATGCGAAGCACTTTTCCTGGTCGACAGAGTTGAGCACAACCAGCTTCTGGATCTGATGTGCTCAAAAGACTACAACTCGAATGGCTTGATAGAGAAAGAAGGCAAAAAACCGAATGAGAGAAGGAAATTCGAGCGAGAAATCCACTCGGAGCTTTCAAGAAAATACCCAAAGCTCAAAGAATACGAAGTCATTCTCGACATCCCAGAGGATATCAACTTCGAAACCCATATAAACATACTAATGCCAGACAAGAGCGTTCATCCTATTGAGGAAGAAAGGCTCATCTTCTCATCTAGCGTCTCTAAGGAGTTCCAGAAAAACCTTAGGAAGGTATCGCTATATCTTCCTGGGTACGTCAAGCAAGATGATGCAAGCAAAGTTTTTGAAAGGATATACAATGGAAAATAAACTGCCATATACAGACTTAATCAATGGAAAGATCCCGCCTTGGGTCATGCGATTTATAAAAGGTGTCGGCAAGACTATAAACACATACAATATGATTCAAGAGAAAGACAATGTCTTAATAGCTGCATCTGGAGGCAAAGACTCTCTAGCACTTGCCCTTGCACTCTCCTTGAGACGCAAATGGATGCCTGTTACATACAATATCGATGCCTTGATGATAAACTGGATCGAACATCCAATCGAAGAAGAGTACAGAAAGAAGCTCCAGGATTATTTCTCTGCTCTGGATATCAACTTCCTTATAATTGACGAAAAGCAATTCCCAAGCTCATTCAATGGCGATTTCAATTGCTATCTTTGCTCAAGAAACAGAAGAAGGATACTTTTCGAGTATGCAGACAAACATGATGTAAAACTCATAGCAATGGGCCATCACTTGGATGATCTTGTGGAGACAACACTAATGAACCTATGCTTTAGAGGAAAATTCTCAACAATGCTGCCTGTACAAGAGTTCTTCGATGGAAAAATGCATATCATAAGACCAATGATCGAGCAAAAAGAAAACACGACTAGGCGACTGACCGAATTGTATGACCTTCCAACTGTGAAGCCTGTTTGCCCATATGACCAGACAAATATAAGATCAAAGGTCAAGCCTGTAGTCACAAGTCTTGCTCATATAGACAAGCTTGCAAGAGAACATATATACAACGCTCATCAATTCGATTGCAAACTGGATAAAAAAACTGGAACCGACCAGGATTGAACTGGTGACCCCTTCCGTGTGAAGGAAGTGCTCTCCCGCTGAGCTACGATTCCAATGGTTAGATAATAAAACTTAGAGGGCCCTTTGTCTACTTGGATGCAACAAGATTATCCTCAGCAATCAGCGTTCTCTTGTATAAAACAGCCATAATGCGTCATAGCCAACTCAAGAAAACAAAGGAATATCCACATATCGATAGTAATGAGTCTCCTTTGCCAAAGCTTCAGGGCCCGCATTCTCTCCCGAAAACCTAGCATCAAAATATGAGAACGCGAACATTGATATTCTAGACTAG